>Ga0265780_10007668_pt1 | contig 13218 bp, 10 predicted proteins | sample P1T30metagenome_FD_192432 | JGI IMG/M metagenome (GOLD analysis project Ga0265780, IMG submission 192432) | Plant litter microbial communities from East Loma Ridge, Irvine, California - P1 T30 | ecosystem: Environmental > Terrestrial > Plant litter > Unclassified | place: USA: California...
TGAGAGCCGGTGTCGTTCTCACGACGAGCCATGACGCTACACCATCTGGATCAGTGTTCGCAACCCACTTGGTCCGAGGCCAGCTAGCAGAACCAGCAGCAACTCGAGGACTTGGAGGTCAGTGTCATCAGGTGGCCGGTGAAGCTTCGCTCCGCCGCACCTCCGTGGTGACAAGAGGAAACATTACAGGCACACCAGGCACATCGTCCAAACCCTGCCGCATCCCGGGCGTGTCGCAAGCCCGATCCCCGGAAAATCAAGGGTCAGGGCCGTCATCGGACCTCCACGGGGCGCACACGGCCTCCTGGGGGGTCTCCAGGAAGGCGAGGCGGAACTCCTCGGCGATCCCCCGAGAGCGGGAACGGCGAAGGCCCGCCCCCTGAGGGGACGGGCCTTCGTAGCGGTCGGGTGCGGTGCGCGGTCAGCGGACGGTCACGCCCGCCAGGGTCTTCTTGCCTCGGCGGAGCACGACGACGCCGCCGGCCAGAGCGGACTCCCCCACCGGGGAGTCCGCGTCGACGACCCGGGCGTTGTTCGCGTACACCCCGCCCTCGGCGGTGCTCCGACGAGCGGCGCCGAGCGAGGGCACGAGTCCGGTGGCCACCAGGGCCTGGGCCACGGTGGTCGACGAGTCCGCCTCCGCCGACGGCAGCTCGGCCACCGCGCTGCGGAGGGTCGACTCGTCGAGCGCCGACAGGTCGCCCTGCCCGAACAAGGCGGCGGCCGCGTCGATCGCCGACCGGGTGGCGGCCTCGCCGTGGATCAGGCGCGTGACCTCCCAGGCCAGGGTGCGCTGCGCCTCCCGCCGGAACGGCTCCTCGGCGACGGCACGTTCGAGCGACTCGACGGCCGCACGGTCGAGGAAGGTGAAGACCTTGAGGCGAGAGACCACATCGGCGTCGTCGGTGTTGAGCCAGAACTGGTACATCGCGTAGGGGCTCGTCAGCTCCGCGTCGAGCCAGACCGCGTTGCCCTCGCTCTTGCCGAACTTCGTGCCGTCGCTGTTCGTGATGAGGGGCGTGCCGATCGCGTGCACGGCGACGCCCTCGCTCCGACGGATCAGCTCGGTGCCGCTGGTCAGGTTGCCCCACTGGTCGCTGCCGCCGGTCTGCAGCACGCAGTCGTACTGGCGGTACAGCTCACGGAAGTCGAGGCCCTGCAGGATCTGGTAGCTGAACTCGGTGTAGCTGATGCCGGCGTCCGAGTTGAGCCGGGCACTGACGGCGTCCTTCTTGAGCATCGTGCCCACGCGGAAGTTCTTGCCGATGTCGCGCAGGAACTCGATGGCCGACAGGGGCGCCGTCCAGTCGAGGTTGTTCACGACACGGAGACCGTTGCTCCCCTCGGACGCGAGGAACTTCTCGACGTGCACCCGGATGCGCGTGACCCACTCGGCCGTCTGCTCGGGGGTCTTGAGCGTGCGCTCGGCCGTGGGGCGCGGGTCGCCGATGAGGCCGGTCGAGCCGCCGACGAGGCCGAGCGGACGGTGGCCGGCGAGCTGGAGCCGGCGCATGAGCAGCAGCTGCACCAGGTTGCCGAGGTGCAGGCTCGGGGCCGTCGGGTCGAACCCGCAGTAGTAGGTGATCGGCGGCCCGGCGAGGAGCGACTTCAGCGCCTCGGCGTCGGTCGAGACGTGGACGAGGCCCCGCCACTGCAGTTCGTCCCACACGTCGTCAAACGTGGGGTCGTTGGCCTGGCCGGCGAGGACGTCGGCCGTGGTTTCGCTGCTCACCCGAGAAAACTACCAGCGCTCGGCCGCGCCGCCGCGCCGCCGGACGGCCGGGCGCCAGCTCGACACCGACGGCTCACCCGCGAGGGTGAAGCGCCACGGGAACTCGTCGGTCCCCGCGCGGCCGGACACGCCGACGCGGGGGCCCGCCACGACGTCGCCGACGTCGCCGCCGGGCAGCTCGAGCGAGAAGCGCCCCTGTCCCAGACGGCTGCCGTCGTCGCCGAGACCGATGTCGAGAGCCGAGCCGAGCCTCCCCGGGCCCTTGGCCAGCTCGGAGTCCCGCTTCGCCGTCGCGCGCCGTGACCGAGCGACCTCGACGCCGTCGACGACCTCGCCGGCCCGGAGGAGCAGCCCGGACGCGTAGCCCTCCGGCCCGCACACGATGTTGACGCACCGGTGGATCCCGTACGACAGGTACACGTAGAGGGTGCCGCCCTCGCGGAACATGCTCGCGTTGCGCGGCGTCTGCCCCCGGTGGGCGTGCGAACCAGGATCTTGCCCTTGCCCGTGGTACGCCTCGACCTCGGTGAGCCGGACCGCCACCTCGCCGACGCGGAAGACCGAGCCGAGGAGGCGCGGGCCGACCTCGAGAGCCGGGAGCGCGAGCAGCCGGGTCACCTCGTCGCCCGGGGCCGTCGGGTCCACCGGGGTCAGAAGAACCGCTGACCCGAGGTGCCCTCGACGACCAGGACCGCGACGAGGACGACCACGCACACGGCGATCACCGTGGGCAGCACCCACCCTCGCGGAGTCCGGGGACGTCGGGGCTCGGTCACGCCGACACCGGGTCGAGCTCGCGCACCAGCCTCGCGACCTGCTCGGTCAGAGCCGCGAGCTGCTCGGCCACCCGCTCGGGAGCCGTGCCGCCGACGCCCTGCCGGCTGCCGATCGAGCCGCGGACCGTCAGGACGGGCCGGATCTCGGGGGTGAGGTGGGGCGACACCTGGGCGTACTGCTCGTCGCTCGGCTCGTCGAGCTCGAGACCCTCGCGCTCGCAGAAGCGCACCAGCTCGCCGCTGATCTCGTGGGCGTCCCGGAAGGTGACGCCCTGGCGGACGAGCCACTCGGCGACGTCAGTCGCGAGCGAGAACCCCTGGGGCGCGAGCTCGGCCATGCGGGCCTCGTCGAACTCGAGGGTGGCGATCATGCCGGTGAAGGCCGGCAACAGCACCTCGAGCTGGGTCACCGAGTCGAAGACCGGCTCTTTGTCCTCCTGCAGGTCGCGGTTGTACGCGAGCGGGAGTCCCTTGAGGGTCGCGAGCAGCCCCGTGAGGTTGCCGATCAGACGACCCGACTTGCCGCGCGCCAGCTCGGCGATGTCCGGGTTCTTCTTCTGCGGCATGATCGACGACCCCGTCGAGAACGAGTCGTGCAACGTCACGAAGGCGAACTCGCGGGTCGACCAGAGGATGACCTCCTCCGCCAGACGCGACAGGTCGATGCCGATCGCGGCCGCCACGAAGGCGAACTCGGCGACGACGTCGCGGCTCGCCGTCGCGTCGATGCTGTTCTCGGTCGTGCGCTCGAAGCCGAGCTCGGCCGCGACCAGCATCGGGTCGAGGCCGAGCGAGCTGCCCGCGAGCGCTCCCGCGCCGTAGGGCGAGGCGGACGCCCGGCGCGACCAGTCGCGCAGGCGCTCGAGGTCACGGACCAGGGGCCACGCGTGGGCGAGGAGGTGGTGGGCCAGCAGCACGGGCTGGGCGTGCTGCAGGTGGGTGCGACCCGGCATGACGGCGTCGGGGTGCGCCGTGGCCTGGGCGGCAATCGCGTCGACGAGCCCGACCACGAGGCGGCCGACCGCGACGCCGTGGTCGCGCAGGTACAGGCGCACCAGCGTCGCGATCTGGTCGTTGCGGCTGCGGCCCGCGCGCAGCTTGCCGCCGAGCTCGGCGCCCGCGATGCCGATGAGGCCGCGCTCGAGAGCCGAGTGGACGTCCTCGTCGGACTCCGCCGCCGCGAACGTGCCGTCCGCCACGTCGGACTCGAGCCTGTCGAGGGCCGCGATCATCGCGTCGAGCTCGGCGTCGTCGAGGTAGCCCGCCGCCGCGAGGGCCCGGGCGTGTGCCCGGGACCCCGCGATGTCGTAGGGAGCGAGCTGCCAGTCGAAGTGCGTCGACTTGCTCAGCGCGGCGAGCTCGGGGGCGGGACCGGAGGAGAACCGGCCTCCCCACAGGGCCCCCGCCTCCCCCGCCCGCTGGTTCTGGCCCGGGATGGCGTCGGCCACTACTGCTGCGCCAGGTCGCGACGCGCCGAGATCTTGCTCGGCAGCGACCAGATCTCGATGAAGCCCTTGGACAGCGACTGGTCGAACGTGTCGCCGGTGTCGTAGGTGGCCAGGTCGAAGTCGTACAGGCTCTGGTCGCTGCGCTGACCGGTGACGACGGCACGGCCGCCCTGCAGCTTGAGGCGGATCTCGCCGGACACGTACTTCTGCGTGTCGTCGATGAAGACGTCGAGCGAGCGCTTGAGGCCCGAGAACCAGAGGCCGTCGTAGACGAGGTTCGACCACTCCGCCTCGACGCCGCGCTTGTAGCGACCGAGGTCGCGCTCGATGGTGAGGGCCTCGAGGGCCTCGTGCGCCTGGATCAGCGCGACGGCGCCCGGAGCCTCGTAGACCTCGCGGCTCTTGATGCCGACGAGACGGTCCTCGACGACGTCGATGCGGCCCACGCCGTGGGCGCCGGCGAGCTCGTTCATCTTCTGGACGATGCCCAGCGGGGTGTACGCCACGCCGTCGACGTGCGTGGGGACGCCCGCCTCGAAGGTGATGACGACCTCGTCGGCGTCCCTGAGGACGGCCGGGTCCTGGGTGTACTCGTAGAGGTCCTCGATCGGCGGGTTCCACGGGTCCTCGAGGAAGCCCGTCTCGACCGCGCGGCCCCAGACGTTCTTGTCGATCGAGTACGGGTTCGCCGCGCTCTGGCGGATCGGCAGCGAGTGCTGCTCGGCGTAGACGATCGCCTTGTCGCGCGTGAGGGCCAGGTCGCGGACGGGCGCGATGCTCGTCAGGTCGGGCGCGAGCGCGGCGACGGCCGCCTCGAAGCGCACCTGGTCGTTGCCCTTGCCGGTGCAGCCGTGGGCGACGCTGTCGGCGCCGAGCTCCTTGGCCACGCGGGCGAGGTGCCGGGCGATCAGCGGGCGGCTCAGGGCCGACACCAGCGGGTAGGTCTTCTGGTACATCGCGTTGGCCTTGAGCGCGGGCATCAGGTAGTCGCGCCCGAACTCCTCCTTGGCGTCGACGACGACCGACTCGACGGCACCGCAGTCGAGGGCACGCTGACGGATGTCGTCCATGTCCTCACCGCCCTGGCCGACGTCGACGGCGAGGGCGACGACCTCCTTGCCGGTCGCGTCGGCGAGCCAGCCGATGCCGACGGAGGTGTCGAGACCTCCGGAGTATGCGAGGACGACGCGTTCCGCCATGGTGCTCCTTGAGTGTGATGTGGGGTGAGTGATCTTATCGGCAGGCTGCCCGGCCCTGTGGCCGGTCAGCCCGTGCTGCGGTCTCAGTGCGAGAGCAGCCAGGTGAGGAGGGCCTTCTGGGCGTGGACGCGGTTCTCCGCCTCGTCCCAGATGACGCTGGTCGGGCCGTCGATGACGTCGGCGTCGACCTCGTACCCGCGGTCGGCGGGGAGGCAGTGGAGGAAGATCGCGTCGTCGGCGGCCAGGGCCATGAGCGCCTGGTCGACCTTGAAGCCGCCGAAGACGGCGACGCGCTCGTCTTTCTCGTCCTCCTTGCCCATGGAGACCCAGGTGTCGGTCACGACGACGTCGACGCCGGCGACGGCGGCCGTCGCGTCGTCGACGACCTGCACGGAGCCGCCCGTCGTCGCCGCGATCGCCGCGGCGTCGTCGACGACGCTCTGCTCGGGCTGGAAGCCCGCAGGAGCGCCGACCCGGACGTGCATGCCCGCGGTCGCGCCGGCGAGCAGGTAGGACTGGCCCATGTTGCTGCGGCCGTCGCCGACGAAGGCGACGGACAGCCCGGCCAGCGTGCCCTTGGACTCGCGGATGGTCTGCAGGTCGGCGAGCAGCTGGCAGGGATGGAAGTCGTCGCTGAGCGCGTTGACCACGGGGACGGTCGTGCCCGCCGCCATCTCTTCGAGGCCGGACTGCGCGTAGGTGCGCCAGACGATGGCCGAGACCATGCGCTCGAGGACCCTCGCCGTGTCGGACGGGGTCTCCTTGCCGCCCAGCTGGCTGTTGGCGGTCGCGATGACGAGCGGGCTCCCGCCGAGGTCGGCGATGCCGACGGCGAACGAGACGCGGGTGCGGGTCGACGACTTGTCGAAGATGACGGCGACCGTCTGAGGCCCTGCGAGCGGGCGCTGCGACCAGCGGTCGCGCTTGAGCTCGTCGGCGAGGTCGAGGACCTCGAGCTGCTCGGCCGGGCTGAGGTCGTCGTCGCGGAGGAAGTGGCGGGTCATGCGAGACCTTTCAGGACGCTGGAGAAGAGGGCGGTGAACTCGGCGATCTCGTCGTCGCCGACGATGAGCGGAGGGGCGAGGCGGATGCTCGAGTCGTTGGGGGCGTTGACGATGAGCCCGGCCTCGAGGCACCGGGCGGACACCTCGGCGGCGATCGGCTGCGCGAGCGCGACGCCGATGAGGAGGCCCTGGCCGCGCACCCCGGCGACGAGCGGCGACTGCATGCCCTCGACGGCGGCGCGGATCTGCGCGCCTCGGACGGCGGCGGCCTCGATCAGCCCGGACGCCTCGATCTCGCCGAGGACGGCGTCGGCCGCCGCGGTGGCGAGGGGGTTGCCGCCGAACGTGCTGCCGTGCTGTCCGGCCTCGAAGAGCTCGGACGCCGCGCCGAACGTGACGAGGGCCCCGATCGGGACTCCCCCGGCGATGCCCTTGGCGACGGTGATCGCGTCGGGCACGACGTCGAACTGCTGGAACGCGAACCACGAGCCCGTCCGGCCGATGCCGGTCTGGATCTCGTCGAGGATCAACAAGGACCCGTGCTCACGGGTCAGCTCGCGCGCCCGGTCGAGGAAGCCCGCGGGCAGGTCGAGAACGCCCGCCTCGCCCTTGATCGGCTCGACGAAGAGAGCTGCGACGTCGTCGCCCATGGCGGCCTCGAGGGCCTCGATCGTCGTCTCGACGTGCTCGACGCCGGGGACCATCGGCTCGAAGGGCTCGCGCAGGGCGGGCTTGCCCGTGAGGGCCAGAGCCCCCATGGTGCGGCCGTGGAACGAGCTCTGCAGGGCGAGGATCCTCGTGCGCGAGCCGTCGCCCCGGTTGAGGCGCGCGAGCTTGAAGGCGGCCTCGTTGGCCTCGGCCCCGCTGTTCGCGAAGTAGACGCGGCCCTCGTCGCCGGCTCCCGAGATGCGGAGCAGGCGCTCGGCCAGCGCGAGCTGCGGCGCCGTCGCGAAGTAGTTCGAGACGTGGATCAGGGCGCCGGCCTGGCGAGCCACGGCGTCGACGAGGACGGGGTGCGCGTGGCCCAGGGCGTTGACCGCGATGCCCGCGAGGAAGTCGAGGTAGCGCTTGCCGTCGACGTCCCACACGACGCAGCCCTCACCGCGGTCGAGCATGACCTTCGGGGTGGACAGCGAGCGCATGAAGGCGTCGCCGAATCGGCCCTGCCACTCCCCGCGGGGGGCTGCTCCGCCTGGTGTCTGCGTCATGGTCACGATCGTCCTTCCTTCTCGGTGCTGTCGGGGGCTGCCGCGGCGCCGTGGCCGGCGGCAGGGTGGCTGGTGACGACGGGCGCGCCGTAGGACGCCGCCCGGTCGTCGGGGACGACCTCGGTGCCCGACCCGCGCTGGGTGAAGACCTCGAGCAGGATCGAGTGCGGGATGCGGCCGTCGATGATGGTCGCGCCGCCCACGCCGCCGACGACGGCGTCGAGGCAGGCCGTCATCTTGGGGATCATGCCGGACTCGAGCGACGGGAGCAGGTTGGAGAGCGCCGACACGGTGATGGCCGCGACGAGCGAGTCGCGGTCGGGCCAGTCGGAGTACAGCCCCGCGACGTCGGTGAGGACGACGAGCTTCGTCGCCTGCAGGGACACCGCGAGGGCGGCCGCGGCGGCGTCGGCGTTGACGTTGAGCAGCGACGCCTCGTCCGCCTCGTCGACGGCGAGCGACGACACCACGGGGATGCGTCCCGCCTCGATCTCGGCGAGCACGGACGACGGGTCGACGTCGACGACGTCGCCCACGTGCCCGAGGTCGACGGGCTCGCCGTCGACCACCGTGCCGCGTCGTCGGCCCCGGAACAGGGTCGAGCCCTCGCCGGACACGCTGCGGGCCAGGTCGCCGTGCTCGTTGACGAGCCCGACGATCTGCTGCGCCACGTCGCCGGCGAGGACGTCGCGCACGACCGAGATGGCCTCGGTGCTCGTGTAGCGGTACCCTCCGCGGAAGTCGCTCGGGATGCCCGCGGCCGCGAGCGCCGCCGAGATCTGCGGGCCGCCCCCGTGGACGACCACCGGGTGCAGCCCCGCGAGGCGCAGGTAGACCATGTCCTCGGCGAAGGCGCGCCCGAGCGCCTCGTCCACCATCGCGTTGCCGCCGAACTTGACGACGACGACCTTGCCGGAGAAGCGCTTGAGCCAGGGCAGCGACTCGATCAGGGTGGCGGCCTTGACGGCCGCGAGCTCCTGCTCGTCGCTGTGGGTCACCTCATGTGAGCCCATCAGCTGGAGTACGCGCTGTTCTCGTGCACGTAGTCGTGCGTGAGGTCGTTCGTGAGGATCGTCGCCTCGGCGGAGCCCGCCCGGAGGTCGACGAGCACGTGCACGGCCCTCGGCGTGAGGTCGACCGAGTCGCTCGGCTGGTCGGGCGCACCCTCGTGGCAGACCCGGACGCCGTTCATCGACACGTCGACGTCGTAGGGGTCGAACGCCGCCGACGTCGTGCCGATGGCGGCGAGCACGCGGCCCCAGTTCGGGTCGTTGCCGAACACGGCGGCCTTGAACAGCGCGTTGCGCGCGATCGAGCGGCCCACCTCGACGGCGTCGTCCTCGTCGGCCGCACCCACGACCTCGATGCGGATGTCGTGGGAGGCGCCCTCGGCGTCGGCCTGGAGCTGACGGGCGAGATCGGCGCAGAGCTCGGTGACCGCGGCGGTGAAGTCGTCCTGCGCGGGCACGACGCCCGACTCGGCGCTCGAGAGGAGCACCACCGTGTCGTTGGTCGACATGCAGCCGTCGGAGTCGAGACGGTCGAAGGTGACCCTCGTCGCCGCGCGCAGCGACGCGTCGAGCGCCGCGGCAGGCAGGTCGGCGTCGGTGGTGAGCACGACCAGCATCGTGGCGAGGCCGGGAGCGAGCATGCCCGCGCCCTTGGCCATGCCGCCGACCACCCAGCCGTCGCCGGCCACGACGGCCTGCTTCGGCACGCTGTCGGTCGTCATGATCGCCTCGGCGGCGTCCGCGCCGCCCTCGGTGCCGAGCTCGCTCGACGCTGCGCGGGCACCGGAGATCACCTTGTCGCGGAACACCTGGTCGCCGACGCCGATCAGGCCCGTGGAGCAGACCACGACGTCGCCCGCGGAGACGCCGAGCGACTCGGCGACGGCCTCGGCGGTCGCATGGGTCGTCTGGAAGCCGAACGGCCCGGTGAAGCAGTTGGCGCCTCCGGAGTTGAGGACGACCGCCTCGGCGACGCCGTCGCCGAGCACCTGCTGCGACCACAGGACGGGATGGGCCTTCGCCCGGTTGCTCGTGAAGACGCCGGCCGCCGCCTTGCCACGCCCGGTGTTGACGACGAGGGCGACGTCGCGCCGCCCGGTGCTCTTGAGGCCGGCGACGACCCCTGCGGCGGTGAAGCCCTGTGCTGCGGTGACGCTCACGGTGCCACTCCGTCCGTGCTGAGGCCCGCGGTCTCGGGGAGGCCGAGGGCGATGTTGGCGGACTGGACGGCGGCGCCGGCCGTGCCCTTGACGAGGTTGTCGATGGCGCTGACGACGACGACGCGCTCGGCGGCCTCGTCGACGGCGAGGCCGATGAGGGCCGTGTTGGCGCCCACGGTGTCGGCGGTGCGGGGGAAGGCTCCCTCGGGCAGGACGTGGACGAACGGCTCGTCGGCGTACGCCTGCTCCCAGGCGGTGCGGACGTCGTGCGCCCCGACGCCCGGCGCCAAGGTCGCGGTCGTCGTCGCGAGGATGCCCCGTGACATCGGCACGAGCACGGGCGTGAACGAGATGCGCACCTCCTGCGCGCCGGCGAGCTCGAGGTTCTGCCGGATCTCGGGGACGTGCCGGTGCGTGCCGCCCACGCCGTAGGCCGACGCGGAGCCCATCAGCTCGCTGGCGAGGAGGTGCGGCGCGAGGGCCTTGCCGGCCCCGGACGGGCCGACGGCGAGGACCGAGACGATGTCGCTGGCCTCGACGAGACCCGCGCGCACGCCCGGGGCGAGCGCGAGGGTGACGGCGGTGACGTTGCAGCCGGGGACGGCGATGCGCCGGGCCCCGCGGATGGCGTCGCGCTGGCGACCGCCCGAGGCGCCGAGCAGGAGCTCGGGCAGCCCGTAGGTCCAGGCGCCGTGGTACTCGGTGCCGTAGAACTGCGCCCACGCTGCCTCGTCGGTGAGACGGTGGTCGGCACCGCAGTCGACGACGAGGACGTCGTCGGGCAGCTGCGCGGCGATGGCCCCAGACTTGCCGTGCGGCAGGGCGAGGAACACCACGTCGTGGCCCGCGAGGGTCTCGGGCGTCGTCTCGACGAGCGTGAGGTGGGCGAGGGACCGGAGGTGGGGCTGGAGGGCGACGAGGGGCTGCCCGGCGTTCTGGAACGCCGTGACGGTCTGCACGTCGAAGTCGGGGTGCGCGGCGAGGAGCCTGAGGAGCTCCCCGCCGGCGTATCCGCTGGCGCCTGCTACCGCTACGGAGTGAGGCATGTGTCCATCCTGATGGTCGAGTCGGTCGAGATCGAGGGCGGCGGCGCCTCGCGAGGTCACTCGCGGAGCGTCGCCCCTGATCGCTCCCCGGCGAGGCGGACGGCCCCCTGCTTGGCCTCGCTCGCCTCCGCCGCCGTGAGCGTGCGGTCGGCGGACCGGAAGCGCAGGGCGAACGTCAACGACTTGTGCCCCTCGGGCAGGCCCGTGCCGCGGTAGTCGTCGACGAGCCGGACGGACTCGAGCAGCGCGCCCGCGCCCTCGCGCACGACCCCGAGGAGGTCCCCCGCGGGGACGTCGACGCCGACCACGAGTGAGAGGTCTTGCGTCGCGGCAGGGTAGGACGAGATGGCGGCCGGCTGGACGGGCACGTTAGCGAGTTCGAGCACGCGGTCGAGGTCGAGCTCGCCCACCGCGACGACGCGGGGCAGGTCGAGGTCGGCCGACACCGTGGGCAGGAGCTCGCCGGCGACGCCGACCACCTCGCCCGCGACGACGACGTCGGCCGTGCGGCCCGGGTGCAGCGAGGCGTGGCGCCCGGTGCGGAAGACGACCTCGGCACCGGCAGCCCTGACCGCGACCCGGAGGGCGTCGAGCACGTCGGCGAGGCCGGCGGCCACGGCGGCCTGGCCCGGCTGCCGGTCGACGGCGTCGCCGACGACGGCGACCGCGAGGTGCCGGGGCTGTGAGGGGAGGCTCGCGGCCAGCTCGGCGAGCCGGTCGTCGGCGGGGCGTTCTGCCCCCGGCGGGACCTCGGCGGTGCCGTAGGTCGTGCCCTCGACGGGGAGGAAGACCGTCCCGGTCTCGAAGACGGAGACGTCGACGAGTCCCCGCGACGTGTTGCGGCGCAGCACGTCGAGGAGACCGGGCACGAGCGACCGACGCAGCTGCGGGGCCGCCGTGTCGAGCGGGTTCGCGAGCACGACGGCGGGGACGACGACGCCGTCGCGCGAGCCGAACGCCGTGTTCTGGTCGGGGCGCACGAACGGGTACGCCTGGACCTCGACCGAGCCCGCCCCGGCGAGCGACGACGCGACCCGGCGGCGCAGCTTCTGCTCACGGGTGAGACCGCGGCCCGGAGGAGCCACGGGGAGGACGGAGGGGATGCGGGCGTAGCCGGTGATCCTGGCGACCTCCTCGACGAGGTCGGCGGAGGTGCGGAGGTCGCTCCGCCAGGTCGGCGGCGTCACCTGCCAGCCCTCGCCCGAGTCGACGACGGCGGCGCCGACGGCGCGGAGCGCGCCCTCGACCTCGTCGGCCGAGTAGTCGACCCCCATCAGCCGCGCGGCACGGTCGCGCGGCAGCGCGATCGCCTCGGGCGCGACGGAGTCGTCGAGGGAGGAGCCGAGGGCGTCGGCCGTGCCGCCCGCGAGCTCGACGAGGAGGTCGACGACGCGCTGCGCCGCGGGAGCGGACACGGCGGGGTCGACACCGCGCTCGAAGCGGCGCGACGCCTCGCTCGGGAGCTTGTGCCGCCGGGCGCTGCGGGCGATCGACACGGGGTCGAACGTCGCCGCCTCGACGAGGACGTCGGTCGTGTCGGCGCCCATCTCGGTGCGCGCGCCGCCCATGACCCCGGCGATGCCCACGGCGCCCTGCTCGTCGGCGATCACGAGGTCTTCGCCGTGGAGGGTGCGCACCTGGCCGTCGAGGGTCTCGAGCTCCTCGCCCGGGGCCGCGCGGCGGACCGTGAGGCCGCCCTGGACCGTCGCCAGGTCGTAGCCGTGGATCGGCTGGCCGAGCTCGAGCATGACGTAGTTCGTGATGTCGACCGGGAGGGAGATCGACCGGACGCCCGCGAGCCGCAGACGCGACGACATCCACGTCGGGGTCGGCCGTGAGGCGTCGATGCCCCGCACGACCCGGGTGACGAAGGTGGACACGGCGCGACGCCCGCGGATCGGGGCGTCGTCGACGACCCGGACCTCGAAGCCCTCGGCGCGCGCGGGCTCGACACGGCCGGCAGGATCGACGAAGGAGGCGCCCGTGGCGTGGGAGTACTCGCGGGCGACGCCGCGCATGCTCAGCGCGTAGCCGCGGTCGGGCGTGACGTTGATCTCGACCGCGGCCTCGTCGAGGCCGAGCAGGGCGACGGCGTCGGTGCCGACCTCGGGGTCGAGGCCGAGCGAGCTCAGCAGCAGGATGCCGTCGTGCTCGTCGCCGAGGCCGAGCTCGCGCGTCGAGGCGATCATGCCGTCGGACACGTGACCGTAGGTCTTCCGGGCGGCGATCGGGAACGGACCGGGCAGCACGGCACCGGGCAGCGACACGACGACCTTGTCGCCCACCACGAAGTTGTGGGCACCGCAGACGATGCCGCGGACGTCGTCGGGGCCGACGGCGACCTGGCACCAGTTGATCGTCTTGCCGTTCTTCTGCGGCTCGGGCTGGAGCTCGAGCACCTGGCCCACGACGAGGGGGCCGGTCACGTCGCCGACGTGCACGTCTTCTTCTTCGAAGCCGACGGACACCAGCGCGGCGTGCACGTGCTCGAGGGAGACGTCGTCAGGAAGGTCGACGTGCTCGCCGAGCCAACTCAGCGGAACCCGCATCAGACCACCATCCCGAACTGCTCGCTGAACCTGACGTCGCCCTCGACCATGTCGCGCATGTCGTCGAGGTCGTTGCGGAACTGGAG
>Ga0265780_10007669_pt1 | contig 13218 bp, 14 predicted proteins | sample P1T30metagenome_FD_192432 | JGI IMG/M metagenome (GOLD analysis project Ga0265780, IMG submission 192432) | Plant litter microbial communities from East Loma Ridge, Irvine, California - P1 T30 | ecosystem: Environmental > Terrestrial > Plant litter > Unclassified | place: USA: California...
ATTAACCGCGAAGAGCTGATGATGGAAGTTTGGGGTTATAACGCCGATGTAAACACGCGTACCCTGGATATGCACATTGTGCGCCTGCGCAAAAAAATAGAAAATAACCCCGATTCGCCGCAATACTTGCAAACCGTACGTGGGGTAGGATATAAGTTTGCTTACGAATAGGCTGATTTAACCGTTACGGCGAGGAACGCTTAAAGCAGTTGCACGATCATTTAACTGCGCGTAGTAGCACCTGTTTAAGTAAGCGAACTACGGTTGCTACAATGCAAAAAATCGTTCACGAAAGTGTTCAAAAACCGTTTAAAAGTGTTCACCCGTGAACACTTTTTTGCTTTTTATGGGCAATATTCATTATTTTGACGACATCAAAAAACTTCATTTTATGAGTAAAAATCAAGTTTTTTGACGTTTTATGAACAAAACATGAGGTTTTGCCGTGAACACTTGAGTCTGCAGAGCTACTTTTAGACAGCTGGCTGTTTTTGGTAAACGGCAGCTATAATAAAGTTCCCATAAAAAGCTTTCTCTTCGTTTAACCGATAGCCATACTCCTTAAACGTTTCTATTACGTTCGGCGGCCTAGTTACCTCCACTGCCCGCAGCAACTTAAAAAAGAGATACATACCCTTCAGCATTAGCTTTTGCCAAAAAGGCCCGGTTAACTGAAAATCAGTGTTCAGCCATAATCCGCCAGGTTCAACCTGTGCATTAATGAGCGGGAAAACTTTGGCCAACCCTTCCTCCGAAAAGTTATCGAACAAAAAGGCGGTGATCACTACATCGAAGGTGCTTGATAAATTAACCTCTTCAATGCCGGCTGTTATATAAGTTACTTGGTTACCGCCAACGTTTCGCCGGCGTGAAAGCGCCATCATTTTAGCTGATATTTCTACATAAGTAATCTGCAACCCTGACGGATGTAAACGCGTAAGGCTTTCCAGCAACTCACCTGTTCCGCCACCAATAATAAGCACCTTAGAGCAGGGCTTTATCAGGTTTAAAAAGTACTCTTGCGCTATTACTTGCGTTTGCCCAAACACCAGCTTGGATAGGCGTTCATAAAACCAGGCAGCATTATCGTAATTGGCAGCCATAACTTAAACCAGCTTAAATAAAACCAAGACCACATATTGGAGGATGAGCACTCCGTCTAAAAAAAAGAAGTAATAATACTCATCGCGTTTCCAGGTGGATTTGAATATCAACCAGCCAGTTAGTATGGCTACGGCGGTTAAGGCGTAGAAGTCGCTGGTTAGGCGGTAATTCCAAAGCAGTAATAGCAGCGCAATATGCCCTGCCAGCAATATTTGGCAAAACCAGTATGCCTTTTGTTCTCCAAAGGCCACGGGAATGGTTTTTAAACCAGCTATGCGGTCCTGAAAAAGATCGCGGATATCAAAAGGTACAGTAAGTGCTGCAATAAATAGGAATCGCTTACAGAGGATAATCCATGTGGTGCTTGTGGATATATGTAAGTGATTGGTGTCTTGTGCTTCTAAAATGGGTATGAGTACGCAGCTTAACGTCCAAACGAGGGTTATAAGAATAGCCTTTAAACCCGGTACATTGCGCAAACCCGACTTACGCCCTTTTTTAGTGAACAAAGGCAAGCCGTAACCAAAAGACAAAGCCGCTAAACCAACCAGTAACAGTTTAGAAGAGTTGGCTAAGATAAAAAACAGCGGTATTAAAGATAGCAGGGCAACCATAGTAATGGTAACCATTAACCGATGGTAACCAAAAAACCAGCGTATACGCCTGTAAGGAGAATTTTGCGGATCTCTGGGCTTGATAACTAATATACAAAAGTTGTACAAGCCTAAGGTGGAAGCAAACAGCAATGCTAATACCGGATAATCGGGCTTTGTACCAATGATATGAAAGGTAACCAGTCCTTGTGCTACGGCACACAAAGCGATAAATACATTGCTGAACAGCAATGCATCAAAGGCGGCCTGAATAAACTTTTTCATTGGTTATACAATGATAAGGAAGCCGTGCTGGTTTTAAAGAATTGATGCGAAATATTACATAACCATAAAAGTTGTTCTTAACCCAACTTTGGATCAGCGCCTGCTTTCAACTCAAAAATGGTGATCTCGGGTAATATACCTACCCTGCCTGGGTAACCTAAAAAGCCATAGCCAACGTTAACATATAATTGTTGCTGGTCTTGCCGGTAAAAGCCTGCCCATTCTTTATACACGAACTGGATAGGGCTCCACTGAAAATGCTCGGTTTGTACGCCAAACTGCATACCATGCGTATGGCCCGAGAACATCGCATCTATCTGCGGATAATGAGGTAACACTTGTGCCCGCCAGTGTGATGGGTCGTGCGAGAGCAATAGTTTAACCGGCAGATCATCGGTGTTTTTCACTGCTTCATCCATACGGCCATACTTAGGAAAACGGCTTAAGGCTCCCCAGTTCTCAATCCCTAAAATACCTATTTCTTCGCCATCTACCTTAAGGCGGCGGTTGGTATTCATTAACAAATCCCAGCCCATGTTTTTATGGGTGGCCTTCAGATCGTCGAGGTTCTTTTTCTTGGCGGCGGCATTAGGCCATACCGCATAGTCGCCATAATCATGGTTACCTAAAACCGAATATACGCCCAAGGGAGCTTTTACTTTTGAAAAGATATCCTGGTAGCCATTCATCTCATTACTCAGCGTATTTACTAAATCGCCGGTAAAAAATATAAAGTCAGGCTTTTGAGCCATTAGCATTTCAATACCGCCTAATACCGCTTTCTTGTTGTAAAAACTACCGGAGTGAATATCAGATAATTGCCCAAGCTTAATGCCGTCAAATGCCTTGGGTAAGTTGGGTAGGTATAGTGTTCGTCGCCTGATGCGGTAATCGTAAACGCCATTAATTATGCCGTAACTAAGCCCTGCTAAAGGTAGGGCACCCGCAATCAATCCGGCTTTTAGCAAAAATTCGGAGCGGGTAATATCGGTGGTAGGCTTAGGCTGGCTGGCAGGAAACTCAGGTTCGGGTTTATGGCGCTTGCGTGCCCACCATAAAGAAAGCCGGCGCATATCATCCACCAAAATAAATGGCAGGAAACACACCTTGCAAAACAACAGCAAAAAGAATAGCAGTAATACAGCACCCTTAAAACCTACACTAAATTTTAAGTATACACTGGCAATTAAACCGATGCTCAACAGGCCAGATACGATACAATAGCCTACCAAAAAGGACTTCGCCTGTACGAACCGCCATTTTTTTAAGCCTTCGCGCAGGCCATTAATAATATAAAAATCGGCCAATAGGAGGCCGATGCATATAAGAAAAATAGTAGGGGCTTGTCCCTCCATAATAATTGTAAGATGTCTGTAACCGCCATTGCCAGATATGAAGCAATCTCTAAGTACGCATTATGCATAGTTAAGAGATTGCTTCGTACCTCGCAATGACGAGCAGTTATTATTTTGTTAAATCAATTAGTAACGGTCGTCGTCTAAATCCTCGTCTTCATCAGGCTGCATGTTAAACAAGCTGTCGAACATGTCGGAGAAGGCAAAACCTTTATCCAAAAAGCCTTTGTTAAGTTGTGAAAATTCGGCTAAGCCGTGCAGTACAAATTCCATCAGTAATAATTGCTGGGCCTCGCTTACACCAGGATGCAATTGTTTAACCAAAGCCTTTAAGCCGCTAACAGAATTTAAGGCTTTTTTGTATTCTGCCAAAGGTAACTCATCCAATACCGCTAAAGAATTGCCGCTGGCAAACCAACCGGTTATCTCACTGTACGGATTTGCTTTTTTGCTTTTCTTAGCTTTTTCCGGGTCAGGGAAGAATTGCAGCATCATGGTTTTGATGGCTTTGCCGATCAGGATATTAGCCACCTTGGCCGGGCCTTCCAATTCACCTTCGTAAACCAGTTCTATTTTACCGGTAATAGCAGGAATAACGCCTAAAAAGTCGGAAATACGTACAGATGTAGTTTTTTCGCCGTTGATCAACATTCTGCGTTCGGCGTTACTGATCAGGTTCTCGTAAGCCGATATGGTTAAACGGGCTGATACGCCTGATTTTTTATCTATATACTCAGAATTACGTGCCTCGAAAGCAATTTGCTCTACCATGTCTTTTACCAAGCTGTCGGCTTCTACATTTTTGCGTTGCTCGGGTGTAAGCAAAGCTTCTTGCTGGGTAATTTGACGGGAAATTTCAACCGTACGTGGGTAATGGGTTAAAATCTGGCTTTCAATACGGTCTTTCAACGGCGTAACAATCGAACCACGGTTGGTATAATCTTCAGGGTTAGCCGTAAATACAAATTGCAGATCTAAAGGCAAACGCAGTTTAAAACCACGGATCTGGATGTCTTTTTCCTGCAAGATGTTGAACAGTGATACCTGAATACGCGCTTGTAAATCGGGCAGCTCGTTAATAACAAAAATACCGCGGTGTGCACGTGGAATTAATCCAAAGTGGATTACACGTTCATCGCTATAAGTTAGCTTTAAGGTAGCAGCTTTGATAGGATCAACGTCGCCAATTAAATCGGCTACGGTAACATCAGGGGTTGCTAATTTTTCGGTGTAACGTTCCGAACGGTGTACCCAGGCAATAGGGGTATCGTCGCCTTTGGTTTCTACCTCGCTGTGGCCGTACCACGAAATTGGCGCCAATGGATCGTCAAACAATTCTGAACCGGCTATATATGGCACATACTCATCCAGCAGGTTTACCATTAATCGGGCAATACGTGTTTTGGCCTGTCCGCGTAAACCTAATAACAAAATGTTATGGCGCGATAGGATGGCTGTCTGCAGATCAGGAATTACGGTATCTTCAAAACCTATAATACCTTCAAAGCCGCCTTCTTTTTTTTGAAGCTGTGCTATCAGGTTTTCTCTTAATTCTTCTTTAACCGAGCGACTGCGGTAATTGGTTTTTTTTAATTCGCCGAGTGTTTTTATATCTAACAAAGTGCTCATTTCTAATTTTAGTTCGGAAGTCCGTTAGTCGGTAAGTCCGTTGTTTAAAAGATGTTTATTTACTACCAGACTTACGGACTAGCCGACTCCTCTGACTCTTTTTACCTAACTGTTTTTCTTCTGTTCTTGATGTAATCCTCAAAAATGTATTCGCCTAAACCGGTTAGCGAGCTGTAGAAGGCACGGCCACCGTTGGTTTCGGTAAACTTGCGTACAAACTGTTGCAGGTACGGGTCGCGGGCAATCATAAATGTGGTAATTGGTATTTTCAAACGCTTGCACTGGGCAGCCATGTTGAGGGTTTTGTTAACCACTTTACGGTCTAAACCAATACTGTTTTTATAATACTTGGTGCCCTCTTTTAAACAAGTTGGCTTACCATCGGTAATCATAAATATTTGCTTGTTATGCGTTTTACGGCGGCGAAGCAAATCGGTAGCCAGTTCTAAACCTGCATAAGTATTGGTGTGGTACGGGCCTACCTGCAGGTAAGGCAAATCTTGTAACGTAATAGGCCAGGCATCGTTACCAAAAACTACAATATCTAAAGTGTCTTTAGGATACTTGGTGCGAATGAGTTCGGCCAGGGCCATGGCTACTTTTTTGGCCGGTGTAATACGGTCTTCCCCGTATAAGATCATGGAGTGCGAAATATCAATCATCAGTACGGTAGAAGTCAGGGTTTTGTAGTCCATTTCCTCCACTTCCAAATCGCGCTCGGTCATCATAAAATCACCGATTCCATGATTAACCTGGGCGTTGTGGATAGATTGGGTCATGTCTATCTGATCCAAGCTATCGCCAAACTCAAACTCACGGCGCTCAGAGTTTTTCTCATCGCCCTGGCCCGACTGCGGCGAACGGTGATTACCCTTACCCGATTTTTTTAGCTTGCCAAAAATCTCTTCAAGGGCCGACTGACGGATACTTTGCTCCGTTTTAGCCGTAATGTCAAAATTCCCTTTTTCGTTATCTTCGGTTAAATACCCTTTTTGCTTCAACTCGTCAATAAAATCACCCATGCCGTAGTCGTCATTGGTAATGTTATACTGCTTATCCAGTTCGTTCAGCCATGATAAGGCTTCGCCGGCATCACCTGATGTATAATTGAGCAACTCTAAAAACAACTTCAATAGCTCCTCAAACCCGCCCTTCGGAACTTCGTTAGGCGAATATTTGGAAAACTCAAAACCACGCATTAGCTATACCTTTCTTTAACTTAAATTAACGGAAAATAATTGGTTTAAGTTTCGTACCCACGCCGTAATTCAAGGAATTTGCAGAATTAACAGAATGAAATGACAAAGAGAGAGGTAAGAGGCAGGAACCAAGAGACAAGAATCAAGTCGCTTATTGTAAAGGAGATTTTTGCTTGGCTCTTGCTTCTTCACTCTTGGTTCTATTTAGCCATTGGCTCAGGGTTAGCTCCCCGTTGACTGGCTACGTAAGAACCTATTTTACAGGAGCGTTCTAAAACAATTCCTATTGGTAGCTTACTTAATAGTCCATTTACCATGGTAGCTAAAAATGCATCTCCGGCGCCAACAGTGTCTACCACATCTACTTTAAAGCCCGGGTGTTCGTAAAACTTGTCGTTATGCCAAATTATAGCACCATCCTCACCACGGGTTACACAAATGGTTTGGCTGTGATACTTTTTTTGAAATTCGATGATCTTGTCTTTAAGGGAGGTACTGCTGCTGCGGATGAGCAGGTCGGCCTCTTCCTCATTCATCTTAATTACGTTGGCTATAGCAGCCAAGGTTTCAATAATATCGGAGTTATAATGCGGATGGCGCAGGTTCACATCAAATACGCGCAGCGGTATTTTTACCTCGGTAAGTAAGTTAAGTAGGGTAGTACGGGTAGTTTGCTCGCGACTGGCCAGGCTGCCGAACACTATCGCACTGGCCTGTTTGGCTTCCTCTATTAAATCATCATTTAGTTTAATCTTATCCCATGATACCGGTTTGGGTATAACATAGGTGGCCTGCTGCTTTTCGTCTAACTCAACCGTTACCTGGCAGGTGGGCAGTGATCTGTCTGTTTGTATTAATGGGGAGGCTAGTTGATTTTGGGTAAGATAAGCCATTAATTCCCGGCCGGGGGCATCGTTTCCTATACGGCTTACCAAAGAAGCCGATACTCCTTGCTGTATGAGTTGTCGTGCTACGTTAAGTGGTGCACCGCCCACTTGCTTGCCATCGGCAAATGTATCCCATAAAACTTCGCCGAAACATATTACCTGGTTGCTCATATTTAAAGTATCAGTATATCTTGTTGCTGCAAAGCTAAAAGATTTATATGGGTAATTTGTTTACTTTTAAGTCATGAAGAAGTTAATAATTGCCGGCCTATTGTTAATTAATGTGTGTTTTTGCTTTGCACAGGACAAGAAAGCAATTCTGAACGTACTCGAAACACAGCGCCTTGCCTGGAACCGTGGCAACGTGGAAGCTTATATGCAGGGCTACTGGCATTCCGATTCGCTACTTTTTGTCGGTAAAAGCGGCCCTGAATATGGCTGGCAAAACACGCTGGATAATTATAAGAAAGCATACCCCGATAAAGCTGCTATGGGCCAGTTGGGCTTCGATATTCTAAAAGTTGAACTGCTGGATAAAACCAACGCCTTTGTGTTAGGAGCCTGGCACCTGAAAAGGGAGAAAGATGCACCCGGCGGTTATTTTACTTTACTGTTGCGTAAGATCAAAGGCGAATGGAAGGTGGTGGCCGATCATTCGTCATAATGAAGTTTTGCGCGTATTAAACATTGCAGGTAGCTAAGCAGTTGTGTTGTAATGCAGACCGCCAAAAAGCCTTTTGATGTTGAAGACATGCTTAACCGCATTGAACAACTCATGGTGCAATATCCTAAGGCGGCTATGGTGCAATTGTATGAGGAAGGTTACACCTCTATGTTGAGCAATTACTGGCCTGTATAATCTCTATCCGCACATTAGATGAAGTGTCTATACCGGTATCGCAACGGTTATTTGCTAAAGCTCGTACGCCTCAACAGGTGTTAAATCTATCTCCACAAGAATTGGAAGGTTTGCTGTACGGTTCATCTTATAACGGACAATAGGCTTACACTATGTTGGGCATAGCTCAAGTAGTAATTGATGAATATAATGGCGAGGTGCCGGCAGATTATGAACAACTGACCGCGTTGAAAGGCGTAGGCCCTAAATGTGCCAATCTTACCTTAGGCATTGCCGCAAAAATACCTGCTGTTAGTGTAGATAGCCACGTGCACCGTGTGGTAAATCGCTGGGGTTGCGTGCAAACTAAAACACCCGAAAAAAGCCTGCTGGCGCTTGAAAGGCAAGTGCCCAAAGATAGGTGGATAGATATTAACAGCCTGCTGATGCCCTTCGGCAAGTATCATTGTACTGCCAATATGCCCAAGTGTTCAACCTGCCCCGTATTAGAATATTGCGAGCAGATAGGGGTAGAAAAGCATAGGTAATTGTGAGTAAATAAGTCGAGAAAAATAAAACAGATTGTAGCGGCTGCAGATAACTGATAACTTACCTTGGTTCGCCTGCTGCTAAGGCTTTATTAGCCCGTTTTACGGCCAGTTCTTCCTTCCAATCCATATAACGCTTCTTGTATCTCTTTTTCAGGATGCTGTCGAAATTGCGCTGAATGGTGAGGTTATACAAACTTTTGGCTTTAATACCCCAAGACTTATCCCAGGCGCGGAGAGATATAGAGAACGAGCCATCCAAATATTTCATCCAGTGCCAAAAACCAGTAGGCATAAACAGGGTATCTCCATGTTCTAAAATGGTTTCCTGGCCTTCAATGCCATCCAGGGCGGGGTATTTACTAAAATCGGGGTTTTCAATGTCATAATCCTCTAATGCATAAGTAGCAAAAGGGATGCAATACAGGCGCTCGCTCCATTTATTGTCGAACAAAATAACACGCTTGCGACCGTTGAAGTGTGTGTGAAAGATGTGCGCCAGATCAATATCGTAATGTAGAAAAGTTACTGAGCCAGCACCACCAAAAAACATATTGGGGTACTTATCTAAAAAACCGCCCATTAAATCGGTGGGCGAACGGTAGTCTTCTAATAGGGCTGGGGCATGTTTAATAGGATCGAAAAGGAAAATACGCAGATCGGTAGGCTCTTTTTGAATGAGGTCTATGTAATCGCCAAATTTCATTTCGGCAGCCGAGGCATTAATGGCCTTGCTTGGGTCGGCTTTTGAGCTATCGTACAGCGGTACAATTTGTTCGCCCACGGTTTCTTTCAAATACTCGAAGGTCCACTTTTGCAGCGCAGGCCAGGTTTGAGTAGCACTACGAATAACCAGTGGTTTGCGTGGTTTTAAGTAATTATTTACAAAGTCCTCTTTAGTAATTGTATCAACCCGGTCAATTGCCGATAGTTTTAAACCCATAACTTCACATCAAATTAACATTGCAAAACTAAGTATTTTAAAAAGAGGCAACCCATTAACTTGATTTTTGATTTGTTGCTGACAAAAAATAACAAAGCCCGGCGCTCAGGGCGGCCGGGCTTTTTGCAAATACTACAATCGTATCGGCTAAAATTAATTAGGCATTAATACAGCATTCACTACGTGAATAACACCATTCTTTTGGAAAACATCGGCAATGGTCACCCATGATTTTCCGCCTTTTTCATCAACCAGGTATACTTTTTTACCTTCTAACATGGCAGTTAAAGTACCACCACTTACAGTTTTTAATTCGGCTTTACCACCGCCAGCTTTAATTTTGGCAACTAAATCGGCAGCGCTAACACGGCCGGCTACCACATGGTAAGTTAACACTTTGGTTAAAGTGGATTTGTTCTCGGCTTTTAACAGCGTTGGAACGGTACCTTCTGGTAGTTTATCAAAAGCTTCGTTAGTTGGGGCAAATACGGTAAACGGGCCTGCAGATTTTAAAGTTTCTACCAAACCTGCTGCTTTAACAGCGGCAACCAGGGTGGTATGGTCTTTTGAGTTTACGGCATTATCTACAATATCTTTAGTAGGGTACATAGCTGCACCACCCACCATTACGGTTTGTGCGTTGGTTGCGGTTGCCATAGCTACTAAAGCAAAAGCCGCGATAATTAATTTTTTCATGATCGGTAATGTATGATTTGTTATGAATTACGGTATGTAACCCCAGGCAGATTTACATATTGGAAAATAGCGCTTTTAGGAGTACCTGAAACAGAGGAGGGGTTGCAGGAAGCAGGAGTATTGCATGTAACACATTAAGCTTGGGCTAAAGGTTATTTTGCATCCAATTAGACTGGATAGTGTTCACGTTAAAATGTTAATAAACCGCAGAAAAATTGACGAAAACCTCAAAAAACTTTATTTTTATTCATTTAACCAGTTTGCCGAGATTGCTTAAAGTATAAAAGAAGGTATAAAAATGGGGCAAAAGTGTTCACGCGTGAACACTTTTTGAGCGGTTTTTGAACACTTTCGTGAACGCTTTTTGTAACACGATAATATTATTCTTCTTCAAAAAAGAGTTCGGCGGCAATGTGGTCGGCGTAAAGTTTTCCGGCGGGGGTAAGGGACAGTGTTTGCTCTTGGCGCGTTAACCATTTCGTATTTAAAAACGGTTGTGCGTTCTTTAAAAGAATGGGGGAAGCACCGGAAGAAATAGCATTTAGCTTATCTAAATCAAGCCCCCAAATGGTTCTTACCGAGGTCATGATGTACTCGTTTAGGCGGTTTACGGTAGAAAGATGTTCCACCTCGGCCGGTATCGTGTTTTGTGCTAATGCCTGTAAATACTTTGCGTTGTTAGCTACGTTCCATTGCCTGCTTTCGCCGTTAAAGGCATGTGCCGATGGGCCTATGCCTAAGTAAGGTACACCTTTCCAGTAGTTGGCATTATGGCGCGAGTGATGGCCTGGTTTGCCGAAGTTTGAAATTTCGTAATGCTCAAAGCCGTGTTGCTGCATACGTTCCATTAGCCGGGTAAACTGTTCGGCACTTTGCTGATCGTTAACCGGCGCGGTTTGCTTTTTTTTGATGAAGGCGGCCAGGGCAGTGCGGGGTTCAACCGTCATGGAGTATGCCGATATATGAGGCACTTCGAGGTCAAACGTCATGTTCATGTTCTGCTCCCACTTATCATGCGTAAGCAATGGGTAGCCATAGATAAGATCAGTGGTAATGTTGCTAAAGCCAGCATCCTGCACCCTTTTAACCGAAGTTTCGGCCTCGTTGCTGCGGTGTGCACGGTTCATCCATTTTAGGTCTTCATCAAAAAAAGACTGTATGCCAATGCTGAACCGGTTAATGGCCGTTTGACGTAAAGCCTGTACTTTCTCTTTGCTTAAATCGTCGGGGTTAGCCTCCAGCGTAATTTCGGCATCGGCGCTTACCTGGTGGTGCTGGGCAATGTTATCCAGCAAAAAGTTAAGTTCGCTGCCTTCGAGCAGGGAGGGGGTGCCGCCACCAAAGTAAATGGTTTCTATTTCGGCGCCGTTTAGGTAATTCTTTTGCAAGGCTATTTCTTGAGCCAGCGCCTGTATAATATTGGGGCGGTACTGCTGCGACGTGCTGAAATGAAAATCGCAGTAATGGCAAGCTTGTTTGCAGAAAGGAATATGAATGTAAATACCGGCCATCAGCCTGCAAAGATAATGCTGAATAAGCAATATTAGCGAGTGTAAGTTTTAACGCACCGTCATAATTGTAATGGCCAACACTAAGCGGCTGTTATTAAAAGATTACCAATACGTTATTTCACTTTATTTCGTGTGTGTTTTATATCTTTGCATAGTGCCGCGTATCCTCATATTAATACTTTTTTTTATTGGTTTAAGCTTTATGCAGGCGTATGCTCAAACAGATACTACGCAAAATGTGCAGGCCGATACTTTACCTAAAAGGCGCTACTATCAGCCGCCATCGGCCGCTGCTAACCTGCTCGATTCGGTGGCCAACGCGCTGGCTAACCGGCAATATTTTATTGGCGATTCATTATCCAAAATTTTTGTTAAACGTCCCGAAGCATTTAGGCATAACCAGTTTTTAGACAGCATGTATAAAAGCCAGGTTTATGGCGAATACGGCTTTTACAAGCAACCGGGTAAGTTTAAAAGTTTGATGAGCGAAGGCAGTACCCGCCGCACACGCGACCAGTGGGTTATTGTAATTATTGTTACCCTCTTGGTATATATGGCATTGCTTAACCGGGCCATGAGTAAGGATATTAAAAACGTACTGCAATCGTTTTATAATAACCGTATCCTATCGCAGGTAAGTAAAGAAGAGAACTTGCTCAATTCCTGGACATTCTTGGGGCTTTTTATATTGTTCGGCTTTACCTTTGGCTTATTTTTATACCAGCTTACGGCATATTATGAGGTATTTTATACTATAAGTGGTGTGCAGTTATTTGGTTCGTTCGCTTTCCTTATTATAGCGCTATTTGCAGTAAAACTACTGATATTGAAATTTTTAGGTTTCGTGTTCAATGTTAACCGCCTGGTGGGCGAATATATTTCTATATTATATTTAACGTACTTTAATATTACGTTTGTTTTCTTACCAGTGTCGTTATGCTTTAGTTTACTTGCAGCACAATATATACCATATATACTGGCAGTGGCCTTGTTATTAGTAGTGGTTATTTTTGTATGGCAGTATTTACGTAGCAGTGTAAATATTATTTCGAGCTTTAGATTTCATAAATTTTATTTATTTACCTATCTTTGTGCCCTCGAAATTTGTCCCGTTTTAATACTTATTAAGGCACTGAACAATTAGAAACTTAGGTAGTTAGATAGATCATACATTGGAAGATAGAAAGAAAAAGGTTAAGAGTATATTGGTTACCTTAGCCAAACCTGAGAACGATAAAAATCCCTATGCTGAACTGGCTAAGAAAGCTAACCTGAAAATTGATTTCAGGTCGTTCATTCACGTAGAGGGTGTGCCGGCTAAAGATTTCCGTAAAGAAAGAATTAACCTGGCCGATTTTACCGCTGTAATCTTCACCAGTCGCAACTCTGCCGACCATTTTTTTCGTATTTGCGAGGAAATGCGTTTTGAGGTGCCTGTGGATATGAAATACTTCTGCCTTTCAGAAACCATTGCACTGTATCTTCAAAAGTATATTCAGTACCGTAAGCGTAAAATATTTTTTGGCAAGCAAACCGCTGCCGATTTAGCCGAGGTGTTGAAAAAGCATTCGAGCGAAAAATTCCTGTATCCATGTTCTGACGTGGCTGCCGAAGAAACTCAAAAGTTTTT
>Ga0265780_10007670_pt1 | contig 13218 bp, 6 predicted proteins | sample P1T30metagenome_FD_192432 | JGI IMG/M metagenome (GOLD analysis project Ga0265780, IMG submission 192432) | Plant litter microbial communities from East Loma Ridge, Irvine, California - P1 T30 | ecosystem: Environmental > Terrestrial > Plant litter > Unclassified | place: USA: California...
AGCTCCAGCCCTTGGACATGGTGCTGCAGACGCCGTCAAGACCGGGGAGAGTGGGGATCTCGCAGAGCCAGCCACCGACGAAGACGGAGAGGAAGGACTCCATGTCGGGCTTGCCGGGGGCGAGGACCTGGCCGTAAGTTCCAGGGTTGAGCTTGTGCTTCATGACACCGTTGCCCTCAACGACAACGTTCATGGCGTTGGACTCGAGCTTGGAGTCGCACTCGAGAGGCTTCATGCCCATCTTGGCGCGCCACTCAGAGACGATGTCCATGTAGCCACCGGTGGTAGCAGTGGCAGAGGGAGCAGGGGCAGCCTCAGTGGTGGTTGGCTTGGGAGCCTCGCTGGAAGGAGCAGGAGGAGCAGCCTCGTAGCTGGTGGGCTTGGGGGCAGGAGTGTAGGCAGCCTCAGTGGTGGTGGGCTTGGGGGCCTCGCTGGTGGGCGCTGGGGGAGGAGGAGCTACGTAGACAGCAGAGCTGCTGGGCTTAGCTGGCGCGTAGACCATGGTGTTCTTGGCCGGGGCCTCGTAGACAGCGCTGACGGAGGTAGGCTTGGGGACTTCGTAGCCCTCGGTGACGTAGACAGTCTTGACGACAGTTGCGACGACATCGACAACGTGCTTGACGTGCTTGTGCTCGTGGCCGTATCCACCGTAGGATGGGGCGGCGAGCGCAGAGCCCGCGAGGGCGGCGACGGAGAGAGCGATGGTGGTGCGCATTTTGATAGATGTTGGTTTGGATTTGGTGATTGAAGAGACTGGACTTGAGTTGACTGGTAAGGTTCGACTGTCGAATTGTTTTTTGTTTAGGGATGCGAAGTGAGCGTGTTAGTGCCGAAGGGCGGTAGAGAACGTGGTGTCAAAGATTGACGGTGTAGAGAGTGAATGACTGGATGTCGATACCTGGAAGTCGCAGACCTGGGGTAGAAGAGGAAGGCAGAGGGGATAAACTACATTTATACGAAGTAACGCTAAGTAGGAAACGGGCGTTGTGCAGCTGACATGGGCCAGGAAATTAAACGCGAGCGCCATTACACGTCCGCCCACGGCGCCCCGTCCTCCGCAGATTTACCTGTGCCTGGAGCTAGAGCCTCTGAAGCCAATTCTCGTCCCAACCAAGCCCTTGGTAGACCGCTCGGATCCTTTCATTTCGTTCCCTGCACAGCGACCGTCACCGTAGGCCAGGGTTTTGGAGTCCGAGAGGCCTACACATGTGCATTGGCTGGGGGGCGGGGAATGCGATATCTACGTCTGCCGCTATCCTGCGTTCAAACTCTTTGTGCTTCAATCTAATCTCGCGCGGCAAACAATGTTCCTTTGTGCCTGGTTTGTTTGTCGACGTCGAGCACTCTGGCGCTTCGATGCGGATTTGGTTGGTACGGTCCAGACGTGACAAGTGTCAGGGGTAACCACAGACGATCATTGGGCTTGCGCAGGGGACAGGTCATCAAACGCCCACTTCGGAAAATTAAGCGGAGGGCTAACTTGAGAGCGGCAAAACGTAGAGATATCTCAAAGTGCGCGCTTGTCCTATTGGCTGTTATTGTCGTTCGGACAGGGCAGCGTTTCAGATGTTTTTCTTAGTCTGTGGGACATTTTGGGCAGACCCGGCCCTGGAGCAAACCTTTTGTGAACGTAGCTGCACAAACTTCAGCCCGCCGTAGTTTCAGCCCAGGTGCCGCACAGCACCTGCTTGATCCGTTCCTTCGTACCGCAGACGGCGATTTCGTCTTCGCGTCCGTGCGGTAATCATCGCTGTATGATTGAAGAGTCGAGACTCTGTAAGGCGGTTCGTACAAGTGGAGCCTTGGAAGCATTTCTCAACGGGAGAGCCTCATCGTGAAACGGCGAATCGAGGGATATTTGGAGATCCCGTTTGTGTCGCGCCAGCGCGATGAGTGAGGCAGAGGGGAAGCCTGCATTCTTCCCGCCATCGCGACATCCTTCCGCTGCTGCAGTCGATCGTGTAACGGTCAGAGTCAGCGCCTCGTGACACTCTCGCTCCACTTCACCTCTGGCGTCACCATCGATCTTCCGCGTGGATGCCGTGGATGCTCGCCACGTGTTAGCGCACTTGACAACGAGTGACCGAGATCTGTCGACGTGGATCCGACACCGCAAGGTACAGCGAGTCCGAAGACGGTGCCTGAGCCGCGCACCAGGTAATCACCTATGTGCCGAGATGTGATGAGATGGAAATTCAACGTCATCTCTCGACCTCAGGCATGCGACACCGCTGGGATGTCGTAAAATTAATCGTTGTAGTAATGAGGGGTCGTGGCAGGGAGTCCCAGTGCTGTTTAATCTTCGTCCCGCTGTGGCACCAGATCGTTTCTTTGAACCTCATCTCACTCAAGATGAAGCACCGAGTGCCTGCCGTGCCTCAGGCTTCCAGAGGAAGTGAAACGTGAGTGTTTGGTCTGGATGCGCTCGAGGTTTGTCATGTCGTGTCGAAATGTGCCCGGCGGCAAGTACATGTCTTGCGTGGCCACATAGCAATCTCGCGGAGTCGGCTCACTTCCTGATTGCTGATTACTACCGCAGACCCACAGCATCTGCAGCGTCTGTTATACCCGACCCGCCCGCCATCAAGTTTTCATGACCAACGGCTGAAGTGCGGTAGGTGGTTTCTTTTCGGCACTCAACCGCATGCTAGTCTGCAGAACTCTTCAACCATACCTCAAACTACCTCATTAGTCCGCCGCGACGCCCTTCAACGACACTGCTGATAGGCCGAGATCCAGCGAGGTGTTCTCTCGCGCGTATGCACGATGCTGACGCATGCGTCGGTGATCATCGAACTCCTTCTTCGTACCTGAAACGTGGAGATAATGTTCCTATCGATTAGATAGCTGGCCGCGTGGCGCGAGCTTGTCGATTCGACTGAGCGGAAGCAGAGTCCGCGGCCGCAGTCTATCGGAACTTCCTCGTGGCTTCTGTCAACTGGGGCCGGCCGTTGGAGCAGGATTCTTTAGTTCGGTGCCGTTGTAACCGTCAGGTACCATCGCGCCGACTCTCACATGCAGCCCGTAGCCCCGATGGCAGACTGCATCAACCATGAAAAACCTGCAGTAGCTTAGAACAGGCACGTGAAAACTTCTTCCCACCATCTGTCTGGGCTGTCTTAGTGTTTGACAGCCACCAGTCGGCGGTTCGGTAGTTTGCAGGACAGTCACGACGTCATCTGACAGCTCCTTCACCTTGCTCATGCTTCTCTGCCAAGTGGGAAGTTGGCAAGAGGTCCATATGACTGGTGAGGCAAAAGCACACGGCACAGATAACGAAGAAGAAAAAGCGATAGGTCTCCTTTGGATAAGTGATGATTTGGCATTGCAAGTCAGCCCTCGCCTCAGAAACGTAGGCGATGCCCAATCCAGTTGGCGGCTCGGCAAGAACCATAAAGAATGTTCACTGAGTCCTTCACAGCCTGCCCGAGTGACGAATGACATTGAACCTGATGCGCCGTGGCATCGAGCTCGAAACACTGGGTGTTTATGTCGAAAATCGCAGGCGGCTTTACACGAACACCTCTGGATGGCCTTCACTTCCAAGGTTGGGTGTATCGCAGTCTGCTTCTTCCATGCAGGTGGTTACTCGATGATCGATCACTTCATCGTCATCGTACTTCACAATCCTACACTAACACCTGCGCACACTCTAGTCTATGTCACTACTAGCGGTCGGCTTCGAGGCTTTGCTGTCTGGTAATTAGCCGATGACCGATTGGTGCGCATATGTTGTACCTTGCAGTCACATCGACTATTCTAAGCTCTACCAAATCCGTCCATATGACTGCATACTGGCGTAGATGCGAGATAACAGCAAAAGCCATTGATAGCAATTATGCGTGTAAGCATAGCCACGACGCATTCTGACGGACATTTGCGAAGGGTGAACCCTGGAGTAGGGCAGCCTTTCGCGACACCAAAAGCCTTGGAGCTTACACCAAGCACCTATCTCAAAGGAACCGCTAAGGAAAAAGCAAAGACCGAAACTGTGTTCCATTCGAGCCTAGACATCTCCTTACATCATTTCTAGGGCGCTGAGTTATGCGCCGCCCAATTAGGCAATCCGACCAACCAGAACCCATACCCCCGTCTCCACAGACAGCGTTGAAAACACACAGCAAAGCGAAAAATCTGCAGTTACCGCCGGAAGTCTCGGGAGGGCTTTCGTTCTGCCCTGAATGTCTCAGTGTATGATTGGTGTACCTGTGTAGGCCTGTTGCGCTTGGGAGGCCATCCTTTGTTCGGTAACCTACGTTGCAGTCAGACTGAGCTGGACTACGCTGTGGGGCCCACTCCGTATCCCTACACTCTTAAAGTCAACGTCCACGCTCTTTTTTGTGAATCTTGAACTACACACTCTCTTTGTCACATCACAGCGAGGCTTCGACAGCTTCATCACATTCCTTCCAAAACTTCCCTCTCTTGTTCAATTGACGGTCTGGACCTACACTCTTTCTTCCTCAATCAACACACGGTCTCTTTAAAAGCAGCTTCGCCACGCTCCTGTGTCGTCATCATACATTATCACAAATCTTTGTTACAGACCCTCTCAACGAACAATATGCTTTCCAAGCTTACCTTTGCCATCGTGGCACTTCAAGCCAGCCTTGCCCTAGCTGGCAAAGCCGTCATCACCAACCGCTGCGACTACGACGTCTGGGTCTGGTCAATCTCTACTGGCCATGCCTCCTCATCCTTCATGGTCCCTGCAGGAAGCTCCCACAGCGAGGCCTACACTGGAAGTAGCACTTCCCTCAAAGTCAGCAAGTCCGACGCTTTGGTCGCCGGCAAGCACACACAGTTTGAGTACTCCATCGCGGCTGGCCAGCTCTGGTACGACATCTCCTTTGTCGACTGTGCCAATGGCGAGTCTGCGTCAAACTGCCCTGGACACGACGAAGGCCTGGCCATGAACGCCAGCAACGACAGCTGCGGCAAGATCGATTGCCCCGCTGGAGACTACTGCCCTACGCAGGCCTACTACGTCGACACGCCTCTGCAAAAGCTGGGTATCGCCGAGCCAGTTTTCATGTGCCCCTTGTCTCTGGGCACCAGCGTTGATCTGTCCATGACAGTCTGCTCCGGAAACCCCAAGATCAAGAGGAGCATCGCTGGCCGTATCCAGATCGATGGCGAGGCTTAGAGAGTCTCGATGGTGCGCATTTGCGATTACTTCTCCAGCTCTCTTACCATTACTTCTTTCGTTCTTTATACATACACTAGGGTGGATTACGGTTGGGATATACCTGGGTTACGATTTGGTTACGATTTTGGATGATTCAATGAAACGTTATGCTTTTCCAACTCTTGAATTCGTGTGCTGTTACCGATTGTGACTACGTAGGCACCCTGTCGGTCCTCTGACCAAAGCCTGCCGCCATACTCCTCGGCGTGATGGAAGGAATTCGGCGTTGCTGAGACGCTGTCGCAATCGTGGCAGGCTTACGTCGCACGACACAAGGTGCGATTTTGGCCGGATTCTGCTAGGTGGTGCGTTGCTTCTAGGCCATCGCCATTTGGGTAAGCGCATCCCAAAGTCTGTTAGCGCGGAGCACACGTCATCCTGACCACGTCCTCCTGTGCAGTCACACCGATACTCCAAGCATGCGAAGGATAAAAATGCACAGAGCAGCTAAACTGACGATTGTAGCGAGGTATGAAGTTAGGGCAGAACGGAATGTCTGTCCCGCCGTGGATCTGCAGTACGCGCCGCCCGGCGACGGACCCGCATGTTTGGGTGTGGAGGAAGACTGGTACCCATGCGCTTCGCCAAACATTCCTAGACTCGGTCTGCCACTCAACTCCAGAAGATGATCTTGCAGTACAGTACCTGATACACCCGCGCAGCCCTGTGCGACTCGTCTGCGCTTAGTCGACGATCCATTCCGAGCTACCCCACACCTGTCCCGAGCGGGTAGATCTATCCAAATTCGTCTTCATCATACAATTGCTTACTATTCAGGCGACAAAGGGGGCTCTATAAAACCAACGGGTGAATTCTTCCGGCACCCACCTGACATCTAGAGTCAACAGCAGGTATTGCGGGGTGTAGTCTACTCAGCTGGGATCGAGTAATCATGTCGTGAATCTACTCAAGTGACTGTGGGGTGGGGAAGCCTTGTGTGAGGGGTTGCCGCGGCTAGATCAACATGATTATTCTTCAAGTCCTACTATACGATTGCCCATTCCTCAAATCTCCTGGGTAATCCAGAAGCTTGGTTTAGAGCCACAACACCTTACTTCGACTAAATATAAGCATAATGACAACTCAAGGACCCATCGCTGCAGCTCCGATAGCTGAGGTACCTCTCCCAGACCCAGATGTTGCCAAGTCAACCGTCGACATCAAGACTGGAGAGTTAGCTCACGAGAACGACTTGACCTTTGATCCGGCAGCACTCCAAGCGAAGTATCTCCAGGAGCGTGACCGACGTTTAGCACGAGATGAAGGCGTAGAGCAATACACACTCCTTGATGGTAGCTTGGCACACTATCTAGAAGATCCATGGGTCGAGCCAGGATTCAAACGTGACCCCATCGAAGAAGAGACCGAGGTGGTGATCATCGGCGGCGGGTATGGCGCTCAGGTCTGCGCTGTGAGACTAATTGAGGCTGGTATAAACGACTTCAAGATTATCGAAAAAGCTGGTGACTTTGGGGGAACATGGTGAGTTTCGCTGTTCCACATATAGGACTTATGTGCTGACATCCACGCAGGTATTGGAACAGGTATCCTGGAGCGCAGTGCGATATCGAATCCTACATCTACATGCCCCTGCTCGAGGAAGTCGGATACATGCCGACAGAGAAATATGCGCGTGCCAAAGAGTTGCTTAAACATTCACGCATGATTGGCGAGAAATACGATCTCTACTCGCGTGCCTTATTCCAGACCGAAAGCAAAGAGATGCGATGGAACGAAGAAGAGGGGAAATGGACTACTCACACGGCGCGAGGCGATAAGATCAAATCGAGATTTGTGATTCCTGCTGCGGGCCCTCTTCATCGGCCAAAGTTTCCTGGCTTAAAAGGCATCGAAGATTTCAAGGGCCATTCTTTCCACTCTTCGCGATGGGATTATAATTACACGGGGGGCGATTCCTCGGGTAACTTGCACAAGCTAAAAGACAAGCGCGTAGCTATCATCGGTACAGGTGCGACAGCCGTTCAGATAGTGCCTCATTTGGGAGAGTGGGCAAAGAAACTTTACGTCTTCCAGCGCACCCCTTCGTCGATTGACGTTCGTGGCAATCGCCCGACTGACGAGGCATGGGCACAGTCGCTCCAGAAGGGATGGCAGAAGAAGCGCATGGACAATTTCGACAACATCGTCAACGGTGGTTACGAAGAAGTGGATATGGTATCAGATCGTTGGACAGATATCATTCGGTCCTTGCTGACCGCTGGCATCGACCCGAACAACCCGGTGGAAGCTGCAGCCAAACGTCAGATCGCTGACTTCAAGAAAATGAATGCTATCCGCGCTCGAACGGATGAGATCGTGAAGAACAAGGAGACGGCTGATGCGTTAAAGCCATGGTACAACCAATTCTGCAAGCGTCCCTGCTTCCATGACGAATACCTACCCACCTTCAATCGCCCCAACGTCGAACTCGTTGACACCAAAGGTCAAGGTGTTGACCGCATTACTCCTAACGGCATTGTGGCAAACGGGCAAGAATACGAAATCGATTGCCTAGTGTACGCCACTGGCTTCGAACTCGCAAACGAATGGTCGCACAAGACCGGCATCGAGATCTACGGCCGCGACAACACAACCATCACCGAGAAGTGGGCCGAAGGCGCTCAAACACTTCATGCTTGGGGAACACGGAACTTCCCAAACTGCTTGTTCGTTCAGATCGTCCAAGGGGCCCTGACACCGAACTTCATGCACGTCACCAACGAACAAGCGATCCACTATGCGTACATCATATCTGAATGTAAGAAACGTGGGTTCAGGACTATAGAGCCGACAAAGGAAGCGGAGGAAGGGTGGACACAGACGATCGTTGATGGAACTGCTATTCGGGGGGACTTTCTGAAGGAGTGCACGCCAGGGTACTACAACAACGAGGGCAAGGCGAGCGAGAGTGCTAAGAGGAATGCGACCTACGGGTATGGAAGTCCGGCCTTCATCAAAATCTTGACTGATTGGAGGGAGGAGGGCGGGATGAAGGGCGTGGATGCTACGTACGCCAAGGAGTAGGCGGTACTTGCACTCGTCAGGATTCGTATATAGGTCGTGCTTCTGGATATTTTCTGATACTCATCAATTCTATGCATTTATATTCAAAAACAGAAAAACCATCCCCTTGAGACCACGACCATCAAAATGACGACCATGATCTAGCTCTCAGAATCTGTCGCCCGTTAATCGAAAAGCGAGATTACACGAGGCATAATCAGCCTGCTGGCGACGCAGGACAATTCCTAAAGTCTATCAACCTTCAAAACACAATTTGTTCTCCTTACTCAACATCAAAATACCCGTCATCAAACCCGATGGCCTGGGAGACTGTGCGAAAAGTCAAACGAATATCGTCGTGCCGCGAGAGATACATCAAACTTTCTATGGCATGCCATTACGACTTCTTCCAAACATCGCCCCAACGGACTTGTGGTTTCGAGAGAGACCAAAATCACTACGCATTATAGCCGCTACGTCGACCAGTATAAATACAACCTCGATCGCTTTGGTCAAACTTTTTCATCCCCACGTTTCCCATAGTTATCCACAAAAGTTCGCTCAAACAGTGTCTATGGAAGTACCCTGCTCGATACAAACTCTACCCTCGATGGAAACACCGATGCATAAGCTAGCCAGCAATGTCGTTCGGCATGCGGATGTTCTGTTACGCTTAGCTTGACTTTTTATCAACTCTCAAAATCGCCGGAGACGGACGGATTCGAAATAGCCAACCATCCAGTCCATGTGTGCCTGTTTCTCTTCTTTGGAAACGACGATGAGAACTTGCCATGTCCCGACCGCATCTTTCCCGACTTCAATCATCTTCTCCAGAAACGATAAGCAGGAAACTGACGGTGTTTTCTTCCGCACCTCTCGCCGACATAAAAGCTACCCTCCTGAGCGCTCTCATTCCTCACTTCCTCACAAATGTACTCACACTTTGCCTCAACATAAAGAAGGACCCTGATATGGGTGAACCTCCAAAAGAAAGATCTCTTTGTCGTATATGGTCGTCCGTCCGCCCTGTACCCAAAACTTGGCGTACATCTTACCGAAATGGACATGGAGATGAAATGTGACCGTTGCGCTCATTTGAATCGTTGAATCGGAAGGCATCATCTAAAATCGACGTAAAGCCCACGCTATAAGTTTAGTTTTCGAACGCTCTGGTATTGGAACCCGATGGTCGTGTATGAGCAAGTGTTTCCACCAAAAAATGACAATCTCCGGCGCATGTCGTTGTCTCCTCGCCCTGTCCTACTAAAAAGAATCGACACCCTCTCTGTGTCCGCTTCGGGAAAGCGGCGCGAACGGCGATGTATTAAAAGAACTTCGCTTGGCTTGTCAATCTTCGTCACTCTTCACACCTCTGATCCTTATATTTTCCAAAAATGAAAGCCTCTCTGCTCATGTGGAGAAGAATCTGCTCTCTTTCAAAAATGCAAATATTCCCGAAAGTGTCACACACTATCGATCAAAATCATCACAGCAAGAATGCATGTTCTCTGCCGTTTGGAAATACTTCCACATTACCGTCTTATCTACGAAGCCTGCATAAAAGGCCCAGCATGGAGTATCAGTCTGTTATACGACAAATATTACCGTTGGCTCGATTCGCTGTGCCTCGATGGAAAATTACCAACCCAGGCTTGCTATGACGAGCTGTCGTTCGAGAGTGGATTGGTGCGGCTTGGTCTGGTCACTAGCAAGATTTGTGTACGATGATGAAAACGACGACATGATTCATGACCGCACCATCATGACGGTGTATTAGCAAGTAACGAATGGACGAACTTTCGTTTTGACAAGATAACATGGGGTATCATTCGTCACCAGCATCGCTTAGTACATCTGCCCGTTCTTCCCACCACTCTCCATTTCCACAATGTGATATACACAAGTCAGCATCCGTCTTTTCAGAATGCTCCAATAACAGCCAACGCTCTTTTGTTTTGACAACTTTTTGCCAAATTCTACAACGGTGGGCTCTCCGGTCGATCAATAGCCAGCGAAAGATAGTAGTCTGTAAGCGCATTCATCTCATCACCGTGTGTTGTATCGAAATCGTCCTCCCTGTCCGCATGGGTTTCTTCGCCCCACGTCTCCAAAACTGGAACATCTGGCTCCATGTGATTGTTGTGCAGATGCGGCTGCGGCTGCTGAACGCACTCGTATCCGAGGACGCCAATGTCCCAGATGCCCGCACAAGCTTCGCAAACGAGGATCGTCGTAGCAGGGGCGATGGGGTTCATGGAACCGCAACGGAAGCAGGCGAAAGAGCAGCGCTCGCATAGAACCAAGTCGCTGGCATCAACGGGTGGGCGGGCTGGACGACCGCAATGTACGCACTTCGACTTGCCTGGTACAATGCTCTTTGTATCGATGGCCATCCACTGTCGACGTAGCTCATCAGGAATACGGTCTGCACTTCGCCCGGAATCACCAACGTCCTCGCTGGTGACTTTGTTAAGATTCTCTTTGCAGGCAGGAATATTGCACTGAGGCCCTAGCGGTGTTGTAAGACTGAGTTGGAACTGCAATGCTTGCTCACGAAGGAATGACGCGTCTACACTTTCATCGAAGGGACCGGCGTAGTTCTGGCCCTGAACGACTTGGCGAACCGGTAAACTTCCTACAGGTGCGGTCTGCAATTGCTGGGTTTCGAGCAAATATTTGCCTTCCGCGATACCAGATTCCGGTGCTAGGGGGTTGATGTTGCCAGTCTTGTGGTCCTGGATCTCATCTTGCTCATCATCCTGGTATGGCATGTAGCGTAACCTGTCTGCGTCTTTGATCGTAGTGTCATCCCTGCCAATTTCGAGAATGTCGACGGAACCGTTGACTTCACCGACGACCAGCTTGCTGTAGTCCGCACTGAATGCAGCTGACATGATACCAGAATCACACGTGATTAAGTCTTTGATAAATGTGTTCTCTTCCGCGCGTGTAACATCCCAGACCTTGACCACGCCATCCGATGAACCGGAGTAAAGCCTCGTCGCGTTGTCACCCCAGGACAAGAAACGAACGCCGGTATCTGTGATTTCATGCTTGACACCCTCCTGTAGAGGCATCAGAGACCGGCTGTGAGAGAGTATTCGGAGCGGATCATCGGGCCAACGCGCATCCCAGACGTAGGCACGTCCATCTGTACAACCGACCGCGATGAGGTCTTCGTCATGTGGGCACCAGATAAGGTCGTTCATATCTAGAGCTGCGCACTCGAATTCCAAAGGACATGTAAACTTGTCAACTCTTACATCGTAGAGACGGACTGTCGAACGTGTGCCGCGGTTGACATTGGATCCCGCTGCGACACATCCTGCTGCAAACATCGGTTTACCAGAACGAATTGGGTTGAAGGTGACATCGAAAACATTCCTGTTAGACCCATGGATATAATAAGGAGCCTCAGTCTCGATGTCCCACAAGCATAGATCGCCGGTCATGTCAAAGCCCGTCTCCTTCATATTGGCGCCAAAACCTGCAAGCAGTTGCTCACCACATATCGGTTCGAACTGCAAAGCGGTAGGAAGAATCTTGAGATCCATGCGATCGACAGCCTTGTTTGAATGGAAGCTCGATTTCTCAAACTGGCAGGGCTCTTCCTCATCGATCCTGAGCACTCTGATTGCCTTCTGACTGGATGCCTTCGCCGCTGTTGCTATCATACCAGGCTGCATCTGATTGACTGATAAGATATCAATCTTGTCTTTGATGTTAAGCTTAGCAGCTAAAAGAGGCTGAGCAGAGTCGGCGTTGACGTCGGTTTTCCAAATACCAATATGTCCGTCGTAGCCTGACGAATACATGACGTGGCTGCTGTTCGAAAAGGCTACCGAGGTGACTGTTGTGTATAACTTCGGATCCTGGGATGCGAACATGGCATGACTTGAGTTGGCACCGCTCTCAGTCTTCTTACGTATCTTGTAGTGCTCTGCTAGCTCGTGTATTGTACCATGCATGAGGCTTCCGAAGAGTAGGTTGTTAGGTCGGTTATACTGCATAGAGTCCGGATCGTCAACAGCGACAGCACCGGCCGCAAAGTGTTCACCATCTGGTGCCCAGGCTACAGTATGAATATCACTTGAAGCGCCCGTCCAACATGCTGCTGGACCCATTGTGTCCATATACTTGTTCGTCACTTGATATGTGATAGGTTTAGACGCCGTGTGCCAGCCTCTTCTCGACTGACGACCGAGCTCTCGTTGACGTATGATACATGTGGTCGACGGTTTCTGAATCGATTGCATATCCGTGTTCGGCCGTGCGGCTGCAAATCGTTGTATCTGCGGTATCTCTGCGATGTTGCCGGCCATGGCATCTTGTAGGAATGCTTCAATACTGCTTCGGTCTCGGCAAGGCAGGCGTGAACGAAGACTCTCAACGAGCCGGAGAATCTGTGTATCCGTGCAGCCTTTTAAGAGTTCGCGAAGTCGCCTTGTTTTCGTACTGTGCCGCGACCTTGTGTTCTTAATTGATGTCACAATTTTCTCTACTAGCTTGATCTCAACCGGGCTGAAGTCGACATGGAGCAGGCTGCCTTGCCAGTCTCGACTTGAGAGCTGGTCCCACTCTGAGCCGGTAGATGGACGCTGCATTGCTAAGCGTTGCCCTGAAGTCAAATAGGGCACATGCGTAGCGTGGGTGCCATTCCGGCGCGGTTTTGTGCAGAGGCTCAATCCAAGTGCTGCATCATCTGCATCGAATTGTACTTCCACCGGCTCGTTGTCGACAGCGACAGCCTCATTGGGCAAAGGCGCTTCATGGTCTTGCGGTGTCTCTGAACGAGTAGGAGCAGAGTCGTCCGCCATAGATCCAAGGACATCGTCGGTGTAGTCATCTACTTCATCTGCGGCAACACCCCGCTGTTTCGGCCATGTGTAATTGACTCTTTGTGCACGACGCGATCGCTCTCGACGAGGCGCAGAGTCGCCTCCTGATGAATAATCCCGTTCTATCGTCTGTTGAACGGGTAGATGTCGAGAAGGTTTCGCAGCATGTTGATGGGGAACAGTGGGCTG
>Ga0265780_10007671_pt1 | contig 13214 bp, 9 predicted proteins | sample P1T30metagenome_FD_192432 | JGI IMG/M metagenome (GOLD analysis project Ga0265780, IMG submission 192432) | Plant litter microbial communities from East Loma Ridge, Irvine, California - P1 T30 | ecosystem: Environmental > Terrestrial > Plant litter > Unclassified | place: USA: California...
CGGCATCATCGGCCCGATCCCGCTGGAAGAATTCTCGCCCGAGTCGATCCGCAGGAAGATCGAGGCGAATCCGTTCGCGCGCGACGCCAAGAACAAGAAGCCGCGCATCCTGACCATCACCCAGTCGACCTACGACGGCGTGGTGTACAACGTGGAAACCCTGCGCGAACTGCTCGACGGCGAGATCGACACCCTGCACTTCGACGAAGCCTGGCTGCCGCACGCGACCTTCCACGACTTCTACAAGAACATGCACGCGATCGGCCGCGACCGGCCGCGCGCCAAGCAGTCGATGATCTTCTCGACCCAGTCGACCCACAAGCTGCTGGCCGGCCTGTCGCAGGCCTCGCAGGTGCTGGTGCGCGAATCGGAAACCGTGCAGCTCGACCAGGACGCCTTCAACGAGGCCTACCTGATGCACACCTCGACCTCGCCGCAGTATTCGATCATCGCCTCCTGCGACGTTGCCGCGGCGATGATGGAAGCGCCGGGCGGCACCGCCCTGGTCGAGGAATCGATCTTCGAGGCGCTGGACTTCCGCCGCGCGATGCAGAAGGTCGACGCCGAATACGGCGACGACTGGTGGTTCAAGGTCTGGGGCCCGCAGGACTTCAGCGAGGAAGGCATCGGCACCCAGGCCGACTGGATGATCCACGCCGAGGACGACTGGCACGGCTTCGGCAAGCTGGCCGAAGGCTTCAACATGCTCGACCCGATCAAGGCCACCGTGGTGACCCCGGGCCTGTCGCTGGACGGCTCCTTCGGGGACTCGGGCATCCCGGCCTCGATCGTGACCAAGTACCTGGCCGAACACGGCGTCATCATCGAGAAGTGCGGCCTGTACTCCTTCTTCATCATGTTCACCATCGGCATCACCAAGGGCCGCTGGAACACCCTGGTGACGGCGCTGCAGCAGTTCAAGGACGACTACGACCGCAACCAGCCGATGTGGCGCATCATGCCGGAATTCACGGCCGCCAACCCGCGCTACGAGTCCTGGGGCCTGCGCGACCTGTGCCAGCAGATCCACGACTTCTACAAGTCGCGCGACGTGGCGCGCCTGACCACCGAGATGTACCTGTCGGACATGGTCCCGGCGATGAAACCGTCGGACGCCTTCGCCAAGATGGCGCACCGCGAAATCGAACGCGTGGCGATCGAGGATCTGGAAGGCCGCATCACGGCGATCTTGCTGACCCCCTACCCGCCGGGCATCCCGCTGCTGATCCCGGGCGAGCGCTTCAACCGGACCATCGTCGACTACCTGCGCTTCGCGCGTGACTTCAACGAGCGCTTCCCGGGCTTCGAGACCGACGTGCACGGCCTGGTCAAGCGCGAAGTGGACGGCAAGCGCGGCTACTTCGTCGACTGCGTCAGGCAGTCCGACGTGCAGGACTGACCGGCAGGGCTGCGCCTTGCGGCGCAGCCTTCATCGTCGCCTGCCTCGCCGCTCCTGCCCGCGCAGGGGCGGCGTCGTTGACGGGCCGGCTACTGCATCGAATGCAGGCCGATCACATTGCCCTCGGTATCCTGCACGATGGCGATGTTGCCGTATCTTCCGATCGAGAACTTTTCCCGCTCCACCCGGCCGCCGGCGCCCACCACCCGCCCGGCCTCGGCCGCGCAATCGGCGCAATTGAAATACACGATCACGCTGTTGCCGCCCGCCGGCATGCCGGCCATGCGCGCCAGCGCGCCGGCCGCGCCCTGCCCCTGCGACATCGGGAAGGCCCACATGTCGAGCCCGGGCGTGGCCGCCTCCTCGGCGTCGATGCGTTCCAGCTCGACCTGCAACACCTTCTGGTAGAACGCCCGTGCGCGCTCCATGTCGTCTACGTAGATCTCGAACCAGCCGACGGGGTTGTCCATGTGCTCTTCTCCAAGGGTGACGGGGTGACAAGGTGGATGGCATGCCGGGCCCGCTAACCGTGCCCATGCAGCGGTTCGACCACGCCGGCGCCGCTTCGATGCGTCGCCACGCGCTGCGTTTGACGGCGCGCAATCGGGTCGGGCGCGGCGCCGGATTTGCCGAACCGCGCCCGGCAAAGCCAGTCGAACCCTGACCCGACAAGATCGCGCCACGGAGGATCCACATGAATCCGCAACTCACCGACTGGGGCAGCTCCCTGATGGCATCGCTTTCCGCCGCCCTTTCCCTCATGTTCGCCGCGGTCCCGCGCGCGCTCGGCTTCCTCGTCATCCTGCTCATCGGCTGGATCGTCGCGGCCGTCATCCAGAAGGTACTGGTGGCGCTGCTGCATGCCGTGCACTTCGACGGCTTCGCCGAACGCGCCGGCCTGGCCGGCGTTACCCGCTCGATGCGGCGCGAGCCGTCCGCCCTGCTCGGCCTGATCGCCAAGTGGTTCGTGCGCCTCATTGCGCTGGTGGCCGCCTTCGACGCGCTCGGCGTGCCGGCCGTGTCCCAGGTGTTCCGCGAACTGCTGCTGTGGCTGCCGAACCTGGCGGTGGCGCTGGTGGTGCTGGTGGTGGGCGGCATGGCCGCGAATGCGCTCGGCGACCTGGTGCGGCGCGCGGCGGCGCGCAGCAACCTGGGCGGCGTCGACGCGCTCGGCTCGGCGGCCAGGTGGCTGGTGTGGGCCTTCGCCATCCTGGTCGCCATCAACCAGATCGGCATCGCCAGCTCGCTGGTGACGGTGCTGTTCATGGCGGTGGTCGGCGCGGTGGCGCTGGCCCTCGGCCTGTCCTTCGGCCTGGGCGGGCGCGAGACCGCCGGCGTCATCGTGCGCCACTTCTACGAACGCAATCGCAGCCGCGGCGGCGGCTTCGGCGCGCTGCGCCCGCAGGACGCGCAGGGGCGGGTCAGCTATACCGGCATCGAGCACCGGCGCGCGCCGGGCGACCGCCGCAACAGCCCGGACGGGCGCCGCGCCATGGGCTGAGCCGGCCCATGAAAAAAGGGGCCATGGCCCCTTTCGATACGCTCGATATGATACGTGTTTGCGCGAAAAGCGCCGGAAACCGTATCAGGTCTTCGGCAGGGTCACGCCGCGCTGGCCCTGGTACTTGCCGCCGCGATCGGCGTAGGAGGTCTCGCAGACTTCGTCGCTCTCGAAGAACAGCACCTGGGCGCAGCCTTCGCCCGCATAGATCTTGGCCGGCAGCGGCGTGGTGTTCGAGAACTCCAGCGTCACATAGCCTTCCCATTCCGGCTCGAACGGGGTCACGTTGACGATGATGCCGCAGCGCGCATAGGTCGACTTGCCGAGGCAGACGGTCAGCACATTGCGCGGGATGCGGAAGTACTCGATGGTGCGCGCCAGCGCGAAGGAGTTCGGCGGAATGATGCAGACGTCGCTCTTGACGTCCACGAAGGAATTCGAATCGAAGTTCTTCGGATCGACGATGGTGCTGTTGATATTGGTGAAGACCTTGAATTCATCGGCGCAGCGGATGTCGTAGCCATAGGACGACGTGCCCCAGGAAATGATCCGGCGGCCATCGGACTCGCGTACCTGGTTCGGCGAGAACGGCTCGATCATGCCGTGACCCTCCGCCATCCGGCGGATCCATTTGTCGCTCTTGATACTCATCGCTGGGCTTCTCTTAAAGGTGGGATTTGAACCCCGCGATTCTACGCGATTTTCCGGCGTTTTTATATGGCGAACGCCATCCGGCCGGCATCCGGCGCCTGCGCGTCGCGGGCCAGCAGGCGCAGGATCATCTCGCGCGTGAGCTGGGCCGTCAGCTGGGGCGACTCCATCGGGTACAGATGGGTGCCCGGAATGCTCGCCAGGTTGGCGCCGACCAGGCGTCGCGTGGCTTTCACGCCGGCCCGGCGCAGCTCGGCGGAATCCGTGCCGGCAATGAAACCGACCGGCACCGGGAACGGCCGGCGCAAAATCCGGTCCATATCGTGCGGCAGCGTGGCATAGATGTCGGCTTCGATCTCGCGCGCGAAGCGCAGCTGGACGCCGTCCGGATGCGGCTTGAGGCCATGGTCGAGGTAATCGTCGAGGGCGCCGGGGGCCCAGGCGCGGAAGATCGGCTTGGCGAAGAAGTGCTCGTAGGCGGCCTGGCGCGAGGGCCAGACGTTGCGGCGGCGCCGCGCCAGTCCGCCCGGCGACAGGCGGTAGCGCAGGCCGAGGCTCTTGGCCAGGCGCCACACCAGCGCGCGCCAGCCCGCCACCACCGGCGCATCGAGCATCACCACGCAGCGCGCCAGGTCCGGGCGCCGGTGCGCCGCCAGCATCGAGATCGCGCCGCCAAGCGAATGTCCGACCAGGATCGCCGGCCGGCCGTAGGCCTCGAGCTGGGCGATCAGTTCGTCGACCAGCGCATGCCAGTTGTCGCCGACCGGATAGCGCGGATCGTGGCCCAGCATGTCGGTGCCGTGCACGTCGAAATCGTCGCGCAGGGCTTCGAGCAGGCGGCCATAGGCAGCGGAGGGATAGCTGTTCCCGTGCGTGAAATGCAGCAGTGGTTTGGTCATCGGAGGGGGCGCACGGAAAAAAACGACGGCGCCCATTGTAATCCCGATATCACGTCACCGCACCGCCTTTAGAGGGAAACGCCTACAGTCGGCGTCACCGTATAGCCCTCGGTCGCGGGAAGCGCTGGCGCTGTTCTTCGCGCTGCTGCGGCGTCAGCAGCGCGCCCACCTTGGCTTGCGTGCGGGCGCGCAGCAGGGCTTCGGCGCCGAGGGCCTGGCCCAGCTCGCGCGAGAGCGCGACCGCCCTGGCGTCATCGAAGGGCTCGGCGCGGCCGAGTTCGCGCAAGGCTTGCGCCGCCTTGCGGATCGTCTTGTCCAGCGCGCGGCGCTGCGGCGCCTGGGCGTGCATGATGGCGAACAACTGGTCCTGCTGGTCTTCCGACAGCGCCACCCCATGCAGGTGAGCGAACGGCATGCCCGGACCCGGCGCGCCGGGTCCGGGTGGGCCGAAATCGTCACGCGGGCCACCCGGGCCATGTTCCGGCCCATCGCGGCGCTCCGGCGCATCGCGGCGGTCCGGCGCAGGCGCTGAAGCAGCATCGGGTGCAACGGCCGGCGCAGCGACGGCCGGCGCAGCGACGGCCGGCGCGGCGACAAGGCCAAGACCGGCGGCGAGCGTGGCGGCGCACAGGGCGGCGGCGGATTGGCGGGTGAGTATCATGGCGTGCATCCTGGCAGGTTCGGAGAGCGCATTCTCGGCCGCGGCCATGTAAAGCGCCGTAAATCCGGTGTAAAAACCGGTAAAGACCCGCCAGCCGACCGCCCCCGCCCCACGCGCTTTGCTAAGATGCGAACATGAACCACGTACTGCTCATCGACGACGACACCGAACTGGTCGGCATGTTTTCCGAATACCTGGAACAGGAAGGCTTCCGGGTCGCCTGCGCCCACGACGGCGAGACCGGCGCGCGCGAAGCGCTGGGCGGCCAGTACGCGATCGCCATTCTCGACGTGATGATGCCGCGCATGAACGGCATCGAGACCCTGCGCCGCATCCGCGCCGCCAGCCGCATGCCGATCCTGATGCTGACCGGGCGCGGCGACGACGCCGACCGCATCCTCGGCCTCGAACTGGGCGCCGACGACTACGTCACCAAGCCCTGCACCCCGCGCGAACTCACGGCGCGCGTGCGTGCCATCCTGCGCCGCACCCAGGGCGCCGGCAACGACGGTCCCGGCATCACGCTCACGGTCGGCAAACTGACCATGCTGCCGGAACAGCGCCGCGCCACCTGGGACGGCCAGGCGCTGGAACTGACCAGCACCGAATTCAACCTGCTCGAAGTCCTGGCGCGCAACGCCGGCCGGCCGGTCAGCAAGAACGACCTGTCCGAACAGGGCCTGGGCCGCCCGCTGGCGCGCTTCGACCGCAACATCGACGTCCACCTCAGCAGCCTGCGCCACAAGCTCGGCACCCTGTCCGACGGCCGCTCCTGCCTGCAGACCGTCTACCGTCTCGGCTACCAGCTGATCCGCGAGTGACGATGGGGCGGCTGTTCTGGAAGTTCTTCCTGTCCATCCTGCTGGCCCAGGTGGCGGCGACGATCGGCATCGGCGGCACCATCTGGCTGCGCGACCAGGCGCGCCAGCGCAACGGCGAGCCGACGCTGGACGCCAGCCCGCCGGCCACCATCATGCTCGACGCCGCGCGCGCCACCTACAAGCACGCCGGCATCGACGGCCTGCGCGAACTGGCCGCCACCAGCCGCCGCATGCGCCTGTTCGTCCTCGACGAACAGGGTCACGAACTGCTCGACCGCCCGGTGCCGGCCAGGCTGCGCGAGGAAGTGGTGCGCAGCCTGAGCGGCGACGGCCCGACCCAGGCCGTCACGCGCCTGTCCGGTCCGGACGGCCGCAGCTACCTCGCCTTCGCCTCGCGCATGCCGCGCAACCTGGCCACCGAACCGGGACCGCCCGGCTTCGGTTTCGACGGCCCCGGGATGCGGCCGAACATGGGACCGGGCATGGGACCAGGCATGGGGGCCGGTGCAGGCCCTGACCCGCGTGGCGGTCCCGGCATGGCGATGCGCGGCGATCCGCGCCGCGGCCCCGGCGGTTCCTGGTTCGGCCTGCCGCCGGAATTCGGCCGCCACATCGGCCGCTGGCTGCCGATCGTCGCCGCGACCCTGGCCAGCCTGCTGTTCGCCGCCCTGCTGGCCTGGTATTTCTCGCGCCCGATCCGGGCGCTGCGCAACGCCTTCGAGGCCGCCGCCGCCGGCGACCTGGCGCCGAAGTTCGCCGCCAGCCGGCCGCACGTGGGCGGCGACGAACTGGCCGAACTGGGCCAGGACTTCGACCGCATGAGCGCGCGCCTGCGCACGCTGATGGAAGGCCAGCGGCGCCTGCTGCACGACGTCTCGCATGAACTGCGCTCGCCGCTTGCGCGCCTGCAGGCCGCGATCGGCCTGGCGCACCAGCAGCCGGAACGCCTGCAGGCCAGCCTCGAACGGATCGAGCGCGAAAGCGTGCGGATGGACCGCCTGGTGGGCGAGCTGCTGACGCTCTCGCGCCTGGAAGCCACCACGGCGCTGGCGCCCCAGGACATGGCCGACGAGCCGGTCGACCTGGTCGAGCTGGTCGACCAGATCGCCGACGACGCCCGCTTCGAGGCCGGCGCCCGCATCGACGTGCAGGCGCCGCTGCCGGTCACCGTGCGCGGCGCCCCCGACCTGCTGTGGAGCGCGGTCGAGAACATCGTGCGCAACGCCGTCAAGCACGGCGGCCAGGAGAACCAGGTCGACATCGCGATCCGGCCGGACGCCGGCCAGGTCCGCATCGAGGTGAGCGACCGCGGTCCGGGGATCGCCACCGAACACCTGGGCGAGGTGTTCGAACCCTTCTTCCGCTCGCATCCGGCCCGCAACAACGTCGACGGCCACGGCCTGGGCATGGCGATCGCCAAGCGCGTGGTCGAGACCCATGGCGGCGGGATCGCTGCCGCCAACCGCGAGGGGGGCGGCCTGCAGGTGACGATCAGCTTGCCGCTGGCGGACAACGCCGCCGCCCCGTCCGTTTAAAACGCAAAGCGCACGCCGGCGCGGTACATGCGGCCGAGCACATCGTACAGCGAGGGATTGAGTCCATAGCCCACGTTCGGTCCCGGCGCCGTCGGCGCATTGCGGTCGGCCAGGTTGTCGATCTTCGCATACGCCATGACCTTCTCCGTCAGCTTGTAGGTCGCGCCCAGGTCGAAATACAGCACGCCCTTCATCTGGTTGTTGTCGATGGTCGGATGGATGGTCGTGGCGACCGGGCAGTCGGTCTGGCACTCGATGTACTCGTTGCTGTAGACACCGCTGCTGACCCAGCGTTCGGTCAGTGTCACGCTGGCGCGATCGCTCGACCAGCCCTGCGTGGCCAGCAGCTTCCAGCGCGGCGTGGCGCCCAGGTTGACGCCGGCTCCCTGCGTCGGGATCGTCCCCGGCACGCCCGAGTCGGTGATGTTATCGATGGTGTGCGTGGCCAGCGCGCGCAGGGTGAACATGCCGGGCAGGCCCAGTCCGGCCATGCTGCCGCGGTACGAGGTCTCGATGTCGAAGCCCTTGAGCTTGAGCGAAGCCAGGTTGAACTGCTGCAGGCGCACGTAGTTATTCGTCGGCACCGGACTGTCGAGCATCATGGCCGCGCACATGTCCTGGTTGCCGGCGTCGCACAGGTCGACTTCCTGTTGCAGGCCCAGGGTCGAAATCACGCCGTCGACCTTGATCGTGTAGTAGTCGAAGGAAGCGCTGAAACCCGGCAGCCAGCGCGGCTGCGACAGGACGACGCCCAGCTCGGTACTGCGCGCGACCTCCGGCTTGAGCGCCGTGTTGCCGACCACCTGCTGCTGCACCGTCAGGGTGGTGCCCCGGTGGTTGACGATATTGTTGGTGGTCACCGCCGGCGCGAACAGTTCGCTCAGGTTCGGCGCGCGCACGTCGCGCGAGGTCACGGCGCGCAGGCGCAGCCCGTCGACGCGGGTTTTCCAGGTGCCGCCGACCTTCCAGGTCCTGGCGTTGCCGGCGGTGCTGTAGTCGGTGCCGCGACCCGCCACGTTCAGGTTGGCTTCGCCCAGCCCCTCCGTCTTGAACACCGGCAGATTGACTTCCAGGTAAGCCTCGCGCACCGAGTAGCTGCCCTGGCCATTGCGGTAATTTCCCGCAAACCAGTTCCCGCCGGTCGAGGCGTTCAGCACGGGATCGGCCGGGAAGGCGGTCGAATTGGGACTGTCGGCCGTGACGCCGTTGCCGTAGGGGTCGGCGCGTACCTTGTAGGCTTCCTTGCGGTACTCGAGACCGGTGGCGACGGCGAGCGGACCGGCCCACAGCGCCAGCGGCTCGCCGCTGAGGTTCACGCTGGCCACGTCCTGGGTCTGGCGGGTGTGCTGTTCCGGGCCGTTCGAGGGCATCACATAGGCCAGCGCGCCCGTGCTCTGGGCGACGTTGCCGATGATGTTGAGCGGCTGGCAGCCCGCATTGCGCGCGGCCAGGCTGCGGCAGACGATGCTGCCGTCGGCCAGCCTGACGGCGTCGATGGCGGCGTTGTAGCGCGGCGACAGCGTGATGTTCTTGACGTAGAGCTCGGTGTGGTTGATGCCGCGCTGGTAGTAGCCGTTGTAGGACCAGCTGCTGCCGCCGGCGTCGAAGCGGCCGTCGGCGCCGATCACGAAGCGGTTCTGGCGGCGTTTCGGCTCGACGCTGATGTTCCTGGGGAAGCTGGCGTTACCGGTGCCGTACTGGAAGCTGCTGATGTTGTTGGCCGCGCAGCCGGCCACGATCGACGCGGGCAGGAAAGGATTGTCGCACTGGATGGTCAGGTTGGCGTTCTTCGGCGCGCCGGCATTCGGCGTGTTCTGCGAATCGACGGTGGCGACGTTGGCCGTCAGGTAGACCTCGTGGTCGGCATTGATCGCATAGCCGACGCGGGCATAGACGTTCTCGCGCTTGAGCTCGGAAGCCAGGCTGGTGCTGTTGCCCGAGGTACCGGACAGGTCGCCGCCCACGCAGTAGGGACTGATGCAGCCGCTGACGCCGCCTTTACCGTCGGGCACGCCGTTCGAGCCGTAGTTGAACCGGTAGGGCACGCCGCCATCGCCGAAGGCCGTGCCTTGCAGCGGGCCGGAAGTGATCAGGCCGTAGCGGTTGTACTGGTAGGGCTGGGCGTTGCGGATGTCATACATCTGCGGCTTGCCATCGGTGGTCTGGGCCAGCGGGCGCGTCTGGAAGGCCGGCGCATTGAAGGCGGTGCGGCCGTTCGGACCGGGACCGATGCCGAAGCCGTGGGGCGGCACGCCATCCTCCTTGCCGTGCTCGGCGCTGAGCACCACGTGGAGCCTGTCGTCCAGGAAGCCGCGCCCCCAGGCGCCCTGCAGCGTGACGTTCCTGTCGTCGTGGTAGGTGGTCTGGCCGCCCTCGATGTTGGCCTTGAAGCCGGTGAATTTCTTGTCCGTGATGAAGTTGACGACGCCGCCGACCGCGTCCGAGCCATACGAGGCCGAGGCGCCGCCGGTGACCACGTCGACGCGCTTGACCAGCAGCTGCGGGAACTGGCTGATGTCGGTGATGCCGCTGACGTTGGCCGGCACCACGCGCTGGCCATCGAGCAGCGTCAGCGTGCGGTTGGCGCCGAGGCCGCGCAGGCTGAACGCGCTCAGGCCCTGCTGGCCGCTGGAGGTGCTGTAGGTCAGTACCGAACTGCCGGTGCTGCCCTGCAGCGCGGGCAGCTGGGCGATGGCATTGAAGATGTTCGGCTGGGCCGCCTTTTCGATATCCTCGGAAGTCAGCGTGGTGGTCGGCGTGGGCTGGTTGAAACCGCGTGCCGAGATGCGCGAACCGGTCACGGTCACCACATGCTCGTCGCTCATGGGCGCTGGCGCGGCTTCCTGCGCCCACACGGAGGCGGGACCGACCAGACCCGCGCCGAGCAAGGCGGCGCTGGATAATTTCAATCGGAATGGGCGTGACGCGGCCCCGGAGCGGCTGCCGGCTTGCTTGATCATGGTGTCTCCCTTATGATTTTTTGTCGCACCTCGCTGATGCGTAAACACATCGTATAAATGTTGTAAGTCGCAATCCAATCGTTTTTTTTCGGGCCGCGATACTGTTTTGGGTATCAAGCGCTGAAACCCGGCGCGGGCGCTGCGGCATGGCATCTAACGCCCGTGCCAATAACGCGGCGCGTCGCGGCGCCAGGCGCGCAGGTTTACGTCGTCGCCGACGTCGAGCGTCAGGGCGCCCGCCTGGTCGGTGCGCCAGCGCGCGATCCCGAGTTCGCCGTAGCGCTGCCAGACCTCGGCTTTCGGATGGCGATAGCGGTTGCGGTGTCCGACCTGGAAGATGCCGATCTGCGGCCGTACCGCCCGCAGGAAGGCCGGCGTCGACGAGGTGCCGCTGCCGTGGTGCGGCGCCAGCAGCACGTCGGCGCGCAGGCGCTGCGGCGCGTCCAGCAGGCGCGCTTCCTGGGTTGCCTCGATGTCGCCTGCCAGCAGCAGCGCGCGCCGCCCGTTCGAGACGCGCAGCACGCAGCTTCGCGCATTCGTCCTGGGTCCCGCTTCCGCATGGCTGGCCGCGCCGGGATGCAGCATCTCGAAGCGCACGCCGTCCCATTCCCAGCGCTGGCCGGCCACGCACTGCAGGTGCCGGCGCGCCGCGCGCGCAAGCGGGTGGCTGCGGTCCAGCGAGGACGCCACCCAGCCGATGTCGGTCTCGTTCAGCAGTGCCGCCGCGCCGCCGGTATGGTCGGTGTCGCCATGGCTCAGCACCATGCCGTCGAGCCGGGCGATGCCGCGCATGCGCAGGTAGGGCAGGATCACGCGGCCGCCGGCGTCGGCGCCCGGCGCGTAGGCCGGACCGGCGTCGTACAGCAGGCGGTGGCGCGGCGTCTCGACCAGCAGCGCCATGCCCTGCCCCACGTCGAAGGCCACCACCCGGAAGCTCCCCGGGGGCGGCGCGGCCGGCAGCTGCACCAGCAGGGGAATCCAGGCAGCGGCCCCGGCCCAGCGCTGCGGCCAGCCGCGCGGCGCCAGCAGCCACAGCGTGCCGCCCAGCGCCAGCAGGAACACCCAGGGCTGCGGCGCCGGCGCGCGCCAGACCGCCAGCGGCAGCGCCGCCAGGGTCTGCAGCGCCAGGGCCATCAGCGCCACGCAGGCGTGCGCAAGCCACAGCAGCCAGCCGCACAGCGGCTCGGGCAACAGGCTGCCGGCCAGCGCCAGCGGCGTGACGACGAAGCTCACCAGCGGGATCGCGAAGGCATTGGCGAGCGGCGCCACCAGCGAGACCTGGCCGAACAGCAGCATGGTCAGCGGTACCAGTCCGAGCGTCACCGCCCATTGCGTGCGCCCGCCGGCCAGCAGCGCGCCGCGCATCCCGGACGGCGCGGGCTCGACGCGCCCGACGCCGGCGAACAGGATCATCGCCACCGCGCCGAAGGACAGCCAGAAGCCTGGCCACAGGACCGCCCAGGGATCGACCAGCACGACCGCCAGCAGCGCGGTGCACAGCACGTGCGACACCGCGCTCAGGCGTCCCAGCCACAGCGCCAGCGCCACCACCGCCAGCATGTACAGGGTGCGCTGGGCCGGCACGCCGAAGCCGGCCAGCAGCACGTACAGCAGCGCCACCGCGGCCCCCGCCAGCGCCGCCGCCTTCTGCGCCGGCAGCAGCAGCGGGAGCTGGCAGCCGGTGAAGAAGGACCGGCGCCACAGGGCCCCCACCGCCAGCGCAGCCAGCCCCGCGATCATCGTGATGTGCAGGCCGGAGATGGAAACCAGGTGGCCGATGCCGGTGCGGTTGAACACCTGCCAGTCGGCCTGGTCGATGCCGCGCTGGTCGCCGATCACCAGCGCCACGATCACGCCGGCGTATTCCTGGCCTTCGAGGGCGTGCAGGATGCGTGCGCGCAGCAGCGCGCGGGTGCGTTCGACCAGGGTGGCGGCGCCCGGCACGAAGGGGTCGAGCAGGCGCGTATGGACATTCGCGCGCACGTAGCCGGTGGCGCGCACGCCCTGCCCCAGCAGCCAGGCCTCGTAGTCGAAGCCGCCCGGATTGGCGTTGCCGTGCGGGCGCTGCAGGCGCACGGCCAGGCGCCAGCGCTGGCCCGGCTCGAGCGCGCCGCCCGGCGCTCCGCCGGCGCGCGCGTTCGCATACCACGACAGCGCGACCCGCGGCGGGGCCGTGGCGTTGGGCGTCAGATTGTGTTCGACGCGGAAGTTGAAGCGCACGCCGCCCTCGAACCGGTAGGGCAGGCTGTCGACCACGCCGACCACCTCGATGTCGCGGCCTTCGTCGCGTGCGGCGAGCTGGGGCGCGAGCGCGGCCTGGGCCAGCAGGGCCGCCCAGGCCGCGCCCAGCAGCAGCCCGGCCGATGCCGCGAGGCCGGCGCGCACGGCGGCGCGCGTGAGCGCGCTACCGATGCGCGCGGCCGCCGTGCGCAGCGCCAGCAGCAGCACGGCGGCCAGCGCCGCCAGCACCAGCAGCGGTGCTCCGGGCAGGTCGGCGGCCTGCTGCAGGCAGGCGACGCCGGCGACGACGCCCACGATCGTCGCGCGCATGCGGCTAGGCCGGGGCGGCAGGTTTGCGGATGGACGCCTGCGCCTGCGCTGCAAAGGCAGCAGCGGACGGGCGCGGGCGGATGCTCGACGCGATGCGCTCCCGCAGGGCCGGCATGGCGCCTCGGGGCAGGCTGGCGTCGACCGGGCCGGCGCCTGGGCGCGAAGCCGGAACGTCGACCAGGACGCGCCCGACACATACCGTCTTCATCGTTTTCGTCATGCCTGCCACCTCGGCCC
>Ga0265780_10007672_pt1 | contig 13214 bp, 10 predicted proteins | sample P1T30metagenome_FD_192432 | JGI IMG/M metagenome (GOLD analysis project Ga0265780, IMG submission 192432) | Plant litter microbial communities from East Loma Ridge, Irvine, California - P1 T30 | ecosystem: Environmental > Terrestrial > Plant litter > Unclassified | place: USA: California...
CAGGAACATGGTTCATAGGTGGCGCTACAGGTGTCAGAACGGTCAACTGGCGTTTGCACCACTGTGCTAAGTAGATTGGGTGGAGCTTGGACGGAAATATGCCGACGCACTGTTCGGTAACACGGTCACGTTTATTCGTCGACGAGGATGTTTCATGTTTCCATGGCATGAACCTGACGTTGAGGTGGATGCTAGAGCCGTTTCGAAACGCCGCCAAGGCAGGAACCGCTATCCTTCGCAAATTGCGCGTGGGCCTCCAAGCAAAACACCATCTGCCATGGATCGCGCTCGCAGTTCGTGGGCTTGACTGTTGAGTCGGGTGTTCCTCATCGGCTGTTGCACCCGGTGGCTGCAGGAGTCAGGCTGCTTTGATCACGGTGTGGCCCGAAGCCGAATGCGAAAAGCCATGGATCGTGTCATTTTTCGGCGTCGGACAATCTACAACAATCAAAATACGGCAGAACGGCATTTTCGAAGAATTGCATCGATGCAACAATCGTATTTTGAGAAGGTGACGCGCAAAGCCGACGGAGTTTCGCGCGTGCATGCCTCAATATCGTTGCGACGACGCGACCTGCGATCTTTCCGGTGTATAAGTTCGACATTGTATCCGGGTGACGATAGTATGGTGGCTGCTCGATGTTCAGCCGTGAGCGACGAGATGAAGTTGTGAGGTTGGATGCGCCCAAGCAGCTACCGTGTTAGCGGTATGCCGATTGCCGACCGCAGAGGCACGGCGCAGCAGTTGGGAACGTGAACCTGTCAAGCATAGACTAGTGCATCGATAGGTTTGAAAGGTCGTTGAACTGTCTCCAAACTAGGTCGGTGGGTGTGTTCGCTGAGTAAGGAACGAGTCGAACGTGCTGATGCTGCGGAGGTGTACAAGTGGGGTAGTCGAACCTCGGCCCAGGGTGCTCCATTTCACATACCATATCTAGACATAACAAGAATCGGATCAAATCTACCATTACCAACTCGTAGTTCTTGCACGGATTTCATCGCTGTCATCACATCACAATGGCGAAAAATGAGGTTCCAGCATATGTCCTTGGTGTCGGGCTCACCAAGTTCATCAAACCTCGACAGACGCGCGCATATCCGGAAATGGGCTACGAGGCAGGTGTGAAGGCAATGCTCGATGCACAAATCAACTACGATGAGGTTGAGACTGGTGTTGCGTGTTACTGTTACGGCGACACCACTAGTGGCCAGAGGATTTTCTACCAGTTCGGCATGACAGGGTATGAAAGTCAATAGCGTTGTCTTGAAGTCTGAAGGCACTGACAGCCATTAGCATCCCTATCTACAACACAAACAACGCGTGCGCCACTGGCTCGACTGGACTGCATCTGGCGCGAACACTCATCAAGAACGGAGCAGTTGACTGCGCGATGGTCATCGGATTTGAACAGATGCAACCAGGATCCATCAAATCTGCATGGAGCGATCGACCCTCTCCCATGGGTAAGCTCCGGCTGTACGAAGTGCATGCGACACATATACTGACTTCGCACCCCTACCTCTGCAGGGCTCTCAATGCGTATGATGGCCGATACACGCGGTATTAGCAACTCTCCACCCAATGCTCAATACTTCGCCAATGCAGGTCTTGAGTACATGGAGAAGTATGGCGCCGAGGCGCGTGACTTCGCTGAGATTGCCAGAATCAGCCATGAACACAGCCAAAAGAATCCATACGCGCAGTTCAGGGATGTGTACACGCTCGAACAGATCGAGAAGGCGCCTATGATTCACTTCCCGTTGACCAAACTCCAGTGCAGCCCAACAAGCGATGGCGCGGGTGCGGCGGTCATTGTGAGCCAAAAATTCTTGGACGCGAGACCACACCTGAAAAGTCAAGCTATCCTCATCGCAGGCCAATCGTTGATGACAGATTCACCGCAGCTCTACTCCAAGTCATCGATGGATCTCGTTGGTTACGACATGACCAAGCGCGCGGCGCAAGCAGCTTTGAAGGAGGCAGGCGTCAACGCAAAAGACATCAAAGTCGCAGAGTTGCATGACTGCTTCTCAGCCAATGAACTCATTCTACTGGAAGGCTTGGGCTTCAGCGAGCCCGGAAAAGCACACATGATGGTGCGCAACGGCGACATCACATACGGCGGCAAGGGTCCGATCGTCAACCCATCAGGCGGTCTTATTAGCAAAGGTCATCCTCTCGGCGCGACTGGACTCGCACAATGCGCGGAATTAACATGGCAGCTTCGTGGCTGGGCTAACAACCGACTTGCTGAAGGGGCCGACGCTGCGCTGCAGCACAACCTCGGCTTGGGTGGAGCTGTTGTCATCAACGTCTACAAACGTGCCGATGGCAAGAAGAATGCGAAGATGAGTGATGAGGAAGTCAAGAAAGCGAGTCAATTCTCCTACAACCCGGCTGTGGAGGCGCGCTACGTGACCAAGGAGGATGGGGAAAAGGTCAGGAGTAAGACTGTAGCGAGCGAGTACGCTTTGGGCGATACGCTGGAGAAGATTCAAAGTCGGTTGTAGACTTCATATAGTAGCAGTTGAATAGTGTCATGCGAATTAAGCTCGCCAATTATTTTGTGTTGCTGCTAAAGTTCTTTGAATAGGAATTTTGTCCTTACTTATTCCTTGTTTAAGTCTTTAGCAGTACAACAATGCTTCTTCTAGATTCTTATGCGAAAGACATCACCTGTTCTTCTTAGCAATAAGACTCGATCGCCTAGTCAACTGCGCCTCTTTAGCTCCGTATCCAGTCGGTTTAAGAAGGATTTTATAGGTATCGTACTACTATTACGCTAAGCAAAGATACCGTCGTCCAAGAGTTATCTTCAAGCGTGTTCACCATCCAGATATGTCGACTAAGGCGTTGCTGGACCAGAACTTTGTAGGGAATGTCTGTCGACAGTAATATCCTCATGGAATTCAGGAGAAGATAACTATAGCCCAACTTTTCGCCATAACTTTAATAATAATAAACCCGTAGTACATCGCGATTGTCAAACAAGAGCTGCACTGGGGCCGCTTGTGCTTGTCTGTTTGTAGGACGGAGTCCTGCTGTCGATAAAACACCGCCGCCTCGCAGAAACAACATCTACACTTTCGTGACCCAGCCCCGCGCAGTGGTTAGCCAGCGTGCTCCACCAGGCAGTCGCTGCGTATCCTCTCTCACCGTCGGTCCTAAGCGACGTCTATCCCTCTATTACCACCGTCCAGATACAGATACACCCCACATAAAGCGGTGTCACATGGGCGCTAGTAAGCTACGATGCACCGTGCGTCTCTGTTATCGAGTGAGTGTATATAACCAAGCCTCGTCAGTGACAAACTACCTATCCCCCGCAGCAACGGCCAGTTCGAGGCGACTACCAAGCCTTCTGTCTCGTTACATTTGCGGCCTATCATCAAGGATTTCGAGTATATACCTCTTCCATCAACTCCTGATCCCTCCGCTTCATGACTCGCCCGGTCGTCAATATGGATCACTCTTACTCTCCAGAATCGCTTGAGCGAATGTCGAGTCCGGAATGGGGTCTCGACGACGACTCGCCACCGCCTGCGCCCCGAGTCGTCGAGACGCGCGTGAAGTCAGAGTCCGCTGCTCCCTTGCACCCGGTAAGTAATCCGTCACTGCGCCAGGGGTTACGCCAAAATCATCGCGACGACCTCCAGACTTCCATATTAGCAGCTTGTTTGCATGAGAAGGTCGTCTCGAATGCTCCAGCGATAGCTTTTATGTTTACAGCGCTAATTAACCCAACAGACGAGCGTAGACGCTGAGAACGGCTCAACAGCCCAGGAAAGCATCTTCGTCTCAGACGACGACGTCAAAGAGGTGACACCCGTGAAGCGCCAGCCCACCAAAGTCCAGACGATTCCCGACTCATCAGAAGACGATGAACCCATCGCGTCCACACGTCAACGCCACAACCTACGCTCGTCAGCGCGCAAGCCCACCAAGCCGTCGCCCAAGAAGCCTGCCCCAGAGGTTGCCGAGAAACCCAGTCCACTACCCACTAGACCACGACCCATCCTGAAAAACGACCTGAAAGCCAAAAAAGCCGTGATCAAAAGCATCGAAGGCTTCTGGGGCAAGAACTGGGTCAAAACCCACATCCCCAAGTGTCACCGTCCCCTAGTAAGTACCCATACACTACCCTACCACTTCCCGCCCACCAACACCACGCAGTACAAAAACGGCACAAAGCGGAACTACAACCGCGCCCACGAGAACGACCCCATGAAATGGCTTCCCTTGGTCCTCAAATCCATCTTAATGGTCGCCAAGCTCACGAAGAACCGAAAGTGGCTTGCGGCTACCATGAACGAAGTCGTCCGCTACCGCGTTAAGAACACCGGAAACCGGAAGCCACAGCTCTGCAGCACGGACTTTGATGTCATGGAGGATATGTTGGTCAAAGACTGGGAGGTGGAGTATGCGTTTGGGGTCTGGTATAAGCATTTGCTTGTTAAGGCTAAGGAGATCCAGACTGAGGAGGATGTGGATAGGATTATGAGGGTTAGTGAGAAGGAGGATGATGGTGGGGAGGGGAGTGGTGGTGGTCAGGACAGTTCTGGGGGGTCTGATTCAGAGTCGGACGAGGATGTGAAGCAGAAGTTTGGCGGAGGTGCTTCAGATGGTCACCGGGTGATGGGCGGTTATCACCAGTCCCCTGCGTCGACGCCGCGCGGTAAGAAGCACAAGGCACCCAAGAAAGAAGCCGTCAAGGAGGAGTCGCCGACGCCACCTCAGCATCCACCGCCTGGTGTGTACGGTGCCTACTACGGCCAGCCGCCCGTTGATCACTGGGGTCGTCCAGTGATGATGCCTCCGCCGGGCAGTGGGTTCGGTGGTTATGGTGGTTACCCAGGCTTCTACGGCTATCCACCTTACGGCCAGCCCCCGTTTCCCAACCAAGGCCGCCAACCATCTCATCCATCTCCCTTCCCGCCTTATCCTCGCCAACCACCACCAATGGGCCATCCGCCGGGTACCCCAAATCCTGCGCGCGCAGGCCGCGACACCCCCACGATCAAGCGAGAGTCACCCGGCCTTGACGGCGAGCAGGCTGAAAACTTCGGTAATCCAGGACCGTTCGGTCGCGAAGAAACCATGGTCGATGACACTGAGATGGCAGAAGACGAGGAGAGCGTCAAGGCCGCGGTGGCCGTCGTTCAGGCGGAGCTCAAACTTGCACGTCTTCGTCAGAAGCAACTGAGCATGGCGAGTATGGCGAAGAAGTAGAGTTAGGCGAAGGTACTTTTGGCAATAGTTTTGACTTCCCTTGGATGAAGAATCGGGGCTGCATGGTCAGTGAAAACCAGTTGAATTCCCTGTTCGAACTGACTACGAGGCTGTGAAGCACTCGAAATATCACGAATAGTGTTTGATGCATTGCGAGATAGTTTGCGGTAATTGGCACTAGGCCAGGAAATAATAATGGAATTTCATGGATCTATCTCACATCGACGTTTTGCCTAGTAGACCTCAAGTACGTAACGGCCATCATCCTTCAACTTGTCAATCTCCTTGCGTCCATCAATCTTCTTTGCGCCAACATTCTTAACCTTGTGCTCGACTTCGACAGCCTCCTGAAGCACCTCGGTGACATCAGGTACAGGCCATGTAGGTCCACAAAGGTAGAAGCTACCCTCCTTCTCGAGGTACGCTCTGCGGATGTCCTTCAGAGACTCTCTCATACGGTCCTGGATGTAGATCTTTTGGGGCTGGTCACGAGAGAAGGCGCGGCCGAGGAGGGTGATGATACCGGCGTCTTGGTATGCCTCCCATTCCTCGCCGTAGAGGTACTCTTCACGCTGGTGACGAGCGCCCATGTAGAGTAGAACTTCACCAATTTCGTGACCCTGCTGCTTCTGGTAGGCGCGCTCCTGGACAAAGGCACGGAAAGGCGCGAGACCAGTTCCAAGACCAGCCATGATGATGGGTGCGGTAGTCTTGGTAGGAAGCTTCATGACAGATGGCTTGACGGACACGGTGACGGGCGCGCCGACCTTTAGGCTGTTGAGGTAGCGAGTTGCCTGACCGAAGCGGTCGCGGCCCTTGGGGTCGACCCAGTTGACGGTGACGATGAGCAGAGAAACGGAGTTGGGTGTTACGTGCTGTGCGGAGGCGATGGAGTATTCGCGGCGCTTCATGGGGTTGACGATGCGAACGATGTCGTGGAAGCTTGGGTGAGCAGACGGGAACTCAAGGAGGATGTCGGCGTAGGTGACGGTGTCCACCTCAGCACGGCGCTTGAACTCAGTGGCACCCTCAGCACTCAGAAGCTGCAGAAGCTCGCGCTTCTCACGCTCATCATCAGCGAACTCAGCAAGCGACTCGTAGAAGCGCTTTGGTGGGCGACCAAAGATGTCGACGTTTTGCATGAGAGACTGGTAAACGGTACGGTTGACCAGAACGTTGGGGTCGTCACGAGACGGAACCTCAACGATCTCGTTGGGATTGAGACCATACCACTTGATGAACTCTTCAACCTGTGCCTCGTCGTTCTCTGCATGGATGCCGAGAGCCTCGCCAATGGCGTAGGTAACACCAGAGTTACCGAGATCGAACTCGATGTGGAAGATGTTACGGTCGTAGTTCTGCGGTGTGAGGCGGCGACGCTCCTTGACATGGACAATACTGGTCTTGAAGCCAAGATCAGGACGAACCTGGTTCGCAGTCCCGAAGGCCTCCTTGAAGGCAAAGCCCTTGGCTGCGACTTGCCAGTCCTTGAGCAGGGTTGGTGGCTCGGCCTCAATGCGGTCGAAAGGAGCAAAGCTATTAACATTAATGTCTGAGGGGAGGCGAATGGGCTCAACATCCTCCTCAACAGTGCCCCAAGCAGCAGGGACTTCGACTTCACGAAGAGCGCTTTCGAGCTGCTGGGTGAGCTTGTCGAAGACTTCTGAGCTACCGTTGATAGCAGCAAGCTTGCTAAGGCCAGAGGAGAACAAGTCCTCACGAGCAACCTTCAAGAAGGCGAGCTGGGTGAGGTAAGACTCTAGAAATTCATCTTCAGCGACAGCCTCAGATGAAGCAGGGTCAAGAACGAAGAGCTGAATGTCCTTGTCCACGAGGGCCTTGCGGAAAGCAGGCGAGAGCTTCTTTTCAATGTCCTCGTTCTTTACACCGGGCAGCTTGACGATGATGGAGCTGTCAGGCTTGACGCTATTCAGGACGTCGAACTCCTTGAGAATGGCAAGGTCGCCGACGAAGGCAACATCAGCTTGCTCAACAGCGTAAGGCGCTTCGATGGTGTAGTCAGCATTGCGAATGTCGGTGCGAGTAACACCGCCCTGCACGAGATTATCGTGGCCGCTGCGAACGAAGACGTTCTTGGAAGAGTCACTCGAGAGAAGTTTGCCAACTACGACTGGGGCATTGGCGGCAGATGATTCGTCGAGGTTCCAGAAGCTGTACTGCTTGACATCGGCAGTGTTTAGGATGTCGACGTATGAGCGGACCTCAGCACCCTCCTTCTCGGCGTGGATCTGACGGAAAGCATCGAGGAAGTTGCTCGGCGTCCAGACTTGCTCGCGCGAGTACTTGACATCGGTGACCTCGACGTCCCTGTCGTAGGCGAATTGGATTGACGCTAAGACGTCCGAGTAGAGCCTGGAGTACTCCGCGGGATCGAGCACGGCAGCCTCGTCCTTGACCTGACCAAGAACAGCAATGCGACGAGTGCTCTTGGGAAGTACCTCAAGGAAGGCCTCCTCAACGAACGGTCGGTAGACACGAACGTTGACGACACCGACCTTGTCGCCATCCTTGGACAAGGCGTTGGCGACCTGAGCGGTCAAGGAAGCCTCTACGGTACCAAAGACAACAAGTACGCTCTCCGGCTCCTCATGACCGTAGTAGTCGAAGAGCTTGTAGTCCTCGCCAAGCTCATCGTTGAAGGCTTGGAGCAGACGCAGAACGCGACCAGCAGTGTCAGAGTGCTTCTTATCAACCTCCGAGACGGCCTTCAGCACCGCCTCGTAGCTGTTGTGCAGCCTAGTCTGGTCGAGAGTGTCGACCAGCCTCGCTGTTTCCCTTCCAACGCTGATGCCATCGTATGTGTGGATCGTGGGGAGGACGCTCGAGAGGAGGGTAGCGAAGAGGGACATGTGCTGGGCCTCGAAGACAGACGGGCTGCAGACGAGACCAAGGCCAAGGTCTTCGGCGAGTGTGAGGGAAGACACATAGTCGGTGACGAGGCCAGCGCTGGAGTTGGCGGAGTAGTCGACTGCGGCGATGTGGGCGGTCAAAGGGTTCGCGACCGAGTAGAGGGCGGATAGCTGGTCGAGCGAGGCGCGGAGGTAGTTCAACGTGGAAGAGGAAGCGACGATGGATTGGGGGATATGGCGCTTCTTCAGGTCATAGTCCTTGGAGAACATGTAACCCAATGCGATAGCACCAGCACCGGTCCTCGTCTCTAGGGAAGAGACACCAGTCTGGTAGCCGAAAGCATTCTTCTCGCCCTGTTCTTGCCAGTACTTGACTGCGACGTCCAAGTCGAACGACTCAGCCGAGTACGCGAAGATCTTATCCGAGAGGGCGTATGCGACCTGTTGGACGAGAGTTTGGGCCGTGAGGTAGGTGGGGCCACCGATAGATTGGTAGGAGAGGTCCTGACCAAACGGTAGACTGGATGACTTCTTGGAGAAGTCCTTGGGTGCGTTCTGCTCAGCCCCAGGGCCGGCAGACTCAGTCTGTTGGAAATGCATCTTGAATACAAGTATGCGCCTCAACAACTCAGCCTTTCAGGAAAGGCAGTGAGAGTCTCTCTATGGGGTATAAGAGAGGATGGGAGGTGCTACGACGCTCCGGAGGCTTCACTGTGGGAGTATATCCGTGTCGTGGGTTTGCCGCCTCGTAGAAGCCAAAAAGTGCCGTCGTCCAGTAGCGACATCGGCAGAAGACCGACCGAGCAAGACGCAATCCTTCACAGACACCATGATTGGCTCTGTCCAGATGCTCTAGCACGTCTTTCGGGCGATAGATTGCAAATGCGCGGAATGTCGCCTTGACGCGACGAGAATTTGGCCCTAGCGCGAATTGCGTGCTCGACACGCCAAGAGACTGCGCACGTGACAGCGGGGAAATCACGGCCCTCGGAGATCTGATCACCAACTTCGTCTCGTCTCGTCATCCGCTGTCCATCGCGACACTGGACTTGTACTCCAACGATAACTTGCAGGGTTGTTCATTACTGCATGCTCTGCGCGCCTGGACGACACTACACAAGGCTGAGCATGAACGACTAAATACACGAACCGGGCGCATGCATACGGATCCGGTGTCAGACCGTATGCGCGCAGCGGTGCAACTCATCGCAGTATTGATTTGACCGTATGTGGGCTGTGTATACCTCTTGTACACACTTCGTGTCGTACAAATAACATTGGAAATCTATAGGCTACAGCACTGCGCCTCCATCATGGCCACTTCATATCCCTCTGCTTTGCTTCTGTCGAGTTCATTAGGATAAGACGACAGCCTCAGACATTTATTTTTCGCATTCACAAATTCACAATGGAAGCCATAGGCCTAGTCGCCAGCATAATCACCCTCATCAGCGCAGCCAGCCATGCCGCCTCCCTCCTCGAGCGAGTGTTGGGCCTCCGCGGCATTCCACTTTACGTTCTCGGGGCAATCAGCGAAGTAACCGACTTCAAAGCCATCCTTACTTTAGTCAAGACGGCATTTGAGGAAACCCAGCACGAGCTTCCACTAGAATATCGCGTCGAATACAATAGAATTTCGGATCGGGCCATGAATTGTATCAACGCCTTCACGAAACACTTACGGAGAAATGTCCTGCGTGAGCGAGAAGGAGCGATCGGCGATCATAAGGTCACCGAGTTGAAGAGGCGTGTGAAGTGGATGGAAGTATTGGGAAGAGGTCAAGCGCAAGGTCAGATCGACGCGTTCCAGCGGGAGCTAGCTTCGTTGAAACTAAGCTTCGTACTAGCAATGAGTGCGACAAATTTGTGAGTCAAGACGCGTTCTCATAGGTCGCACGTCGGTGTCGCGATAGCTAAAACAGACATTGTTCTCAGGCTGGCTAGCTAACATTGCGCATCAAGAAAAACCACGACTAAGCTGTCCACTGTCATCCAAGATGTCACTATCGTTCACGGCCAGGACATTCGTCCAGAAACAATAGTTCATGAAAAGGCGATCGATCTGCCTTATGCCATGGAGAAAGCGGCTTGCATGGGCACGATGTCATCAACAACTGATGATACCCTGGTCGACCAGCAGATCAATGTCACGTCATATGTTAAGATCGAAACTCTGGCAACGACTACAAACCGAACCTGCAGGTCGTCATGTCCTTGCGACTGCCATGTGCCATGCCAGGGCACCACGCCAAGATGGCTACGGGGTTTGATTGGTGTCGCATTCTTTAAATTCACTTCAGCACCTTTACTCAACCGCCGGTCATGTAACTACGGCCATTGTCATCAAAGCTCGAACGCAACAGGGTCACTGCACTTTCGCTACTTTTTCCCGGTCTGGCTCTTATCCCTTGGGATTGAAGTTGCAGCATCTTGGCGTTCACTGGGTGGTGTTGGCGGGACCTGGAGTCTCAAAATACCGCGAGTCATCACAGATCCCATTCCGATATACCAATTGTGTCAAGCGAAACTCAGTGGAGCTACAATAGATGTGCAGCGCATGATGCGACTCTACGGGGTCAATATCGTCGACATGCTGATGTATAATCAAGAGCCTCAATCATTCCTCAATGTAAGTACGTGCCTACCGTCTATGCACTTGCTGACATAGCTAGGAAGGTCGCTCTGATGCGAGGAGATCTGTTCATGCCTTTAATTACGATGCTTTTGGATGAGGGAGTGGACTTGCATTCTCCCGCGTTGTCAAACGGAAAGTAAGCGTCACTGAAACCGTCTCAAAACCTAAGCTGAAAGCTCCAGAACTCCTGCCCAGATGTTCAGCCTTGCCCATGCGCTAGGTAGTCCAATAGACGAGCTGAGAGACAGACCAGATTTCCAGGACATCTGTGTAGAGCTCAACCTCGCTCCCGCTACGGAGCTGCTATTTCAAAGATGTTCAGACCGCCTAAGAGACCTTCTCCAGAAACAGTCGAGCGCTGCGCTTGTTCGAGATTCCATGGGAAGGACACCGCTTCATTGGGCTGTAGCTCTGAAGAACCATGAGGCTATAGATATGCTGATCGAAGCCGGTGCAGATTTACATGCAGTCGGGCACGATGGCCGGACCCCATTGTATGACGCGATCTGTATTCTGGGTCGATCGCGCGCGACTTGCATCAAAATGATACAAGTTGGTTCAGACGTCAACCATACTGCGCCCATTGGCTCGAGTCCTCTGAGAAATGCGATAGAGGTAGGCTCTGGGGTTCCGGTAGTCGACATTCTGATAGATGCCGGAGCAGATGTGCACCACGTTCACAATGGTGAGAACCTTCTACACATCACCGCCAAGGTATCCACTGGGTTCACCTGCGAAGAATTACTGTGGGCAGACCGCAGTCATTATTGCTGCGACAAATAACAGCCATGATGTACTCAAGACGCTTATATATCACCGCGCTCAGCTCAACAACACAACACTCCAAGGTCATACGGTCGTGCATTATGCAGCTCTATACGGAGATATCGAAACCATGAAAATACTCGAGCAAGCTTGCATAAAAGGCCTGCCTATGGATGACAAGGCATTGGAACAGTACTGGTTATGGTTCGATGACCGCGTTCACTATATCATTCCAACGCGGCGGGCACCCCTAGAGGCTGAAGAAGCCGCTTTCCAAGCTCTTCTCGATAGCATTACCCCCGCAATATATGTCCCTCAGGATGATGAACACTACGAAGATAATGATGGTGTTCACATACCAGGGGCGTTTCCAATCGACCCAGATGAGTCGGATTGCGACAGTCGTATTCAAGAGACGGGAGAATGGGATGATGACATCGGATGCGAAGAGAAGAGAGATAGCGACGATGAATCGTGGATTACTACCGACGACGACTGTTCGGGCGGCGAAGAGGACACGAAAGCTGTAATCGATGACGATGGAGACGGTAATCTGGCTTGAGGAATTGGATCACTTTGGGGACATGACTTAGGAAGGAATTAAATCACTGCGCGCGTTCAGCGTTGTATCTGGGAGATGTTGTCTCGGCATCAAGCATCTCGAAAGCTCTCTATCATGGTTGGTACACTCACCTTCAGACTGTGAATGATAATGATATCTTTCCTTCAATATGAGACGCTATTGGCCTTTCTTAACATTTATTGTTCCTAGGTAGTCGCGCGCAATCTTTTGGAATCTCTCCAGGCTGTTAAACTATCTGCACTGGCCTCGGATGATCTTATCGTTCCAGTTACTATATGGTAATATCGGATAGACTCCTGCAACTTCAAGATAAGCCTTACCAAGCAACACTGCTCCACATCGACGCGAACTACCGTAGTTGGCAATACCCATGGGTGATCCTTGATCTCCCCAGTGATCACGATCGTCGCAGTGCCTTTTGGAGACTCATGTATCTTTTTTCACATAATTCGACGAATAAAAATGACTTTTCAGTGTTGCGATGATGTCAAAACCTCCACGCGGAAGAGAGATGCCGACGCGAACAAGTCGCGATGTTCGTGATCAGCATGCGGAGCGCTTTACCGTGTCGCGCTTATCGTCATAACATCGTAACAACCGCAACATCACGATCGTATCTCCAGTCCCCACTAACTGTACGATTGCATCACAGCAATGATGTCGCCGACTGTCGATAAAAAACATCACTTACATGATCCCATTTCGCACCTTCCCAGCACTCACACAATATCCTTGTTGACCCCACAAACCCACCATCCCTCCTACAACGACCATCTGCGTCCCGCCGCTTGGAGAAACTTTAGTCCAAAACCCATCTTCCCACTTCTAACAACACATCCCTCCCAAAATGGCACTCCACGCCGCCTCCTCACCCAAAAAAGTCGACCAAACCCTCCAACAAACCCCCGGCATCCAAATCTTCCTCCAACCCATCGCCCCGCCCGCCGCCCTCGGCCTCGCCGGCTTCGCAGGCTCAACATGGATAACCTCATCCTACATCGCAAACTGGTGGGGCAACCCCGAGTCGCCAACCATCTTCTTCCCGTTCGTGGGTCTGTTCGGCGGACTGGCGCAGTTCATTGCAGGGCTATATGGGTTCAAAGCGAGGGATACGTTGGTGACGGTGATAAA
>Ga0265780_10007673_pt1 | contig 13210 bp, 5 predicted proteins | sample P1T30metagenome_FD_192432 | JGI IMG/M metagenome (GOLD analysis project Ga0265780, IMG submission 192432) | Plant litter microbial communities from East Loma Ridge, Irvine, California - P1 T30 | ecosystem: Environmental > Terrestrial > Plant litter > Unclassified | place: USA: California...
TGGCGCAGGAGGCGCGGATCGTCGCGACCGCCGCGCATGCGCACGCCCCCGCGCAGTTCACGACCGCACCCGTCTCGGCGATCCGCAAGGTGCTTGACCGCGCGGGCTGGTCGGTCGGGGACGTCGATCTGTTCGAGGTCAACGAGGCGTTCGCGACGGTGGCGATGATCGCGATGCGCGACCTCGCAATCCCGCGCGACCGGCTGAACGTCAATGGCGGCGCCACTGCGCTCGGCCATCCGATTGGTGCAAGCGGCGCGCGGATCATCGCCACGCTGGTCGCCGCACTGAAGGCGCGCGGTCTGCGCAAGGGCGTGGCGGCGTTGTGCATCGGTGGCGGCGAGGCGACGGCGGTCGCGGTCGAACTCATCTGACCCAGCCCGGCGGGGGCGGGGGAGTGCGTGTGCGCCCCCGCCTTTGCCCTGGTGTCAGGTCTTTGGCGAAAGAGGCTTTTCGCCGGCGGTGCAATGCTGGCATGAGCCCGCGATGACCATTATCGCGCGATCGCGTCGCCTGCCCGCCGTCCTTCTCCTTACGCTCGCGCTCCCGACGCCGGGCATCGCGCAAAACGTCGCCCCATCGCCCGTCGCCGAGACGCCGCCGGTGATCGTCGTCACCGGGCGTGGCTTGGCGGATGCACCCGGCGACCGGGCCTATGACATCGTCACGATCGAGCGCGACCGCATCCAGTCGAGCGCCAGCAACCGATTGGAAACTGTGCTCGCCGATGTCGCGGGGCTGCAGCAGTTCCGCCGCTCGGATTCACGCAGCGCCAACCCGACCAGCCAGGGCATTTCGCTCCGCGGCATCGGCGGCAATGCGTCCAGCCGCGCGCTGCTGCTGTTCGACGGCGTCCCGCAGGCCGACCCGTTCGGCGGGTGGGTCGCGTTTCCCGCCTATGCGACGGGCCGGCTGGGCCGGATCCGCGTCACGCGCGGCGGCGGCAGCGGTTATCAGGGGCCGGGTGCGCTGGCGGGAACGGTCGAGCTCGAAAGCGCTAGTCCCGATCAGCTGACCCCGTTCCAGGCGGGTATCGCCTATGGCAGCCGCGATTCGGTCGACGCGCAGGCCTCCGCGGCGCTGGTCCGCGACGGCGGTTTCGCGGTCGTGTCAGGGGCCTATGCGCGCGGCGACGGCTTCACGCCGACGGTCGCGGGGTCGCGCGGCGCGGTCGATCGCCCGGCGCCGTATGAACAGGCGTCGGGCGCCGTGCGCACGGTGATCGCCGTCGACGCGACCACCGAGCTGCAACTGAACGCGAGCGCCTTCACCGACACGCGCGACCGCGGCAGCGATTTCACCGCCAATCGCAGCGAGGGCGCGGATGCCAGCCTGCGGCTGGTCGGGCGGGGGCGCTGGGGCTATTCGCTGCTCGGTTATCTTCAGACCCGCGCCTTTGCCTCGAGCTTTGGCAGCATCAACGCGGCACGCAGTGCGACGACGCAGTCGCTCGACCAGTATAATACGCCCGCGACCGGGCTCGGTGCGCGGTTCGAACTCCTGCCGCCGCTCGGTGAGGGGATCACGCTGCGGCTCGGCGCGGACATTCGCGACGTCAGTGGCAAGACGCAGGAGCTGTTCTTTTTTGCCGGCGGCAATCCGACGCGGCGACGCGAGGCGGGGGGCAGTTCGACCACGTCGGGGCTGTTCGCGGACGGCAGTCTCGTCGCGGGCGATGTGACGTTCAGCCTTGGCGGGCGGATCGACCGCTGGACGATCGACCAGGGATATCTGTCGGAACGACCGCTTGCCGGGGGGCTGCCGGTCACCGACCTGCGCTATGCCGATCGCGAGGGCACCGAAACGACGGGCCGCGCGGGGATCGCCTATCGTCCCGTCGACGCGGTTACGCTGCGTGTTGCGGGCTATCGCGGCTGGCGGCTGCCGACGCTCAACGAACTCTATCGCCCGTTCCGCGTCGGCAACGACACGACCGCGGCCAATGCGCTGTTGTCGCCAGAGCGGCTGACCGGGGTTGAGGGTGGGGTCACGCTGGCGCCCGCGCCGGGGGGCAGCATCGCCGCCACCTATTTCTACAACAGGCTGAAGGACGCGATCGCCAACGTCACGCTGTCGTCGACCGCGACCAGCGCGTCGCGCGTCCGCCGCAACCTCGATGCGATCCGCGCGCACGGGTTCGAGATCGATGCCGCGTATCGCCCCGGCCCGATCGGCGTCCAGGCTTCGTGGTCGCACGTCAATTCGACCGTGGACGCCTCGGCCGCCGCGATCGCGCTCGACGGGCTGCGGCCCGCCCAGACGCCGCGCGACCAGGTATCGGCGACGGTCGACTGGCGGCGTGATGCCGCCGCCGCGTCGCTGACCGTGCGCCATGTCGCGCGCCAGTTCGACGACGATCAGAACAGCCGCAGCCTCGATCCTGCGACCACGCTCGACGCCTATGCGGCCTATCCGATCACGCGCGCGCTGGTCGTCGAGGCGCGCGCGGAAAACCTGTTCGATGAAACGGTCGAGGCGGGGATCAGCAGCGGCACGATCGTCGAGCGTGCAACGCCGCGCACGCTCTGGATCGGGCTGCGCTACGCCATGCGGTAACGGACGGATCGGGGCCGGCCGAGGGCGGGGAGGCGGGAAGGTCATCGACGATGCCGCGCGAGCGCTCTATCCCGCGCGGGTGATCGATATTCCCGCCCCGCTCCGCCTGCGCCTCGACGGCGACGCTCTCGTCCGCAACTGGCAGACACTCGACCGGATGAGCGGCCGCGCCGCGTGCGGCGCGGCGGTCAAGGCGAACGGCTATGGCCTCGGCGCGGTCGAGGTTGCGCGGCGTCTGGCGGGGGCGGGGTGTCGCGACTTCTTCGTCTCCAACTGGCGCGAGGCCGTCGAGCTGGCGCCGCTCGGCCTCGCGGTGTCCGTCCTGCACGGCGTCCGTGACGAAGACATGGCGGCGGCCCGCGCCGGCATCGCGCGCCCGGTGCTCAACACGCCCGCACAGGTCGCGCGCTGGAAGGCCGGGGGCGGGGGCGCGTGCGACGTCATGGTCGACACAGGGATGAACCGCCTCGGCGTGTCCGGGCAGGATATCGCCGACGAACTGCTCGACGGCCTCGAAATCGAGACGCTGATGAGCCATCTCGCCTGCGCCGATGAGGACGCGGCGATGAACGCGGTGCAGCGCGATCGGTTCGCGGCGTTGCAGGGCATGACGGGCGCGCGTCGGATGAGTCTTGCCAATTCCGCAGGGATCGCGCTGGGGCACGACTTTGCGTTCGATCTCACCCGTCCGGGGCTGGCGGTGTATGGCGGGGTGCCGCGAGGGGAACTGGGCGAAGTGATTACGCCGGTGGTTTACCCCGAGGCGGAGATCCTGCAGGTCCGGCGGGTGCGCGCAGGCGACGCGGTCGGGTATAATGCGACATGGACCGCGAAGGCCGACACCGATGTCGCGGTCGTCAATCTTGGATATGCCGACGGGTATTTCCGGGGATTTTCCAATTGCGGCACCGCATGGCATGGCCAGGACCGGCTGGCAGTGATCGGCCGGGTCTCGATGGATCTCGTCGCGATCGACGTGACCGCGGCGACTGTGTGCGAGGGGGACTGGATCGCCTTTGACGTAGCCTTGCCGGATGCGGCCGTTGTGTCGGGGATGTCGCAATATGAACTGCTGACCGCGATGGGCACTAGGTTCCAGCGCTTTTGGGACGCGCCGCGTATATCTGCGTGACGCTTCGCGCGGGCAGGGCGCGGCACTAGGTCACGGCAAGCACCGCATAGGTGTCCGCGGACCGGCGGGTTACAAAAAAAGGGGCGGTGGAAATCACCGCCCCGCAAGGGATACCGTTTGTCGCGAAAATTGCGATCAGGTCAGAACTTCGCCTGGAACCCGGCGTAGAATTTGCGGCCCAGCGGCTCGAAGATCGCGGTGCCGGCGCCGATGCCCGTCGAGCCCAGTGGCGGGAGGCGGTCGGTCAGGTTGTCGATGCCGAAGTAGAAGTTCGTTTCGCGCGTGACGTTCACGCCGAACTTCACGTCCATGTAGAACACGTCGGGGTAGTAGGGGATGTCGAAATCGTCGAGGTTCTGCGGGACGCGGCCCTGGAACGACTGACGGTTCTCGGCGGCCCCGACCGACTGCTTCGTGATGTAACGCATCTGCAGGTTGCCGAAGACCGAGCCGAAATCAGCGCCAAGGTTCCAGTTGACCTGATCCTTGGGCGTTCCGACTTCGCCGACCGTTGTGTCGGCAAAGCCCGGCTGCGTCGGGTCGGTGAACGAGCTGTTGGTCAGCACGTGCGTGTAGATGATGTGGCTGTTCAGGCGAACATCGCCAAAGGTGTGCGTGTAGTTCAGGTCGACGTCGATGCCGCGAACCTGCAGCTTTGCATAGTTGAGCAAGGTCTGCTGAAGGCTGCCCTCGACGATGCGATACTGCTCTTCACCGACAGCACCGGTCTGACCCGCGGGAACGCGAGTGAAGAGCGAGCAGAACTGGTTGCCGGTCGTTGGCGAATCGTAGCAGCTGTTGATGATGCCCTGCGCCGATGGCGCGGTGATCACATTGTTGACCTTGATGTTGTAGTAATCGACCGACAGCGTCAGGCCCGGGATAAACCTGGGCTGGAGCAGCACGCCATAGGTGTAGGAATCCGACTTTTCGACGTCGAGTTGCGGATTGCCGCCGCTGACAATCTCCAGCGTCTGTGCGTAGACATAGTCGTAGGTGGTCGGAATGCCCGCCGCGGCGCAATTGCCGGCCCGGAACTGCGTGCCCCCCGCGACGTTTCGCGCCGAGCACGGATCAGTGACGTTGGCGAAGTTCTGCGATTGCGGCGAGTAGAGATCGGACAGGTTGGGCGCACGGACCGAGCGAGAATAGTTTCCGCGGAAACGGATCCCATCGATCGGCGTATAGGTCGCGTTGCCGCTATATGCGTAAACCGTGCCCGCCGAGCCCTTATAATCCGACACGCGGCCCGAACCGCTCAGTGTCAGCTCGCGGATGAGCGTAATGTCCTTCAACAGCGGTATGCGGATTTCGCCATACGCTTCCTTGACCTCGAACGAGGTCGGGTCGAACTTTCCGATCGCGTTGTAGAAGGTGTAGCCTGACGAGACCAAGGGATCCTGCTCGTAGAAGGCCGTCTCGCGCCGGTATTCGCCGCCGACCGAGAAGCCGATGTCGCCGCCGGGCAGGCTGAACAGCTGGCTCAGATCGCCGGAGACGAAGCCGTTGATGTCAAGCTGCGTGATCTTGCCACTCGAGACCGTGTCCTGAAGGACGTAGTTCTTGGCCGCCTGCGAGATATTCCCGGTGCCGAACGGATTGAGCGGCTGGCAGGCGGCGATATCCGCCGCCTGGACGGCTGCGTTTCCGGCGATGTCGCCGCCGAAGGACGCATCGGCGCGCGCCTGGCCCGTACCCGGCAGTTGCGATCCGCAGATGATCTGGCCGTTTGCCGGATTGGTGACAGCATCGAGGGCAAGCACCATGCGCTGCTGGTTCAGATTGCCCATGACCTTCGTCTTTTCGCGGAACTCGCCATAGTTCCCCGCAAGCTCATAGTGCCAGTCGTCGTTGAACGTGCCCCGGACACCGCCGACAAGACGGTAGGTTTCGCGCCGCGCGGCTTCGGTGCGGACGCCCAGATCGGTGAGGTTCTTGCGCAGGATGAAGCGGAAGGACCCGTTGTTGATCGCGGTGATGTTCGCGGCCGTGAGCGGTGCGTTGGTGGTCGGATTGATACCGCTTGCGAGGATCTGCGCAGCGATGGTGTTGCGCGCATCGGCCGACAGATAGGGGTTATCAAGTCGCGGACGCTCGTAGAGAAGGTCCAGCGTTTGGCCGGTGAAGAAGGCCGGTCCCGAGCTCCCCTGTCCGACCGAATCGGTGCGCGAATATTTGGCCTCGATGAACGGGACGAAGGCGTCCGATACCTCGAAATGGCCGATGAGATTGGCCGAGTACCGGTTAAGTTCTGGCAGGATCTGAATCAGCTGCCCTTCACGGCGCGTGTCGCCATTGCCGCTCAGATAGGATCCGGCCGGCACCGCGCTGGCGCGGAACGGGTTGGTGGCACTGCCCGTGCCGGCCGTTGCGGCAAGGCCGACGCGCGAGCCGGTTTGCTGCGCGAGGGCGCCGGACGACTGGAACAGGAAGTTGCACGAGAAGGGGCGTCCGGCATTGTTGAACGTCGCCGTCGGCGTGTTGTCGCGCCCGCACGCGCCGGTCGGGCTTGCAAAGGCGACAAGACCCCCGGCCGAGATCGTTGCCGACCGGATATCGCGGAAGAATACCGAATCCGGAATGCCGTCATAGTTCAGGTTCGTCTGACCGGTAGCGACGCCCGCGGAGTCGGAATCGGTTGCGATGAACCCGTTGGCCTGGCGCAGATAGTCGCGCTGCGACGCGTAGAGCGCATTCTGCCGCGAATATTCCAGATTGACCGCGAGGTTGCCGCGACCGTCGGCGAAATTCTTGCCCGCCAGGACGCTGCCGAAATAGGATCCTGCATCGCCGCGCTCGCTGATCGCACCCTGGCCGCGGACCTGCAGACCTTCGTAATTGTCCTTCAGGATGAAGTTGACCACGCCGGCCAGCGCGTCCGATCCGTAGACGCCCGAATTACCGCCCGTCACAAGATCGACGGACTGGATCAGGTCAGTCGGGATCGTGTTGGTGTCGACCGATACGGCGTTGTTGAGGATGTCGGACCCGACATGCCGGCGACCGTTGACGAGCACGAGCGTGCGCTGCGTTCCAAGGCCGCGCAGATCGAGCAGGTTGAGGCCGGCCGTGCCGAGGAAGCGGGTCGAGTTCGCCTGGCTATAGGTGCTCTGGAGCTGCGGCAGATCGTTCAGGACGTCGCCGATCGACGTCTTGGCGGTTGTCGTCAGTTCGACCGCACTGATCGTGCTGACGGGAACCGCGGATTCGCCGTTCGGGCTGGCGATGCGCGACCCGGTGACGAGGATCTCGTCGTTCGCGGGCTGTGACGCTTCGCGCTGGGGTGCTTCCGCAACAGGTGCGACCTGATCCGGTGCGGTTTGTGCCAGCGCAGTGCCGGGCAGTGCCGCAAGCGCGCCGACAATCGCCGTCGCGCCCAGAAAGCGAGAAAATTTCATAAAACCCCTTTGCGTTGGCATTTATGCCCTATTCGATGGCGAGAGGGTGACGCCATGCGATTGGCCGCGCAATTGGTTTATTGCTGCAGCATGAACGGAAGTCCGAGTTTTCACAAAACTGTAGCGTTCACGCAACAATTCGACACATCCCCTTCCATATTCCATGTTGTGAACTCGAAGAGGCGAGGTGGCGTTATCATCGCAGCGGGGCGATAGCGGCCGCGTCGTTGTCAGCGAGGCCCATAGCTTCCGCCGTGCGATCGCAAACCATAGGGTTTAAACCAAAATACACCCAAGCGGCTTTGCGGAGGTTTTTAACAACAACCATAGATCATAAAGCGACATATTGTGACAAATATGTTGCATTCTTACAACGCGTGCGGCGCCAAATGACAATTCCGTCATGTAAGGGTCGATCTTCGTCCGATGTCTCCCTAGAAAATCACGTGTTCACAGGGGGATATAACTAATGCGATGCAATCTGCTCGTTCGCGTATCCGCGCTTGCCGTCTTGGCCGCGGGATTTTCCGGCACCGCCTATTCACAAACCTCGACCACCCCTGAATGCACGCCCGGCCAGGAGCGTCTCGCCGATGGGTCGCTGTGCGCGCCGGTCGCGGGCGAGCCGGCGGTGGGCGCCGATGGCGCAACGCGGCGCGAGTTCGCCCCCGAAGAGATCACCGTCACCGGATCGCGTATCCGGTTGCCGAATGTCGAAGGCACCGTGCCGATCACGGTGATCAACAATCAGTATCTGTCCAATCGCGGCCTGACCAATGCCGCCGATGCGCTGAACGAGACGCCGGGCATTCGCGGCAGCATCACGCCCGCGGGCGCGCAGGGTTCGTTTGGCCAAGGCGTCAATTTTATCAACGGACTTGGCCTGGGTTCGAACCGGACGCTCACGCTGATCAACGGCCGCCGCTCGGTATCGTCCAACGTGACGACGATCTTCAACCAGGGCGGCGCGGGGACGCAGGTCGACGTCAACGTCATTCCGACGCTGTTGCTCGACCGTATCGAACAGACCTCGACGGTCGGGGCGACCACCTATGGTTCGGACGCGATTGCCTCGACGGTCAATTTCATTCTCGACACCCGCCTGAAGGGCGTCCGCTACACTGCATTGAGCGGTATCACGGAAGAGGGCGACGCATTCCGTTACAACCTGGCGCTGGCGGGTGGCTTCGACTTTGACGATGGCCGCGGTAACATCACGCTGGCCTATACGCGCGATTATCAAAAGGGCTTGCTGTACAATTCACGGGGATTTCTGCGCGACAATATCGGAAGTGGCGACAATCCCTCGACCGCGCAGGCCGCGCAGCTTGGTCGTCCCGCCGGTACGACGGCCGCCAATGACGGTCGCGTCAATAGCGGGATCGGCTTCAACAATTCTGCGAGCGACGGGATTCCGGGATCGATCCTGATCCGCGACCGGACGTTGCCGCTACTGACCGGTGGTGGTCTGATCACATCGGCGTTCGCCAACGTGAATGGAACCGGCGCTGTTGCCGCGGCCGTCCAGAATTATCAGTTTGATCGTAGCGGTAATCTGGTGCCGTACAATCGCGGCATTCGGTTCCTCAGCGTTCAGCAAGCCAGCGGCGGCGACGGGTTCCGCTTCAACGATTATTCGCAGATCACCAGCGATCTGCGGCGCAACGTGTTTAACGGCTTTGCCGGTTACGACTTTTCCGATGCGTTCAAGGTCTTCATCGAGGCAACCTATTTCCAGTCGCGCGGTGACGAGCTGGTTCAGCAGCCGACCTTCAACAGCAGCCTTTTCGGCGGTCTCAGCGGTGCGCTGACGTTCACGACCGCAAGCCCGTTCCTGACGGATCAGGCGCGCGCGCAGCTGACGGCGCTCGGGGTCCAGCGGTTCCAGGTCTCGCGTGCATCGCTCGATCTGGCCGACCTGACGGGCTTCTCGACCAACAAGCAATATCGTGCCGTCGCCGGCGTCCGCGGCGATTTCAATGTTGGTGGTCGTCGTTTCAACTATGAAGCCAGCAGCAACATCGGTCGGGTTGATATTCGCGATACGCGCCAGGACATCAACGCGCAGCGGTTCATCAATGCGGTGAACGTCACGCGGAACGCCTCGGGACAGATCGTGTGCACGGCAACCCCGTTGGTGCAGGCTGCACCGGGCGGTACGCCAGTCGCAGACGCCGCCTGCGTGCCGCTCAACCTGTTGGGTGAAGGTCTTTCGAGCCCGGAGGCACGGTCTTACATCGTATCCGAGAACATCACGAGGAGCCGGCTCGAACAGATCGTTTACAACGTCAATGTCGGCGGCAGTCCGTTCGACCTGTTCGGCAATGAGACCGGCTTCAACCTCGGTTATGAACATCGCGAGGAGCGCGGCAGCTTCACCCCCAGCACCTTCGAGCAACTGGGGCAGGGGCGTGCTGTCGCCATCCTTCCGGTCGCGGGACGATACAATGTCGACGAGGTGTTCGGTGAAGTCATCCTTCCGATTGTCACGGCGCAAAACGGGTTGTCATTCCTGCATTCACTTCAGTTGAATGCTAGCGGCCGTCACGTAAACAACACCGTCAATGGCGGTTTTACAGCCTATGCAGGCGGCGTGTCGTTCGCGCCGATCCGGGATATCGCGCTGCGCGGCAATTATACGAAGTCGTTCCGCGCACCTGCCATCACCGAGCTGTTCTCCCCCGTTGCGAACGTGTTCACCACGGTTCCCGACCTGTGTTCGCCCGCCAACATCAATGCCGGTGCCGCGCCCGAAAACCGTGCCCGCAACTGCGCCGCCTTCCTGTCGGCATTCCCGAATGCCACGCCACTGGATGCCGCAGCCGCCACCGTCCCGGGACGCAACGGGGGCAATGTCGGGCTTGCGAATGAAGTGGCGAAAAGCTTCACCTATGGTGTCGTTCTGCAGCCGCGTTTCATTCCCAGCCTGACGCTGACGGTCGATTATGTGAACATCAAGATCTCGGATCCAATTGCCAGCCTGACGGTCGCGCAGATCGCATCGGCGTGTTTCGACAATTCGACGTTCGACGCCGCCGATCCGGCGAACGGCAATGCGTTCTGCTCACAGATCCGACGCTATGCACAGGGACAAGGCGGCGCATCGGCGAACGGTGGCAACAATGGCGGCCAGGTGGTCAACGACCCCCTAAACCCGGGTGTCGGAAGTGGTTTCGTCAACGGAAACAGGATCAAATTCGAAGGGATCCAGTCCGAACTCACCTATAATCGTTCGTTGTCGGGGCTGGGCATTCCTGGCTCGGTCGGGATGCGGGGAAATCTTTTCGTCTCGCTCAAGCGCGTCAACGACATCACCGGCGTTGCCCCCGTGCGGACCGACGGAACGCTGGGCGATCCGACGTTTCAGGGCCAGTACAACCTTTCCTATTTTCATGACGACTTCGGCATCTCGACCTCGTTCAACTATACCGGCGAGCAGCTCTTCTCCCGCGTTAGCCGTGGGGCCGATATTCGGGAAATCGACAAGCTGAAGGATTTCGTGACGGTCAATCCAAGCGTCTACATCAACGCGAGCGACCGTTTCCGGGTTACCTTTGCCGTGACCAATCTTTTCAACAGGGTCGGCGAAAAGTATAACGGGATCATCATCCCGGCCAGCTATAGTGATCTGATCGGTCGCCGGTTCGCGGTGAGCGTTGCCGGTAAGTTCTGACCGAGCGATAATATGAAAAAGGGGGCCGCTCGTCTTACCGAGCGGCCCCCTTTATTCGTTTGAGGCTTATAAGTGCGGCAACGGCAGTCTCACCGTTCGAGGCACATGGCGATCCCCATGCCGCCGCCGATGCACAGCGTCGCGAGACCCTTGCGGGCGTCACGCTTCTCCATTTCGTAGATCAGCGTCGTCAGCACACGCGCGCCGCTCGCGCCGATGGGGTGGCCGATCGCGATGGCGCCACCGTTGACGTTGACCTTGTCGGCATCCCAGCCGAGCTCCTTGCCGACCGACAGCGCCTGGGCGGCAAACGCCTCGTTCGCCTCGATCAGGTCGAGATCGGCGATCGTCCAGCCGGCCTTTTCCAGCGCACGGCGCGTGGCGGGGACGGGGCCGATGCCCATGATCGACGGATCGACGCCGGCCGAGGCCCAGCTGCGGATGGTCGCGAGCACCGGACTGCCGCGGCGCTCGGCCTCGTCGCGGCGCATCAGTACCAGCGCGGCCGCGCCGTCGTTTAGGCCGCTCGCATTCGCCGCGGTGACGGTGCCGTCCTTCTTGAACGCCGGCCGCACGCCCGACACGCTCTCGATTGTCGCGCCCGCGCGGATATATTCGTCATCGCTGACGATCGTGTCGCCCTTGCGGCCCTTGATCGTCACCGCGGCGATCTCGTCCTTAAACCGGCCCGATCCGCGGGCCGCCTCCGCCTTGTTCTGCGAGGCGACCGAGAAGGCGTCCTGTTCGCTGCGCGTAACCTGATATTGCTCGGCGAGATTTTCGGCGGTGATGCCCATGTGATAGCCGTTGAACACGTCGGTCAGGCCATCGCTGACCATCGTGTCGACAAGGCTGAGATTGCCCATCTTCTGCCCGCCGCGGATCGACTGGGCGTGCGCGGACAGCGACATGGATTCCTGCCCGCCAGCGACGACGATCGTCGCGTCGCCGGTCTGGATCGCCTGACACGCCAGCGCGACCGCGCGCAGCCCGGAGCCGCAGACCTGGTTGACGCCCCAGGCGGGCACTTCCTTGGGAACGCCCGCCGCCATCGACGCCTGACGCGCGGGGTTCTGCCCCTGCGCCGCGGTCAGTACCTGGCCAAGGATCACTTCGGAAACATCGGCACCGTCGACACCCGCCTGCGCGAGCGCCGCCTCGATCGCGGTGCGGCCGAGCTCATGCGCGGGGACGGTGGCGAAGGCGCCGAGGAAGCTGCCGACCGGCGTGCGCTTGGCGGCGGTGATGACAATGTCGCTGGGGTGGGTGGCGGTCATGACGGGTCCTCTCGTTTCGAGGATGCAATACGCTAGCCGAGCGAATCTATCCAGTTCGCGAGCGGCTCCCAGAGCTGGTCGCGGGCGCGGCTGCCGACGATCATGCCGACATGGCCGGCATCGACGTCGCGCCGGTCCGCGAGCCCGATCGCGGTGGCGGCGGGCACGATCCGGTCGTTGCGGGCGACGAACTCGACCGCGGGGCAGGACAACGCCCGCGGGGCGATCGGGCGACCGGCAATCCGCCACAGACCGCGTCCGGGGAGGTCCCGGGCGATCATGTCCCCGAACAGCGCGGCGGCGGTAGCGGCGGGGAGCGGCGCACCCGCATTCGCCCAGTCCTCCAGTCTGACGAACGCGCGCGCGCCGGGGCTGGTCGGATCACGGTCGGCGAACGTCTCGTATTTCGCGATCGTCTGCGCGGGCGCGAGCTGCCAGAACCCGCTTTGCAGCACTTCCATCGGCAACAGCCCCGTCTGGCGCGCGAACGGAGCAGCGGCGCGCCAAAGTCGCGCCATCTCGACACGCGCGGTCTCGCCATAGCCGGCGAAATTCCAGGGTGCCGCGATCGTCGCCAGCCCCGCCACCCGCGTCAAGGCGGCAGCGGCAACGGCGAGGGTGCCGCCCAGGCAATAGCCCACCAGGATCGGCGGTTCGGCAAATCCGTGCAGCAGGGGCAGGAGGATGCGCGCGACGTGCGCGTCGAGGTCGAGGTCCCGGTCCTCGGGTCCCGGCGTTCCCCAGTCGAGCAGGTGCGCATGATAGCCCCGCGTGGCCAGCCACCGCATCAGCGACGTGTCCGCGGAAAGATCGAGGATCGCCGCCGGGTTGATCAGCGAGGGTATGACGATGACCGCCGGCTTGCCCGTAGTGCCACCGCCATAGTCGCGCAGGACCGCCCGGCCGGCCGACGCACGGATGGGACGGGGTGGCAGGGGAAGATCCCGGGGCGCGGCCTGATAGCGGTCGAGCCCGGCCAGCGCCCGCGCGCGGCGGTCGGGCGATGCTGCGGTTTCGTTGCGCAACATGGCAAGGAACAGCGGCAACGGCCGTGGACCATGTTGCGGCGCAATGTCAAAGCGCGTAGCGTTTGCCCCGGTCACGTGGAGGGGCTGCATATGAAGAAGCAAAGCACGGTCGACGGGCTTGTCATCATCAAGAAGTACGCCAACAG
>Ga0265780_10007675_pt1 | contig 13208 bp, 12 predicted proteins | sample P1T30metagenome_FD_192432 | JGI IMG/M metagenome (GOLD analysis project Ga0265780, IMG submission 192432) | Plant litter microbial communities from East Loma Ridge, Irvine, California - P1 T30 | ecosystem: Environmental > Terrestrial > Plant litter > Unclassified | place: USA: California...
TGGGCTTCCATGCCGACGCCCGCAACTACGAGCTGTGCCGGCCGATGCTGGAGCAGTTCGGCATCAAGTCGGTGCGCCTGATGACCAACAACCCGCGCAAGATCGACGCCCTGAACCGCATCGGCGTTACCGTCGCCGAGCGCGTACCGCTGCTGGTCAACCGCAATGCCTACAACAACAGCTACCTGGACACCAAGCAGGCCAAGCTGGGCCACATGATGGCGCCGCTGACCGCTGTCGAACAGGGCGAACGGGCGCTGGTCGAGCCGGCCAGGGCCCCGGAATCGGCCGCTTAATTGCCCCCAACCGTGCGCTAACGCGCGCAACGCTCGTTGATCCGGTGGCAAGATAGCACTTCATACTGCCATCAAACTATTGAATGAAACGAGCTGTCCTGGCACTCCTGCTGACCTGCATCGCCATCGGCGCCGCCCTTGAGGCGACGTCGCCGCCGGCTGCTGCCCAGCCACAGCCGCAGAACCTGGCGCAACCCGCGCCGCGCACGACCCAGAACACGGCCGGCGCGGGAACGGGCGCCGCCGTTGGCGCCCCCCAGATGCCGGTCGATACCGCGCCCGCGGCGACGCCCAATGCGCCGCTGCCGGGCGAGACCGAGACCCAGGACGCCCTGCCCGAACCGTCGCTGGCAGCCCAGGACTTGTACGACTCCGCGCGTAGCGACCTGCTGCAGATCCGCATGCTGCTCAAGAACGGCCGCACCCAGTCGACGGTCGGCTCGGGCTTCCTGGTCGGCACCAGCAACCTGGCGCTGACCAACTACCACGTGGTGTCGCAGATGGCGCTCGACCCCGCGATCTATACGGCCGAATACATCGATACCGACGGCAATACCGGCCCGGTGGAGCTGATGGCGGTCGACGTGCTGCACGACCTGGCGGTGGTGCGCATCAACCGCAACGGCAGCGGCTTCTTCAAGGTGCCCGAGCAGCCGGTGCGGCTGCGCCAGGGCCAGCGCCTGTACTCGCTCGGCAATCCGCTCGACCTGGGCTTCGCGATCTCGGAGGGAGCGTATAACGGCGTGCTCACGCGCAGCTTCTACGACCGCCTGATCTTTTCCGGCCCGATCAACTCGGGCATGAGCGGCGGGCCGAGCGTGACCGCCAGCGGCACCGTGGCCGGCATCAACGTCTCGCGCCGGCGCGACGGCGAATCGGTCAGCTTCCTGGTGCCGGTCAAGCACGCGCAGGAACTGCTGCGCAAGGTGGCCGAGCAGGCCGCCCCGCCGGCCGACTTCAATCCGCTGATCGGCAAGCAGCTGCTGGCGCACCAGGGCAGCATGGTCGACAAGCTGCTCGAGGAACCCCTCACGCTCAAGGGCATGGGCCAGTACCTGGTCCCGGTGCGCGAATCTGGCGAGGTGCGTTGCTGGGGACGTTCGAATGCCCGCGGCGCGGTCTACAGCACCGACTCGATGAGCTGCGTGATGCAGTCGGCGGTGTTCGTGTCGGACGTCCAGCAGACCGGCAACGTGGCCATGACCCACCAGTACATCCGCAGCGGCACCATGGATCCGATGCGCTTCGCAACGCTCGCCAGCGACACCTTCCAGGTCAATAACCTGGGCAGCACGGGCGACCCGCGCCTGACCAAGCCGTTCTGCACCGAGCGCTTCGTGCACACCCGCACCCTGCCGCTGCGCGCCGTCACCTGCGTGCGCGCCTACCGCAAGTTCGAGGGCCTGTACAACTTCACCCTGCTCACGGCCAGCACGGATGCCTCGCAATCGAGCCTGCAGAGCCGCCTGGACGTATCCGGCGTCTCCTACGAAAACGGCCTGCGCGTCACGCGCGCCTACCTGGGCGCCTTCGGGCGTAGTGGACGGCGATGAGCGAGCACACCAGCCAGCCATTGACCGGGCTGACCAGCGGGCTGACCAGCGCGCCGACCGACCTACCGGCGCGCACCGCGTCGCTGCGCGGTCCGTGGACCATCGAGACCCTGGCCCGCAACGGCGAGGTGCTGCACCGCCATCGCGTGGCGGCGCTGCCGATCCGCATGGGCCGCGCCTACGACAACGACTTCATCGTCGACGACGATTATGCGGCGGCCCACCACGCCGTGGTCGAAGCCGGGCCGGATGGCCGGCTGCGGCTGCGCGACCTGGGCAGCCGCAACGGCATCGTGCACAAGGCCCGGCGCATCAAGGACGAACTGGCGATCGACGGCGACACCGTGGTGCGCATGGGCCACACCTCGCTGCGCATCCGCGGCGCCGCGCACCGGGTCGCGCCGGAGCTGGTCGACCGCACCATGCACGGCTGGGAGGGCATGCTGCCGGGCGGCGCCGGCATCGTGCTGGCCGTGCTGGCGGCGCTGCTGGTGGCCTGGCTGACCGACGACAGCAACGACCTGGAGCGCTATGCCCTGTTCCCGGCCGCCGCCAGCGGCATCGGCCTGGCGTGGGCCGGCCTGTGGGCCTTCGGCAACCGCCTGTTCGGGCGCCGCGCGCGCCTTGGACGCCACCTGTTCATCTATGGCTGCGCGCTGGCGGCGCTGGTGGGGCTGCGCCTGCTGGCCAGCGTCGTGGCCTATGCCTGGTCACTCGAGTGGCTGACCGCCTATGCCTCGCACGCGGCGGTGGCGACGGTGGCGGTGGCGGTCTACTTCCACCTCGCCACCGTCACGCCGCAGTACCGGCGCCGCCTGCGCCTGGCCTGCGGCGCGCTGGCGGTGCTGGTGTCGAGCATGATCCTGGCCGGGAACATGCAGCGCCACGGCCGCACCGCCGACGAGCTGTACATGCCGGTGCTGCTGCCGCCCGAACTGCGCGCCAGCCCGGACGTGCCGGTGGCCGATTACATCGACCAGGTCGGGGCGATGAAGAAGGATATCGATGCCGAACGCAGTGGCGGCAACTGAGCGGCAACCGGGCTTGCTAGTGTCCTGAATTGGAAGTTCGTTGAACAATCAATGTGGCGAAATCGGTCCGAGACAAGGAGCAAAGCACAGCAAGGCCGGGGCCTTGCGCGCATTTGCGACGCAGTATCGGGCCGATTTCGCCATATTTATTCAACGAATCGTCAATTCAGGACACTAGCCTAACTGGCCCAGCAGGCGGCTCACCGTTTCGGCCGCGATCGGCTTGGTGAAATGGTGATCGAAACCGGCTTCGCGCGCGCGCAGCTGGTCTTCTTCCGAACCCCAGCCGGTGACGGCGACGATGACCGTACGCGCCAGCGCCGGCATGGCGCGCAGCCGTGCCGCGAGCTCGTAGCCGGTCATGCCCGGCATGCCGATGTCGAGGAAGGCGATGTCGGGCGTGAAGTCGCTCACCAGCGCCAGCGCGTCGCGGCCATTGGTCGCGGTGCAGATCTCGTGGGCGTTCATCTGCAGCAGCAGCGACAGGCTCTCGGCGGCATCGGTATTGTCGTCCACCACCAGGATGCAAAAGCTGCGGCGCGGAAGCGCGCGCTGCTCGTGCCGCAGGTCCTGCACAGCCTCGCCCGGCCCGGCGTCTAGCCGCGCGCCGAGCGGCAGGCGCACGGTGAAGGTGCTGCCCTGGCCGGCGCCGGCGCTGTGCACGCCGACGCTGCCGCCGTGCAGGGCCACCAGCTGGCGCACCAGCGACAGGCCGATGCCCAGCCCGCCCTGGGCCAGGCCGCCATGGTCGCCGACCTGGCTGAACATCTCGAAGATCGCCTCCTGGTGCTCGGGCAGGATGCCGACGCCGCTGTCGCTCACCGCGATCGTGGCCCAACCCGCGGCCTCGCCCGCGGCCCTGCGCACTTCCAGGCGGATGTCGCCGCCGGGCGCGGTGTATTTGGCGGCATTGGTCAAGAGGTTGCTCACCACCTGGGCGATGCGGGTCGGATCGACGTCCAGCAATAGTGCTTCCGGCCACAGGATGACCTCGAGCCGGTGGCGCGCGCCCTGGATGACCGCCGTGCTGGTTTCTACTGCGCTCGTCACCACCCGGTTGAGGTCGACCAGCTGCTTGCGGATCTCGATCTTGCCGCTGCTGACGCGGGCGACGTCGAGCAGGTCGTCGACCAGGTGCGACAGCTGGTGGGTCTGGCGCTCGAGCATTTCGCGTACGCGCGCCATGGTGTCGGGACTGTCGGCGCGCAGGCGCATGATCTCGAGGCCGGTGCGGATGGTCGCCATCGGGTTGCGCAGTTCGTGCGCCAGCACCGCCAGGAACTCGCTCTTGCGCCGGCTCGCCTCCGACGCCTCGAGGGCCAGGCGCCGCATGTCTTCCTCGATGCGCTTGCGTTCGCTGGTGTCGCGGAACACCAGCGCCACCTGGCGCGCCTCGGGCGCGCCGATGCGCGAGGCATTGACCTCGAACCAGCGTTCGAGCTTCGGCGAGTATTCCTCGAACAGGATCGATTCGCCGCTGCGCGCCACCGCGCCGTAGCGCTCCAGCCAGACCGATTCGAGGCCTGGCGCCAGCTCGTGCACCGAGCGTCCGCGGGCGTCGGGAATGCCGCTCTGGATCGCGAACATCGGATTGACTTCGAGGAATACCAGGTCGATGGGCGCGCCGCCGGCATCGAACGTCACTTCGAGGATGCAGAAGGCCTCGTCGACCTCCTCGAACAGCTTGCGGTATTTTTCCTCGGATTCGCGCAAGGCCGCCTCGGTGCGCTTGACGCGGTCGATGTCGGTGACCACCGAGACCTGGCCGTCGATCCTGCCATCGGCATCGACGATCGGCACCGAGCTGATGTGGGTCCAGATCTCGCGGCCGTCGTCCTCGCGGTAGCGGGCCTCCACGCCCGGCACGACGCGCTCGCCGCGCAGCGCCCGCATGCCAGGAAAGTCGGCCCGCCCCACCGCCCTGCCGCCGGCATCGAGCAGGGTCCAGCGTTCGAACCGCCGTGCGTCCAGCGACGGCAGCTGGCCGGTCGGCAGGTAACGCCGCATCGCGTCGTTCGCCAGTATGATCGCGCCGCTGGCGTCGCTGACGGCGATACCCACCGGCAGGCTGTCGAACACCGCCGACAGGCGCGCTTCGCTGGCCAGCCGCGCCTGGTCGGCGCGGCGCGCCTCGAGCACCCGGCCGGTGGTCTCGAATGCGGTATGGACGAAGCCACCTACCGCGCCGTCGAAGCCACGCAAGGGCACGTAGGACGCGCTGAACCAGCGCTCGCATTCCTTGTCTCCTGGCGGCAGCGTCACGCACAGGTCCTTGACGTGGCCGGGCTGCCCCGCCATGGCGGCATCGGCCAGCGGCCTGACCTCGGGCCACATGCTGGGCATGACCTCGCTCAGCGGCCTGCCGAATGCGGCGGGATGCGCCGGGCCGAGCAGCGCCGCATAGGCGTCGTTGTACAGCATCAGGTAGCGCCCACTCCAGCACACCAGGGTCGGATGGGGCGCATCGAGCATCAGGTCGAGCGCCACCCGCAGCTCGACCGGCCAGCCGCCCGGCTCGCCCATGGGGCTCGACGACCAGTCGTGGGCCGCAAGCAGCGCCCGCATCTGGCGCCGCTTGTCGAAATCGTCGCTGTGGTGGCGAGAAATGTTCATGCCCCATTGTCGCACGATGAGCTTGCAGGGCCGGCAATGGTCACGAATTGTCACACTTACCACGACGCGCCATTTTGACAAGCCTGGGCCGATGCACGATGATCGGGTCTTTGTCAGCTTGAACGCCATCCGTGCCTCCTTTATCACAGCGCGCAAACCGCAGCCTGATCGTCGCCGGCATCGCCTGGATGCTGTTCTGGAGCCTGATGGTGCTGGTGGCGCTGGAGGATTACCGGCGCGACGGCGGCACCGCGCTGTGGCAACCGGTGCTGTGGGAGACCTCGTCCGCTGTGGTGGCAACCATCCTGTTCCTGGTGCAGCGCCGCTTCAGCGCCGGCGACGATGCGCTGGTCGCCACGCCGCGGCGCTGGTTCGGCCGGCAATTGCGCTGGTTGCCGCTGTACTGGTTCGGCTTCACGCCGATCGTGTTCGCGCTGCGCCACGGCGTCTATGCGCTGGCGGGCGCCACCTACCGCCACCAACCCTGGAACGAGGTATTCGTCTACGAGGCGCTCAAGATCACGGTGTTCTTCGGCCTGTTCGCGACGATCGGCTTCGGTCTCTTGTCCTACCGCGAAATGATGAAGGAAAGGGTGAGGGCCGAGCAGGCCGGCGCGCTGCTGCGCGAGGCCCAGCTCGAACGCCTGACGCGCCAGATGCAGCCGCACTTCCTGTTCAACGCGCTCAACACCATTTCATCCCTGATGCATACCGACGTTGCGCGCGCCGACGCCACCCTGGTGCGGCTGGCCGACGTGCTGCGCGCCACCCTGGCCCTGGGCGAGCGTCCGCAGGCGCGCCTGCGCGACGAGCTGCGCCTGGCCCAGGGCTATGCGGCGGTGATGGCCGAGCGCTTCGAGGGACGGGTGACGCTGGCCTGGGACGTCGACCCGGCCGCGCTGGACGTCATGCTGCCCGCCATCAGCCTGCAACCGCTGCTCGAAAACGTGTTCAAGCACACGGTCGGACAGCGCCGCGAGTCGACCGCGATCCGGGTCGCGGCCCATGTCGACGGCGACGCCATGGTGGTGCGGGTCGAGGACGATGGCGGCGCGCTGGACGAGTCGGGCACGCCCGGCATCACGGTGGCCAACCTGCGCACGCGGCTGGCGGCGCTGCACGGCGAGAACGCGGGCCTGGCCTTGATCGCCCTGGCGCCCGCAGGCGTACGTGCAGAGATGAGGCTGCCATGCACCTGCTGATCGTCGACGACGAACGCCCGGCGCGCGACCGGCTGCGCCGCATGCTGGCTTTGGCACCTGGCATCGGGTCGGTCCGCGAAGCGGTCGATGGCGTGGAGGCCCTGCGCATGGTGGAGAGCGAACGGCCGGATGCGCTGCTGCTCGATATCGAGATGCCCGAACTGTCGGGCATCGACCTGGCCGCCTCGCTGCCGGCGCCGGCGCCGCTGGTGGTGTTCGTCACCGCCCACGAGGATTATGCGCTGCGCGCCTTCGACAGCGAAGCGGTCGACTATCTGCTCAAGCCCTTCGACCAGGCCCGCCTGCACCGGGCGCTCGAACGGCTGCGCGCGCGCCTGGCGGCGCCAACGCAGGCGGCGCCACCACCACCCAGTGCGCCGCGCCAGCTGCTGGTGAGCGAACGCGGTGCGACACGCGTGGTGCAGGTGGCCGATATCGAGTGGCTCGAGACGGCCGATAACTACGTAGCGCTGCACACGTCCGCCGGCGCCCCGCTGCTGCGCCAGACCCTCGGCGCCCTTCTCGGCCAGCTGGGACCCGCCTTCGTGCGCTGTCACCGGCGCGCGGCGGTGCGCCTGTCGGCCATCGCGCGCATCGCGCCGCTCGACAAGGGCGATTGCGAACTGGTGCTGCGCAGCGGCGCGCGGGTGCCGTGCAGCCGCCAGTACCGTCCCGCCCTGGTCGAACGCCTGGACCCGGCTCGCCCCAAATAAGGCCCGGTTCGCCCCCTGGCGCTGGCATCTATCCCTCCTGCGCGCGATGCTGGCGCTTCCATCATGACCAGAGCGCGCCATGCAGCCAACTACTTCCGCGGGCAATCACCGCCTGTATTTCCTCGACTGGGTCCGTATCCTGGCCTTCTTCGTGCTGATCGCCTATCACGTGGGCATGTACTACGTGAGCTGGGACTGGCACGTGAAGAGTCCCCACGCCGGAACCGGCCCGGAACCATTCATGCTGCTGTCCTCGCCGTGGCGCCTGAGCCTGCTGTTCTTCGTGGCCGGCGCGGCCTCGCATTTCTTGCTGCGCAAGATGGCGCCGGGGACCTTCGTGCGCCGGCGCAGCCTGCGCCTGCTGGTGCCGCTGCTGTTCGGCATGCTGGTCATCGTGCCGCCGCAGCCCTGGCTCGAAGTGGTCGAGAAACTCGGTTACGCCGACGGCTTCGTGGCCTTCATGCGCCTGTACCTCGTCGGCTACGGCGGCTTCTGTCAGGACGGCTGCCTGATCCTGCCGACCTGGAACCACTTGTGGTTCGTCGCCTACCTGTGGGTGTATACGCTGGCGCTCGCCGCCTGCACGGCATTGCTGGGGAACGCCCGCATCGACGCGCTGGCCGCGCGTACCGCAGCCATACTGGGCGGCTGGCAGCTACTGGTGCTGCCGGCGCTGTTCCTGGCGATCGTGCGCATCCTGCTGGCCGACCGCTTCCCGTCCACCCACGCCCTGGTCGACGACTGGTTCAACCATGCTACCTACCTGCCGATGTTCCTGCTGGGCGCCCTGGTGGCAAGCAGCCGCCCCGTGTGGGAACGCATGGAGAGCGTGCGCTGGATCGCGCTGGGCATCGCACTGGCCGCATGGGCCGCCATCGTGGCCTGGTACGCCGCGCCCCACCATGAGCACAGCGCGCAGATGATGGCGATCTGGGTTCCCATCATGCGCTGTGTGTACACGCTGTGCGCCTGGAGCGCCATCGTCGCGGCCTGCGGTTTCGCGCGCCGCCATCTGGACCGCGACGGGCCGGCGCGGCGCTATCTCACCGATGCGGCATTCCCGGTCTATATCGCGCACCAGACCCTGATCGTGCTCATGGCGCATGCCTTCAAGCCGCTGAACCTGGCGCCCGGCGTCGAGGCGCTGCTGCTGATGGTCCTGACCGCGACCGGCAGCTTTGCGCTGTACGAAGCCGTGCGCCGCCTGCGCTGGGCACGCCCGCTGTTCGGCCTGGCGCCGCTGGCGGGAGCGGCAGCCAGCGCGGGCACCACCGCAGCGACATCCGGGCCAGCGCGATGTTGAGCTCCCACATCCGCTGGGAGGAACGGAACAGGGAGTTGACACTCGTGCACAGTTCAGGTGCACCAAACGTACGCTCCCCGGTGTACACGGGCTGGCCCGATCCTTGCATGTAAGAAAGCACCCTGGATTCCAAGGGCTTTGTGGGAGGTAAAGATGATTGGACAGAACGATGTAGTCGAATTCGCGGGCACGCCCGGGCGCACCGCCCGCGTGCTGTGGGTCGACCAGCCGCGGGCGCTGGCCTGGACCTATCAACTGGGCAGCCACGCTGCCATGCCCGAGCCGATGCCGGTGGCGGCGCTGGAAGAAGCGCTGTCGTGCGGCCGTGCGCGCCGCCTGCTGGTCGACCCGTTCGCCGCGGCGCCGCCGCGCGAACCGGTGCCGCAGGGCTACCTGAACCTGCAGGCCAAGGCCTGGTCGGCCGTGCGCGCCCTGCACACCGACCGCCACGCGCTGTACGATCCGCGCCAGCGCGCCACGCTGATGGCCGGCTACGCCGCCGCCCACGGCATGTCGAAATCGAGCATCCTGCGCTACCTGCGCCGCTACTGGGAGCGCGGCCAGACGCCCGACGCCCTGCTGCCGGACTACGGCAATTCGGGCGCGCCGGGCCGCACCCGCGCGGTCACGGCCGGCATCAAGCGCGGCCGTCCGCGCAAGGGCGCGGGCACCGGCACCAATGCCGACGAGCGGATGCGCGCGATCTTCCGCGCCGCCGCCGCGCGCTATGCGGCCAGCAACGACGGGTTCTCGCGCCGCGCCGCCTATCGCCAGATGCTCGAGGATTTCTTCCAGGACGTCGACGCCGGCGCGCAGCCCAGCTTCGGCCAGTTCAACTACTGGCTCGAGCGCGACGCCACCGTTCCGCCGCCAGTCACGCTGGCGCGTCCGGCGCCGCCGCGCGCACCGGTGCATGCACCAATGCATGCACCGGCGCGGTACACGATGCACGCCGCCATGGCCTGAGCGATCGCGGTGCACCGCTCGCCATCATGGTGCGCGGTGCAAGCCCCTCGTTAGTTCGGGGCCGGCGCCAACGGCGCGCCGCAATCCTTGCAGAAGTGGGCGCGCGGGTCATGGTCGCCGCTGCCGCAGGCGCCGCACCGGCGCGGCGTGCCGCGCGGGGCGTGGCGCGACATCTTCTGCGACGTCATCTCGGCCGAGACGATGCCCGTCGGCACCGCCAGGATGCCCCAGCCCAGCAGCACCATGAACGAGGCGATCGCCTTGCCCACCGGCGTGTGAGGCACCATGTCGCCATAGCCCACCGTGGTGATGGTCACCGTGGCCCAGTACATCGACATCGGGATGCTGGTGAAGCCGTTGTCCGGCCCCTCGATCACGTACATCACGGTGCCGAGGATCAGGATCAGCATCAGCACCACCGACAGGAACACCATGATCTTGCGCCGGCTGGCGACCAGGGCTTCGCCCAGCCGCGTGTATTCCTCGATGTACAAGGTAAGCTTGAAGATGCGGAAGACCCGCAGCAGGCGCAGGATGCGCACATCCAGGAATACCTGGCTGCCGGGCAGCAGCAGCGACAGGTAGGTCGGCAGCACCGACACCAGGTCGATGATCCCGTAGAAGCTGCGCGCATAGCGCACCGGGCGCTGGATGCACACCAGGCGCGCGATGTATTCGATCGTGAACAGGATCGTGAAGCCCCATTCGAGCACCGAGGTCACGGCGGAATACTCGCTGTAGATCGAGGGCACGCTGTCGAGGATCACCACCAGCATGCTGAGCAGGATCAGGACGACCAGCACGATGTCGAAGCGACGACCGGCCGGCGTGTCGTTGCCGAAGATGACGTCGAACATGCGCGCGCGCCAGCCGTCCGGCGGACGGCCCAGCAGCGTGGGCAGGTCGCGCGGCGGCGTCGGCACGAACTTGCTATCGATCTTGCTGTCGGTCGCGCGGATCATCTGTAGCGGGGACCCGCCGGCGCCAGCGAAGGCAAGCCACTATTTGGCATGCTGCTCCACCCAGGCGCCAAAGGCCGCCATGAATTTCTGGAAGAAGGCGCGCGACGATTCGTCGACCAGCTTGTCTCCCTCGTACTTGCCGGCGACGCCGCCGACATAGGCTTCCGGCGCCGGCATGGTCGGCATGTTCAGGAACGGCAGCATCTGGCGCAGGTGGTGGTTGGCGCCGAAGCCGCCCAGCGCGCCCGGCGAGACGCTCACGATGGCGCAGGGCTTGTCGGCGAAGGCCGCCTTGCCGTAGGGGCGCGAGCCGACGTCGATCGCGTTCTTGAGCGCACCCGGCACCGAGCGGTTGTATTCCGGCGTGCAGAACAGGACGCCGTCGGCCTGGCGGATGGCGTCGCGAAACGCCGCGAACACGCTTGGGGGCGGATCGGTCTCGTCGTCCTCGTTATACAGCGGCAGGTCGCGCAGTTCGACGATCGCCAGTTCGAATCCTTCCGGCGCCGACGCGATCAGGCTGTGGGCGACGCGGCGGGTGTACGAATCCTTGCGCAGGCTGCCGACGAGGACGGCGATTTTTTTCGAGGCCATGGTGCTCCTTTGGGTTTGGATGAGGTCGATTTGCCAACCCCTGATGATAACCAGTTTGCGTCACGCGCGGAGCGGATCGATGGCAATTACGCGTAAATACCGACGTAAACACAGTAATTGCACGCAAAATGCTTGGTTGGCAACAGGGTTGTATGCGGTTAGAATCGAGTCCAACTTTGCCTGTCGAGGCGGCACCATTCCTTTATCAACCCACGCGCATCACCGCGCAGTAGAACCATGAATCTCGAAGAATACTTCCCCGTACTCATGTTCATCATCATCGGCATCCTGGTCGGCGTCGCGCCCCAGGTGCTGGGCCGCGTGCTGGGCCCGCACCGTCCCGATCCCGAGAAGCTGTCGCAGTACGAGTGCGGTTTCGAGGCCTTCGGCGATGCGCGCATGCAGTTCGACGTGCGCTTCTACCTGGTCGCGATCCTGTTCATCCTGTTCGACCTGGAAGTGGCCTTCCTGGTGCCATGGGCGGTCGTCGTCACCGACATCGGTTCGACCGGTTTCTGGGCCATGATGGTGTTCCTGGGCCTGCTGACGATCGGCCTGGCCTACGAGTGGAAAAAAGGCGCGCTCGATTGGGATTGATTTCCCGTTCTACGTAAGGGAATGACGATGGACGCCATGCTGTTCGTGAACCTGGTGATCGGCATCGGCTTGCTCGATGCCGCCTGGCGCTCGCACAAGAACGCAAAGCCGCGCACGGCGGCGCTGCTGGCGACCATCGCCGGCACCGGGATCGCCCTGAGCCTGTTCGTGCTGGCCACCGGGGCCGGCGTCCCGCCTCCCACCATCGACTGAACGAACAAGGCCGCGAATCTCGTTAAACTCCGCGGCCTTTTTTTCGTCCCTACAACCGCAAACGCCGGTACATCTGCAGGAAGCTCGTCACCTTTGCCTTGCTCATGACCGTCACCGGGTCGCCATGCCAGGCATACAGGAAAGGCTCGTTGCCCTGGCGGTCGCTGATGCGCACCGACAGCAAAAAGCGCGTGCCGATCGGATACCGTTCGGTGTCGAGCAAGCGGCGCGAACACTGTACCCGCATATCGGTCGCAAAGGCTTGCCCCGACACCGGCCGGATGCGCGGCTTGCCGCTGCGTGGGTCGAGCGCCGACTCCACCGCCACCTCGCGGTAGGCCCAGGCATCGCGCGCCACGCCTAGGCTCCCGCCAGCTTGGGCACGCGCACCACCGCCGCTTCGCGGATCGGCAGGTTCACCAGGGCCGCCGCCAGCGCGAGCACCATGTCGGCATACCACATCCAGCTGTAGTCGCCCGTGTGCACCACGGCCAGGCCGCCCAGCCAGGCGCCGAAGAAGCCGCCGATCTGGTGCGACAGCAGGGTCATGCCGAACAGCGTGGCCAGGTAGCGCACGCCGAACAGCTTGCCGACCAGGCCGGCCGTCGGCGGGACGGTGGCGAGCCAGGTGGCGCCGAGCGCGGCGGCGAACAGGTAGAAGGTCCATGCTGTCTTCGGCGCCAGCAGGTAGATGCCCACCAGCACGGCGCGGCTGGCATAGATCCAGAACAGCAGCGACTTCATGCGGTAGCGCGAAGCCAGCATCCCGGCGCCCAGGCTGCCGGCGATGTTGAACAGGCCGATCAGGGCCAGGGCCGTGGCCGAGACGCTGGCCGGCAGGCCGCACATCGCGACTTCTCCCGGCAGGTGGGTGACCAGGAAGGCGATGTGGAAGCCACAGGTAAAAAAGCCCAGGTGCAGGCAGATATAACTGCGGTCGCGCATGGCCTGGCGCAGTTGCTGGCCGAGCGAGATCGTGGGCGCGGCCGGCTGGGACACCGCAGGCGCAGCGGCAGCAGTAGTAACAGGGGCGGCGGCGGCTTTCCTGCCGCGCAGCGGCCAGGCCAGCGGAATGGTCAGCAAGGTGGCCGCGGCCATGGTGAGCATGGCCCAGATCCAGCCGGCGCCGGCGATGATGGCGCCCATCAGCGGCGCGAACACGAAC
>Ga0265780_10007676_pt1 | contig 13207 bp, 17 predicted proteins | sample P1T30metagenome_FD_192432 | JGI IMG/M metagenome (GOLD analysis project Ga0265780, IMG submission 192432) | Plant litter microbial communities from East Loma Ridge, Irvine, California - P1 T30 | ecosystem: Environmental > Terrestrial > Plant litter > Unclassified | place: USA: California...
ATCCTCAACACCCACTCCTGCGTTCTATTATTATCTGTCTATACACACCCGTGCAACATCTGCAAATTATACCAGCAACCCAACACCTTCCTTTCGACACTTTATAGCAGTCCAGCGACAATGTCACCACAATACCCGTACGCGAAGTACCCAACGTCAGCCTCCTGACCACCCCAAAATCTTCCACTCAACACTAACGAACTCCAGTTTCTCCTCTGGCGAGCCCATCATTTTCATCGTCGGCCCCTCGAATTCGCCTCGGCGATTCGACATCCACCAACTCCTCCTCGGCACCGGTTCGCACATTTTCAACGTCTCCGAGTGCAAGCCTCGTATCATCACCCGCGAGATCTGCGAGATCCGCCTGCCAAACACCGACCCCGATGTCTTCGAAGTCATGTGCCACTGGCTGTACACCAAAGACGTCCTGCTGCCTACAAAGGCGGAGCAACTCGCAGATCTCATGGAACTGTGGGTTGTCTACGCCGAGCTGGGACTGCATCTCAAGATGAACGCCATCATGCGCAGCGGAATGGCACTCATGCAGCCTAAGGACTTCATTTGCCCCGTGAGCACGGTCGAGTGGGTGTATGCACACACGAATCCGAAGTCGAAGCTACGCGAATACGTCATTGCGATCTTCTGCCAGCGTGGACCCAAGTTGACGCCGGAGTTGTTGGCGGACAAGGACCCTGCGATTTTTGAGGATGCGAAGGCGTTATTTGGGGTCTTGCAGAAAGTGAGCCAGAATAACCCGAGGATTGTAAGTGCTATTCAGCTCGAAGAGGATTTTAGGCACACTTTCGGAATGCTAATGAACGTATAGACGGCAGATAGATTGGGATTTACGCATCCCCTTCCGGACTTCCTTGTTTGGGGCGACAAGGCGCAGGACCTTCCGGACGAGCATTTCTTCGTAGTTGAGGCGGATGAGTGGCAGGAGGGTGGTGACGTGTTGAAGCAGTTGAGGAAGATGGTGAAGGAGTAAAGAAAGTCAATAAATTGGGTGGAGAAGAAGTGCGCGTTCATTGTTGACTTTTCTGCGCAGATGTAAGATCTGGAAGATCTTCACGCTGCTAGCCAACATTATATCAGTCACCAAGTGCCATTCAGGAGAAGACAGAACGTAAAGTAGACTGAGTAAACTTTGGGCTCGGACAGAAGCATTAGACCCTGCACTTGCATTACTCAGTTGTGATTTTCGTTATGCGCTCGAGATACACAGCATCATGACCATATCCCTTGACCTTCATCGCCACCTTTACATCGCATTCCACGGGCAGAAATCCATACCCTGCCCAAAATGCCGCCGTGTCATACACCGATACAAGGCAAACACTTCTATACCTTGCCGCTACTGCGAACAGCTTCCGTATACACTCACGCGCGTACCCACGCCCCCGATACTCAGACAATATTGCGACATCGTGAATGTAATACTCCTCCGCCCCGAGAGCTACATGCCCGAGTAATGTATCGAGAGCCGGCGGCTGACGATACTTGATTGGATGCGATATTGCGTAGCCTACAAGAATTCCGGTCTTGGTGTTTACGAGGGCTAAGCAGCCTTGGGGAAAAAGGTTGATGCGCTCTGCGAACACTTCGGCGCTTTCTGGAAGGCCAGGGTGGATTTGGGCGGCAATGCGGAGGAGAGCTTCGACGTCGATGGCGGTGAGTTCGCGCCAGAATACTTGCGCGTCGTGGCTCTCCGATGAATCTTTGTTATCCATGTAGTAGATCTTTTGCGGTGGGGTGATGCTTCTAGAGTTCGTGGCGTGAAAGAAGGCGCGGCTGCAATGTGGAGTCATTACCGTACCCCGCAGTTCCAAGTTCGAACCAACACACATCACCAACACACCAACCACGCGATTGTGATTCCAGCTTATCTGAAGATGAAGTCCTACGCCCATTCCTAGAAAACAATTGAAGAAAATGCTGAGACACGCTCGGGAATCGTCTCACCGAGACCGCATGCCACCACACGCTAGGCGCTGGGCACAGGCGCGAGCGGGGCATCTAAGAGTCGTTGCAGCACACAATTCTTCCGTCATCTGCAGTCGAGGCTAATCCCCACAGCCAACATGGTACTGGGTTTCGTTGGACGTTGACCGCGACATCTTGCTTGATCGAGCAAGCTCTGCGGCGGACACATGATGAGCTTTTACCGGCACCACGGCCGGGAGCTGCAGAGACGAGATACATAAGGAGTGCTCTCCCATCTCTGTAGAATACAATCACTCGCTACGTCAAGTTTTCAGATCGGTGCAGAATTCTCAATACGTCTACTTGATCCAGAATGTCTTCTGGAAAGACCGTTACGCTCAACACTGGCCACAAGATCCCGTACGTACAATCTGTCTACCAACAAACCAGCCACACACTTGCTAACAAAATTGACAGTCAGTTGGGATATGGCACATGGCAGGCTGCGCCAGGTGAGGTCGGCAATGGTGTCTATGAGGCTCTGAAGATCGGATACAGACACCTGGTAAGTGGCTTGGAAGACCCTGGATCTTCCTTCGGTACCTGCATGCCCAACACGCGAACAGATTATACGGTGCCAGACACAAACAAGTTGCTAACGTTACGGACAGGACCTTGCGAAGATGTAAGTGTCACGTCCCCAACCTCGCATTTTTTCACAATGTATTTCCATCACGTTGCAGCGGCGAGAGCCAACCTCGCATGCTCAAGGCCGTCGAGCTGGGACACCCCTCAATGGAGACGTTGTTCCTGAAGCTAGGGCCAGCCATACACACGGTCCCCACATCTTACACGAGAAATGTAAGCTAACGAAATTTTCCACCAATCAGCTACGAGAACCAGAAGGAGGTCGCAGAAGGCATCAAGCGTGCTTTCAAGGACATCCCAGGCCTCAAGCGTGAAGACATCTTCATCACGTCCAAGCTCTGGAACACCCAGCATGATCCTGCCACCGTCGAAGCCGCGCTCAATGACACCCTCGCCGAGCTCGAGCTGGAGTACCTGGACCTCTACCTCATCCATTGGCCTGTCAACTTCGGCCCCGGCAAAGATCCTCACTCTGATCTCTTCCCAGCTACTTCAGACCCCAATGAAGTCAACATCGACAACTCAATCCCCAACAGCGAGACATGGAAGGCCATGAACAAGCTACCCAAGAGTAAGGTCCGCTCCGTTGGCGTGTCCAACTTTACGTACCAGACCCTGAAGGCACTGATCGAAAAAACCGATCTCGTTCCTGCAGTTAACCAGATCGAGCGTCACCCCATCCTGCCCAGCAAGGAGCTCGTTGCCTACGCCAAGGAGAAGAACATTCACATCACTGCGTACTCTGCGTTCGGCAACAACTTCTTCGACATCCCTCTTCTCATTACGCGTCCTGAAGTCAAGGCTATCGCCGAGAAGAAGGGTGCGACGCCTGCACAGGTTATTCTTGCGTGGAGCCAGGTTGGTGGCCACTCGGTCATTCCCAAGTCCGTCACGCCGTCTAGGATTGCGGAGAACTTCAAGGAGATCGAGCTGTCCGAGGAGGACATTGCGGCTATTCAAAAGTTTTCGGATGAGCATCAGGGTAGGAGGCGATACAATGTGCCGTACACAGCGAGTAAGCCTCATGACGATGTCCGTTGAAGAAAGGACAAGAGGCTGACATGACATACAGACAAGCCGCGCTGGAGCATCAATATCTTTGATGAGCCAGAGGAGAAGGAAGCCCCCAATGGAGTTGTGTTGTAGGTTAAATGTGGAGATTGTCTAGAGCTACTGTAATACATCTCTCACGCACCCAACCAAGTATCTGCTTAATATACTGAGTTCCAACCATTGACAGCTTTACGTCGACCAAACGGCTGATTTCGTCCCTTTAAATAATTTTTGATCTCGAGATCCGAGCACAACTATGACACTATGCGTCTATCGAAAAAGGCAAGTGAGCGAGAAGGCAGGAGGGCTGACGGCAGGTACCCAAGAATGTGCGCATACGCACGTTGTAGATGGTACAGTAAGTGAAGCATACCGTGTCGTCAAGATGGTATGACCAGATGCAGGTAGCATCGCCTCGCATGATGACCGTGTGACCGCAAGACGTGTACGTAGTGTGGTAGTTGAGACACATTGTCGATTGATCTGTAGGAGAGCTGGTGTTATGTATGCGAGAACTTGACGGCGTTTTGGTGCAATCGGATCAGGACTGGGATGATGTGTGCGATACGATGGCTGGAAAAGGTGGAATGGTGGTGGTTTGGATGATGGCCATCTTGTGCTTGACTTGCGCCTTATATTTATGGTGCGAAGAGCCGAGTTGAGACTTTCATCGCGAGGTTGTCTCGAAATGTAGAAGACATCTTACTATCCTGTCGTAAAGCTAGTGCGATGCTTGTCGGCTCAGACAAGTAAAATACCCACATTTGGGCTTGTTTCACCACAGCCACCACAGCCACGACCATTGTCTTATAGGCTTCGTCGTATCTCGAATGCTTTGCAGTTGAGCATAATGGTCTTGGGCGCTCTGGAGGGCCCCAGGTATGAGATAGGGCTACATACGACGGGAAGTCTAGTGACATCGTGTGAAACTGGCACGCGATGAGGTCCTCTGCATCACTGGTGGAAATGTCGAGGATCTCGATGACACGAATTTTCGTGCTGTATCCAAAGTGCAGGGGAATTGAGTCGTACACGTTGCTCATCCTTGATGTCTGGCACTGAATGATCAAGGAGAAGAAAGATGGTGCTTATGCCTCTTGGAGAAGGCTGAGAGGTAAAGACGGGAGGGGTCGCAGGCAGCTGAATCTCCAATCGATGATCCATCCGCATCTGAAGATGGTCATCAAAGTGCGCCTCAAGGCCAGAACGAGCTGATAGCACTCATTAGACGTCCGGTGTTGGCAATGCCTGTGTCAAGGCTGTAGAGACATCGATGTGTTGAGGCTGGACGTCCGGAACCTGGCGTTGATCACAGCGCATTGCGAGAGGATACAGTCAGCTGCCACAACAAGGAACGGCTGACACGAGGAGAGATCAAGTTGTTGTCGGCGACTTCGGTGAATGCTTGCTCCAGCTCCATCGGCGTCCAGATAACCTCCGCACTAGCGTGCCCCAGCGCGCCCCACTTGCCGCCCGGCAGAAAACCTTCCACCCAAATTTATTCTCGAGCTTGTCGCGAAACCGTCACACGACCGCCGAAGCTCACCAGCCCCCGTGCCCACCTTTTCAAGTCGTCACCATGTTCTCAGTTCCAGGCTGGAACGTGTCGGCACCAATCGCAACACAAGTCGAGAAAGCGAAGCCAAAAGACCCGAACAAGCTCGGCAAGAAGGCGGCGAAGCGGAAGGAGAAGCAGGAGCAGGAGGTCAATGCGGACAACATTGGAGAGTATTGGGATAAAGTGGTTGATACCAAGGATGGAAAGGACGCGAAGGACGCGAAGAAAGCGGCACCTGTAGCTGTAGCGCAGAACGGCGTGGAGGACACAGGCGATGGCGCGCAAGAAAAGCGAGGGAAAAAGAGGAAGAGAGGGAAGAGCGGCAAGGACAAGCAAGAAGATGGCGACGAAGCTACGAAGGGAAATAAGACTGCACCAGCAGTAGAGCCAGAGACAGCAGATACATCCACCTCAAAGCCCACCACAGCCGACAGCGAATCGAAACGCGACAAGAAGAAGCGCAAGAGGGAACTGAAGGAGCAGAACGGTCAAGTCTCCGAGCCCACCACAGAGCACATCCTCCCCAAATCCACCGACCTTACCGTTCTGATCCCTACGCCTGCCAATCTGACCCCCCTCCAAAAATCTATGCGCCAAAAACTCGCATCAGCACGCTTCCGTCACCTCAACGAATCCCTATACACCAAGCCGTCGGCCGACTCACTCTCGCTCTTCAAAGACGACCCCTCCATGTTCGAAGACTACCACCGGGGCTTCGCGCAACAAGTTGAAGTGTGGCCGTCTAATCCGGTAGACGGGTATGTCGACGTGATACTAGCAAGAGCAAAAGTCGGAACCGCAAGCGACAAAGCCCGCGCATCCAAAAACAACAAGCGCAAAGACTCGCCACCCACAAAACCCAAACCCCTCCCCCACTCCCTCCGACCCCCCTACTCCACCACAATCGCCGACCTAGGCTGCGGCACCGCCTCCCTCTCCTACCGCCTGCAACCGCACCTCCCAAACCTAAACCTCACCCTCCACTCCTACGACCTCTCCCAGCCCACCGGCCCGTCCGCCCCGCTCGTCACCATCGCCGACATCTCCGCCCTCCCGCTCAAAGACTCCTCCGTCGACGTCGCTATCTTCTGCCTCGCGCTCATGGGCACAAACTGGCTCGACTTCATCGACGAGGCGTACCGCGTACTGCGCTGGAAAGGCGAGCTGTGGGTCTCGGAGATAAAATCGCGCTTTGGACGCGTGGAGCGCAAGGGTAAAGGCCCTGTTAATAGCGTGGGCAGTTTGAAAAAGAGCGATAGGAAGAAGAAGACGGCGAAGGATAAGACTGAGGAAGAAGGGCCGCTGGACTCGGATGATGAAAAGGAGCTTGCGACGGCTATCGATGGCCAGCCTGCGGCTGAAGGCACGGATCTCTCGTCTTTCATCGATGTGTTGAAGAAGCGCGGTTTCGTACTTGATGCTTTACCCGAAACACCACAGACGGCGATCGATCTGAGTAACAAGATGTTCGTTAAGATGCAGTTTGTTAAAGGCGCGCAGCCGACGAGGGGGAAGAATGTGAAGCCGTCTGGCGTCGGGTTCGGCGGCAAGACAGAGGCAGATGATAAAAAGAACGATAGAATGAAGTTTGGCATGAAGGGTAAGAAGTTTAATGTTGTTGGGGATGAAGGGGACGCGAGGGATGACGAGGCGGAGAAGAGGGTGTTGAAGCCATGTTTGTACAAGATACGGTGAGGTCTGTTCGTAGTCGAGGAATTCAGGTGGCGGGACTAAACGTCGTTAATATACTTCTTATATGGCTCAAGTCGCATATCTGTATGTTCGTGATGATCCATTTCCGTTCCGCTCTGGAGAGCCTGATCACTATCGCTACCATGCCGTTTACTTTCGTCCATGCCTATAGATAATACAATCAAGAGATGCAAGTCGTGAGCTCGTTTCCTCATGCCTCGTCATCTAGAAAAGAAGACACGCCTGTAGTCTTAGCAATGAACCATTCGCTACCACAAGAAGCCATCCAGTCACTCGCCAGCACTTGCGGCAGCTATTAACCGAGCAAGAAGCTCGCAGAAGCTTCCACGTTGCCGCCGTTGATTTCCAAAGCCTGGATCGCCTGCTCACGTGAGCATCCAAACATGTTGACCAGCTGCTGGATGTGCTGGTCCGGGAACGAAGCTTGAGGGACGGCCTGCGGCTGTACAGCAGCTTGTGGCGCAGCTGGTGCTGAACGCGTGCCAGAACCCTCCGACCTTGACGAGCCAGGAGGTGGAGCAGGTGGAGCAGGCGAATCCTCAGCCGGCCGCACCGCACCCGTCTTCGCGCCAATCTTCGTGCCATTTGGTCCCGCAACCGTCGGCTCATTGAGCTCCGCCTCCTCCAAGCTACGCGGAATCTCCGACTCATGCAGGAACGGTACCTCCAATCCCTCAAAGCACAGCGCGTTCTTCTCAAGATCGATCTTCGCCTTGTAGCGCTTGAGCATGTCGAGGCCGAACAAGAGATCCACATCCTTGCCCTCCATGACGGTGAAGGCACACGGCATGACAGCGCCGCCGATCTTGATTTCAGCGTGGTGCACGCGTCCCAGGATCTTGGCCGTACCGACACCACGAGCCACGCCGGCATAACGCGTGTCCATAAGACGCATGATGCCGCATCGCTCGGCGCAGTCGGGAGACATGATGGTCGCCTGGGCACCCGAGTCGACAAAGGCCTTGACAGGCACGCCGTTGACTTCGGTGTTGACGTAAAGCATGTGGACGCGCACGAAGACTGATCATGTAAGCATGAGAAACTCAATATTAGATGTCGCCATCATACCTTCTGGGTTTTCATTGTAGGCCTTTTCCAGGTTCTCAACAACGCGGTCTTGGCGGATCAGCTCCTCGATCTTGCGCTGCGCGTCGACATTGAATGGGTCCTCGTTAAGGAGCTGGATCTGGTTCTGACGCTCGCGCTCGGCGTTCTGGGACTGTTGCTGGCGCATAGTGAACGTCTCTCGCCAGCGATTCGCGTCGTTGACAGCGTCGGCAAGCTCAGGGTCGCGATTGCGCAGGTCCGCCTGTGCTTGTGGGTTGAGTAGAAGTTGTTGTCGCACGCCTTCTGGGTCTGGTTGTGGTTCAACAGGCCGGCGGCGCCTATCTTCTACTTGTGGCGGCGGTCGTGGGCGCGTCTGGTGGACAATGACAGCCAGCATCTCACCGTCCCGAATGCCGGCATCTTCCAGCGTCTGTGTCTCCGTGGCTACCGGCTGGCCGTTCAGGTATATGCTCTGTGACGCGGATGGCAGGCTTGTCTCAGCCTCGATGAAACCCTTGAGGTCCTTGACGGTGCTGCCGGGCGGCAGTTGGAGCGTCAGCAGTTCGTTGTCCGACGGCGTGCCCGCAGCGGTGATGGATATGGTGACGCGAGGCCTGGAAGCGCAGGTTAGTCACGGCGGGCGTGTGTCTTAACCCGTTGCACAGCAACGGTTTCGGAGTGAACTCACATGGCGGGAAGGGGCGGACGGGCGACTTCCTTGCGTGTGGGGATGCAGGTGTTTACAAAAGCAGGCAAGAGAGCGTAGCACCGTGTGCCGGAGGTGAGGGTAGCGATGTGCTGGGTGGAGGCGGGGTGTGATGTGTGCTGTCTGGGATTGCGTGCGCCCAGGTGAATGGCTTACAGTATAAATGGGAGGGAGACCCTGCTAACGTCTACTGAAGCTGTGATAGAAGGCGATGGAAGATGTCAGTCGGTACTAGGCCCCTCTTTTCGCACGCCTCAGGTGAAGTTAATAATCAGGCGAGCGACTGACGAAGCGCGACGGCGACATGTTGTGAAAGCACGGAGGGCAGCACGCGGGGGCGCCAGGCGGTCAGTCTGCATAATATAGCACCGCCGACGCTGGACGAGGTTGGGCTGCGCGGTGTGCTGGGGCTACTGTGGCTACCTACAGGCAGTCGAGAGTACTGCCTGGAACCATGGAGGCACTGAAAGTCTGAAACGACTGTTTGCGCCGTGTTGGCGGTGTGTCCCTGTCAAGCCGTTCTAGGGTGGGGCAGATCAGGCGCAACAGCCTTGCGTAGACGAGGAAGCCACGAACCTCACCCGGCACATCTGGCAGGCGCAGCACGTGGTCGCTCTTGCCGCTGATTCCTCAATTGCTGTTCCTCTTCTACCACCTTCGGCACATCTGCTTCTGCCTCGAGCATGCTCCCGGCGACCAGGACACAGGCTGGTCGGCGGAGCTTTGACGTGGAGCAGCTTGCGCACAGCAGCAGCATGCAGCGGCTTTGCATCATACCGTTGGGATCATGTTCTGGCCGCCAGACGTCGCCCTGCATCCATTGGCACATCGCTCGCCTGTCATGCGAGGGAGCGATCCGCCACAAAGATCGTACTTGTAAATTCTCCGAGCCGCTTCATGCTTTGACCTAGGTACAACTAATCTCAATGCTCCTGATGTCTGCTGCACTGACAAACATGCTCACGTATTGCAATCAATATCCAACAATGCACGCTCACCAGCATGACTGCACTCGCCCCGCATTTGCCCAGCAGAGATCTGCAGCGCGAACCGCGGGGCTACCCGTGAACCTCCCAGGCACACGCCTCCATCTTACAAAACCACAGAACCACAACTGCACAGCGGGAACCCACATCTCCGAGCCCGATCTCCCGCTTCCCAAAGCTTTCCTGCTTACGATCGCACGCCAAGATGCCGCGTGACTTGCTAGCCGACCGCAACACGCTCGACACCATGCCGCAACTGGAGCGCGAGCATCAAGAACCCTCCATCTCGCCGCCCACAGTCCAGTCACCGACTTCATATACTTCCACTGCGCTCGTGCGCTCAAAACAGATGGATAAGATTTATCCGTTTGTGCAGTTGCTTAATGCTGAGGATCTGGATGACTGCGACTGGCTTGAGCATGCGGCGTTTGATCCGGTCGAGGCTGCGACGAGGGAGAAGGTAAGACTACTGTTCGCTTTTTGGTCTTGTTCTGCGCCTTTGTTTCGGAGGTTTTGGGCTTGATGTACCACGATTGGGCTGCTGTCAGGCGTCAAGACAGGAGTGAGGGTCCCTGTTACCGTTCGCATGCTTTCCACCTCCAAGCCGCATGTGCAGATCATTCAGCCACGTCTTCGATGTTTTCTGGTTTGAGAGCAAGCCACAGTGACACTAGCTCCGTACTGTCTCTCATTCTCGAGTTGCACAGCGCAAGCTAGCGATGTCAATCTAGCCCTCCCTCTTTGAGTCGTTTGTGTAACGACGTGCGATGATCATCCTCCGCGGACCATGTCCTCGCACGTCCATCTATCATCGCGCGTCGGAAAGTCAAACACCAAACATCAACATTACTAACCTTTATTCATAGATTGACTACCGTCTCCACACCAGCGGCGAACTCTGCTCCGGCCTCTTCACCTCCGGCAAAGCCACCGCGCCACACCTCGGCGCTCTACTCAAAACCCGCACCTTCCCATCCATAGATTCCACCGACACAGATCGCAAGAGAATTCTACTAGGCCACGTTATTGCAACGAAGCATGCTGAGCGACTGGTCACTGACGAAGCGATGGACTATCCAAAAGTGCGTTGACTACTTTCTCATGATTGGATATCAATTGATGCGTATACAGGACTGGAAGGAGCGCTATCAACTTAGTCCACCAACAGGCCACAACGAAGACGGCGAAACAGTCTGCATACACTCACTCTGCATACACCCCCAATTCCAGGGCAAAGGGTTCGGTAAGATTCTGCTCCGCAGCTATGTGCAGCGCATCAAGGACAGCGGCGTGGCGAAGCGCGTGTCGTTGATATGCAGGCAGCGGTACATTCCGTTCTATGTGAAGGCTGGGTTCACTAATGTCGGGCCGAGTAAGTGCCAGTATGGGGGTGGTGGGTGGGTGGATATGGTGTTGGAGTTTGAGGATGGGGGGGTTGATGATGGGCAGGATGGGTATTAGGTGGGATGGTGAATGGGAGGGTAAGTTTGTGGAGTCTTTTTGATGGTTGGTGGGAATTTTTCTTTGTATATGATGAGATGGCATGATCACTTTGTACATACTCTATTACGTACCATCAGTATTGTAGATCAAGTGGGCCGGAAAATAGCCATTCATTCCAACCCAAGGTTACAACAGTGGTAGTGTGCTACGGATCGCATTTCAATATTAGTTCGAAGTAAGGCTTGCCCTATTTTCCTTCCATATGCTCGAAATGGCAAAGCGCGGGCAGAAATACTTCACGAACTTATTCTCGTTGTTCCTGTGTCATCCTACCTTTGTCACCAGCTGCAGCCTTATGGTGAGCAAATCGAAGGCCATGCGCATTCGCATCCGCATCATATCAAACAAAGTCCAGTGCTCTCATTCCCATACCCTCACATCGCAAGGACATATCGATGCCTGTGCCTATCAATCATCAACCACCTGACTCGCCATTCCCCCCCGCCCAACTCCGTCTCAACGCCCATATCATATAATCACATTTCATCTGTACTTCATCCCAGACCTCCTGAGAAGACATAGAGTAATCAGGCCGAATACCAAGCCCCTCAAGATCCTTCTTACCCACAAGCGAATCACGTTCATCCGCGCACTCCATATTATGCCCAAACTCCGACACCAGCTCCAGCAAGCCCATCCTCATCGACGAATTTCGCCACGCGTACCTACACTGCAGCACCCCCAGAGACGACAAGTCCTGCCTCGTCGCACACTCGATTTGGGGCCAAGCCGCGTGGAAAATCGCGTCTCCGGTGTATGTCTTGTTGGCGCACCAGATGGTGATTTGTCGGGCTAGGGCGTACTGTTGTAGGATCCACAGGCGGCCCCAATATGGCCTGTTGAGAAGGTATTGCAGCACCAAATTGTCAAGTCCGTCTGCCTCCCGCAGTGTTGGTACTAGTGGGCGTTCGGCACGAAGCCACACTACAACCTCCTCCGCTTTCGCATAGATCTGTCCCATCATGCCCACCTGATGATTCCTCTCCTTCACACTCGATTGGCCGATACACACGGCGTCTACCCATAGCCGGTGTGGGCGCTCCGCTTTGCTGCGCGCCTGCTACAAAAAGTCCCATAGATTCTTACGCGCTTCGAATATCTGCCCGTTGACCTCGATCAGTTTTGCATCGTCGGGGCTGCCCCAGGTATACGAGAGAGCCGTATATGGAGTTGCGTTGCTTAGTGAGATTGTGTGGAACTTGCAGCGTATTAAGCTGTGGGGCTCAGTGGCGTCGAGGATTTCTAGTACGCGGATATTGGTGCTTGCTCCGTGTTGGAGTGGCACTGTGTCGTATACGCTGCTCATATTGCAGTCGATAGTTTCTGAGCGGCCACTTGGTAGAAGGTGTAAGAATTGCTGTATAAATATGCTGGGCCAGTGAGACAGGCTGAATGAGTGGATTTGCGTTGTGTAATTAGAGGGGCTGAATAGTTTCAAGCTGTAAACAGATGTCAAGTTGCCAGCCAGAGACTATCGCCTGCAGTAGACGGTTATCTTGGGTGATCTCGCGCGATGGGAGTGGAAGAGTTGAGGATGCGAGAGAAGGCTGGCTTCGAAGAGGGGCGCGGTTGCCCACAGAGGGGAGGCAAGCCCGCAGATGGGAGGCAAGCCCGCAGATGGGAGGCAAGCCCGCAGATGGGAGGCAAGCCCGCAGATGGGAGGCAAGCCCGCAGATGGGAGGCAAGCTCGCAGCTACACAGCCACCATCTGCCTCATCTTTCACACCATTAGTCCACAACTCGGATTGTGTAGAGCTTTTGAGCGACAGCAACGCGATGGAAGTGAGGGTACATCCAGTCGAGCTCTGATGATGATAAGATGACCATGAGGTGTTGCAGAGCTTTCCACAATACTTTAGTGTCCACCTCTGCTTCTGCCTTCCGCTCTACCGTGACGTCGTTGACTGTGATGATGGCAGCTTCTACAATACGGAGGGCGAGAATTTGATATGCGAGGCTATCCAGCCACAGCGAAGATTGTTTCGTGTCCATCATCTGCTTATGTTACTGCTTCAGAACTGCAATTGTACCCTGGGCAGTAGCTTCGCATACCAAATATTCTCCCACTGT
>Ga0265780_10007678_pt1 | contig 13207 bp, 15 predicted proteins | sample P1T30metagenome_FD_192432 | JGI IMG/M metagenome (GOLD analysis project Ga0265780, IMG submission 192432) | Plant litter microbial communities from East Loma Ridge, Irvine, California - P1 T30 | ecosystem: Environmental > Terrestrial > Plant litter > Unclassified | place: USA: California...
TGGACGCACGACAATCTTTGCTGGTCATGGTATTGCTTTCCACGAGCATGCCTGGGTGTCGCGCATGCGTTGGGTGACGGCCTCCCCTGAATGATCCAGCTGAGCTTCTGCGCAATCGACGCACCAATACATCCCGTCCTAATTCAGTCGCATTCGCGTCTGGCCGGGACATTGAGCGCGTTGCCGCCATCATGGCCTGCTCTCCTCCCCCCACAGTCTGGGCTGCATCTGATACTTGGCCGGCTTCCCAAGGAATACAGTCTCTTCCAAAGCAGCTTAGTGTTGATCGACCTATGGCGTCGCTGCGCACCAGCAAGCTTAAATCAATCCGCCGTCGACCCATGCCTCCACCCATCCTGCCGGGGCATGACCCGTAGTCACGCATCGCCTGATTTCCTATTCAATTCAGAGGCCTACCAACGTCACTGACATATTGGCCGTACGGAGTGAGAGATAACCCTGCGCTTGTGGCTGTCCTAGAGCCAGCTGAAAGGCTGTCATTGCGGGCAAGCACGTCCCGCTTTCTTTCCCGTTCGGGATACCTGTGATGATGTGCACCCAGGACTGCGTGGACCTGGCAACTGGGGCTTTTGCAGCCTGATGATATGACACTCCCAAACCCATAACAAGCCCGCCGGCGGCTGCCTGCCATATCCGCCGCTTGGGACCTGCAGAGCCTAGGTGATGCCGGCCCGTCTTTTCACAGGAAAGTCGCTGTAATTCCCCGGCTGTGCTGCCAGCTAGGAACTAGCACCAGCAACACGATGTAGGTAAGAAGATTGTCCCCCAGGTCAATCATACAAATCCACGCAAAGACCGATCAATGCCCACATTCCCCACAGAGAGGTGGGACTTGGCGGCTCCGCAGTTCATAAAGTCCCACGAGTCGCATCCATGAACACTAATGCAGTATATGCATGCCGCCACCACGAGACCTGGCGCCCTCTACTTTCGAGCTCGCTTGGATACCTGATACCGCGCTGGGTCCGTTCTTTCGGTATCGGACTATTTCGCGCCGTCACTGCCCGCATTCGAACTCAATACGAACGTCAGTCTTCAAGGCTAGCTCCCAGGTAGTGCTCAATAACAGGGCGGCCGCATGAGTCGCATTTGGCTTCAAAAGCATTGTCAACTTTGGAAACTCGGGTCATATGCATATGGATAGGTAGAAGTTCCCAAGGTTTCCAACAGGGCGGAAACTACACCTGTAAAGTGGCTGCGCCAAAAATACTCCAGCTTTCCGGCATCGGTAGCTCCCGAGAAAGGACAGAGCTCTTGCGAATGACCGATTCTCGAAAGCTGTCGGCGTTTTTGTGCGATCTGGAGTTGAATCTAGGATCGTGAATCATGTCCCACTCGAACTTGTGAGATCACGTCTATGCTACTCGTGGAAGGAGATCGACACAAGTACCCGCCCGGTTACTTATGAGATACAGCGCAGATTGTGTACCCTCTGCATGCAAGAATACAGGGGGCGTGCACCGAAGTTGTGGCTCCCACGAGACGACTCAAGGCCGGAGTGAACGGCGACTACGAGTGCCCACCAGCGAAACCATTACTCAAAGCGGAAATTTTAAGCGATCTGGACCCTCAGAACCCTAAAGCTTGAGCTTCACGGATGCGTTGAAGCGATATCCACACCCGTCATTAGCGTCTGAGCTTGGGTCACTCACTGATTGGTCTTCAAGTAGCGTCTAGCCGAGTTCGCCATCTATTGCGAATGGCACGTGATTGACATATATTACACAACCATTGAACGATGTGGACGATGAACAGAGTCAAATATTTAGTGATATAGTTGTATGTGTTCCTGCCAAGTATTCACTCTGACAAAATAACTGTAGCAGCTCACTATAGAGCACTCGGCATGCTACAGGGCAGTTTGAGGCCAGTTGCCGGAGAAAGGTGGCCCGTGAAACAAATGGTGTACACTTCGGAAGGTAGTCGCATACAGTCTTACACCGCCTATAGTTCTACTCTACCAGAATTCGAATTGACGCATGCTAGCAGCGTTCGAGGTACCTATCCGTCTCAGCTGCATGTTGTCTGGCCATGCAGGTGACCTGATCATTGTCCTTGGACTCTGCCATTCTACCGACAGGATGGTTAGACTATTTTCATGTGCGACTGCACCTCGTGGCAAGTATGCCTGCTGTCTTACCTGCATGGCCAAGAATAGATTTGACAGGATGCCACGCTGTTGGACCCATGCCCATCTGAGCCGAATGAGCTCATTGCTTACACCACTGACTACAATGCCACATATTCCTTACCTCGGTGCAGCCCGCTCGAGGATTTCCCTACCCATTTTGGTCGTCGGTAAGTGTTACGGCAAATCTAAGCATGCCCGTCGACTAATTGAGCACGAAGCGAAGGGCACCACTACGTTTACCGTGGTGAGGGTCCATGGTCTATTCCAGTGGTGCTACCTGGATACGGCCGGATTCTTACTAGCAGGTTCCCTGCACTGGAGCCAACATATGTCCGTATGATCCCAAGATCTGGCCTTTGGGATTTGCGGAACGGCACGAGCATCCGACACATTGTTTTTGTCGACAGATCCTGGCCAATGTTGCGGGCCTTGTCCGACCTTGCGGTTATTTCTAGTATAGCGTGAATGACTATGGCTATGTCAAGTTATTGCAGAGCCACCCACTCGTGTCCAATGACGTTGTATTCCCGCTACTTTGGAAATTAGATTTTGCGGGAGCTTGCTTATCGAATGAAGCATACTACTTCTGTCTCTCAACTCATCTCGAAAGCCTGGATCTGCTTCGATACCTCCTTGACCTCGTACGGGTGCATGAGCCGACCATTCAGCGCATCAAGTGGCCGTTCCCACCACAAGTACCCAAACTCGACGAGAGCCGGAACCTACGTTGCAAAGCCAAGATCTGTCCAAAAGACCACTCTGTGTCCTGTTTATCGACAGAAGCGTGTTTGTTTGTGTAATTCTAGAACTGTATGAACCACATTAGACACAACCACATGCTCACAAACGCAAGAACAAGACATGTCCACCACAGCACTCGAAAGGTCTGCTTATACAATTTCCCTGCTGTGGGGTGTCGCATCCTGGCGATTAGGGTGCTGACAAGGTAGCTCGTTACCCCCAGGAGAAGCGAGCCAGCGAAAGCCCAAGCGAGACACACCAAGGCTACCAGTTGATATTCTGCACGCGTGTTGATGCAAATTAGTTCCCAATCGGCCTGTTTCTGGTATTTCATCCACTCGGCACTGCTCATATTTCGATCAATTGTCTTGGGGGGTATGGATGCCAGAACCAGTACGATGATGATCAGAATGTCTATGAGCGCCCATAGCAGGATTCAGCCTATGTTTCGTCTGAGAATATTTGATGCAGCAAGTTGCAAAAGGACCACGGGAAAAACCGAGCTGATTGGCATGAGCAAGGTAAGGGCCCATGCTGACGCGATGAAGGTAAAGTTGTTGACGTTTTTTTGCAAAGGACATTAGCGATGCGCATAGCATGGCAATTGCGAAAACGAATGATGCGTTGAGGAAAGCCAGAGTCGAATGCTGTAGCGAAAACAGCGTGCGAGCTAATAGACCAGCTCTACTCTCCGCTTTTGGTGCCTTTCCAAACCGAATGGCTAGTAGTGCGCCGACGTAAAGCGCGACTAGTACTGCTTGCATTAAGTACGTCGCCATCATCTAGTCAGGTTAGCCTCTAATATTCATCTTTCGAAGTACTCCCAGTCATTCCCCTCGACCAGCAAGATCCGAGTCTCCCTCGAAACCCCAAACAGGACACAGTTCATTGCGACATTCGGGGAAATTTAACGTGGGTGCATTCTGCACAGCACGTGTTCCCTATAGCCACACGAACAGTTCTCCTTCGGGGGGTGGTTGACTGGAATTGTTCGTCTTCAGATAATTTTGCAGACCGTCTCGTACAACAGAATAGATTCCGGGCTGCTGCGAAGGGGGCACTCTGTTCAAGTCGAGGTCCCATAACATAGCCGCCTGGCTGCACTTGAACTGCAAATCCAGGTGTGGCCCATGTTAGTACCCAAGTGTAGTTGCTGAACTTCATGCTTCACCAAGGTACTGTACAAACGATAGGGTGCCGTAGATTTTACTTCAAGTGATGGTAGCTGCTGCCCATTAAATATGAAGTTGAAGGCTACAACACAACCTTGCAATGCCAACTAGACAATGAAACGCTCTCATCAGCGCCTAGCTATATGAGTGAGGTTTTCCTTCAATGTTGAGGCTGAATCTGCCGCGCCTGTGGGCCTTTCCACGCAGACGCACGTTTCACTGGTCGATGCTAGTTTACGCGCCGGGGCGTAAATGAGGCTCAGATGCAAGAATCGTGCATTAGTTGAGCTGTGCATCACGAAACAATTTTATATGAGGAATGAACATTCCCAAGTATGAAAGCATCCGACACAGCTCCAATATGTGCCTGTTCACATGAACACTTCACCTTCTCAACCTCCACCTATCTTTACAGACGATAGATCGATCGCACTGCTTGTCCTATCGATAAAGGTGTTTGGGCTCAACTTTTGAGTTGTTACCGACCAATATCATCAAGAAAAGCCTAGGTATCATGTTTACAAGGGATGCTTATCTAGGTCAGAGGCAGTTATGATGCCTCGAGTCAATTCGCGACTTTCCCACTTCACATCATCTCTCCCGGTAAGAACCGCTCGGATATTTCCTCAGACTAATGGCCATTAACCGCAGTTAGCTTTGTCTAAGATTAAACCGCCACAGCTTCAGCATCCTACCGTACCGAAGACCTTGGTTTCACCAGACTACCATAGGTATTCGGGTACTTTCTGCTCAATCGCGCTTTCTATTCACGATGAAAGTCATCGCAGTCGTCTCTCATCCGAAACCCAACTCATAGCGCAGCGTCCGACCCCAAACTATGTCAACTAAACGCTCTCCGAAAGACTAGCAGCTTCTAGTCATTGCTGAAGCCCTCAAAGCACAGATCCGTAGATCTGTAAATCTGGAAACGCGCTACAATTTTACAATGCGTTTTTGCTTAATCCTTTTATTATGAAATTTGCCATAAATTTGCTAGGTTAGTTCTACAGCCAGCGAAGTTTTGCAATGTAAGATATCACGGGCCGGCAGCGTGGAGTGCAAGGGTGATAATACACGAGCACTGCATTGCGGTCGGATGACGAAAGTTCTTCATTACCAGAGATAGTACCCATAGGCAATGCGGCACTGATGCAATTTAGCCAGAGGTTATTATGAGCGTGAAGAACGTGAAGGTCCGTCCGTACATGTCTCGCTCGTGGCCTCCCAACTGCGTCTTTATATCGACGAAGTCCGCCGTCTCGGCCGTAGGATTGCATCTAAAAAGCCTTCGGTCATTATACTCGCCTTGACGTAATGGGATAGCAGCAACATCAAGCCTCTCACTTCTCATATCTCTGTCATCGACAGAGGGAGATATCGAGGAGCACCAGTGCTTTGGACGGGTGCGCATATTAGCTCCAGGTGGGTGTCACTAGTTTCAGTCCAAAGGATCATATTTATAGCAAGGTATTGTGACATTGCTAGTCTACAGCTTCTAACCATCCATAATAGTATACAAGTAGAATCGAAAATGTCGTGGAGACAGAGTGTGCTTCCTCCGTTCATCTACACCCTCCGGTTTTGTTGCGGTCCTCTTCAGATCTACTCTCCGTTTCCGCCCTTGTTGCCAAACTTGTCCTTGACCCAGTCCCACCAGCTGCCACTGTCGCCACTGTCGCCACCCTCCTCGTCGTTGGGGGGAAGACCAGGTGTGTCAGGCTTTCCAGGCGTGGGGAGACCTCCGGTTGGCATGGGAACGGAAGGGCCGCCAGTTGGGGCTGGCGTACCAGGCATGGGGAGACCTCCAGTTGGGGTAGGAGGGGTGGGGCTGCCAGGAAGAGGGGTGAACTCTGGGAGTTCCTGACGCTTGTAGATGTGTGGCGAGCCGGGAGCTAGCTGGTAGTCGATCGCTAGGCGCCTGGAAGGAGGTGGACCTGGGAGAGAGAAGCCACCAGATGGCTGAGGCTTGCTGGGAGCGCCGTCATCTGGGGCGGGAGCACCTCCTGGGAGGTTGGGGATGGTGGGAGCACCGTCGTCGGGCGACCCTGGTCCTGGCTTGGGGTAGTGGCGAGCCTCAAGGTTGGTACTCAATGCTGTAGTATGTAAGTATGTTTACACCATGTGGCTGGAAGAGTGTTCTTAGCGTACCGGCATCATTGGCGTTGCCAAAGGGCAGGGCGAGCGAAGAGCCCGCGAGAGAGAGAATGATAGCGTACTTCATGATGGTTGATGATGGTTGATGAAGCTTTTCAAAGTTGAGACTGAGCTGAAAGTTGTAATGAGAGAGTGGCTCAGCCAAGTGAATGTAATACCGCTGGGGTAGAGAGTGAATGGAGAAGACAGAGAAGATGCGAAGAAGAGCGGATGATACAAAAGCCAAGTGGACTTGTTGTGATGAGCTTCCCAGTGCGAAGCAGCTCGATGGTTATATACACTCTCTGTCAATCATGGCCTTCGTCATGTCCCATCTACCTGTTGCGGGTCCCCACCATCGCTCCACTTCCCATAGTGATCGGAATGTCTGATACTGACTGGCTAAGGCCTGGGATGTCCTTTCATTCCTCATAAACATCAACCGTGCGTCAGGGAAGCTGTTTCGAACATCCGGGTCGTTCATGTGGTCTCCGCCAGTGGCATTGCACTGCGGGCATGAACAGCCGAGGGAACACTCAATGGCTCCATGTAGGCTCGGCCATATGTTTCAGTTGGTATCCAAACCGCCAAGCACAGAAGTGATGTGCGCCCGGAGCGCGCGTCAATGCGCCAAGCCATCACCAGATGCCGGTCTGGGCAAGACCGGGTTGGGCGGCGTGTTAATTGTACGCGACAATCGGTGTTGGCGTGATGAAGGGATGCAGCGGGTCGCACCCGTTTCAGGATTGCGCGTCCTCTGCCAAGATCAAACATGTGCATGTTCTATTGGTCCAAACGGCCAAGTCACGACCTGCATCTGGACCAGGCATCTTGTTTGAGGCAGAGTGTTTCAACGGACGTCGCCTTGTTTTCTGGACTTGTTTGGACTCGTTTGCATTACACCTGGATTTGTTTGCATTGCACAAGATGGTGTGCGATTAAAGTCGGTAGCTGCTGTTCTGCACGTATGGCCGGGTATGTGACGTCTTGATTGCATTAAAATATGGCATGAGAGACGTGGTGTCATGCGAGGCATTGCCGATCCACAATCGGTGATGCCGTAGAGGTGAGGCTGCAACCTTGCAGTAGAGATGACGATGCACAACACCGATTGAGCATTCGCAATACCTAGTATGCCGATCCGCCAAAATGAAACAGTGCACAGTGGAGACGTGTTCTAGCCGTTGGTTCGAGTGACCTTCCAGAACATCCATTGGCGGAGTAATATCGTTGACAAGAAGAAGTAGACATGTTGGGATTTCAGGAAGTGACATGATTGTGCTCACAGCCACCCAAGGCGCTTCGCAGTGAAGCCCCCACAACCGAACAGTGCGGTCACGCCGGTAAAGGCGATGAGAGCCCCATAGCCACTTCCATAGGCGAAAGCTGCACTCCAGTTTCCTGCGTGCAGAAGAGCTTCAGAAAGCGGACCACTGCACACATTGCCGATCCCTTTGCCTGCCGCCAAAGATGCCCAGACCATGCCAGAGTCCGCACTCCTTCTCTTTTTCTGCGTGTCGGTGACGATTGCACTCCATGCGCTGGACTGAGACCCGGCAAAAGCACCGTACACAATGCAAAAGACGTAAAGCAATGCCAAAGAAGTCGAAAACCCCCAGAAGAGGAAAACACCCACTGCAGAGCCCATGGCTGATACAAGCAAGCAGTGAACGACATGATACTTGTCCGTCGCGGCCCCCATGCAGAGAGAGCCCACGAAGGATGCTGCATTCAATAGAATGATTGTACTTGTGCTCTGGATAGTACTCGCGCCAAGTGAACGGGCATAGGTTGGGAGATAAATTGCCGGAAGAAAGAAACCCATGCTTTGTATGATGTTGCCAGACTGCAATATCAGAAAGTTGCGACACGTCCAGAAAGACATGTCGAACTTCCGTGACTGCGATGTCTGTGGAAGTGGTAGTCGAGGTTTGAAGAAGAACAGGATGGGAAGAGTCAGCACAGCAAAGGCGACTGCACAGATTCTCAACGTCGTCCGAAAACCGTATGACTGTAAAAGCCATTCGAGAATGATGGGAAAGATGGCGCCGCTACAGCCCAAGCCAGCCATGGCAACCCCGTATGCAAAGCCTCTTCGCCGGACCCACCACTCATCAAGATAAAGTAGGATCGGTGACCAGGCTAGACAACCACCTAGCGAATACATGATGCCTTGAGTGAGGATGAGATGGGATACGTTTGTCGAGAACGATGCCAAAGTAAGAGCCAGACACAGGATCACTAGGCCGACAGGTGCAGCACACTTCCGGAAGCTGGGAAATGACTTTAAGACGGCGTACCAGCCTGTGAGACACATATACATGAGGCCCTATTTCTCCTGTCAGTAAGCCCCTAAGCTGATGCAGAGGCGCACATACCATGGCGCAAGTGCCGACAACAGCGATGTTGCTCGACCCCGCAAAGTCGTTGGCGGCATAGTACTCCTGGAAGATGCCATATGAAGAGGGAAAGCCTGGGTATTATCAGCGATCGTGTTTGGCATATAACGTGTACGACTCACCCCAGATCATTGCTTCGAGCATGAAGCACGCCATCAAACACAACCACGCATCTTTGCCTCCATCAGTTGGTGGCAGAAAGAAAGCTTGGTCGTCCTCTGCATCATGTTGGAAAAGCTCAACGTCCCTCGCAGCTGGTGACTGCTGCTGGTCGTACGAGGTCAACTCGACCTCTGTGCTATGATTTGAAGCCATTGAAGCGCAGTGAGAGGATTGAAAACAGGCTCATGTCGACTTCATATCAGTCCATATGCCCTAACAGTCACCGTTCGTGCCACCGTCAATGGCGTGTAGTGATCAACGGTAGGGCGTGTCCGATGCATCATGCATCCTGAGATAGTGACGCTCCAGTCCTCAGTCAGCCGATGGTAGCCATAGCGTGTACAGTGCGCATGCGATATCGGAATTCGTTTGTAAGCACCGCCGTGAACGGGCGTGTCTTGGCAGGCACGGGCGCACGCGATGGGCGGAATTAGCGCGACGCGACTTCCGCATGTGCCTCGCGCGCCTCGACGACTAGCTTTCACTGCACATGATTGTTGATTGTATAGCGTTGTCGTTTCGCAATCACGTGCCAGCGATGATTGCGACACCACTAAGCTGTCACCAATAATCAAGAATTCCGATCGCGAATATGGACGACTCCCCTCGCTCTTCGAAGCGGAGAAAGCTGGACACACCGAAGCGCATCGCATCTAGCCCGCTGGTCAAGGGATCGGCAAAGAGAGCCTCTGGAAGGCTCGCAAATCGAACAACTTCATATGCGGCAGGAAGCTCTGGTGAAGGGATAGAGACAGAACCGCCGCGAAGAAAGCAACGAATGGCACAAGCACCAAGCGCACCGCTGTGCCCGATATTGATATATACGACGACATCGAGGGGGCTCTCAGCGTCGCGCCTGCACTGAGATCAGCTCCACGGCGACCCCTTGCTGCGTCTAGAGAAGGAACCGAAAGCACCACAGACGAACTTCAGGAGGTCGCTACAACACCGAAGCGTGGAAAGGGGCGACCAAAAGCTTCGGAAGTGACAACAGCCTCGAAACGTGGAAAAGTCACAAAGACGCCTGCTGCTTCGGCACGCAAGCCATCGGCTCCAAGATCTAGCGCGCGTAGACGTGCTGTTAGTCCAGAAGCAAGTCAGGACGAGGGCACAGGAGACCCCGAAGCGCCAGACACTCCCACACAACCATCGACGAAAAATTCGCCCACACGTGCGAAAAAGAAAGCTCCGGTGGAGGAAGAGGACGAGGACGAGCTCGATGCACGCCCTCCACCTAGCAGCAGAAAACCCAAACAAACTGCTAGCGCCCGACGTCGCTCGAACCGAACCGATCACATAAGCAATGGCGACGATGGTGTGGACACGGAGGACGGAGCGAAAAGCGATGACGATGAGGGGGCCATGGATATCGATGGCAACAGTGTCATGGAAAGCATATTGGATCCCACCGAGCCTAGCCCATTCAACAAGCCCAGTTCAGCCCAGAAAAAGGCCGCAGCACCGCTGATATATGGAAATCTTCCAGCAGGTCGCGAGTTGGATCTCCTCAAGACAATTATCCTCGAGCGTATCGCTGCGAAAAGGCAAACACCACTAGTCAATTTGGATGCTGAATACACGTCCGTGCACCAAATCATCGAGCAGACGGTGACAGCTGGAGAGGGCAACTCGATGCTGCTGATTGGCGCCCGTGGTAGCGGGAAGACTGCTCTTGTGAACAAGGTCCTGTCAGAAGTGGCAAAGGACAACGCCGGCGAATACCACATAGTGCGCCTGAATGGCTTCATACATACCGACGACAAGATCGCACTTCGAGAGATCTGGCGGCAGCTTGGAAAAGAGATGGACATCGAGGATGACGGCAGTGGCCCAGGAAAGAACTATGCCGACACCTTGACGACACTGCTTGCACTACTATCGCATCCCTCTGAGCATACTGGCGAATACACTGACCAGGTCGCTAAGGCAGTCATCTTCGTCATGGATGAATTTGATCTCTTCGCTCAGCACCCTCGACAGACTCTGCTGTATAATCTCTTCGACATCGCCCAGTCACGCAAAGCACCTATTGCTGTCTTGGGACTAACAACACGGATTGATGTAACCAACAGTCTGGAGAAACGGGTGAAGAGTCGTTTCAGCCATCGATATGTGCACCTCAGCCTAGCGAAGACGTTTACGGCGTTTCAAGAGATGTGCAAAGCCGGCCTAATCATCGAGCCTGACCACTTGAGTGTCGAAGAGCGTGGTATACTGGAGGGCGGAGCGAAGAGTCTACAAATGAATGGCACGCTCGCTAAAAACGCGAAGAAGAATACGAAGCAAGATATCCTGGCTGAGTGGACCGGCAATATCAACGTAAGTCCCTTTTGTATATTCTGAACATGGCAGACGACTGACTTAGCTTGTAGAAACTCTTTGCGTCAGCTCCATTCCTCACCCAGCATCTAGCACCGCACTTTTACCGCACGAAGTCTATTGCAGCTGTTCTCAACACCTTCTTCCTCCCTACCGCCACATTATCACCAGACCTGCCATTCGCACCAAATAACATTCTCAACCTGCCTGATTCGAAGCTCTTCTTGATCCCGAACCTATCAACACTAGCCCTCTCTCTCTTGATTGCCGCCGCGCGCCTCGACATCATCCACGACAGCGATACGTGCAATTTTAACATGGCCTACGATGAATATGTCACCCTCGCCTCCAAGGCTCGTATTCAATCGGCAGCCGGTGGCATGTCAGCATCTGGCAGCATCAGCAAAGTTTGGGGCAAAGACGTTGCGCGGCGCGAGTGGGAAATGCTGGTTGAGCTGGGCTTGATCATGCCGGTGATTCAGGGACAGACTGGTGGCTTTGGCATGATTCGTTGCGATGTTGCCTTGGAAGAGATTGGCGCGGTGTTAAATGGCGAGAAAGGCGTGGATAGGTACTTGGAGAGGTGGTGTAAGGCTATATAGCGCTGGAGTGGGGAAGCGCACTTCGCGCGATATTACTATAGAAAGATATTATTTACATGCAATAACCAAACAGCTTGTGTCGTGTGATCGTTTGTGCTCATGGACGGATATATAAGTCACCTCCCCTTTGCTTCTTTCCCTCTCTTACCTCGACGTCCGCATTCGGATCTAAACCCGATGAGGGAGCGGGCATATCTTTCTGTGGTCTTGCTAAGACCTCACCAAATCAAAAATGCATGGATGCTATGTGCTTAGAGAGCCAAAACCGGACATGGCAACTTCCATGAAAGGCTGAAAGACTATGAACCTGAAGCCAGGAAAATACAGCAGCTCGTTAGCAGCTGCAGAAAACGTTCAAAATGGCAACATTGAACCCACATGTCTCGTCAAGAAGCACAGAAACCGGCTGCGTGATATTCATGTTTCGGCCCCGGACTGCTATGGGCGCCACGTATAAAGCTTCCGTTCTCCGCAGCTCTTTTCTTCCAACAAAATTGCAACTTACTCAAAGTTCAAAGCAAGAAACCAGATTTTACATGTCTGCTACTCTTTTTCCGCTCGACAGATTTCAACCGGGGATAAGACTCGTTCATGTGGGCTTCCGCCTTTGCGTTGGAGTTCCTCAAATTCCAAGTCGTTCTATTATTATACACATGATGAGTTATCAGTTACGTAACATCATTCAGATATAGATAATAAGTCTCGGCTTCTTATTCCGTTGAAGTGTATCACGCAGTGCATTAAGTCAAGCTCTGTTTTCTGCTCGCTGGTTGAAAATGACTTCCAGTGCTCTCATGTGCACGAGGGCAATCAATGGGATTTGAAAATGAAATGCAGTGCAAGAAACTAATAATGTGTCCCCTAACCCATCGGGCTTAATTCTCCTTCCTTTTTGGCCATTCCTGGGCGCTTGAACTGGCGACAGTGATCTGGGCCAGATCTGATGGCTTTTCTTTTGCGCTACACATATGCAGAGAAATAGATGGTCCCGAGGCTGGTGGCGCGCAGCTGTAGCAAGAGTTTTGGCCCAGCGATTAATGAACCTTGTCTTCGAACATGTCCGCGGATATCTTATAGATGGCGGCGCAATGCTGCTTGTTAGCGTCGTTCCAATGCAAGATCCTAGCCCGGTTCAAAAGCCACTGGTATAAGCCGTGCCGTAAATTGTCCTTGGAGAGACTCATGCATGGTTTCGGATCTACGGCAGGTTGCCAACTACGACGGAAAGCAACAAGGGTATCTAATAGCCCAGAGCTATTCACAGTATCGATACGCTTCATATGTGACAGCAAGGCCCGTGTGTAGCTCCAGGCACCTTAGTCGCTTTCCGTCGTAGGTGAGAACCTGCAGTAACTTTGGCAATCAAGCCATGGGTAGCCGTGTACCTATAATCGGTTGCAGATATATACAGGATATAAGTCTCACATGATACAGAGGGTGCTACGAGATCTCGGGATGTGGAGCAACATAGTTCGGTCCCTCATTCTATTTCCAGACCACTTCATAACGTTTCGCCTATACTGCTTA
>Ga0265780_10007681_pt1 | contig 13204 bp, 11 predicted proteins | sample P1T30metagenome_FD_192432 | JGI IMG/M metagenome (GOLD analysis project Ga0265780, IMG submission 192432) | Plant litter microbial communities from East Loma Ridge, Irvine, California - P1 T30 | ecosystem: Environmental > Terrestrial > Plant litter > Unclassified | place: USA: California...
AGAACCCCTCGACCCAACGCTTCACCTACATCGCCGCCGACGTAACCTCCGAGTCTGAGAACACGCGCATTTTGAAGGAAGCCACAGCATGGAACAACGGACGCGTGCCGGAGATAGTGTGGTGTGTTGCGGGGTCTTCGGTACCAGGCCTCTTCATCGAGACGAGCACTGAGACGCTGAGGAGACAGATGGAGCTGAACTACTTTGCGTCAGCATACATGGCACACAAGACACTGCAGGCGTGGTTCTACCCAGAAGTGCCGTATAAGGCACAAGAGAAAGGGTCTGCTCCGGAATTGCCTCGCAAATTCATCATGACCTCATCCGCGCTCGCCTTCATGAACCTCGCAGGTTACTCCGCCTACTCCCCCGCCAAAGCCGCGATCAGATCCCTCGCAGACGGTCTCCGCTCAGAAGTCCAGCTTTACAACGCGGCGCGCCGCTCCAAGACGAGCAACACCGGTGTTGTACCTGCACCCTTCGACGTCGATATCCACGTTGTCTTCCCAGGCAGCATACTATCCCCCGGTTTCGAGAACGAGAACAAGACGAAACACCCCGTGAGCTTCGAGCTAGAGTCGTCCGATCCCAAGCAGACTGAGCTGGAAGCTGCAACGGCGGCGGTCAAGGGACTGGAAGGGGGCGATTTCATGACTCCTACAAACTGGCTGGTGCATTTGATGCGGTATGGCTCCATGTCCGGTAGTCAGAGGAACAACGTGGTTGTCGATACTATCGGAGCATGGGTTGCGACAATCATCTGGTTGGTCATGGTGCCGGATCTGAATGGCAAAGTCTGGGCTTGGGGCAAGAAGAATGGTATGAGCGTGTTCAGGCCGAATGCGCAGTAGATGAGGGTTTGTATTGCGAATGGCATATGCGTATACCCAGGTGACATTATACTATCCAATTGAAATGTTAGATTCGCGATCAGCCAAGAACCCCCAGGACTCTCCAGAAGTGGAATCCATCCAATCCGCTCGTGGAATGATGTCTGGCATGTTGTACCCAGGCTGATAAGATCGCAGTACATGTGCCGGTACACATTCATACTTGCCCTTGACAAAGCATCGCCATGGATATGGAGTCTCGAACTCTAGTGCGTGTGCATAGCCAGGTTCAACATCTTCTATATCCTCAAGATCTACCGGGACGCCAGTGACCAGAACGTCTAAGCTAGGACACCAACCACGCGCATCGAGGTATTGGAAGAAATTGCTGGCGAATATCTCTGGTTGGAGCTCCCACTCTTCCATGTATGTGTCGCGATGGAAGATGTCGGGAGGATATGTGAATAGAATTGAGCGCAATTGCGTCATCTGCTCGAAACAGTTCTATGATCGTCAGTTATGTTGCTCCTGTGCGTGAAAGAACCCTGCTTGCCAGAAACTCTGCATACTCCTCATCTTCGTCTTCTTCCCCTTCGTCTTCTTCCCCTTTGTCTTCTTCCCCTTTGTCTTCTTCGTCTTCGTCTTCGTCTTCGTCTTCTTCCCCTTTCCATATGGAAGCTTCCATGTCCATGACATCGTTCGATATTGGCAAGCGAAGATGTTCCACGTTCCGGCATATCAAAAGTAGGCGCGATAATTGATCGTTCCAATCGCCAAAAGGAATTCTAACTTAATGATCCTGGACGCCGAGACTCTTTAATCCAGGGCCCCTGCGCTCAATCATGCGCCAGAATTTGTCTCGATTGCAATCCATAGTCCAGACGAGATGCAGACTGGTAAGGTTTTCACAGCAGTGAAGCAGATCTGAGATGGGATCACTGTCGTCAACGGTAGCATACACATGCTCCAAAGCAGGGGTTCTGCCATTGAGGCTAGACAACCACTTGTCGTAAAATTTGGCGTTCTCACAATTGTACAACGCAAGAGTTTTGACGTTGCTGAAATCGATAGTGGCTGCCAAGCAGCACCAAATCTCGTGAGCAGCATTGACGTTGTATAACTTCAGATGGGGCAACTTCAAGAGTCTGCTTTCCGAGTCGGCGGATTCGTGTACATTGTGGTCGTGTCCCTCACCGCCGGCCTGAAAGATTGTGAGATCTACCCTCACCGGCTCGAGGCAACGGAGCTGTAGATGTTGCAGTTCTCGTTGACTACTCTTGAGCAGATGAAAGATGTCTTTTCGGAGACTTCGGCTGGCAATGAATCTAAGTTTGCCTAGTGATCAGTCTCTATAGTAACTTATGGTGAGATGAACTAACCTGAAGGCATGAAGCTGATTCTTTGGAAGCATGGAGATCAAAAGATGCATCAGCACGTCTCTTGCATCAGCCGCACTAACCAGGTGCAGATGGTTCGGCGGTGGTGCATCATCCCCTGGATCACATAACTCATCTTCGAAAGATAAGCTCCTGATGTGACGCAGGTGGTAACTGGCCCCTGCAGCAATGCATTTGAAGAATCTTGTCAGGCCTTCCTCCCGAGTGTGTAAGTAGACAGTATGGTACAGTCGCGGTAAACTGAGGTTGCGCAGGTGTTTCGACGTCAGACAAAGAGATATAAGGTCGCGTTTCGTATCAATGTATCAGAGTATGAGTAGCTGGACCTCGTTCGAAAGAGACTCCATGACGCGTTGAGATAGTCTGTAGGAGAGAGATTTTGCGGGAAGTCGCGATGTGGACGCGACGCGCTGTTCCACGTTATTCGCGTTGCCCCGCTGCTTCAGGAAGCCGCCAGGGGTCCCCAGCACGACGTCACGTGAGACAACTTTGCCTCTCATCCGACCACTTCGCACTCCCATTGCACAACCAATCCTCCATCACCACTCATCGCAGCATGTATATTCACGCACTCAATATCCGCCTAAAAGCCGAGCTTGTCGACGATTCCAAGCGCATGATACTGGAATATATGCGACTTCTGCGTTGAACGGCACAGCGCCGGACAGACGTTAGTTATTAGCTGATCGCATTTCCCAGCTTTCGCTCTACTCGGATTTGAAAGCGCTTTGCTTAGCTTCGAAGGACTGGAACAACATCGCTACGGAGTACCTGTACCGAAGTATCGTGCTACAGATCAGTGCATATGCTCGCGATGAGCGGCTGCCGAACTGGCTCTTCCCGGGCAATGCCACTGTATTCCGGCGATGCCTTGACATCGGCGCGCGAAAGCACTTGGTTAACACGCGGAGTTTGAATCTACTAGAGGACACACGACATGAACCAGGGTCTGGCTCAGCTAACAATTTTGCCTCCGGTAACTACGCTGTCTCTGTCCGTGTGCAAATATCAACCACTACAATACCTGTCCAGCTCATCCAAACTGCGGAATCTCGTTTACTTCGGACTACGGAATAACGACAAGTTAAACAACTCCGTGAACGAAGACGGTAAAGCGCTGGTGACACGGAACCAGATCTTCGGCACTTTTGTCACCACATGCGTGAACTCCAAAATGTGTCTTCAGACTCAATAACACAGCGCGCTTTCTAGGAACCGATCGAAAAGCTTAAAAAGCTGAATATGCTGCATCTTTATCAAGGCCGCAACACTAAAGTCCCTATTTTCCTCCTCTCTGCCTGAAGTGGATGCTCGCGACATGAATCACCGACTCGCGACACGGTTTTTTTAATGGACACATACACGATGTCCCTCCCTCAAGATGCTCATAATCGCGCCAAATTCGGTGACCCTTCATTATGGGGAGGCATATCCTGAGCCGGACAGAAGGAACGCAAGTCCAGAGTTCTCATACAAAATCGTGGAGAATTCAGCGCAACAGAGTTTCTCAAAGAAGGTTTAGAGATCGACGATGGGACCTCCCAGATCGAAGCGACAAGACTCACTCAAAGTCGAATTCGAGCGGACTTTCCAGAGCTGTATATATTTGACTACGATACCGACACTCTGGTAGCAGATCGCCTGGCCTAAGAGGTTGTATAGCATGCGATGGTTTTGGCTTGGGCCGGGAAGCGAATGAGCCTGGTTCCGGAACCAGATTTTCGCCTCTCAGGCCCCCAGTCCCATACGTGGAGTTGAGCATCTACCTCGGCGGATGCAGCTATAGAAGATGCACAGGGGCTCCAGCGTTGACCATCACATGGAATTGAGCCAAGTCAGATTTGCTAGCGTGGAATGCCCTGAACGAAAACACGGCTCGGATGCGTGTCATGTCCAGTCTCCCGGACCTGCGGACTCATGGAACCGGCGCTACTATCGACGATCACGACGATCATCCAGAGGGCCGTCGTCTCATCGCCTTTGCTAGAACATCAATACGACCGAGACAATTGCCGATATCATGGTATTTCCAGAGCTGCATCCAAGTGCGTGAAAAGACTGATTGACGGCTCAGCAGCAGAAGCCAATAGCGGTTCTCCGGAAGCGAGCCGCTGGACCCTTGCCCCAAGACAAAGTGGAGCTGCGAACCGCGGAGACAGACGGATGCGGAGACTACACAGAAGGGAGCTGCTATCCCGAGGCTAAAATTACGGCATGAAGTCGCCATGCTCATCGCTCATGCCACCGAAAGGTTAATTCCCGTACAGACGAGGCATCTCAACCGCACCGAATCATTCACCTGCACCCATGGTCAAAGGGTACCCCATTGTTTGACCCCACAAGCGCGATATAGATCCACTGTAGATCAACGTGTTTCCAGATGCATCTACGTTGGATAACATCGCTGACTGCCGTTGCTGTATATATCCGCGTAAGCGCGTGTTGATTGCACGTCTTCAATTGAAGACCGCCGCAATAAGTTCTGATTCGATTGCAGATTCGATGCTTACCGGGCATAATGCAAGTATTGCCACGCGAGATCTCTTGGTGCGCAGCTATATTAGTTGAGCGTTTAGATCGTACCGGCTTGGCTAGACGAGGCGCAATACTACATACACGAGCCGCACACCGGACGTGAGCCCGCGTGCAGCGTTTCGCTACGGCAGTTTTGCCAGCCTCGCCAACATCAACATCGTGGCAATCACAAGATGCAGGTTCATGAGATATCTGGAACGTGGCGAAAAGAATGAGCCATACAAGCACCGTTGTCTTGGCGCGCAGTCTACCAGGGCCCCAAGATTATCCGGGTGAATAGGATCGCCGCAAAGACGCCAACTCATTTGTGTTTCCCAGCGGCCCGGTACCGACGATGTGTTCTAGTGCGAATTAATTACCTCTTGGGGCTCTACTGCCGCTGTTGAGTGCGGCTCGAATTCCCAGGTACCCTGGGTCTGGAAGACGGTACGCAGACTAGCAGTACTACCTCTTGCGCTCTGCTAGTATTAGGCCAATCTCAGAGCATGAGTGTTTGCTGCAGGGCGTACTGCGTTGCTAATGACAGAGGCTAGAGCTTCTCCGAGAATGTGCGCTATGCTGTCTAGGGAACTGCGAAGCGTTTGTGGCCATGACTGAGATAAATAGACGGCAAGCCCATGGGTACCTTGTGGACAGTCGATCGACTCTGCATACCCTCCTACCTTCGTCAATATGGGTCGCTTCTCACTATTCGCTCCTCTCCTGCTGGCGACCCATGGTGTCTTGGGCGCCAAATGGATTGGTGAGGTCAAGAAGGTGGATGGCGTTGACTACCAGTGTAAGCGATATCCGCTCTTCAATTCATGGGGATGTGTGCTGACTATTAAACTCCAGGCAAATGCTACTCCGACAACTCCTGCTGGCCGACCAACAAAGACTGGTCGAAGCTCAACCAGACCGTCTCTGGCGCACTACAGCTCGCCATACCTCCAGGCGCCGTTTGCTACACCAACTTCGGAAACGGGACTAGCGTCTACGATGCGGCGAAGTGTGCGGATACTCAAGCTAACTGGGCAAATGAGCAATGGCTGTATGAGCAACTTTCTCGGGGAATACATATGACGAAGCTAATGCAATGCTAGAACTGACCACCCCATCGCTGAGCTCTGGCCGTTCAAAACTAACAACACCTGCATGCCGACGGACGACCCATCGGGTAGTTGCACACAAGGCATGTACGGAAAGTACGTCATCATGGCGACTACGAGGGATCAGATCAAAGCGGGTGTGGACTTTGCTCGAGAGCGCAACCTTCGTTTGATCATTCGTAACACTGGTCACGACTTCATGTAAGACAATCTCTTATCTCTTGAAGCACGACGGAACTGACAGAAGTACAGGGGCCGTTCGACCGGATACGGTTCGCTCATCATCAACACCCACAGCTTCAGAGACGTCAAGTTCCTGAAGAAGTACACCGGACCTGGGGACTGGAAGGGCACAGCAGCTATTGTCGGCGCTGGTGTCCAGGGCCGCGAGCTATACCGACAGTGCTTCAACCAGAGTCCCAAGGTAGTCATCGTTGGAGGAGAGTGCCCGACCGTCGGCTGGGGAGGCGGCTACATCCAAGGAGGCGGCCACGGCCCACTAACCGGTATCTACGGTATGGGCGCCGACAACGTCCTCTCCTTCGACGCCATCACCGCCGAAGGCAAATACGTAACCGCCAACGCGAAAGAAAACTCCGACCTCTTCTGGGCTCTCAAGGGCGGCGGCCCCAGCTCCTTCGCCGTCGTCGTCGCCATCACCGTCAAGACCTTCCCTGAGGTCCCCACCGCCGGCACTATCCTCAACATCAACTCAACCCACACCAACGACACCGAGCTGTTTGCCAAGGGCGTCCACATCTTCCACAACCTGGCCAACCACTACAGCTCGCACGGCATGTTCGTCTACTTCGAAGTAGGCCCCGGCCCCCAACGCCTGCACATCGCGCCCTTCGTCGGCCCCAAGATGAACAAAGAACAACTCGAGGCAGTCATGGCACCCTTATACGAACAACTCGACGCCGCCGGCGTCCCCTACGACACGCACACCAAAGCCTTCGCCACATTCTTCGAATTCTACATCGACATGTTCGAAGACGAGCCCCCGAACCAACAATCCATCGTCGGCGGCCGCCTCTTCACTCAGTCCGACATCACGGCCCATGGCGACGAAATCGCAGATGCGCTCATCTACGCCGCGATGCCTGAACCCACGCAGCTCGGCTTCAACGTCGGGCATATTGTTAACCCCGGCCGTGCGTATCCCGTCGTCGACAACGCTATTCATCCCACCTGGCGCAACGCCAGCTCCTTCGTCATCACGAATGTGCTTATGACGGGGACGGAGCCGTGGGAGGTTAAGAAGGAACGCGAGAACTTCAACACCAATGTTCTTGGTAAGAGGTTGAGGGATGTGAGTCCTAATGGGGCGAGTTATGTGAACGAGGGGGATTTGAATGAGCCTAACTGGCAAGAAGCGTACTGGGGCAGTAACTATAAGAGGTTGTTGCAGATTAGGCAGAAGTGGGATCCGGAGGGTGTGTTTTTTACGGAGACGACGCCGGGGACGGAGAATTGGAGTGTGCTGGATTATGGGACGAAGCTTTGTAAGAAGTCGTCTAAGTAGACTTAAGCGTTCTTCCCTCTTTTAATAGATCAATTTTTTCCGATACCCATTCTTATCGCTCGACTTGAAAATGCGATGATGCGCACTTGATTGCTTGTCGTTGTGCAAGTGTTGTGTGAGAGGCCCTTGAAACCGCCCCTCATAAGCCGGAAGATGAGAGGTGACACATTAAGATCTACCCAGGCAATGCCTGTCATATAGTAGTGCTTATGAATGATCGCCTTCGGTCGCTTTTACCTGCCGGCAGTGCGCGTACCGTGTGGCCACATCTCAGCCACAGCAGTGGCGCAAGGGCAGTGACAACGCGCTTTGAGATGGAAGACAAAACATTCGCATAGCTGGAGATGCGTCAAAAGCGCGTTTCGGAGTCTCTTACGCGTCCAACAGTGTTTCCTTACCGTTTGGTGCCAACGTGGCGTGGTGAGACAAAGCTGGGGAAGGGCGGGAGCGATGACGAAAGAGTCGCGTCGAGCGCTAGCCGCTCCCAGCTAGCAGCAATCACCATCACAAGCCAATGGCTCTGGCGACGCTGCTATCAGCCATCATCCCAATTGTTTGCGAACCTTCTGCTATCACCCGCCTGTCTGTGTGCCAGCCTCGCCGCTCGCATCACTTCCACTCCTTGCGCAACCGCCGTAAACATCCCCACCGCTGCGCCAACGCCGTCGCCATCCATCGCATTCCGAACCATCGCACCAGGCTCCTATTCACGACTACAACGTCTCCGACGCCTACACCTGATCGCGCGACTATTTCGCCAGGTCACATGCTCTGCGCATGCCGAAATACCCCCAGAGCCTCGTTAATGTCGATTGAATGCCTCCCGTGCTGAATCCCTTCTTACGGGCCTTCTTCCGTAGTGCACTCCCCAGCCAGTGCCAGCCAGCCCAGCACCACGTACGACACCTGCGAGTATAGGGGAGACCCAAGTACTAACATTGTTTGATATAGGTTCTGCTCGTCCCGACCACCGAAGTCCTCCTCACATCGCGCGACAAAGAATCAAACACCTCGTACATCGACCTCAGCGGCTCCGAAGACTTCCTCGCAAGCCATGTGCTGCGCGTCCCGGGCGGAGTGGGGCCGAACAACCATGTCAAGGACTCTGGTAGTTTCAGAGAGACGCGGGGGAAGGCGAAGCAGTTTACCACCGCGAATGGCCGGACGGTGATAGTCAAGGACGCTTTCATCTACAGCAACAAAGGTGCGCAGACATGGATCGCAGGAGGGGATGACGTCTGGATGCTAATCGAGACGCAGGCTTCAAGACACTCAACCAAGCGCAGCTCTTGAGCGACACCATATTCTATCCCGACTCTTTCGATGCGCAGCCTTGGCTCGTATACTTCATATCGCGACCCCTCGTAGGCACCTTCGATGCGAACCCTATAATACCGGCTACACTAGGACCGCGACAAGATGTGGGACCAGTTGCAGGGCCGTCAGGCGCAGCGGGCCCGCCTGGAGGTGCCGGCTCGTCGATGCCGCGGAAGAAGGAGGTCAAGTCGTTCAGCGACCTGTTGAACCATTTCCCCATGATCGCGCGCCAGATGCAACCCGGTCTGGAGAGGCTGTTCAGAGAGTTTGGCAAGGAGTTAGAGAAGCCCTTGCCGGCGACACCATCACAGAGATCACGGCGCTCGTCCATGAGTTCACGGCGACGCGGATCGGTATCCTCAGCAGAGACGACGCCTTTATCCTTGCACAGCAGCATGTCTCACGGTCCGAATGGCTTCGTGTCGAATCTGGAAATCAGCGACGAGGAGGACCAGATGCGGAGATCGCTAGAGACGGCAGTAACAGCGGCTATTGACCTCTTCCAGATGGTAGACAAGCAGCAACTGTCATTGCTGGGCGCGACAACCGACTTGACTGGTCCGATCGTCGAGCGCATGATCGAACGATACATTGCGGAGCAAGTACACCACACCATCCTCTTCCCACGGATACAAGAAGTACGGCTCCTAGAAGACAAGGATCTTGAGCGCCGCACACGACAGATGGTGGATATCGATATATCGCAAGTAGGAATCGACATTGGCCATGGTCGCAAGGGCAAGCAAGAGCTAGCCATACGGCTTTCGAAGGCTGTTGACATGTTCAAGAAGATGGGCGTCGCAGGCAGTCCGCAAGAGATGTTGGAGATACTCCTGGGAGTACAGAAGCACATAACAATGCCGGACGAATCGCAGGCGAGGACTATGACAAACGGAGAGCAAATATCGGAGAAGCAAGATCATCTTCTCACTATCAACGCGGACACACTCGTTTCATTGTTGCTCATAGTAGTGATAAGGGCACCAGTACGACATCTGCAGGCGCGGCTTTCGTACATGCGGCACTTCATCTTCATCGATGATGTCGAGAGTGGAGAGATGGGCTATGCGCTCAGCACCTTCGAGGCTGTCCTCTCATACCTCACTACAGATTCGGGCGGCCTGCGAAGAGCAAGTCGGCGAAACAGGGCATTGTGGCAGGCCACGAAATCTGGTGACCTTGCGACAATGCAAGGGATACTGGAGCCCGATAGATCTTTCAACGCCGATGTCGACAGCTTCTCAGACGGTAGCCAAACCCCACCGAGATATCGCCCAGTCAGATTTGCTGCAAGTTTATCAGATCTGCATTCCGTAGCAGGCACGACCTTGAACGGTGACGACGACTTCTCGTTACGACCGCGAAGTCCATCTCGCGGAAGGAGTGCGCATGAAGATGGCCCTTTGGCGCACATCTTCCCCTTCCAGCGCGCGGAAACACCACCACTACCCGGCAGACCGAAGATGAAGAAGAAAGTTTCTATCACGGATACGAGGAGTATGTCGAGTGGCTCGGCACGATCGTACCATTCACGGACAACTCTCGACTCCCGCGTCAGCGCCATCGAAGGCGATGTTTCGATAGAAAAGCTGACCATGACTCAAGGGCCTGATGGCGAGTCAGTACTGATGATGGCGATTGAGAATAGACAGGACAAGGCCCTCCAATACCTGCTCAGTCTTACTGAGTACTATACCCCCTCTCTTGTCTTCGAGGACTACAACAATGAAGGCACCAATCTGTTGAGTGCAGCCATTCAACTGGGCCACGCCAGGACGACGGACACCATCCTCAACTACATTCTGGACAATAGTCCGAGCCCTCAGGCACTGCAAGAATACCTTTCGAAACCAGACGCGAAGGGTAGATGTGTAGCGCATTATCTCTTCAATCAGCCTCGACTTATCGACCGCATTGGACATCTTCTTCCTTGGCGGCTGAAGGACAAGAATGGCCAAACACCAGTGTTCGCTTTATGTAGATCGTATGATCACGACGAGTACCATGATATGGTAGACAAGGCACTACTTGCCGCAACGCAAGACCAAGATGATGGACAACCGCTACACCTCGATGAGCACGTCGACAACAAGGGCAACAGTCTGCTTCACATCATTACTGACCCTCAGCTAGCCGCAAAGCTGCTGTACCGCTGTGATTCCGACGCCAACGCAACAAACGATCGGCAGTTCACACCACTCATGGTAGCTAGTAAATACGGTCGAACAGATATGGTACGGGTGCTCTTCCAAGACCCAAGAGTAGACCTATCTTACAGGGACGCTCGTGGTCTCACCGCTGTAGAGCTCGCTAAGGACGACGATGTTCGGAACCGTATCGACGACCTGGTGCTCTTGTCGAATGAAGCCGGTCCGGATGGCCGCACGACTACTGTTGTTCGGTCTTTCTTCGTCGAAGACGGAACAGTACGCCTAGTGCTAAAGTCAGGGGCGCCAAACGACAACAAAACGATCACCGTCACTACATGTCGTAGATCATCACAGGACTTCGAGAACCTTGCGAAATGGCTCGCACAAGAACACCCCGCTTCATGGCTACCCGCCATCCAGAATCTAGCATCACCATACCTGATACCCTCTCGACCATCGCGGTCAATCTTACGCGACATGCAACTCCGCCTCGACGCCTTTCTCAAAATCCTCCTCCGCCACCCCACATTCTCCACCCACGAAATGGTATGGGAGTTCTTCCTCGTCCCCGACATCGACTCCTCGATGCTCGCCGAGCGCTCAGCCCGCAAAGCCGAACTACGCGTCGAGCGCCTCCGCGAAGAATACGCGCCCATCTACGACGTGCGCGAAGTGGAGCTCTTCGTCCAGCACATGCGCGAAAACGTGCGCGCCCTACACCACGCCTCGCGCTCCGTCCTGCGTCGCGCAAACAAAGTCCGCTCCGCATCCTCGGACCTCAACGACGCTGCTAAAATCGCTAACACAGCTCTCCACTCCCTTACCTTCCTGCCCGCCAAACACCTCAAAGCGCTAGACCGGTATACCCAAACGCTAAAACAGAGCGACGCATCCCCCATGTCCGGCTTCTACTACTCGATGCACGCCATCTCCAGCACAATAACCGCCATCCTAACCGCGCTCTCCCGCCCCTCCACGCTCATAACCTCCATGTCCTCCACCCAGAAAGCAATCGACCGACACAACCTTTCCGTCCGCCGTTCTGACCGCTGGCCCCTGGGTCTTCTCGACGACGCGAGATCACGCGTGCAGCGCGACGCCCAGGATAAAATGGATAAAAGCAAAATTGAGCTGGAGGATTTGGGCAGGGAGCTCAGGTATACCCAACAGGTTGTGGCGCAGGAGTTGGCGAGTTGGCAGGAGGGTAGGGTGGAGATGGGCAGGAGGGCGTTGAGGGATTTGGCGAGGAGGATGTGTGTTGTTGAGAGGGCGAGGTTGGAGAGTATGAAGAGGAGTGTTAGGGAGTTGGGGATTGGGGTATCGCCGAAACCTGCGTCCATCTCCCCCTCTGACCATGCTGGGTTCCCGAACGGATTTCCGAATGGTAGCTTGACGAACGGCTTGCGAGACGCCGGTGGTATGGTCAACGGTATCAACGGTATAAACGCCCCTCATACTCCTCTCCCTATGGATCTTTCCGACCCGCTTTCCGACCCGCTTTCCGGTCAAAGTAGACTGTTGGATGATATTACCGATGAGGATGTTGAGGAGGGCCCGGGTGGTGTGGAAGATGTGGCAAGTGAGGGTGTTGTGTTGTCGAATGGTGTGCCGCCTGCTGATGAGTTGGTGGCGGAGCTGGATATTGATGGGGAGATGGTGTCTACGGAGGATGGGGATGTGGGTCGGCATGGGGTTGGGGTTGGGGTTGGGGTTGGGGTTGGGGAAGTAGGTGATGGGAAGGGAAAGGGTGCGGATTAAGGGAGGGGTTTTGGAGATGGGTGGTGGAACATGTATACCGAATTTCGCTTTTTCGACTTCTTCTTCACTTCTTCACTTCTTCGCTTCATTTCCATTTTGTCTTTTCGTCTTCTTCTTCTTCTTCTTCTTCTTCTTTTCTAAGTCTGTTCATGTTCGCTTCACTTCGGTTTTAGATGGTTGGGTCGCATGTCATGATATCGCATGAATGAGTACATGAGGGGCTCAGCGAAGGCGTTTGTCAAGTAGGATGGCAACAGCGACCACAAGGAGGGAGTTAATAGTAATATCTCTTCTCACGTCTACGTTTTCATCTCCTGTTTCAAATTGAATCCAGTGCCTAACTGCTAGATCTAAACATTGCATAGCTACACCACATCTCACTCCCAGGGCAAGACTTTAGATCTGGCATGTTAAGTACTGCGAGAATTTTGAGAAGATCGTCACCGCCGGCTATGATTTACATCTCCCGGCTTTTTGACTAGCGCAGTTAGGGTTCCGTCTGTGTCGCATATGTCTTCGTGTCCGCGACATGTTGAACGCGATGGAGAGGTAGCTGGATTAGGTGCGACATCTCGTTTCAAGCATTCTACTGCTACCGTGGGTT
>Ga0265780_10007682_pt1 | contig 13204 bp, 14 predicted proteins | sample P1T30metagenome_FD_192432 | JGI IMG/M metagenome (GOLD analysis project Ga0265780, IMG submission 192432) | Plant litter microbial communities from East Loma Ridge, Irvine, California - P1 T30 | ecosystem: Environmental > Terrestrial > Plant litter > Unclassified | place: USA: California...
GCGAATTCGCTCTGCCCGACGTCGGCGAGGGCCTCACCGAGGCCGAGATCGTCGAATGGCGCGTCGCCCCGGGCGACACCGTCCAGATCAACCAGGTGCTCGTCGAGATCGAGACCGCCAAGTCGCTTGTCGAACTCCCCTCGCCGTACGCGGGGGTCGTCGAGAGCGTGCTCGTCGCCTCGGGTGAGACGGTCGACGTCGGCACCCCCATCATCACCATCGGCGAGGGCGGAGCGCCCCGCACCCCCGGCGACCGCGCCGCCGAAGCGGAGGCGTCCGAGTCGGGCGGGTTGGCGCGCACCGCCCAGATCATCTCGCAGAACGAAGAGGCGCTGTCCGAGCAGCGGGCCAGGGGCCTCGACACCGCGTCGATCCCGGTCGTGACGACCCGCGCCTCCTCGGAGGGCGGCTCCGACGACGCACCGGCGGCTCAGGCTCAGGCTCCTGCGGCGGCCGCCGCGGCTCCGGCCGCACCCGCCGCGCCCGCCCCCTCGGCGGACGCCGTCGCGGCGAGCGGCGGGACCGGCTCGGTCGCCTCCGCCCACGACGAGTCCTCCGACGGCGGCTCGGGCGCCGTGCTCGTGGGCTACGGGGCCGCGGGCGGCTCGGGCTCGACCCGTCGCCGCAAGCCCGCCCAGAGCGAGGTCGACGCGCGCCAGCTGCGCGTCGCCGAGCAGGCCCGCCGGCGCCCGACGACGTCGGTCCCCGCCGCGCAGGCCCTGCCGATCATCGCCAAGCCGCCGATCCGCAAGCTCGCCAAAGACCTCGAGGTCGACCTGTCGAGCGTCCAGCCGACCGGTCTCGCCGGCGAGGTCACCCGCGACGACGTCATCCGTCACGCGCAGCAGGCGAGCGTGTTCCGCAACATCGAGACGCCCGAGTGGGGCGAGGAGCGCATCGAGCGGATCCCCGTCAAGGGCGTCCGCAAGGCCATCGCCCGGGCCATGACGTCGTCGGCCTTCACCGCGCCGCACGTGAGCCTCTTCGTCGACGTCGACGCCACCCGCACCATGGAGTTCGTCAAGCGCCTGAAGAACTCGCCGCAGTTCGCCGGCGTGAAGGTGTCGCCGCTGCTGATCATGGCGAAGGCGATCATCTGGGCCGTGCGCCGGAACCCGATGGTCAACAGCGCGTGGACCGACAAGGAGATCCTCGTCCGCCACTTCGTCAACCTCGGCATCGCGGCGGCCACTCCCCGCGGCCTGATCGTGCCGAACGTGAAGGAGGCCCAGTCGATGAGCCTGCTCGAGCTCGCCCAGGCGCTCGAGCAGCTGACGCTGACGGCCCGCGACGGCAAGACGACGCCGACCGACATGCAGGACGGCACGATCACCATCACGAACATCGGCGTCTTCGGCATGGACACCGGCACGCCGATCCTCAACCCCGGCGAGGTCGCCATCGTCGCCCTCGGCACGATCAAGCAGAAGCCGTGGGTCGTCGACGGCGAGGTCCGCAGCCGCATGGTGACGACCATCGGCGCGAGCTTCGACCACCGCGTGGTCGACGGCGACGTCGCGAGCCGGTTCGTCGCCGACGTGGCGAGCGTGCTCGAAGAGCCGGCGCTGCTGCTCGACTAGGTCGCGTCACACCCCGGAACCCGCGTTGCACCCCGGAATCCCGGGGTGCAACGCGGGTTCCGGGGTGTCGCGTCGGCGGGGCAGCCGGGGCGGTTTTGACAATCATTATCAGTAGCAATAGCGTGGCCGTCATGAGCCTCCGTCGCACCCTGCCCCTGCTCGCGCTGCCCGCCGCCGCAGCCCTCGTCCTCTCGGGCTGCTCGTCGAGCGGCGACGCGGGCGCCACGGGCGACGACACCTCAGGAGGCGCGATCTCGGTGGTCGCGTCGACGAACGTCTACGGCGACATCGCCCGGACCGTCGGCGGCGACGCGGTCGACGTCACCAGCATCATCAGCGACCCCTCGCAGGACCCGCACTCGTACGAGGCCGACGCCCGCACCCAGCTCGCGGTGTCGCGCGCCGACCTCGTGATCGAGAACGGCGGCGGGTACGACGCCTTCGTCGACACCATGATCAGCGCCAGCGACACCTCGGCGGTCGTCGTGAACGCCGTCGACGTCTCGGGGCTCGACCCCGAGGCCGAGGGCCACTCCGACGACGAGCACGCCGACGAGGCCCACTCCGACGACGAGCACGCCGACGAGGCCGACGGCGAGCACGACCACGAGCACGGCGCCTTCAACGAGCACGTGTTCTACAGCCTGCACAGCATGGGCGCCCTCGCCGACGAGATCGCGCACGAGCTCGGCGAGCTCGACCCCGAGCAGGCCGACGTCTTCACCGCGAACGCCGCCGCGTTCGCCGACGACGTCGCCGACCTCGAGACCCAGGCGGCCGAGATCAAGACGGCCCACGACGGCGAGTCGGTCGCCTACACCGAGCCCGTGCCCGGCTACCTGTTCGACGAGATGGGTCTCGTGAACGTGACCCCCGCCTCCTTCTCCGAGGCCATCGAGGAGGGCGACGACGTGTCTCCGGCGGTGCTGAACGAGACGCTCAAGATGTTCACCGACGGCCGGGTCGACCTGCTCGCGTACAACGAGCAGACCTCCAGCCCCGAGACCGAGGCGGTCGAGAAGGCCGCCACCGACGCCGACGTCGCGATCGTGCCGGTCACGGAACTCCTCCCGGAGGGGGATGATTACATCTCGTGGCAGCAGAGCAACATCGACGCGATCAAGGCGGCACTCGACCGGTGACCCAGGGATCCCCCGACGACTCCCCCGCCGTCGCGACCCGCGCCTCCTCGGCCGGGCGCGGCGGCGACGCCGTGCTGCGCCTGCGCGACGCCGGCGTCGGCTTCGGCGGCCGCACCCTCTGGTCGGGGCTCGACCTCGACGTCGCCCCCGGCGAGTTCATCGCCGTGCTCGGACCGAACGGGGCCGGCAAGACCACGATGCTGCGGACGATCCTCGGTCAGCAGGAGCTCACGACGGGGTCGATCGAGTTCCTCGGTCAGCCCGTCGCCCGCGGCCACCGCCGCATCGGCTACGTCCCGCAGCAGCGTCTGATGGAGGCGGGAACGCCCCTGCGGACCCGCGACATGATCGCCCTCGGCGTCACCGGTCACCGGTGGGGCCTCCGCCGGGAGAGCCCGAGCGAGCGGGCCGCCATCGACGCTCTCGTCGACGAGGTCGGCGCCACGTCGTTCGCCGACGCCCCCGTCGCCTCTCTCTCGGGCGGCGAGCAGCAGCGGGCCCGCGTCGGTCAGGCCCTCGCCGCCGATCCCGCCCTGCTGCTCTGCGACGAACCCCTGATCTCGCTCGACCTGCGCCACCAGCGCGGCGTCACCGAGCTGCTCGACCGTCAGCGCCGTGCACGTGAGACGGCGGTGGTCTTCGTGACGCACGACGTCAACCCGATCCTCGACGTCGTCGACCGGGTGCTCTACCTCGCCGGCGGCTCGTTCCGCATCGGCACGCCCGACGAGGTGCTGCAGGCGTCCGTGCTCAGCGAGCTCTACGGGACGCCCGTCGACGTCATCCGCACGATGGGGCGCATCGTCATCGTCGGGAGCCACGGGCACGACGACCACCACCTCGAACCGCTCGACGACGGCGGAGGCCCGCGATGACCGACCTGTGGGCCCAGCTCTTCTCGTTCCAGGACTTCGGCGAGCTCGTCGCCCTCGTGCGGAACTCGATCATCGCCGGTGCGGTGCTCGGTCTCGTCGGCGGTCTGATCGGGCCGTTCGTGCTCACCCGCAACATGCCGTTCGCGGTGCACGGCATCAGCGAGCTCTCGTTCGCCGGCGCGTCGGCGGCTCTGCTGTTCGGCGCGAACGTCGTGGCCGGATCCGTCGTCGGCAGCGTCGTGGCCGCCCTGCTGATCGGACTGCTCGGCTCGCGGGCGCGCGAACGGAACTCGATCATCGCCGTGCTCATGCCCTTCGGCCTGGGCATCGGCATCCTCTGCCTCGCGCTGTACCAGGGCCGGTCGGCCAACCGCTTCGGCCTCCTCACGGGTCAGATCGTGGCCGTCGACAACCCGCAGCTGGGCTGGCTGATGACCATCTCGGCCGTCGTGATCGTCACGCTGCTGGTCATCTGGCGGCCCCTGACCTTCGCGAGCGTCGATCCCGACGTGGCGGCCGCCGCCGGCGTGCCGGTGCGCACGCTGAGCATCGTCTTCATGCTCGTGCTCGGCCTCGCGGTCGCCGTGTCGGTGCAGATCGTCGGCGCCCTGCTCGTGCTCTCGCTGCTCGTGACACCCGCCGCGGCCGCCCTGCGCCTGACGGTCAACCCCCGCCTCGTGCCGCTGCTGAGCATCGCCTTCGCCGTGACGTCCGTCGTCGGCGGGATCCTGCTCGCGCTCGGCGGCGGCCTGCCGATCAGCCCCTACGTCACCACCATCTCGTTCGCCATCTGGCTCGTCTGCCGCCTCATCGGGCGACGTCGCGACGCGCGGACGCTCAGGCCCCGCCGACCGGCGCGGGTAGCCTTGGCCGCGAAACAGGAGGCCTGAGATGCTCGGCGGTGCGAAATGGTAGTCCGGCGCAACACGTGGCAGCGCGAGGCCGTGCGCGAGGCGCTCGGCAGCAGCGAGGGCTTCGTCAGCGCCCAGTCGCTGCACACCCAGCTGCGCGAGGCGGGATCGCCCATCGGCCTGGCGACGGTCTACCGCGCCCTGTCCGATCTCGCCAACGACGGGTCGGCCGACTCCCTGCAGCAGGAGGGCGAGAGCCTCTACCGCGCCTGCACGCCCGGAACGCACCACCATCACCTCATCTGCCGGGTCTGCGGCACCACCGTCGAGATCGAGGCGGACGCCGTCGAGACCTGGGCGCGGCAGGTCGCCGCACAGCACGGCTTCACCGAGGCCCAGCACATCGTCGACGTCTTCGGCCTCTGCGCCGCGTGCTCGGCCGAGAAGGCCGCGGGGCGCGACCCGGCGGTCACGCGGGCTCCGTCGCGCGACTGAGCCGCGCCTCCTCGGCTGCCGCCGTCGACCCTCAGGAGGCGCGGGTTGCGTCTTCCCGGGCGTGTCGCGTACTCTTGCTCTTTGGTTGGGCGCTCTCTGCGCCCATGTGCACCGAATCCCGAGCCACATCGACCCCGCCCTGCGGAGTCACCGGGACGACGCGCGCCGACAAGTGACCTTGGGTAGAGGACTTCCGTTCGCAGAACGGGGTGCCCCTACGGTATCTACGGAGGAAAGACCATGGCAGCAACATGCCAGGTGACTGGAGCCATCCCCGGCTTCGGACACAACATCTCGCACTCGCACCGACGCACGAAGCGTCGTTTCGACCCCAACATCCAGAAGAAGACGTACTACGTGCCGTCGCTTCGTCGTAACGTGACCCTGCAGCTCAGCGCCAAGGGGATCAAGGTCATCGACGCTCGTGGCATCGAGTCGGTCGTGAAGGACCTTCTCGCTCGTGGGGAGAAGATCTAATGGCTCGTCAGCAGGACGTCCGTCCCATCATCAAGCTCCGCTCGACGGCGGGCACCGGTTTCACGTACGTGACCAAGAAGAACCGTCGTAACAACCCCGATCGCCTCGTGCTGAAGAAGTACGACCCCGTGATCCGCAAGCACGTCGAATTCCGCGAGGAGCGCTAAAAATGGCCAAGAAGAGCATGATCGCGAAGAACAACCAGCGCGCCGTCATCGTCGCCCGCTACGCCGAGAAGCGTCTCGAGCTGAAGAAGGCGCTCATCGACCCCAACGGCACCGACGAGAGCCGCGAGGCCGCTCGCAGCGGTCTGCAGAAGCTGCCCCGCGACGCGTCGCCGGTCCGCCTCCGCAACCGCGACTCGGTCGACGGACGCCCCCGTGGTCACCTCAAGGCGTACGGCATCAGCCGTGTCCGCTTCCGTGACATGGCTCACCGCGGTGAGCTTCCGGGCATCACGAAGTCTTCCTGGTAGGTTTTACGCGGTTCCACAGGGCCCTCGGGCCTGTTACCGCACGGACGCGGTGAACGCCGCGTCTCGTCTTACGAACGAAGTCCGAGGAGGACAATCACATGGCTGACAAGTCACTGAACCGCACCGAGCTCGTCGCAGCTGTCGCTTCCGAGTCCGGCCAGAGCCAGGCCGCCGTCAGCGGCGTCGTCGACGCTTTCTTCTCCGTCGTCTCGAAGTCCGTCGCCGACGGCACCAAGGTCACCATCCCCGGATGGATCGCCTTCGAGAAGACGCACCGCGCCGCTCGCACGGGCCGCAACCCCCAGACGGGTGAGGCTCTCGAGATCGCCGCGAGCGACAGCGTGAAGGTCAGCGCCGGCAGCAAGCTCAAGGCCGCCGTCAAGTAGTCCTCCGCTTCTCACGAAGCCCAGGGGGTGTCGACTTCGGTCGGCACCCCCTTTCGCGCGCCGGGCGGCGGGTGCTGCCGGTCGCCGACCCGCGCCTCCTCGGCTCCGCCCCGGCGACCGCCTCGGTCTCTCGGAGCCGAACGATCCGCGTCCGCACCCAGGACACCCGACCTAGGCTGGAACCCGTGCCGAAACTCACCCGCATCACAGGGCCCGCACTCCTCGTGCTCGTGGCGTTCGCGTCGCTGCTCGTCGCCCTGAAGCTGGGTGGGGCCGCCGATGCGCCGCTGGTCGTCGACCCGGGCGAGGTCGTCCGCTACGGGCTGCCGATCGCCAAGATGATGAACAACATCGGCGCCGCCGCCACCATCGGCACCCTGGCCCTGACCTGCTTCGCCCTGGCGCGGACCAGACCCGAGTACGACCGGGCGCTCGACATCGCCGCCGGCGCCGCGGGGTTCTGGGCGGTCGCGTCGGCCGTCACCACCTTCTTCACGTTCCTCAGCGTCGCCAACGTGGCCGTCACCTTCGACGACCAGTTCGGGCGCACGCTCGCGTTCTTCCTCACCGACACCGAGCTCGGCAACGCATGGCTCATCACGACGCTGATCGCCGCCGCCGTCACGGTGCTCTGCTTCGTCGTCCGCAACATCTGGGCGCTGATCGGCGTCACGCTGCTCGCCATGGGCGGGCTGATCCCCATCGCCCAGCAGGGTCACGCGGCCGGCTCGAGCGGGCACGACGCCGCGGTCACGAACCTCGCCCTCCACCTCGTGGGCGCCTCGGTCTGGCTCGGCGGCCTGATCGCCCTGGCGCTCCTGCGGGGCTCGTTCGACACGGGTCGCCTGGCCATCGTGCTCTCGCGCTACTCGACCCTCGCCATCGTCTGCTTCGTCGTCGTGGCCGTCTCGGGCATCGGCAGCGCCGCCCTGCGGATCGGCAGCTGGTCGGCGCTGACGACGGGCTACGGGGTGCTCGTGCTGATCAAGACGTTCGCCCTCGTCGGGCTCGGGCTCTTCGGCGTCGTCCAGCGGCGGTTCCTGGTCGCGCGCATGACCACCCACCCGAAGGCGACCACCGGGCTGTTCTGGTGGTTCATCACGGCCGAGCTCGCGTTCATGGGCATCGCGTCCGGGGTCGCCGCCGCCCTCGGTCGCACGGCCACCCCCGTGGAGCAGGTCGCCGCCGCCGATCTGGCCGACCCCACCCCGGCCGAGATCCTCACGGAAGAGCTGCTGCCGCCCGAGCTCACGCCGATGCGCTGGATCACCGAGTGGAACCCCGACATGCTCTGGGCGCTGCTGTGCGCCTTCGGCGTCTTCTTCTACCTCGCCGCCGTGGTGCGCCTCCGCCGCCGGGGCGACCGCTGGTCGGCCGGACGCACCGTCTCGTGGGTCGCCGGCATGGTCGTGCTGTTCTACATCACCTGCGGCGCACCGAACGTCTACGAGGAGTACCTGTTCAGCGCGCACATGCTGGCCCACATGGCGCTCGGCATGGTCGTTCCCGTGCTGCTCGTCCCCGGCGCCCCCGTGACGCTGGCCCTCCGCGCGATCCACAAGCGCACCGACGGCACCCGCGGCCCCCGCGAGTGGATCATGATCCTGGTGCACTCGCGCTACGCGCACGTCATCAGCAACCCGATCGTGTCGGCCGTCCTCTTCGCCGGGTCGCTCTTCGTCTTCTACTACACGTCGCTCTTCAGCTGGGCCACGACGACGCACCTCGGGCACTACTGGATGATCGTGCACTTCCTGATCGTCGGGTACCTGTTCGTGCAGTCGATGATCGGCATCGACCCCGTCAAGGGCCGCCTGCCCTACCCGATGCGCCTGCTCGTGCTGCTGGCGACGATGGCGTTCCACGCGTTCTTCGGACTCAGCATCATGACGAGCACCGGGCTGTTCCTCGCCGACTGGTACGGCGCCATGGGCCGCACCTGGGGCGCCACCCCGATGGAGGACCAGTACGCGGCCGGCGGCATCGCCTGGAGCGTGGGCGAGATCCCGACGGTGTCGCTCGCCATCGCGGTCGCCATCATGTGGAGCCGCAGCGACAGCCGCGAGGCCAAGCGGAAGGACCGCAAGGCCGACCGCGACGACGACGCCGAGCTGAAGGCGTACAACGAGCAGCTCGGGGCGCTGGCGCGGAGCGACCGAGGGCGCTGAAGCGACCGCAGCCGCCGCGCTCGGGGCGTCCGGGACGCGCACACCCGATCGGGGGCTGTCCCGCGGCGATGACGTGAGGCATTCTCGACAGGTGCTGCCCGAGCACGTCGAGAGGACCCCATGCCCACCACCGCCCTCGCCCGCACCCGAGTGACGTTCGTCGCCCTCGCCGTCGCCGCCGGCCTGACCCTCGGGGGCGGACTCACCCTCGGCGGCGCGGCACCCGCCCACGCCGCCCCCAAGGCCTACGCGAACTGCACCGCGGTGCAGAAGGCGTTCTCGGGCGGGATCGCCAGACCCGGCGTGAAGGTCAACCTCGTCAAGAAGTCGAACGGCACGGTCGAGAAGCGCAAGCTCAAGGGCACGGTCAAGTTCGACAAGGCCCTCTACGACGCCAACGCGAAGATGGACCGCGACAAGGACGGCATCGCCTGCGAGAAGAGCTGACCGGGCCTCAGGCCATCAGCTCGCGGACGCGGGGCACGACCTCGGTTCCGTAGAGCTCGATGCTGCGCATCATGTGCTCGTGCGGCAGGCGGCCCATGCTGTAGCGGAGGTCGAAGCGCGACGCTCCGAGCAGCGTGAGGTTCTTCGCGATCTTCTGCGCCACCGTCTCGGGCGACCCGACGTAGAGCGCACCGGTCGGGTTCGCGCTCTGCTCGTACTGCGGGCGCGAGTAGGGCGGCCAGCCGCGCTCGCGTCCGAGCTGGTTGGTCTGCTCCTCCTGGTAGGGGTAGAGGATCTCCATCGCCTCGGCGTCGGTGTCGGCGATGAAGCCGGGCGAGTGCATCGCGATGGGCTGCGAGGGCTTGCCGAACTCGGTCAGCGCACGGCGGTACAGGTCGGCGTAGGGCGCGAACTGGGCCGGCTGCCCGCCGATGATCGCGAGGAACAGCGGCAGTCCGTAGTGCGCGGCGCGGATCACCGACTGCGGCGACCCGCCGACGCCCACCCACGTCGGGAGGGTGCCGGACTCGGGTCGGGGGTAGACCCACTGGTCGCTGAGGGACCCGCGGACGCTGCCCTGCCAGGTGACCGGCTCGTCCTTCAGCAGCTCGGCGAACAGCTCGATCTTCTCCTCGAAGAGCTTCTCGTAGTCCTGCAGGTCGAGGCCGAAGAGCGGGAACGACTCGGTGAACGACCCGCGCCCGAGGATGACCTCGGCCCGGCCGTTCGACACCGCGTCGAGGGTGGCGAAGCGCTCGTAGACGCGGACGGGGTCGTCGGAGCTCAGCACGGTGACGGCCGAGCCGAGGCGGATGCGCTCGGTGCGGGCGGCGATCGCGGCCAGCACGACCTCGGGGGCCGAGACGGCGAAGTCGATGCGGTGGTGCTCGCCGACGCCGATGAAGTCGAGCCCGACGCGGTCGGCCAGGACGGCCTGGTCGATCAGGTCGCGGATCGCCTGGGCGTGGCTGATGAGGGTGCCGGCTCCGTCGGCGCCCGCGGGGCGCTCGGTGACGTCGCCGAAGGTGTCGAGGCCGAACTCGAGGGGGTGTGACATGGGGCTCCTGACCGTGCTGTTCATGCGTTTGCATGAATTGTACGCCCCGAGGAGGCGCGCGTCCAGCAGGTGCGGAGCCGCACCTCCTGCGGACACGCGGCCGAGTCGGGACTAGACCGGACCCGTGCTCTCTCCTCTGCTGCTCGCGACGGCGGCCGGCCTGCTGTCGGGGCTGTCGCTCGTCGCCGGGGCGGCCGTCGCCTGGTGGGTGAAGGTCCCCCGCGAGGTGATCGCCCTGGTCATGGCCTTCGGCGCCGGCGTGCTCATCTCGGCGCTCTCGTTCGACCTCGTCGCGGAGGCGACGAGCAGCGGCGGCCTGCTGCCGACCATCGTGGGCGTGCTGGCCGGCGCCGTCGTCTACGTCGTGCTCGACCAGCTGCTCGAGCACGGCGGGTTCCGGCGGAAGCGCCACAGCCGAGGAGGCGCCGCCGGCGGGACCGGGCTCGGCATCGCACTCGGCGCGCTGCTCGACGGCGTGCCCGAGACGGCCGTGCAGGGCGTGAGCCTCACCGGCGGCGGATCGCTGAGCGTGGCGATCCTCGTGGCGGTCGTCATCTCGAACATCCCCGAGGGCATGTCGAGCACCGCCGACCTCAAGTCGTCGGGGCGCTCGGCCGGCTACGTCTTCGGCCTCTGGTCGGGCATCGCCGTCGTCTGCGCGCTCTCGGCCCTCGGCGGCTACGCGCTGCTCGGCTCCGTCGCCGAGGGCGGGCAGTCGTTCGTCATGGCGTTCGCCGCCGGCGCGATCCTCGCGATGATCTGCGACACGATGATCCCCGAGGCGTTCCGCAGGACGCAGACGCTCACCGGACTCGTGACGGTGGTCGGCTTCATCGCGAGCTACGCGGTGCACGAGCTCGGCTGAGGCGGGGCAGGCGGCCGACCCGCGCCTCCTCGGGATCGGTCCCCCGTTCTCACGGGAACGACACACGTCGGCTGCGATCCGGGCCGCCTACCGTGGCGCCTGGCACGCGAGTGCCCCGAGAGGAAGGACCACCATGAAAGCAGTCGTCTGGCACGGCATCGGAGACATCCGACTCGACGAGGTCGCCGACCCCGCGATCATCGACCCCACCGACGCGGTCGTCCGCATCACCCGCAGCGCCATCTGCGGCACCGACCTGCACTTCGTCCGCGGCACGATGGCGCCCATGACCGAGGGGACGATCCTCGGGCACGAGGCCGTCGGCGTCGTCACCGAGGTCGGCGACGATGTGCGCGGCTTCAGCCCCGGCGACCGCGTCGTCATCAACTCGACCGTCTCGTGCGGCAGCTGCCGGTACTGCCGGATGGGGCAGACGGCGCAGTGCGACGTCGCCAACCCGAACGGCCCCGACGCCGGCACGTGCTTCTTCGGCGGGCCCGCCTCGACCGGGCCGGTGAACGGCCTGCAGGCCGAGCAGGTGCGCGTGCCGTTCGCGCAGAACACGATGCACCGGCTGCCCGACACGGTCAGCGACGAGCAGGCGATCCTGCTGAGCGACATCTTCCCGACGGGCTGGTTCGGGGCGGAGCTCGCCGGGGTCACCCGCGGCGACGTCGTCGCCGTCTTCGGGGCGGGCGTCGTCGGCCAGTTCGCCATCGCGTCGGCGTTCCAGCAGGGGGCGAGCCGCGTGCTCGTCGTCGACCGCGAGCCCACCCGCCTCGCGCAGGCCCTCGCCCAGAACGCCGAGATCGTGGACTTCGACGAGGAGGACCCCGTCGAGACCATCAAGCGCCTGACGGGCGGGGTGGGCGTCGACGCCGTGATCGACGCCGTCGGCGTCGACGCGCAGCACGCCGCGCACGGGCCGGCGGCCCCCGACGACGCGACGGCCGCCGAGTTCGCGGCCGAGGTCGAGCAGGTCGCCCCCGACGCGGACCCCACGGGCGACCAGTGGGTTCCCGGGAACGCACCGACGCAGGCGCTGCGGTGGGCCGTCGAGGTCGTCGCGAAGTACGGACGCATCGGGGTCATCGGCGTCTACTCGCCGACCGTCACCTCGTTCCCGTTCGGCGAGGCGATGCTGAAGAACCTCACCATCCGCATGGGCAACTGCGACCACCACGCGGTGACGCCGCCGCTCATCGACCTCGTCGCCTCGGGCCGGTTCGACCCGACGGCGTTCATCACCGAGCACGAGGGCGTCGCATCGGCCATCGAGGCCTACGAGGCGTTCGACCGACGCGAGCCGGGCTGGCTGAAGGTCGAGCTCGTCGCGTCGTAGGGCCCCGGGCGCGGGACGTGGTGTGATGGCCGAGGAGGCGCGGGTCGACCGCGCCCCTCCACCACCCGACAGTGAGGCGCACGCCATGACCACCACCGCTCTCGTCGCCGGCGCCACCGGCGATCTCGGTCACCGGATCGTCCGCGAGCTGCTCGCCCGCGACGTCCGGGTCCGCGTGCTCACGCGTCCGGGCGGCGGCGCCGCCTCCGCGCGGTTCGGCGACGACCCGCGCGTCGACGTCGTCACCGCCGGCTACGACGACCACGAGTCTCTGACGGCGGCCGTCTCGGGGGCCGACGTCGTCGTGTCGGCCGTCAGCGGGACCCGCCCCGTGATCGTCGACGCGCAGCGAGCGCTCCTCGCGGCGACGGTCGCCGCGGGCGTGCCGCGCTTCATCCCGTCCGACTACTCGGCGGACTACCGGCGCATCACGCCCGGCACGAATCGCAACTTCGACCTGCGCCGCGAGTTCGCCGCCGAGGTCGACGCCGCACCCGTCCGGGCGACGTCGATCCTCACGGGCATGTTCGCCGAGCTCCTCACCGGCGACGCCCCGATGATCCTGTCGGGTCGCCGGCTCGTCCTCTTCTGGTCGTCGGCCGACCAGGTGCTCGACTTCACGACGAAGGACGACGTGGCGCGGGTCACGGCCCTCGCGGTGCTCGACGACGACGCCCCGCGCGTCGTCGAGATGGCGGGCGATCACCTGTCGGCCCGCGATGTGGCGCGGATCATGACCGAGGTGACCGGCGCCTCCCACCGGGTTCAGTGGGCCGGCACGGCCGGGACGCTCTCGGTGATGAGCCGGATCGGCAGGCTGCTGTCGACGGACCGCGACGCGACGTTCCCGGCCTGGCAGGGGATGCAGTACTTCGTGAGCATGTTCAGCGGCGAGGCGCAGCTGCGGCACGTCGACGACGAGCGGTACGGCGTGCTCGAGTGGACGCGCGTCCGCGACGTGCTGGCGGCGCACGTCGCCGCGACGGGCGGAGCGGGGTCGCGGTCGGGGTCGGGGTCGGGGTCGGCCTAGGGTCGGGCTCGCCG
>Ga0265780_10007685_pt1 | contig 13201 bp, 8 predicted proteins | sample P1T30metagenome_FD_192432 | JGI IMG/M metagenome (GOLD analysis project Ga0265780, IMG submission 192432) | Plant litter microbial communities from East Loma Ridge, Irvine, California - P1 T30 | ecosystem: Environmental > Terrestrial > Plant litter > Unclassified | place: USA: California...
CGTTCGGTGTGCCCGCGGTGCTGCCGGACGAGGCGCACCTGCGGGCGGAGTTCGGGGACGAAGGGTGGATCCGGTGGTTCGACACCGGGGACGCGGCGGGGTCGTTGGCGGGGGTGCTCGGGGTCGTGGGTGGCGGGGCTGTGGGCGACGGGGCTGTGGGCGACGGGGCTGTGGGCGACGGGTGGCGTGCCGGAGCGGCCAGGTCCGCGACGGAGTTCAGCCGACGGCTGGCGCCGTTCGCCCGGTCGCGGCAGTACGCGGAGCTGCTCGACGCGGTGTCGGCAGAGACGTCTGCGACCGCGTCACACCGCTGAGGGCAGCCCGCGGGTCTCCAGGATGATCCGGCGGAAGGAGTCGCCGAGTGCTGCGTACTGCTCCGGGCCGGCGGGGTGCGTCCCGTCCGTGCTGAACCCAGGGGCCCAGTCGTCGCCGTCTCGCGCGACCACCCACGGGTCCGCCCAGGACCAGCCGTGCTCGATCGTGAAGCGTCGGAGGTCGGCGTTGTAGCGGAGGGCCGCGGCGGCGTGCCAGCGGTACGGCGGGATCGACGAGATGACGACCTTCGTCGGTCGCACCGTCGCGACGATCCGCTCGTAAGCAGAAGCCTCCTGAGCCAACGAGTGACCGGTGCGGACCGCATTGGTGCCGGCGAGGACGACGAGCACGTCCACCCGCCCGACCGGACGCAAGGCATCCGCCATCTCGGTCGGTGTGGCCCCGGATTTCGCCCATCCGCCGACGAAGTCGATGCCGTCACCCTCCGCGTACCGCATCCACGACTCGTCGTCGAGGCCGTTGCCGAGGAACCGGGACCGCCCAGCACTCAGCGAATCGCCGACGATCGCGACCCGGAGCGGGGCCGCGCGCTCCGGCTCAGCGGCCTGCGGCGTGGCGTCGTTGCTTCCTCGCTCCGACGGCAGGAAGCCGCTCACGACGAGCAACGTCAGGAGGACGCCGACGAGGACACCGACGGGCAGGGAACGACGCACCTGAACAGTCTGCGGCACAGCTCAGGTGTCGGTCACCATCAGCGCGTTCTGCGACGCGTGGGTTCAGCGGAACTTCCGCAGGACCTTCGCGAGGGTGCCGCTGATCCCCGTGCGGGCCACCCGTCGGTCGACGAGGAAGCGCCATCCGTCACGACGATCAGCGAGGGGTTGCAAGGGCGACCCCGCAGCGACCGGTGGCAGTGGCATCCGCGCCGTGACGACCGGGAACGCCCCGTCGGCACCCCCGAACACGACGGTCACCGTGTACCGACCGGCTGGCAGAGGATCGGCGGCGATCTCGGCACGCCATCCGCCGGATGCTCCACCGTGGAGGACCGGAGTACTCCAAGAGACGGGTCCACTCAAGCGGACCGAAGCGTCCAGACCGCGCCCGAGGAGGTCCGCTGGCCCCGCCACGACCAGCCCGCTGTCGGTGGTGACGACCTCGTCGACCACGAGAGGCACGACTCTGCGGAGAGCGGAGACCACGGGGATCGCGGCGATGTCGGCCGAGTCGATCGCGACGGTCATCGCATCGACGAGTGCCGATCCCGTGGCCTCCGATCCGATCTTCCCGAGCCCCGAGAGGTGCTCAGCGAACCAGTCCGGCGGCAGGGCGTCCGCACCGTTCACGAACGCCGGCACCAGGCCGTCACGGGCCAGTGTCGCCGCAGCGGCAGGATCGGTGCGCCGGATGGACGAGATCGCCGAGGTCCACGCGCCGAGCGCCTCTGCCGGGTCGCCGTCGACTGCTGACGTGAACGACCGCGCCTCGGCCCAGTCGCCGGCGATCACGAGCCTCCAGAGTGCGCGACGCGACGGCCCAACGGCGTCGAGCGCATCGAGTGGGATGGCGTTCAGCAGCGCTTCGGTTGCCCGCGCCACTGCCGCGTTCCCCTGCTCGCCCGCGGAGGTCGCCAGGAAGCGGTGGAGGTGTGCCCAGCCGTCGGCATCGAGCACGATCTCGGCGTGCTGCCGACGCAGGACGAGATCCGCGCGGACGAGTTCGGCGCAAACGAGTTCCTGTTCGAGGTAACGCACGGTGACGTCTGCATCGGCTCGTCGAGACAGTGACGAGGTGTCCCCGCGGTCGCGGTAGAGGTACACCACAGTCGGCACGACGTCGATCGAATCAGCGGCCAGGAACGCACGGGTCATCGGCTCGATGTCCTCGACACTCGGGATGTCCGGGAACGACAGCGCTGACCGGTCCCAGAACGAGCGGCGGAACATCCGGTTCCAGCACGGGCGTGCCGCGAGCAACCCCGGAACCTCGGCCGGAGTCACGCCAGAGCGCGCGTGTTCGAAGGAGTACCAGCGCTCGGTCGGGCTCCACGTCCGGTGGGCGGAGAACTTGAGGTGGTCGCCGATGGCCATGTCCGAGCGACTCGCTTCGAGTGCGTCCACCATCGCGCGGTACGCGCCGTCCGGCACGATGTCGTCCGCGTCGGCGAAGACCAGGTACTCGCCGGTTGCGGCCTCGACGCCGAGGTTCCGGGCTGCCGCCGCACTCGTCGCTGCCGTTCGCACGAGACGGAGCGCCGGGTCCCCAGCGGCGAGCGCAACCACACGGTCCGCGGTCCCGTCTCCTGATCCGTTCTCGACCACGATGGCCTCGAGACCCGCCAGACGTTGCGCCCGGATGCTCTCGAGCAGTTCCTCGATCCAGGGCGCCGCGTCATGAGCCGCGATGACGACGGACAACGCCGGTCGGACGCCAGCCCCCGGGCTCGTCACAGCTGTCCGTCCTCCGGCGGGGTCGTCTTCCGCACGGCTGTCCCGTCCCCAGAGCCAGCGACGGCTCCGCGCAGCGCCGGTTCCCTCCGAGCTTCCTCGACGTGGAGAGCGCGCATCGCCTCGAAGACGCGCTCGGACGACCGCCCGTCCCGCGTGTGGAAGGTCTCCGCGGTACGTGTCCGGTACTCATCTGGCGATTCCCACCCGTTCGCCGCGATGCGCCGGATCGAATCGACCACCTCGACGACGTTCGACGCCACCGGGCCGAACCCGTCTCGCTCGTAGTCGAAGTACCCGCGTCGTCCGACGTGTGTGCCGTCGAAGAAACGATCGCTGTCGAAGTGGAAGTAGGTCAGGGGCGCATCCACGAAGGCCGCTTCGAAGCCCAGCGAAGAGTAGTCCGTCACGAAGGCCGCTGCGCGAGCGATGACCTGCTGGACGTCCTCGTCGGCGAAGCTGAACAGGCGCACGTGCGCCGGGAGGTCGAAGTCAGACAGGTACGGGCGGATGTTCGGGTGCGGCATGAACACGATCTGCTTGCCAGCGCTGCGAGCGATCTCCGCGAGTTCCGCGGACGCGAGCAGCTCGCCGTACTTCTGGGCGTACTCCGTCCCGCTGAAGTCCGCGATCTTCTGTCGGTCGTTGGACGTCCCGACACGGTCGCCGAGGAGCCACTGACGCCAGGTCGGCATCACGACGATCAGGTCGCGGTCCGGTGTCGACTCGCGCTTCCGCTGGAGGGCATCGTGCCTCGGTAGACCGGTCAACACGACTTCGTGTGACGAGAACGAGTACGGCCCGTGCCCGGCGATGGCTTCGAACTCCGCCTCGGTCGTCGTGACGAAGCGGTCGAAGGCCTTCCAGCTCAGCCACCGGGACATGTCGTAGTTGATCACCCCGTGCTGCAGGAAGGTGAACTTGAACGAGTGACGTCCGTACCGGCGGCGCTCGAGCGGATCCGTGACGTAGTGGTCAGCGTGCGACGACGCGAAGTGATCGGCGTGCAGCAGCAGCATCTTCCACTTCATGGTGCCGGGCTCCACGAGTCGGAACCCCTCCTGCTCTAGACGAGACCAGTCCGGCGACTCCTTCCGCAGCACGAACCAGGCGTTGACCTCCGGCCGGTTCGCCCGAACCCACCGGTAGAGGTGCTCGGCGTTGTCGTTCGCGTCCGTGTCGCGGTCCATGAACACCCAGGCGTTCTCGAACTGCCGCCTCGTCTTCGGGCTCCTGAGCAGCCATTCGAGCGCCTCGTCCTCGAGGTTCCGCCGCTTCCACTTCGCGCGCGCAGTCCGGAGCGCCTTCCGCGCGCGGGCCCGCGCATGCTGCAGCAACTCGTCAGTCGGTGTGAACCGACCACTGACCCGTCGACGGATGGCGACGATGGCAGGGTCGAGCAGCGCCGGTGTCACGGCGTCGGGGTGACCGTTCTGGTTCCAGCGGGTGAAGACCTTCTTCTCATCGTCGAGCCAGGCTTCGATCCGACGGCCTCGGGGTACCCACACGTGGCGTTCTCGCATGAGCACGCGATCGAAGAAGGTGTAGTCGCGGACGGTCTCATGGGCCGGCTCGGTGATGACGCCGTCCACCGTGAAGCGTTCTCGGGGCACCGCGCCGGTGAACCAGTACGAGAGCTTCACCTGTTGACGCGCTTCATCGACGTCGCTCAGCTTCACCCACTCGTGACGCAGGGGTTCGGACTCGTAGCCGTGCAGGAGGGCGTGACGGACCGCGTACTCCATACCGGTGAGGTCGAAGCTGTGGATCGCCTCCTTGCTCAGGATGCTCAGGATCTCCTCCACCAGTTCGTGGAAGCGCCCCAGCACCTCGCGCGGAGCTCCAGCAGTCGTGGAGTGCACGGACTGCTCACCCTTGAAGTACCAGTGCAGGTCGTAGAGCACCGTGTTCTCGAGCCAACGCGGTGGCTTGCCGTACTGCTGCGCCCCTCGCCGCAGGAGGTCGAGGTATCCGAACTCGACCTGGTCCGTGTACTTCTCGCGCTTGCGGAAACCGCCCTCGACCAGGGAACTGCCGTCACCTCGGAGCCGGTACCAGTACTTGGCCGACGCCATCAGACCGAGGTGGTGGCTCCCCGTCTGCAGCAGGTAACGCGCGGTGAGGTGCCCGTCCTCGAAGGTCGGCCGGACTCGTTCATCGAAGACGATCCCGGTCTCCCGGAGCAGGTCCACCCGGATGAAAGACGAGTTCACCGAGAGCTGGATGATCGGCTCCGTCATCATGTCGACGATCCGGGACCCCAACTTGAACCGCGTCCGCTGCGGGTGGTTGTCCAGGACCTCGCCCGACGGCATCAGCCGCAGCTGGTGCGCCGCTGCCAGGTTGACCGGCGTCGAGGCGTCCGCGCCACCGTGGAGTCGGAGGAACTTCTCCACTTCCTCGAAGTAGGTCGGGTCGAGTTCGTCATCGGGGTCAGGGAACGTGATCCACTCTCCGGTGGCGGCGTCAAGACCGGTGTTCCGCGCACCCGAGAGACCCTGGTTCGCCTGTTCGATCACGCGGACGTTGTGGTCGTTCCGTGTGGTCCACTCCGTGAACAACTGCAGACTCTCGTCCGGTGACCCGTCGATCACGATGATGAACTCCACCGCCCGGAGGTCTGAGGTCTGGGCGTCCAGGGACTCCAGGAACGCGGGCACGTACTCGGCAACGTTGTACGTGGGAACGACCGCGGTGATGAGCGGGCGGTGGTCTTCGTGCACGGGATCGTTCCCTTTGTCGGAGTCTGCTGTCGGGCCACCAAACTCTACCCAGAACCGGCTGTCGTCCTGAGCCCGGCTCAGCCTGCCGTACGATTCTTGCGTTCCGTGCTGCGACAGGGCAGAGCGGCCGACCGGCCCGTCCGCTTCGGCGATCAGACGGGTCGAGCACTTCCTCCATCGAAAGCGACGCAGCATGGTCGAGACCTCACCGCCGCCGACACCGACCAGACGAGGCGTTCGTCTGCACCGCGAGGGGACGGCGCTCCGGGAACGGTTCGCGCTCCTCGACGGCCTCCGGCTTGCCGCCGCGCTCGCTGTCCTCGCGTTCCACTTCACGGCGCGCGAGACGGATGCGTGGACGACGCCGATCTCGCAACAAGCCCCAGGCGTCTTCGACGTGTCGAAGTACGGCGTGTTCGGTGTCGATCTCTTCTTCGTCATCAGCGGGTTCGTGATCTTGATGACGGCGTGGCAGCGCCCCATCAACGACTTCGTCGCTTCCCGGATCGCTCGGCTCTACCCCGCTTACTGGGTGTGCGTCGTCGTCACAGCGCTGGTCCTTTTCCTCGACGGCGCACGGTGGTTCCGAGCGAGTGACGTGCTGATCAACCTCACCATGCTGCAAGAAGCGTTCGGCGTGCAACACATCGACGGTGTCTACTGGACGCTGTGGGTCGAGATGCGCTTCTACGCACTGATGGCGGTGTTCATCCTGGTGGGGATCACCGAGCGTCGGTTGCTCGCCTTCGCGATCAGCTGGCCGATCGTCGCGGCGGTCGCTGAGAAGACCCACCTCGACTTCCTCGCCTACGTCCTGGTCTGGCAGCACGCCGCGCTCTTCGCCGGCGGCATGATCATCTTCCTGATCGGACGGAACGGACACTCGCTCCTCCGCTGGCTGGCGCTCGGGTTCACGGTGCTGATGGCGTTCGCGACGTCGACCCCGGAAGCGGCGGAGCGGATCCTCGGCACGACGGGATCCGGCGTCCCGTCGGTGGCCGCGGTCGGCGCGGTCTTCCTGTGCTTCGCCGCGGTGGCCGCGGTCACGCTCACCCCGTTACGCCGAGTCCAGTGGCGCTGGCTCACTCTGGCGGGAGCACTGACCTATCCCATCTACCTCCTGCACGAACAGATCGGATGGGTGGTGATCCGTCACACCCAGCAACTCGGCTGGGTCCCCGCGGCCCTGCTCGCCGGGATCACCGCCGTCGTGCTAGCCGCGGCGGTGCACTTCCTCGTCGAACGTCGTGGCGGGAAGGCGCTCCGCGGGGCACTCCGACGGGAACTGTCGCGCAGGCCGCGTGAGGACGACGTGCACGCGACCAGCAGCCAGGCACGGTCGGAGCAGCCCTGATGCTGCACGCCGTCGTCATGGGAGACATCGGTTGGCCACACCTGTACCACGTCGGTGATGAAGCCATGACCGAGACGGCGATCGACCAGCTCCGCAAGCGTGGTGTCGATCGCATCACGCTCATCGCCGCCGACCCCGCAACGGCGACGCGGTTGCACTCCGTCCCAGCCGTGCCGCGGTTCCACTTCAAGCTCCGCTGGCCGCGGGATTGGCAGGACAGCCATCTCGAGAAGGTGCTGGCGCCGCTCGACGGGTACGAGCGCGGGACATCCGCTCCGGACAGTGTCTTCGACGCGGTCCACGATGCTGACTTCGTCGTGATCGCCGGTGGCGGCAACCTGACGAGTTCGTACGTGCACCAGATGTACGAGCGACTCGCGCTCGTCCGCGTCGCCCGGCACTTCGGCCGGCCGGTCTTCGTCACGAGCCAGACGCTCGACTCTGCGTACCGACCGCGCGACGTCCCGGTGATCACGGAGATCATCGACGGTTCGGAGCTCTTCGGACTTCGAGAGCGCACGTCCCTCACGGTCGCGCAGTCGCTCACGAGTCGACGTGACGTTCTCCGTGGGATCGGGGACGACGGGCTCCTCACCCCGCGGGCTGTCCGACCGCACGCCGGCATGGTGTCGTTGCCGGAACGGTACCTTGTCGCCAGTTTCGAGCGTCCGACGTGGGTGCCGGACGACGACCTGGACTCGTATTACCGAGTCGTCGCCCGCGCCCTGGACGCAGCCGGTGTCCGCCTCGACTGCACGGTGCTGCTGATCCCCCATGCGGGCTCGTTCGACCCGGAGCACCCGAAGGACGACATCGAGTCACACCGAGTCATCGCCTCCCACTCGGATCGTCTCCGAGCGCTCCCGCTGATGCGAGCGTCCGAGGTCCTCGACCTGATGGCTCATGCGATGTGCTCCGTCTCGACCCGATACCACCCACTCGTCTTCGGCGCGCAGCTCGAGATGCCCGTGATCGGGCTCGCGCACACCGCCTACACGTGGCACCGGATGCGGGGTGCCGCTCGACAGGTCGGTGCGGAGCACCATGTCCTGCCGACCGCTGCGCTCGACGATCCCGCCGCCTTCGCCGGTGTCCTCGCAGAGACGGTGACCCGAGGCGAACTCGCGCGTGCCGTCCGGCCGGCGAGCCGCCTGCGCCGCGAACACCAGGCGCGCTGGTGGGATGAAGTCGTCGCGAAGGCCAGAGCCAGAGTTGCAGGTGATACGGACGCTGGGGCCGCCGGGCCGCAGGCGGACATCCAGGACCCGCCGCCGGTTGCACTCCCGCCTGCAGCGCGCGCACTCGAAGCGCTGATCGGCGACGAGTCCACTGCGCGAGCCGAAGCCGAGGAGCAGGTCCGGATCCTCGTCCTCGAGTCGGAGCGAGAGCGCGAGCTCCGAGCCGAGACCGAGACGGATCTCCGTCGTCAGCGGGACCGGACGAAGATCGCCGAACGCGAGTCGGCGGCAGCCCACCATGAACGCATCCAGGCCGAAACTCGCGCGCGAGACGCCTAGGCTGCCGCAGCCGAGTCCCGACGGGAGCTCAGCGATCTCCGGGACCTCCTGCAGACGACACGAGCGGAACGGGACGGGTGGCGCGACGCTGCGCGTTCGTTCCGCTCAGAAGTCCAGCGGTACCGGGACCGGAAGACGACCCGACTGATCGACGCGGCGACCCGCCTGTTCCGCTCACGCTGAAACGCGTGCTCGCGGCGATGTGCGGCACCGGCGGCGGCCGGATCAGCGTGGTGTCCGAGTCCGTTCGGGGTCGGATAGCCTCGAAGCATGGTTGAGAAGAGCTCGCGGAAGATCCGGGGACGACGGAAGGAGAAGTCGGCCACCGACGGGTTCCTCCGGACTCACGTCGCAGAGCTCGCGACGATGCAGCGCCCGGTGGTCCTCATCGCCGGACCGGACAGCTCGTCCACGCTCCCGCAGTGGCGCGCAGCCTTCCAGTACCGACTGCACGTGGTCGTCCCGTCCGAGGACGCGATGAGCCTCGAGGGCATCAACACCGTCGTGGCCACGACGAACGACCAGATGACCGCGTACATCCTGTCGATCGGTCCAGTCGCCGCCGTGATCGACGAAGAGGCCCAGGGTCTCGTCGAGCGACTGCAGCGGTGGCAACGGTTCTTCTTCCACGTGGCGGCAGGGGGGTCGTACACGGCACCGGTCACCGCTGGCGGGACCGTCTGGGACGCGGCGACACTCGCCCTGACCTCTCGTCGCATCGGCGTCTCCGAGATCGAGGAACTCCGCCGGAGCATCCGTGTGACGCACGAGTCCGCCGGGTACACCGTCACCGTCAAGGACCGCGACCACCTGGTCAAGGTGAAGGACGAGGACGCGCTGGCGGTGCTCCCGACCCGGCTCGGCGCGAACAACGTCCGACTCCTCGGTTCGCGGGGGTCCGGCAGCACGGGGAACGGACTGCAGGTGCTCGTCCACGGGGCCTCGAACGTGCAGAAGCTCCCGGCGGCGACCATGCGGGCTCCCGAACTCACCCTCCGCGAGTTCCGCGGTGGTACCACCGTCGAGGGCTCCATGCTCGCTGTGCAGGGTTCGACCGTGTTGCCGAGCTCCTTCAAACACCCCTGGCGTGCATGGAACGACCGGCTGCAGAACGTCAACGACCATGTGGCGCTCCGTCGGGACGGCGGAGGAGCCGCCGAGCTGCTCGCGGGCAGCTTCTACGACGTGACCGGCTCCGTCGACGGGGACGAAGGCCACTTCCTCACCGAGTCGTTGCCGAAACTCTGGGGGTGGTCCGAAGCCAAGAAGCGGGACAGCAGCCTGCGCGCCCTCTACCGGACGAACTCCTCTGGATCTGCCCCGGTGGTCTTCCAACGCACCCTGCTCGAGGCCTTCGGGATCTCACCCGAAGACATCCACATCGAACACCGCGATGTCGTCGTCGAGCGGTTCGTCAGCGGATCGCAAGCCTGGCAGAACGGCGGTCGGCACTACGCGCACCCGGTGAACCGGGAGGTGTGGGCGGCGATCCGTGCCGCTCTCGTCACCGTGGACCGAACGAGTCCCGCCAAGGTCTTCGTCACGAGGGGCCCCGCCCCGGAGACCCCCGGGCCGCGCAACCGAGGGAGCGTCGAGCAGCTGTTCGCCCAGAGCGGCTTCGCGGTCGTCGATGTCGACGAGATGGACGTCGCCGAACAAGCGCAGGTCTTCGGCAACGCCACGACGATCGCCGGGTTCGCCGGGAGCGGGATGTACCGGATGCTCTTCGCCGATCACCTCGAGAAGGTCGTGGTCCTGACACACGAAGCCAACACCGGCCGGAACGAGCATCTGTTCGCATCGCTCCTGGCAGACGAGATCCACTACTTCTGGTCGCGGCCGGACGTCATGCACCCCGCTGGGAAGTTCTCCTCCGAGGCGTTCAACTCGGCATGGGACTTCGACGTCGAGGGCAACCGGGACGCGCTCGCCGCCCTGCTCGGGTGACGGCCTCGAGACCGCGACTGATGTTCCCGCCGGTCGTCAGACGGTCGCGTTGTACGCCTTCACGACCTCGCTGGTCTTCCCGATCATCCGCAGGTCGCCCTGGTCGAGCCACGCGACTTCGTCGCACATGTCCTTCACCGTGCTCATCGAGTGCGAGACCAGGATGACGGTACGACCGTCCTCCTTCATCTCCTTGAACTTCGTTCGGCAGCGCTTCTGGAACGTCGCGTCCCCCACCGCCAGGACCTCGTCGACGACCAGGACGTCGGGCGTCACGGCGACGGCGACGGAGAACCCGAGTCGGACGTACATGCCCGACGAGTAGTTCTTCACCGGCTGGTCGATGAAGTGCCCGACGCCGGAGAAGGACACGATCTCGTCGAACTTCCGGGTCACTTCCTTCCGGCTCATCCCGAGGATCGAGCCGTTCAGGAAGACGTTCTCGCGGCCGGAGAGCTCGGGGTGGAAGCCGGAGCCGACCTCGAGCAGCGAGGCCTGCTTGCCGCGGGCGGTGATCGAGCCCTGTTCGGGCCACAGGATCTTCGCCAGGCACTTCAGCAGGGTCGACTTGCCGGACCCGTTCTTGCCGATGAGTCCGAAGGTCGTGCCCTGCGGCACCTCGAACGAGACGTCCTTGAGCGCCCAGAAGTCCTCGTGCACGGACTTCTTGCCGCGCATGACCATGCTCTTCAGCGAGTCGTTGCGCTCGTGGTACATCCGGAAGCGCTTGGAGACGTTCTCGACGGTGACAGCAGCATCGTTCACAGGAGTTCGGCCAACTTCTTCTCGTTGCGGGAGAACACGACGTAGCCGATCGCGAGCGAGACGCACCCGGCGAGTGCGCACGCGACCAGGTCGCCCCATTCCGGCAGTCGGTTGTCGTACATCAGGTTCCGGAAGACCTCGGAGAAGCGCTCGATCGGGTTGAGCTTGTAGATCGTGATGATCCACGGGTGTCCGGCCTTGTCCGCGGCGTTCTGGACGAGCGACAGGGGGTAGATGATCGGCGACAGGTACATCCACATCTGCAGGCCGATGCCCACGAGGTGCTGCATGTCGCGGAAGTGCACGTTGACGATCGACAGCACGAGTCCGAGCCCGGCGGAGAACATCGCCAGGAAGACCATGGTCAGCGCGATGACCGGCAGGAACACGAACCACTTCGACCCGAAGACCGCGAGCGCGATGAGCAGGACGCCCATCTCGACGAGCCAGGTGAACCCGAAGGACCCGACGGCCGCGAGCGGCAGCGTCATCCGGGGGAAGTAGACCTTCTTGATGAGCGACCCGTTGGCGACGATCGAGGTCATCCCGGCGTTGATCACGTTGCGGGCGAAGATCCACGGCAGCAGTCCGCACATCAGCCAGAGCGGGTAGATCTGCAGGCCGCTCGGGTCGCCGACCTCGAGCCGGGCCCGGAAGATGAACGAGTACACGATCGTGTAGATCAGCATCGTCGCGAGCGGGTTGATCAGCGACCACAGCTGCCCGAACACGGTGCGGCGGTACTTGCCCTTGACCTCGCGTGCGGTGAGGTTGGCCAGCAGTTCGCGCGACGCCATCAGGTCGTTGAAGTACGTCATGCTGCGGTTGCTGACTCCTCCGGGGCGCAGCGGAGCGCTCCTGGTGCAGGTTTCGGGGACGAGACATTCTCGCACAGTGCTGCGCACGACCGGCTCGCGCCGGAACCGCAAGGCCGACTGGATGGCGAGCAGGTGCATTGCTGAACAACTTTCGATGAATCAAGTAGTGTCGACAGGTGCTCGTCAGCTTCGCCAACCACTCCACCGCCCCGGCGAACCTGGGTGGCGCAGAGCGTTCCCTCCTCCGTTTCGTGGAGGACTGGGCGGCGATCGACCCGGAGTTCACCCCGCACTTCGTCACGAAGGCCCCTCGCGGCAAGTTCATCGAGGCGCTCGAGGAACGCGGCCTGCAGTACGACGCGTTCCGGTTCCGCGGCTGGGCGCTGCCGAGCCCGCAGCCGGCTCCGGCGGCGGAACGTGCCGCGTTCGGGACCGTCGACTACGCCGCGGTGAACGCGATCATCCGCCTCTACGAGCGGAAGCGACCGGACCTCGTCGTCGTCAACACCCTCGTCGCGCCGTGGGCGTCCTTCGCCGCCGCCGTCCTCGGGATCCCCCAGGCGTGGTTCGTCCGCGAGTACGGCGACCTCGACCACGGCCTGCACTTCCAGACCGGACGTGCCGCGACCCTCGGTGACATCGGCCTGCTCGCCAGCGCGGTGGTGACGAACTCCGGCGCGATGCGCGACCACCTGGCGCAGTACATGCCCGCCGACGAGATCTCGATCGCCTACCCGTCCGTCGACGTCGCTCGACTGCAGGCGACCCGCGGCGACACACCCGCCGTCCCGCCGTTCCCCCAGGCCGACCCGGGCCTCCGGATCACCGTCGTCGGCCGGGTCGAGGCCTCGAAGGGCCAGCAGCGGGTCATCGACGCACTCGGGATGCTCCGCGACCGTGGCGTCACCGCGAGCGTCTGCTTCGTGGGCAGCTGGAAGCACCCCGGCGAGGACCAGCGCCTGACGGACCGTGCCCGTGCCCTCGGCGTCGCCGACCACGTCGTCTTCACCGGCGAGCAGACCACGCCCGCCCCGTACATCGACGCCGCCGACGTGTGCGTCACCGCGTCGACGATCGAGGCCTTCGGGCGCACCACCGCCGAGTACATGGCCCTCGGCAAGCCCGTCGTCGCCACGCGCGAGGGCGGCAGCGCCGAACTCGTCGACCCCGGCGTCACCGGTCACCTCGTCGACGCCGACGACACCGCCGGTATCGCGGACGCACTGGCGGCCTACGCGGCCGACCCCGCCACGGCCAGGAGGCACGGTGCGGCCGCCCCGGACCGGCTCGCGTCCGTCACCGGTGCCGGTCACGACAACGCCGCCGCGATCGCCCGGCTCACCGCACTGGTGGG
>Ga0265780_10007687_pt1 | contig 13200 bp, 18 predicted proteins | sample P1T30metagenome_FD_192432 | JGI IMG/M metagenome (GOLD analysis project Ga0265780, IMG submission 192432) | Plant litter microbial communities from East Loma Ridge, Irvine, California - P1 T30 | ecosystem: Environmental > Terrestrial > Plant litter > Unclassified | place: USA: California...
GGTGGATATATTGCTGGGTGAGCCTGTTTACAAACCCCACCAAGTTCTCGCTGATAATCAGATTTTTTGCCGATGCCATTTTCCTCGGAATCATCTTCCACCAGTTCGTCCATTGGTGGCAATACTCTAGGACAGAGGACGGATGGGTGGTGAAAATCTTGGTCGTAAGTCAGCCCTTCACCGCTTCATGGCTCGCCTTCTGACCAACAGTCTTACTCCATGATTTGTAGTGTGGGTATTTCTATATAGTACGTCTTGCCTATACCTAAGCGCCTGTTATTCTGATTCAACAGCCTCGCTGTCTGGATCTTCCATATGTTTGTGTACGGGTTTGGGAAGTATCTTGTCTTCTTGGAGATTGTTTGTGCGCCTTTATCCTGGTCTCAAAATGAGGCTCACCTTGCTGATCAATAGGGATGTCATGGTGGTTCATGCTAGATGTCGTGATTCGAGTCCCTGTACAGGCGTTCTTTGCGGAACGAGCCTGGAGAATGGCCGGTCGGAAAATGTGGTATCTCATTCTCATGGTGATCCTATAGTGCATCTCTTCTTTGGCCCATCAAAGCGCTCTGGCTTACAGTATAGTCTCTCCGCCTTGGTGCTCGGTATCGTTACGAAGATTGTTGTCGTCAACCCTAATCTCGGTCACGTAAGCACCACAGGTTCTCATTATTATGCCAGTGTGATTGAGCTGATAATTGCAGCTTTCTGGTATTCTCATTATCGTCTGGGTACGTGTTCTTACGTTCGACTCCATAGCCTTGCTTACAACCCAGCTGACCGTCGAAATCAGCTCGGACGTCATTGTTACAGGTACAATCGCCTACTGCCTCTGGAAATCGAGAACCGGATGGAGTGGGACCGACAAATTGATTGGTCGGCTCTTGAGGTGCGCACATTCGTGATGCTCCTACTGTACAATACAAATACTGACTTGATCTAGACTTATCATCGAGACTCAATTCCCTCCCACACTCTTGTAAATCTCTTTCAAAACTTAATGGAAGCCTTGACTGATGTTCAGCGCAACACTTTTCCTCATCTTTTTCCTCACTACCCAAGATGGATCAATCACCAGCTTCTTCACGTGAGTCAAGCATCCACCTCTTTGACTTGAATCAGAATTGACATGTCTAGCTGTTCGCCCAAGGTATACGTCATTTGTTTACTTGCCGTTCTCAATTCTCGTCACTCGCTACGAAAGGATCTCTCTGCCGAGCAGACTTACACCGTAGGCCTCCCATCTTTCGTCTCAGTCGTCTGCTGATGATTCACAGAAGGGCAATTCGTACGTGTTACGAGGTATGCGAGGTGGAAATACCGGTATCAACGTCACGACCGAGACATACACCCATGCAAGTCCCCCTTCAGACTCTCGGAAATGGTTGAGCTGATTCCCAGGTGACACGAGACCCATTCCCCGAGACTCGATCGGTCAACAGAGAACCCAAGTTGTACAACCTCGAAGTCTCTGATCAGGATGCACAGACCAACTCTACCGACAAGGACATGGAGGATATCGGGACTAGCGAGTTGGGGTACAACAGTAGTGTCGTTCGATTGACTGGTGAAGGGGATGGCAAGGAGGTCAGATTCGGGCCATAGAGATACATCTCCCGGATCTCCATTCCCTAGACCAACACATCCGGCCGGGCTTGCATTGTAGGAAGTCCTTCTTTGGTTGTGTCTAGGTCGCATCGGGATTCGCTGGGGTCTTGTAGTCCTTCTTCTGTGCTCCCAGCTGGAAGATAATACATGTATATCGGTTTGCTCCGCCCCATCTTGGAGGTGGTCAATCCTTGCGAAAGGCTTAGCCAAACCTCTAGGATATGGGAGTTCGGTTCACGTTGATAGAACGTAGAGATCTACATATGTCGTCTATCATCAAAGTTGATAATATTAATACAGTCAAGAAGTGCCAAGTCATGAACAGGTCATGCATGAAGAACATGGTCCGCGTTTACCCGATCAATTCTTTTCGCTCGTCCCAAAGACCTCATGTTCCGTCCGCTCTACGTCCCTTTCCTCCTCCCGCTGCTCCTTCAAGGCTTTCTTACCACTACTCATCAGCGAGTTCTACCTCTTGATACTCACAGATCGATATAACCCATGAAGTCGTCCCAAACTCCCTCTCTTGACGCGACCGTTATCATCCTGACCGCGACGATCGTAGTAGGTAGACAGCTGGCATATAAAACATAAGCAGTATCCTTCGAGGTAGCGCTCGGCGAGAACGCTTGGGTAATTCCGTAGCTGACCAAGACCATAGCGAGGGTACTCAGACTTGCTCTGAAGAAAGGCTTGGGGTATGATGGGAGCTTGGCGAATTTCGTTGATGAGGTCATGGTCGGTGCGGTTATTATATTGGCCTTTACCGCTTGGGTGTAATCGAAGCGAAGCGATAGCCCAACCTTACATAAGTATCGACAAATGGAACGGAATGGAGACGAGACATACCAAGTATCCGCAGATGACTAATGGTACTGTCGACGAAAACATCATCATGAGCAGGAGTACCTCTGAACTCGGCTTCGCTGCAGGGGTTTTCGGTTGGGCGTCGTCACGAGGGAAATAAAGTCTATACAGGCCGAAGCCGCCCATAACCAACCCAGTAAAAACGACCACGCCAATCTTGTCATCAGCTTCTTTGCTGAACTACGCGAAAAAGGGCACAGTGACTGACCTGAAAGATAGCCATCCACTTGAAGATACTTCGAATGGGCCGATCGGGAACCATCACCGAAGAGACGTTTGTGTAAATCAAAGCCGAGATGGGAAAGGCCAAGCCCCATTCGGTCCCGGTATACACTATCGCCAATGTCGCTAGGGTGGAGACTCCAGCAACCACTTGTCTTTTGGTAGAGTTAGGTGCTGGCCCTGTCGGAACTGTGGCCGATTCAGTCCAAGTGATCGCATTCCACCTTGACCAAGTGACTTCGAGACATCGAGGATCGGGAAGAATATTATCAATGAACTACCTGTCAGCATATACCAACCATCCGCAGGTCCGCAGGGAAGACGGACCTTTTGATAGACAACCCATATCTGGAACCCGACCAGCAACATCCATACCGTGTCCAATATCCTCGGACCTGCAATCTTGGGTAGTCCTATACCCATTAGTAGGCCGATACCCCACGCTGCAGCCGTCATCCCGATGGCCAAGAGGACATCTCTCCATTTCGCCCGCTTCGATTTGGGTTTATCCCCTTCTTTCGGGGTCTGTGACTCCGCTTCTGAGGCTGTTGTGTCCTTCTCTGATTTGTCTTTCGTCGCGTTCGCTTGGTCCGTCTCTTTGTCTTTGTCTTTCTCGTCCTCATCTTCAGGTTGAAGTCTCTTGATGTGTTTCTATCATTAGCACCGCCTCGTTGCCAAGACATACAGTCAATCCCCTCTGACTAGCTTTATAGACCGCTCCCAGTGCTAAGCCGTAAATGACTACCAGCGAGAGTGGTTTTTCGGGATACATCACGCTCATATTGTGAGACTGGATATTAGGTGTAGGTACGAATATGCAATATCAGGACCCGACAGTCTGTGTCCGAGTACTCGTATGGAAGCGAAAGAACACAGTAAGCGATAAGAGATTTAGTGAACCCCACTCTGCTCCACAGGTCATTGCGTCATACAGTAGTTCGGACATCTCCGATGGGTAGTCACTTCCATCACCTGGTCATGAGCATGTCGTAGTACGATCAGCGGAAGAGGGTAGTCAGCGAACAGAAGGTGAATCAACTGGTACATGACTTAACGGTCGATCGACAATAACAAGCAATCTCATATCGACATCTAATAAGTCTCAATCAGCTTTACCGGATCGCCCTACCAATCCCTCTTCCTCACTGGCCCCACTCTCCCTTCGTTCAGACTCATCATCCCTCATACGCCTCTCTACGTCCTTATATCCTTTCCCATCATGATCCCCATCTTCATCGGAATCACTATCATCCCCCATAGCGAAGACCACATTCTCCTCTCTCACTTCTCCACCTCCACCTCTTCCTTTAGCTACGCTCCCTAGAGTTTTGAGTGATCGGGCATCTGATTCGATCGTGCTATACCCATCCCCATCCATTTCTTCATCTGATAGTCGACGATGGCGACCTGATTCGAGTGTATCAATTTCGTAGTCCTCTGCATCGGCCTCGGTCTCGTCTTGGGCTAGTTCTTGCGACATGGCGAATCGGACATTATCCCGAGTCTGCCGTCAGCTGCATACCTCGTCTCATATATGGGGTGATCGTAGACAGCAATTCGTGAACAAGATGAACAGTCGAGGTGATGGATAAATCGGTGATGTGTGGATTGTGTCGATTATCATCAAGAAAGAGGCGAAACTCACAGGTCTCCATAACCACGCAACAGCCATAAATACCATCAAATAAATCAAAGCAAGCGATCCATCAAGTAATATCCATCGATATCTCCAATTTCGCGGAGCATAATCTTCATCCAATCGGTTCGATAGACTTAGTGAGGAGACCACAAAGAAAGCTGCAATAGCGATCACTGCCATTATTAGGATTCGCCAAAGGTTCTGGAACATTTGAAGTTTCGATCTCTGTTTGCGTTGTTGCAGGTGGAGGATAGTTCCTGATGATCAGTATGAGTGATAGCGCATCCCAAATACAAAATCGAACGACGAAAGAGGCGTAGTGGGCATTTTGGGAGGGGCGATGAGCGGATAGAAGCCGGAGGTTATGTTTTCTATGGAACGGAGAGGGAAAGGGTGAACCGACACGGAGATAGGAGGATGAGTGGTATGGGAGATAGCAATGACGTACCATTCAAGGATAATATAATCCACATCAAGAAAGCAGTCAAGGTCAGAGCGAGTGGGAAGATCAAGAGGAGCACGATCCATAATGGGGCGTTCTGACATCAGTTTTGACCTCTCTAATGGCGCTCGAGCAAAGAACGAGGGAGGTAGGTGGGAAAGAGTTGTGGAGTGGAGATGACTAAGGTTGAAAGGAGGGACGTACATCTAATTCCACTTCGACCGTGCCAACAGAGTACATGACTATCATCAGCATTAGCCTTTTGATCATCCTCGCTTTCTCCGATCGCGACCGACAACGAGCCCACTTGTGGACGCCATGGAACAGTCTGTACATGGTGCCATTTGCCTGTCGGCTGCAATCCAACCATTCTCGCCAACCCCAGCATTATTTTGCGGCTCTCTCGCTCGTCGGTCGGTGTCCATTTCCCTACCCGGCTCTACACTCCATACACTCGCTGGATAGAACTTACCTCCAAAGACAAAATGGCACCCCGTCAAAATCCTAACCCTACCCATCACCCCGCCCAAATTCTCCCTCACAACACTTAATCCCATACAAACGATCAACAACAGGAAAAAGCTGAGTGAATTCCGGGCTGCCGAGAGGATCGCAATGACGAATAGGAATATGAGGGATGAAGTGCCTCCCCCATTTTTGTTGATGTAGCGGTAATAGGCGAATTGAGCTGTCATTTCGATTATTAGGAATATGATTGTGCCGGATATGTAGTATTGCATTGGACTGGGAATCAGCGTGTGCGTGGATGGACGGAGCAGCAATGATGTCAAGTCGAGTCGATTGTCGTGTCGAGATTGTAAACTGTGAGAAGAGGTGGACTTACAGTAGTTCCGATAGATGCTTGTAACACAGCACACCCCAGAAGATACCAAATGCGAAGTAAATAACACTCAGAGCGAGATAGAACTAGATATCAGCTTTGATCAACCGACGACATAGCTTCCAGCTCCAAGCGGAGGCTCGCGGAATGGAGGTGTCGATGAATTGATGGGTAGAGAAAGAAGAGAAGAAGGGGGAAGGATTGAGGAACATACATTGATCTTAGGATACTCAACAGCTGGTAATTCCCCATCGAATGTACTCTTGAACAGTACCAACCCAGAATATTCAGCATGACTTGCTTGTCTTTCTTCCATTCCTGTTGATCTTTGATTGAGCAATGTGACGGGTACGATCCCTGTTGTTCAGCGTTCTTCCCCAATGAAGCCGTGAGAGGTTTGAGCAGGAGTTGAATCTGGTTGTGTAGTGGATCACATACCGACGCAATAGTATCCCGTCTTTGGGACTTTGTAGTGAACCGGACCGGTATATGTGGGTACTTCATAGACAGCTCCTCCTCCTGTTCCTCCTTCCTCTTCTTGTCTCTCTCCCTCATTTTCACTACCCTCTTCACCCCCCGAACCAGCAGATGAGGAAGAAGCCTCTTTCACACTATTCGTTACACTTTCAATGATATCCCATTGTCTCTTCCCCACCATCCCCCTGTCATCGGTGATCCAGGACGGTGATGCTTCTTCTTCCAAGACATCCCCCTCCGCTCCCTCGCTCGCGTCTCCTTCCGCTTCTCCTTCATCAGCACCTGGCGCAGATATAGGCTCAGCCGCTGGAGTGGTTGGAGAGGGGAATGACCCAGGCGAAAACTTGAGTGGGGTAGTGTAGATTGATGTTCCGTCGAGATGTAGATCGTCGGGTAGGGTCGTGATGAACCCGCCTAGCTGTGCTGAGGTACATAGTCCGGAGCGAACTATCATCAGCTCCGCTTAATGACATGCGACAGTATCCCCTCATTGATCATCTGCCTTGCACGAATTCCCCTCTATCCTAGTGGATGTATACCAGCGGACTTGAAACCATAGATCAAGTATTGACAAAGACGGGAGAGAACGCGAATAAGGAATGCCTGGAGAAGAGACTTACCAGCAGAAGTAGTACAAATATACGTTTTCTATCATAAGCCCAACCCATGATGTAAACGTACAGGTCTAACAACCCCATTTTGACCTACCTCTTCAGGAGTATTTACTCCAAGGTATGAAACGTCGGACCATTCGTATATGATCAAAGAGACTTGTCCCGATGATGTAGGGTCAAATGATACTATTCATCAGCTTCGGAATGATATCGAGGTTGGCAGAATGAGGCGAGATGGATCAGGGTCATTGCAGGTATGAGGGGACATTGATTCTGGGAAATGTAGACGGTTTGAGCAAAAGCTGGCCGGCAGCGCTTGAAGCAGAGATCCACATACCTTCTATGAATGCGTCCTCCCCCCCGAACATGCCTGCACATGTTTCTCTCAACTGGTCCGTGTCGCGTATTGGGACTGGTATCAGCGCAACCTGGAAGTAGAAGCCGAGATGGATGGACATACCAATATACCCCCTGACGAGACCCGCCAGCGTCAAAGCTGACCATAACGCTCCGGCAACAGATGCACGCATCTCGGATATAAAGTACTTTTAAGTTCCACTGCTGCCTAGGTGGATATTGAGGTGGATGTATGATAAAGGAGACTCGGACATGATTCGCAGTGTGACGCAGTCAATCCGGTGCCCCACACCTTCTGCTTCCACTGTGCCATATCAGAAGATGCACGCATGCATACATGGTTCAGATAAGATCACGCCGAGCGCAACTGGATGCAAGATGATGAGTAGCTCACAGGGATACATGCATAATTATGTTGTGTAAAGTGACGTGAATATCTGCTTTGGCTGCCAGTCCTACGCCCTAGCAGGGTGAGGACTATGGACCTAGCCGATCAATAGCCCAGTCACCTTCACTGCCTGCTTCTCGCGTGTACTTGTATCGATCATGTAGACGAGATGGTTGTCCACACCAGAACTCGACCTCGCTGTTGATTAGCTACCGTTCATCCCCACCCCGTCCCTCTGTTCCCCTCGATTCCCCATGCGCTTCCCTTTCCGAATACAGCATCTACGTCACCACCGGTACAGCGGCATAAGCAGTCTCCATTGGCCGAGACGAACTACGTTTTCGCCATCATTCGCCCACGTCCGCTGTTTCACCCCGTCGTTCGGTACCGCTCATTCCCTACCTGCTCTCTCGCCTCTCGCTCGCACCCTCAGACTCGGACTCACAAAGGCACAACTCTCCATCCACCCCAATGTTCTGGACATTCCACGTCCTTTCCCTTGAACCTCTTTTCCACCTCCTTGACCCTCTCTTCTAATTCTCCCTCTCCTACATCTTTACTCTGAGGACTAGCCCAAGCACCAATCTGACTGCCCCGAGGCCTCGTTGCAAAGTACTCCAGACTGTCTTTCCTATCTATCTTCTCCACCTTTCCTACTACCCTAACCTGCCTTGAAACCTCTTTCCAGTAGATCGCAATAGCCGCATAACCTCCTTGTAGTTCCTGCGATTTACGTGAGTCATAATTGGTGAAAAAGACAAATCCTTTGTCATCGACAGTCTTGAGTAGTACGAATCGAGTGGATGGAATACCGGTAGAAGAAACAGAAGTGATGGCCATTGCTTCTGGTTCTTTGACCGTTGGGATTGAAGCGTCTGAAGGGTTTAGGGCATCTTGGAACCATTTCTTGAACTGCTTTAATGGATCTGGGTTCAAGCCATCGCGAGTAAGGTGTGGGGAAGAGTATTGATTGTGAGAGGTGATTTGAACTTTTGATGTATCCGCCTTAGGATCGGAAGCAGCGGATGGATCTGGTTGAGTGGGATTCGACTGAGGAGCAGCGGTGGAAGAGTAGACGTGTGAGGCCATGGTCCTTTTAGTTTGATGAACGATGATCCGAGAGGTATAAAGGGGTACTGTGCGGAGAGGTGAGTATAACCTGGATATGAGCATAGATGTATAGTGAATTGAGGAACAGAGTCATAGGGATCGACGCCAAGGATCGATGATGACGAATGTCACGTGGACCTGGCCATTCATCAAGTCAAAGCCAAATGCTCGAATCGTTATTACCTTCAATTGCACATACAGGCGACAGAGATCACTCGAAGACATTAGACCACAAGCTGCTCACACTCCTGTCGTAATACCCACTTTGTCCGATCAGCACCCCCTCGAATTACCCTCCATTGCAGCAGCGTCTGTATCCGAATGCGCGTCTTCAAAGACTCCGAGAAGCTCCGCGTGGACATGTCGACTTCCTGCTGAAATACTCAGCTTCGTATGCGAATCCTTGGCTCACAAAAAGGAGTACGATACGGTGTCGATGCTCAGTCAGACATCATCCGCTACTTATACCTTGGTCATTCCCTATCTCTACCGACACCTCGACCTCGACCTCAACGATGCGATCCTGTTGTTTAGTCTCTTCAACGAGTTCCCTAGAAGCGCAAACCGATATTTTTTGGATGCTATACCGACTGATATGCATTTGATCGATCTTCATCTGGCTCATCGACTAAGGAGCTGTTTCTCGCATACGACGAAATTGAAGCTCTCGGTCGAAGACATTGTGGAACTAAAGGCTACAGATTACGAGGCATGTATGGAGCGGTACAAAGAGCTTATTTGGGGAATGTCCGCATTCGGTGGACCTACACTTTGGTCATCACTAGATCGATGCGAAATTGACCTGGATCCAATAGGCCGTCCTTCTGACGACGAGATCTTCAACCCCAGTAATTACGCCCCATTGACGGATATTGTCTTCTCGAAACTTCATCCCGCTCACCTAGTGGTCCGACTTCCCGACCAATCGATATTGGTGGAGAACCATGGACAGGCACCAGATTGTGGGCACCCTGTCTCAGACGTCTACAAGGCCATCACATTGAGGTTATCGATTATTCCCCAATCGTCACAAGCGATCTACCACGAGCTAGCTCGCTGTTGACAGTACGATACAAAGTCTGGGAAGATGATCCTACGGGACTCACTGGACCGATCGCAGACGAACTAAACGACCGGATCTTTCAGAAACTCACCGAACCCTTCATGACCAATGTCGCATTTGACCTCGTTGATCAAGTCAAATTGGTCGGTTTTTGGAGGCAAGGTCCTGACGGTGAGGATGAAGATATCTCCGAATCTGAAGCCTTCGAAATTCTGGATCGCCACGTTCCTCATACTATGCGGCATCGATCGGGATATGGCAAGGGGGATATGCGGGTGACTATCCTACGTGATACTAGTCCAGAGAGCGAGGCTGGTGCGGTATGGCGGACTTATAGGCAGCCTAGGTAGAGATCTACGCGAGTATGTTTTCCTTGGGCCAATGTACCTGGCGGCATTGATCGTTCACTCTGTGGACATGCGATTCGCTCATCGCCTTCGTATAAGAATATCGTCCGCTAGCTGGTAGTACTGGAGCTCTTTGGAGTGCAGTATACAATGGATCTAATGGAAGGACAGCTGCATGGATGCGAGCACGTGAGGGCGAAAGTCGATTACGTTTGTTCTCCGCATTACACCTCGAACACTCCTCGTATCGCCTCCGTCGATGGTAGCACTGACCGTGCAGGAAGGATGGATCACTGCCACCGGCGAACGTGTCACCAGGTCAGCGTTGTCCGATGAGCCGAGCGGTGTTGAGAGGGATGCGTGAGGTGTTTTCCTCGTGTCTATACTACGCCGTTCATATCTTGCCGCTCATTTCCCACAACACCTTACAATCGCCCTGGTAGCGCAGTGGTAGCGCAACAGACTTCGACGTCTGCATCAGTCACATGATATCTGTAGGTCCAGGGTTCAATCCCCTGTCGGGGTTATAATTTATTGGTCTTGGTTCCGTTCACCACCGAGCCTAGCCACTTTTTTGGCTGCGGCTACTCTTGGCTGCGGCTACTCTTTACTCCTCGTTGGTCCAACAACGATAATGACTACATTTACAATATTGTAATTTACAATATTGCAATACTTCTATCCTACCTACTCTATTCTGTCATTTAATTGACCCGATTGAGGTGATGAAAGTGACGGATTATTGAATGGCAACAAAGCGATCTCCACTCGTCCCTCGCTACTCCTCACTCAATCTCAAGCTAATTCCAGCCCTCACTTCATCCCTCAATTCCCCCTCATATCGTTCAGTCCAATTCATAATCACCTTCTCTATAGTCTCTATCTCTGAGGTGAACGGAAGGATGAAAAGCCATGAAGATTGCTTATGTACCTCGATCGGAGTATATCTCGGAAGTACCGTTGTTGGTCGGGTGGAGGTGATTGGAGGTGCGTAAGCTGGCGGCTCTCCTCTATCTCCCTCGTCTTCTTGATCTTCTTCATCGTCATCATCATCGTCGTCGTCTGAGACATCATCGATAGGAATATGGTGTTCGGAACCGGTCGGGCGTGTAGCGGTGTTTGACCGACCGGAGATATTGGAAGGACCTGTTTTTGTGCTGCTGACAGGATTGGCGTTGGCAGTCGAAGGTCCAGAGTGAGTGATAGTGATTACTCCATTTGGACCGACCACGCTCATCGGGTTCGATGATTCCATGTTTGGTTGCCGCGCTACGATCGGTTCCGAGTTCGGAGTCGAGTTTGGATGAATCGCTGTATTTCCAAAAAGGGGACCGGTTGTACCATGACCAAACAATGAGAATGGGCGATTACTTCCTCCCCCTCTTCCACCACCATTGACGCCATTCATCGGTGCATTGAAATGTCCTCCCCCAGCTTCACCAGATGGTGGTACACCAAAAAACCTGATCCCTGCTGTACCAGCTCCACCGGGCAGTGGTCCACCGAAAAGCCCGCCACTTCCCCCTCCCGACCCTCTCCCTCCTCCTCCTTTAGGTATAGTCGAATTGGCCGACCTGACCGGTATCTTCACCACCGACTTACTAATCACATCCTTGATCTCCCTTATCAACTTCTCCTTGTAATCCCCCATCACACTGGTCGAAGTACCCGGTTTCGTATTCGGGTCGGGTAAGAAATGTACGATATGCCTGACTCCCTTCTTTGGGTATATTGGTATATTGACATCAACGTCGTAATATCTGATCTCCTCCAATTGTTCCATTCCCTCTATGAATTGAATGGTTGTATTGGACATATGCCCCCATCTTGCCGGTATCATCCTTCCCCACATCGATTGTGGTTGTGAAATCATTCGCCTCGCATTACCAGGTGGAGGTGTGAATATCGCCGAGTTCTGTATACATAGTACCCTTGGTCTTGTCGTGTGGAAGATAGCAATGATCGAGTCGAGTGGGGTTGCTTTCGGTCTGGGGCCTTTGGATTCAGTCGCTAGAATCCTTTTCACCAATTTGCCACCTATCACCACCTTGTTGACTTTTGAAAACAGGACCAATCCCCTTTCCGAAAGCGAGGTACCGAGCGTGATGAGTGATTCGATATCTCTTCCATAGAGTAGGTCTTTGATTTCAATCGTTTCGCAAGTCCGCATTCCCTTCAACCACCTTAATTCCGGGTCTAGGTCCAGTGAATCCACTTCATGCGAGTCGACCACTGACAAGATATCTTCATCGAGTAGTTCTCCATCCTCATAGACGGCACATAGGGTATTTGCATGGTCTAGAACCCTGCTTGAGCGATCATCAATGAACTCGAAGTGACGGTACAGGCGTGTTCTGGCGTAGGTTGATATACGGCGGTTCAACAACGAGATAACCGATAATGCTTGAAGTTGGCGTGAGTCTGCATAATGATCACATATTATGGTCAAGAGGTCTTCGGGCAGTATTTTTGGCTGATGGAACGACATGACTGTGGTGATGCCGTAGGAAAGTTCAGTTGCTTTAGGCTAGAACAACAAGAAGGCACTGTAGATAGATAGGTACAGAGTGGAGGCGGAGTAAAGAGGGGAAGGGGAAGCTACTCTCTCACGATCATACCCAGAAGACGGAATCAGAATTTCTGAGCCAATTCAACTTAGTCGTCTCTATAGTGACATAGATACACCCCTATACTACCTATACAATGGCATCAGCATTCAACCTACTCACTTCTGGTGGGGCTAGATTCGATAAGAACAGGTTCAAGAAGGATATCGATCTGTTCACGGGGAATGTGCGCTGGTTCATTCAGTGTGCAAGAGCTGATAAGCTGACATACAGTCAAAAGCAGCAACGTCAAAGAAATCAGCAAAAGGGAAAGAACGGGCTATCGATACCGATTCCTTACCATCATCACTCAATATATTCCATACGTCACAGCCGAAACCCAAGTCTACCAAAAGCAAACCCCAGCCCGACTCGGACCACGAATCAAGCTCCGGCTCAGATTCAGATTCAGAATCTGACGCTTCTTCATCAAACAATATCCCAGCACCTCCCAGACAGAAAATCACAATCACCGGATCGGAACCTCTACCGAAATCACTTCATGCAAACCTACCATCCCTAGTAAACGATTTACCCTCAACCTCCGGTCAACCGTTATTGAATGCCTTGAAGGAGAGTAATATACACTCATTATGGGGTGTACAATGTGCTGTTGGCG
>Ga0265780_10007688_pt1 | contig 13200 bp, 11 predicted proteins | sample P1T30metagenome_FD_192432 | JGI IMG/M metagenome (GOLD analysis project Ga0265780, IMG submission 192432) | Plant litter microbial communities from East Loma Ridge, Irvine, California - P1 T30 | ecosystem: Environmental > Terrestrial > Plant litter > Unclassified | place: USA: California...
GGTCGTTCTCTTGCGTCACTTCGCGCAGCAGGAATTGCGACAACGGCACGGCTTCGGCGATTTCTTGCTCGAAGGCGTCAAAGCCGCGCTCGCGCACGAAGCTGTCCGGGTCGTGCTCTTGCGGCAGGAACAGGAACTTGATGGTCTTGTCGTCACTCACCTGCGGCAGGCAAGCTTCCAGCGCGCGCCGGGCAGCCTTGCGGCCGGCGCGGTCGCCGTCGAAGCTGAAGATCACGTCGTCGGTCTGGCGCAGCAGCTTTTGCACGTGGGTCGTGGTGCAGGCGGTGCCGAGCGTGGCGACCGCTTGCGGGAAGCCGAGCTGGGCCAGCGCCACCACATCCATATAGCCTTCGGTCACCAGCACGTACCCGGCGTCGCGGATCGCCTGGCGCGCCTCGAACAGGCCATACAGTTCCAGGCCTTTCTGGAACAGTGGCGTCTCGGGCGAATTCAGGTATTTCGGTTCGCCGCCGTCGAGCACGCGCCCGCCAAAGCCGATCACCTGGCCTTTGGTATTGCGGATCGGGAACATCACGCGCTCGCGGAAGCGGTCGTAGCGGCGCTGATGGTTGCCCTCTTCGTCGACCTTGTCGATCACCAGGCCGGATTCGAGCAGCACATGGGCATCGTAGTCGGGGAAGATCGATTGCAGGCTGTTCCAGCCGGGCGGCGCATATCCCATGCCGAAGCGGGCGGCGACTTCGCCGGTCAGGCCGCGGTTCTTGAGGTAGGCGATGGCGCTCGGCGCCTCGCGCAATTGCGCGCGATAAAAATTACACGCCTGGGTCAGCGCATCGCTCAGCGCCAGCGTCTGGGCCTGCTGGGCGGCGCGCTGGGCCGGCGGGATGCGGTCGTCGGCCTCGGGCACGATCATGCCGGCGTTCTGCGCCAGGTCTTTCACCGCGTCGACGAAGCCCATGCCGGAATACTCGATCAGGAAGCCGATCGCCGTGCCATGGGCGCCGCAGCCGAAGCAGTGATAGAACTGCTTGGTCGGGCTCACCGTGAAGCTGGGGGATTTTTCGTTGTGAAATGGGCACAGGCCCATGAAGTTCGCCCCGCCCTTTTTGAGCTGGACGTAGCGGCCCACGATGTCGACGATGTCGACACGATTGAGCAGATCGGTAATGAAGGTTTGCGGGATCACTTGACGTTACACAGTGTTTGTCTAGAGGCAGACTATACCGCAGCGCTCGCTGCAAATTGATATGCAACAAGCCGATGTCCCCACGCCACGGGGCGCCGGGACATCGTGTTGCTTCTGCAGCACCTGGAACCTATCCAGGCAGGTTCCGGAAGGCGATTACGCGCCTGCCAGGGCTTTCTTGACCAGGGCCGACACGACGGTCATGTCGGCGCGGCCGGCCAGCTTCGGCTTGAGCACGCCCATCAGCTTGCCCATGTCTTGCGGACCGGTCGCGCCAGTGGCGGCCACGGCGGCGGTGACTTCGGCGGCGATTTCATCGTCCGACAGGCCGGCCGGCATATACGCCGACAGGATGGCCATCTCGGCTTTTTCGATATCGGCCAGGTCTGGGCGGTTGCCGGCTTCGAACTGGGTGATCGAATCCTTGCGCTGCTTGATCATTTTTTCGATCACGGCCAGCACCTGCGTATCGTTCAGCTCGGTCTGGTCATCGAGTTCCTTGCGCTTGACTTCGGAGATGATCAGGCGCACCGCAGCCAGGCGGCCGCTTTCCTTGGCGCGCATTGCTGCTTTCATATCGTCGGTCAGTTGTTCTTTCAAGCTCATGGAATCTCCGTATTCAAATGGTATAAACGACAAAACCCGCTGCGGCGACACCGAAGCGGGTTTGCGGACATCAGCGACTCGCCGGGACAGGCATGGCCGTCACCGGGTCTTGGCCGGCTGGACTGTCTTAGTACAGTTTCTTAGGCAGTTGCTGGCTGCGGATGCGCTTGTAGTGGCGCTTCACGGCAGCTGCCAGCTTGCGCTTGCGTTCTGCAGTCGGCTTTTCGTAAAACTCGCGTGCGCGCAGTTCGGTCAACAGACCGGTCTTTTCGATGGTGCGCTTGAAGCGACGCATTGCGACTTCGAACGGCTCGTTTTCTTTAAGGCGGATAGTGGTCATGTAAAAATTGAACCGTTGGATTTAGGGAAGAACGAAATTCTAGCACCGTTTCTGTGCCAGTGGAAGCTTTAATCACGATCGTGATGGGTTTGACACATCAGCTATTTGCCAATGCCAGGCCGGCCGCCACGCCCGACGCCCAGGCCCACTGGAAGTTGTAGCCGCCCAGCCAGCCGGTGACATCCACTGTCTCTCCAATGAAGTAGAGGCCGGGTATTTTATTGGCCATCATGGTCTGCTGCGACAGTTCCCTGGTATCGACACCGCCCAGCGTCACCTCGGCCTTGCGATACCCTTCCGAACCGGTCGGCACAATCGCCCAGCGGTTGATCGCATCGCCCAGCGTGCGCAGTTTCGCGTCGGGCATGTCCGGCAGACGCGCGGCCAGGTCGAAGCCGTTGGCGGCGAGCAAGCCCTCAGCCAGGCGCGCCGGCAACCATTGCGACAGCACGTTGCCCAATTGCTTTTTCTCGGTCTTCTTCAGGCCGATCAAGGTGTCTGCAACGTCCATCTCGGGCAGCAGGTCGATCACGATCGGCGTGCCCGGCTGCCAGTAGCTGGAGATCTGCAGGATCGCCGGACCGGACAGGCCGCGGTGGGTGAATAACAGGTCTTCGCGGAAATGGCCCCCGATGTGAGCACCCCGGGCCCCCTTCCCTTTCGCGCTGCCGGTGCTGACCTCGACTTCGAGCGCAATGCCGGCCAGCGGCACGAACGGCTCCCAGCTGGGACCGTCGAAGGTCAGCGGCACCAGGCCGGGACGGGTCTCGACCAGCTTCAGGCCAAACTGAGTTGCCACGCGATAGCCGAGGTCGGTCGCGCCGATCTTCGGGATCGACAGGCCGCCAGTGGCGATCACCACGCTGTCGACCAGCAATTCGCCGTCTTCAAGGTCGATGCTGAAACCGGCTTCTTGTTTTTCCAGCCCATTGACCTTGCACGGCATGCGCCATTCCACGCCGCCCAGCTCGCACTCGGCGCGCAGCATGGCGATGATCTGCTCGGCCGAGTCGTTGCAGAACAACTGGCCTTTATGCTTTTCGTGGTGGGAGATGCGGTATTTCTTCACCAGCGCCAGAAAATCCTGGGCGGTGTAGCGCGACAGCGCGCTCTTGCAGAAGTGGGGGTTCTGCGACAGGAAATTCTGCGGGCTGGCATTGATATTCGTGAAATTACAACGGCCGCCGCCCGAGATGCGGATCTTCTCGGCCAGCTTGGCCGCATGGTCGATCAGCACGACGTGCTTGCCCGCCTGCGCCGCCACGGCCGCACACATCATCCCGGCCGCGCCCGCGCCGATTACCGCCACATCATAGTGTTTTGCCATTGCCACCGCTTCCTGCCTTCAGTCGAACCCGCCATTGTAATACGGGTGGCGGGCCGAGGCCATCAGGGCAGCTCGGGCGGCAGGCTGCGCGCGCGGATTTTACGCGACACTTCCACGCAATACGCCACCTGGGTGGCGATCGAAGCCGGCACCGGCACTTCATTGCGCAGCGCGGCGCCGATCCAGGCGGCGGTCGTGGCGGCGTCACGACCGTCAGGCACCTCGGACAATTCGTCGGTCGGCGCGTCACGCTCGACCAGCAAGGCGCGCTGGCCGGCGTGGAACCAGTCGATGCGCTGGGCCCGGTGCGGATGGGCCACGGTCTCGCCCTCGGTGCCGCGCATCAGGAAGGCATCGCCGCGCGTTTCGCTGTCGACGCCTTCGAAGAACTGGCCCAGCGTTTCCAGGTATTCCGGGTGCGTGTACGAGACCAGGCGCAGCGCCGGGCCGTCGAATGGCTGCAGGATCTTGACCAGGGTGTGGGTCGAATTGCGCACGCCCAGCACGCGCCGCAGGGCCAGCAGCTTGCTCAATTGCGGCGCCAGGTACTCGATCGGCATGAAGGCCGGGCGCAAGTGGACGAATTCGTTCTGCACCTCGGCGATCGTGGTCGATTCCGCCAGGCCGAACTCGGCCAGGATTTCGGCAGTGGTGATGCGGCCCGGGTCATTGCGCACGCCATGCACCAGGGTCGGCACCCCTTCGCGCGCCAGCAGCAGCGCCAGCAGCGGGGTCAGGTTGGCCAGCTTGCGCGCGCCGTTATAGGTCGGGATCAGCACCGGGGCGAACTCGCCGCGCGGCACGGGCAGCGGCGCGAACGAGGCGTCGGCGGCCTCCATGAAGCCAGCCAGCTCGTCCACGGATTCGCCCTTGATGCGCATGGCAAGCACGATGGCGCCCATTTCCAGGTCGGAGATGCGGCCGTCCAGCATGGCGGCGTAGAGCGCGCGCGCGTCTTCGCGCGACATGCTGCGCGCACCTTTGACGCCGCGGCCAATTTCCTTGATGAAAGGGGCCGCGACAAAACGTTCGATGTCGGTAGTCATGGCAAAAGGATACACGGGAACGGCGCGCGCCTGCAGCACGCCGGCGCGATGATGACCAACCGCCGCCGTTTTTGAGCTATGCCATGTGCACGTGCAATAATTTACGTCTACACTGGTCAATCCATCCAAAGAACGAAACGCATCATGAACAGCACGCCTCAAATCGAAAATACCAACGTCAGCTCCTTCGCCCGCATGCCTACGCCGGTCGAACTGCATGCGGCCCTGCCGCTGAGCGACAAGGCTTATGCCGCCGTCATGGGGGGCCGCGAGACGCTGCGCAATATCCTCGACCGCAAGGACAAGCGCCTGTTTGTCGTCGTCGGGCCTTGCTCGATCCATGACCCAGAAGCCGGCCTCGACTATGCGCGCCGCCTCAAGGCGCTGCAGGACGAGGTCAGCGACACCATGGTGCTGGTGATGCGCGTGTATTTCGAGAAGCCGCGCACCACTACCGGCTGGAAGGGGTATATCAACGATCCGTTCATGGACGATTCGTTCCGCGTCGAGGTCGGCATGGAACGCGCACGCCGCTTTCTGCTCGACGTCTGCGAGCTCGGCCTGCCGACCGCGACCGAAGCGCTGGACCCGATCTCGCCGCAATACCTGGGCGACCTGATCGCCTGGACCGCGATCGGCGCGCGCACGACCGAATCGCAAACCCACCGCGAGATGTCGTCTGGCCTGTCGACCCCGGTCGGCTTCAAGAATGGCACCGATGGCGATGTGAGCATTGCGGTCAATGCGGTGCTGTCGTCGTCGAGTCCGCACGCTTTCCTGGGCATCAATGGCCAGGGCGCCGTATCGGTGGTGCGCACCAGCGGCAATGCCTACGGCCACGTGGTGCTGCGCGGTGGCGGCGGCCGGCCGAACTACGATTCGGTGTCGGTGGCGATTGCCGAGCAGGCGCTGACCAAGGCGAAACTGCCGGCCAACCTGGTGGTGGATTGCTCGCATGCGAACAGCTACAAGAAGCCGGAACTGCAGCCGCTTGTGATGTCGGATGTCATTCAGCAGATTCGCCATGGCAACAAGTCGCTGGTCGGTGTGATGATCGAGTCGAATATTGTCAGTGGGGCGCAGGCGATTCCGGGCGATCTGGCGCAGCTCAAGTATGGCTGCTCGGTGACGGATGGGTGTATCGGGTGGGAAGAAACTGAGGCGATGTTGCGTGAGGCGCATAAGGAATTGCTGCAGCGTCCGTAACCGGTAGGGTCGACGGCTACGCCGTCGACGCGGTGATTGCTGGCGGCGTCGCTCTCGCGCGGGATGATCTTGCTGACAACAATCACCGCGTCGGCGGCGAAGCCGCCGACCCTACGGTAAAATGCCCGGTTCAGTCTACCTCCCTGGCATTTTCCCATGATCGTTCTCGGCGTCGAATCCTCCTGCGATGAAACCGGCTTTGCTCTGTATGACACCGAGCGCGGCCTGCTGTCCCACGCCCTGCATTCCCAGGTCGCCATGCACGAAGAATATGGCGGCGTGGTGCCGGAACTCGCGTCGCGCGACCATATCCGGCGCGCCATTCCGCTGCTGGACGAGGTGCTCAAGCGCGCCGCCATCCCGGCCTCCAATATCGACGCCATCGCCTATACGCAGGGCCCGGGCCTGGCCGGCGCGCTGCTGGTCGGCTCGTCAGTCGCCTGCAGCCTGGCGCTGGCGCTGGACAAGCCGGTGCTCGGCGTGCACCACCTCGAAGGCCACCTGCTGTCGCCCCTGCTGGCCAGCGAGCGCCCCGAGTTCCCTTTCCTCGCCCTGCTGGTCTCGGGCGGCCACACCCAGCTGATGCGGGTCGACGGCGTCGGCAGCTATACGCTGCTGGGCGAAACCCTGGACGATGCCGCCGGCGAAGCCTTCGACAAATCGGCCAAGCTGCTGGGCCTGGGGTATCCGGGTGGACCGGCGATCTCGCGCCTGGCCGAATTCGGCGATCCGAGCGCTTATACCCTGCCTCGTCCCATGCTGCACAGCAAGGACTTCAACTTCAGTTTCTCGGGTCTCAAGACCGCCGTGCTTACCGTGGTCAAGAACCATGAGGAGAAGGTGGTCGCGAATATCTGCGAGCAGGACAAGGCGAATATCGCGCGCGGTTTTGTCGACGCCATTGTCGATGTGCTTACCGCCAAGTGCGTCAGCGCCATGAAGCACACGGGATTGACGCGCCTGGTGATCGCCGGCGGCGTCGGCGCCAACAAGCAGTTGCGCGCATCGCTCAACGCCGCTGCCGCCAAGCGCAAGTTCACCGTGTACTACCCGGAGCTGGAATTCTGCACCGATAACGGCGCCATGATCGCCTTTGCCGGCGCCATGCGTCTCGAGCGCAATCCCGACCTGGCCCAGCGCGATTACGCGTTTACCGTGCGTCCACGCTGGCCGCTGGATGAGCTCGAAGCAGCCTGAACATGCGCCCGACAGCGGTCTAAGAAACTGCCCCACCAGAATAGGAAACGCCTGAATCCGCCATTGAACTTGCCAGCCTGACATCGATCCTACGGTGTGACCGTCCACCGCCAAACGGTGGCAATATCCGTCGATTAAGATTTACGGAGGTGAACAATGCGCGTAGTAAGCTGGAATATTCATTGGGGTTGTGGCAAGGACGGCAGGATCCGCATTCATGCGATCATCGACGTCCTGCGCCGCCTCAACCCCGATGTAATCTGCCTGCAGGAGGTGGCCGCCAACCACCCCGAGCTCGAGGGCAGCGCCAGCGCCAACCAGTTCAAGCAGCTCAGCGGCGCCTTCGGCGGCTACCATGCGATGGAGCATGCTCCGAGTGAGATCTACAAGAACAATGTCCCGCGCCTGTTCGGCAACCTGATCCTGTCGAAGTTCCGTATTTCGCAGGTACACCGCCATCTGCTGCCATGGCCGGCCGATCCGGCGCATCCCGCCGGCATGCCGCGCGGCCTGCTGGAAACCGTGATCGATGCGCCGGCCGGCAAGCTGCGCCTGCTCACCACGCACCTCGAATACTATTCGCCGCCGCAGCGCATGGCGCAGGTCGGGCGCATCCGCGAGCTGCACGCCGAAGCCTGCGCCCGCTCGCGCCTGTTCCAGCCCGATCCGAACCTCGATGCGCCGTTCCAGCTGGGCTTCCGCCCCGGTTCGGCGATCCTGTGCGGCGACTTCAATTTTGCGCCGGATGCGCCGGATTACCAGGCGCTGCTGGGCGCGCCCGAGGCCGGTGCGCTGCCGCTGCTGGACGCCTGGCGCGTGGTGCACGGCGACATGGCGCGCGCGCCGACCACCGGGCTGCACGGTTTCCCGTGGCCCGCGCAGCCCGAGTGCTATGACTATTTCTTCGTCACCGACGACCTGGCGCCGCGCCTGACGGCGCTCGACGTGCAGTCCGAGACGGCGGCGTCGGATCACCAGCCGGTGGTGCTGGAACTGACCTGAGGCCGGCCCAGCCCGACCGGTGCACCGCCACCGCCTTCAGGCCGCCGCGCCCGCGTCTGGCGCCAGCCCCGGGATCTCGCGCAGCGCCCGTTCGAACACGTCCGGCGGCTGCCCGCCCGAGATCAGGTGCTTCTGGTTGATGATGATCGCCGGCACCGACTTGACGCCGGCGCGCTGGAAGAATTGCTCGCGGGTGCGCACGTCGTCGGCGTACTCGTTCGACGCCAGGATGCGCGCCGCTTCTTCACGGTCCAGGTCGACGCGCTCGACCGCGCGCAGCAGCACCTCGTGGTTGCTCGGGTCTTCGCAACGGGTGAAATAGGCTTCGAGCAAGTCGATCTTGAGCTGGCGCTGCTTGCCCGGGCCCTGGTCCTCGGCCCAGGCCAGCAGGCGGTGGGCGTCGAAGGTGTTGTAGATGCGGCCGCGCCGCTCCATGTCGAACGTGAAGCCGACGGCGGCGCCGCGCTGGCGGATGGTCTCGCGGCTGGCGGCCTGCTGCTCGGCGGTCGCGCCATATTTCTGGGTCACGTGCTCGACGATATCCTGGCCGTCCGGACCCATGTCGGGATTGAGTTCGAAGGGCTGGAAGTGCAGGTCCACCCGCACGTCCTCGCCGACGTTCAACAGGGCCTGTTCCAGCGATTTCAGGCCGATCGCGCACCAGGGGCACGAGACGTCCGACACAAAATCGATCCTGAGTTGCTTGCTCACGGCTTACCACCTTTCTGTCTGGCGCGGCGCGAAGGCGCCGCTCTTCGGAAGGTATGGTAACGCTTGACAGGAAATCAAGCGCGCGCCGGCCGCTTTTGCGCCCGGGGCGATGTGCCTCGGCCGCGCCAGGCCCTTACTTCGCCTTTTTCGCGCCGCCAGCCTTGCTGCCGATCTTCGATTCCTTGCCCGCGATCAGGTTGCCGATATTGGTGCTGTGACGCCACAGCAGCAGTGCGCTCATCACGAACACGGCGAACAGGATGGCGTCCACCCCGAACAGCAGGCCGTAGTAGAACGGCGCGAAGATCGACGCGAGCAGGGCCGCCAGCGACGAATAGCGGAAGGCGTAGGCGACGATCAGCCAGGTCGCCAGCGTCGCCAGGCCCAGCCATGGATTAATGCCGAGCAGCACGCCGAGCGCGGTGGCCACGCCCTTGCCGCCCACGAAGCGGAAGAACACCGGCCACAGGTGGCCGACGAAGACCGCGATCGCGACCAGGGCGATGCCGGTGTCGTCCAGGCCATAGCCGGGACCGAAGCGCACGGCCAGCCACACCGCCAGCCAGCCCTTGGCGGCGTCGCCGACCAGGGTGGCGATGGCCGCCTTCTTGCTGCCGCTGCGCAGCACATTGGTGGCGCCGGGATTCTTCGAGCCATAGGTGCGCGGATCGGACAGGCCGAAGGCGCGGCTCATCACGACCGCGAAGGAAATCGAGCCGATCAGATAGGCGGCGATGGTGGCAATCAGGGTGTTCATCGTGTTTTATTGGTTCGTGTAATGACCGAAGTGCAGCTACCGGAAATCGGTGCGTGAATATACACCATCGGACGCAGGCCGGGAAAAGCTAATCGGCCAGCGCGCACTGCACCGGCCTGGCCCCCAGCACGTCCACCAGCACGCGCGGCGCGATGCCGACCAGGTAGCCGCGCCGGCCGCCATTGATGTAGATCTTGTCCAGCGCGAGGATGCTCTCTTCCACATACACCGGCATCGCCTTGCGGATGCCGAACGGCGAGGTGCCGCCCACCAGGTAACCCGAATGGCGTTGCGCCACGTCGGGCTTGCACGGCTCGACCGACTTGCAGGGAATCGCGCGCGCCAGGTTCTTGGTCGAGACCTTGCGGTCGCCATGCATCAGCACGATCAGCGGCTTGGCCGCCTCGTCCTGCATCACCAGGGTCTTGACCACGCTGTGTTCCAGCACGCCCAGCGCCTGCGACGAGACCGACGTGCCGCCATGCTCTTCGTACTCATAGGGATGCTCGGAAAACGCCACTGCGTGCTTGCGCAGGAATTGGGTGGCGGGCGTTTCTGATACGTGCTCTTTCTTGGCCATGCGTGTTACGCTAAAGATGAACAATAGGGATTTCCATTATGCAGGAAGAACTTCGGTTTGCCACCTTCAACACTTTCAACCTGGCCCCGCCCGGCGTGCGCCTGTACGACAACCTCGCGCCCACCACGACCGAGGCATACGAAGCCAAGCTCGACTGGACCGCGCACCAGCTCGACCTGATCAATGCGGATGTGATCGGCTTCCAGGAAATCTTCTCGCAAGACGTACTCAGCGAAGTGCTGCGCCGCACCCGGCGCTACCGCGACGCCCACCACATCGGCTTCGATCCCGATCCCGGCGCGCCGCGGCTGACGCCGAGCGTGGCGCTGGTCTCGCGCCTGCCGCTGGCCGAGCCGGGATCGGCGCTGGCCATGTTTCCGCCCAACGTCAGCATGCCGCCCGGCAGCCGCGACCCGGACCGCTTCACCCGCGCCCCGCTGCATGCGGGCGTGGTCGCGGCGCCCGGCGTGGTGATCGACGTGGTCGTGGTCCACCTCAAGTCGCGCCGGCCCGACTACCGCTCGGGCGACAGCGGCGCCGACCCGCACCTGTACGCGCTGGCCTGCCTGCGCTCGCTGGTCCGGCGCGGAACCGAAGCGACCGCGCTGCGCGTGCTGCTGACCGATATGGCGCACGCCAACGGCCGCCCGCGCATCGTGCTGGGCGACTTCAACGACGTGGCCGATTCGGTGACCACCGAGATCGTGCTGGGCGAAGGCACGCCGGTGGGTGAGCGCATGTTCGACGCCAGCCAGGTGCAGCGCCGGCTCGACCACCAGCGCCATGTAGGTTTCTCGATCCTGCACGACACGCGCCATTCGACCATCGACCACATCCTGGTGTCGCCCGAGTTCAACCCGGCGCTGCCGCAGGCAATCGGCGAAGTGGTGGACGTGGTGTACCTGAACGACCATCTGAACCTGGCCTTGCCCGAGGCGTCGGATCACGGCCAGGTGCTGGCCAGGATCCGCCTGTTCAAGGGCCGCCAGGATTGATCGCAGCGGCCGCAGGGCTGGCCGCAGGGGTGGCCGAGGCGGCCCATGGCGTGCTGCAGGGTTGGCCGAGGCCGGCCTGTAGCGCGCCGCCGGGTTGGCGCAGGCGGCCCTGTGCTGCGCTGCCGAAGCGCCGTTCGCTCACGGTTCGGCCACCGCGCCGGCGGCCCCACCCGTCAAGCATCGCTGTAGCGGCGGCGTAGCCGCGGGGGCGCGGCGGTCAGTCCCACCGCCGTCAGATCGGGCCGGGAAGTCGCCGGGCCCGCATAGAAGCCCTGGTAGTCGTCGCACCCGTGCCGGCGCAGGAACGCGAGTTGCTCGGCCGTCTCGACGCCCTCTCCCACCACCCGCAAATGCAGGCTGCGCGCCACCGAGATGATGGCCGGCACCATGGCGGCGTCCACCGGATCGTGGCCGACGTCGCCCACGTAACTGCGGTCGATCTTGAGTTTGGTCAGCGGGAAACGGCGCAGCGCTTCCAGGCTCGACAGGCCGGTGCCGAAGCGGTCGATGCTCAGCTGCAGGCCGCGGGCGCGCAGCGCCGCCGCGGTCGCGCCGAACGCCTCGCCGCGGAACAGCGCGGTTTCGGCCACCTCGAGCTCGAGCGAGCCGGGCGCCAGGCCGGCCGCGTGCAGCGCGGCGTCGACCGCGGCCAGCAAGCCATCGTCGGCCAGCTGGACGTCGGACAGGTTGACCGCGACGGTGACCGGATGGCCGGCGTCACGCCAGGCGCGCGCCTGGCGGCAGGCTTCGCGCAACACCCATTCGCCGATCGGGACGATCAGTCCGGATTCTTCGGCCACCGGCAGGAAGTCTTGCGGCAGCAGCAGGCCGCGCATGGGATGGCGCCAGCGCAGCAGCGCTTCGACGGTGCCGACGCGGCCGCTGTCGAGCTCGATCTCGGACTGGTATTCAAGCACGAACTCGCCGGCCTCGACCGCCTGGCGCAGGCGCTGCTCGAGTTCGCCCCGCTCGGTGACGTGGGCGTTCATGGCGGGCTTGAAGAAGCGGAAGGCGCCGCGGCCGTTCTGCTTGGCGTGGTACATCGCGACATCGGCGTGGTGCAGCAGGGTCTCGACCTCGACGCCGTCGTCGGGACACAGCGCGATGCCGATCGCGGCCGACAGCGTTACTTGCAGGCCGCCGACATCGATCGGGCGCGCCAGCGCCTGGGTGATGGCGCCGGCCACGTGCGCGGCGCGGTCGGCGCCCTTGATGGCGGCCAGCAGCACCACGAATTCGTCGCCGCCCAGGCGGCTGATGGTGTCGACCCGGCGCACGCAGGCGCGCAGGCGCCGCGCGACTTCGCGCAGCACGGCGTCGCCGGCCTGGTGGCCATGGCTATCGTTGACCAGCTTGAACTTGTCGAGGTCGAGGAACAGCACGGCGCAGCGGTCGTCCTGGCGGCGCCAGGTGGCCAGGGCCTGGTGCAGGCGGTCGAGGAACAGGAAACGGTTGGGCAGGTCGGTCAGGGCATCGTGCTCGGCCTGGTGGCGCACCAGCTCTTCGGCCCGCTTGCGTTCGCTGATATCGGACAGCATGGCCATATGGCTGGTGACGTCGCCGTGCACATCGCGGATCGCCGTCAGCGCGACGCGCGCCGGATAGCGCTCGCCGCTGCTGCGCACGGCGGCCAGTTCGCCCTCCCAATAATCCTTGCCCTCGAGCTCGGACCAGATGCGCTCGTAGAAACCTTCGGCGGCGTCCCAGCCGAGGCTGGCCAGCGACTGGCCCAGCATGCGCTCGGGCGGGTGGCCGGTAATGCTGGTGAAGGCGCCGTTGACGGCGCGCACGCGGTATTCGGCGTCCATCATGACGATGGCGTCGCGCGCGTTGTGGAACACCTGCGCTGCCTGCTGCAGATTGGTTTCGGCCTCTTTGCGCGCCGTGATGTCGACTTCCATGCAGAACACTTCTTGCATGACACCGTCGCGCTTGACGGGATAGTGCGACGAATACACCCAGTGGCGCCGGCCGGCGCTCGACTGCACCTGCCAGTCGCGCGCCGGCAGCGCCTGGCCGGTGCGCCAGATCGAGGCGATGGCCGCGTCGAACTCGGCCTGGTGGTCGAGGTGCGTGACCAGCTCGCGAAACGGCTTGCCGACGGCATCGCTCGCAGCAATGCCATGCAAGGCTTCGCTGGCCTGGTTCCAGAAGCGGATAGCGCCGGCCTGGTCCATCGAATGCACGGCGACCGCCGGCGCCAGCTCGAGCGCGGAGACGTGATGCCGGAGCCAGCCGAGGGTATCGGCGGCGGAGCGATCGGGCGCATCGCCGGCCGGCAGATCG
>Ga0265780_10007689_pt1 | contig 13200 bp, 6 predicted proteins | sample P1T30metagenome_FD_192432 | JGI IMG/M metagenome (GOLD analysis project Ga0265780, IMG submission 192432) | Plant litter microbial communities from East Loma Ridge, Irvine, California - P1 T30 | ecosystem: Environmental > Terrestrial > Plant litter > Unclassified | place: USA: California...
GACCCGGCCCGGCGTACTTATTGCCACGCCACCGTGTATGTAGAGCCGGAAGAAGCCTTTGCCGATGTGCTGGTATTCAAGGAAAACAACCGTTTATTTGCCGATAAAGTGGGCTTGTGGGCCGATGCGCCCGCCCGCGACTTTGCCGATTATGTGCTGCTGGTAGTAACCGACCGTAGTCGGGCTGATTTCAGCATTCACTATACCACAGTACGCTCGTTCGCTGGTTGTAAAAGCAATAACTAGCTAATAACCAGCGCAAGGTAAATATGCTCTGAGCGCAACTTTGCTTTGTCGATGTCGCGAGAACCTGCTGAAGAACATCACTCAGCTTCCAGCCATGCGTTTGTTCTTAAAGGGATTTCGGTCGCCGACCTGACGGCGAACGAAGTGGCGAAACACAGCGCTAACCTGGACAATGGCACCGCTCCCGGTCGGCACTTCCTGACCATTGAGCCCGAGACACTGATTATCAACGATGGAACCTTTAGTCAGCCTTCGGCGCAGTCGTGGTTCCCGACCGTGACCGTAACTCAGGCGGTGGGCAACCTGCGCCTGAACTGCCCATGTGAGGCTGCCCCCGAAACGCAGCTGTGCGAGCACCAGGCCCTGGTGCTATTGGCGCTGCTACACCGACCGGAGTTACGCGTCTTTTTTGATGGGAAGCTCCGGCGGCAACACTTGATAGCGGCTGCCCGACCCTACGGTTTGGAAAACGAGCCCAACCTGGAAGCGTATTTCAGCGTGCGCTATGTGCAGCAGAAGCTGGAAATTATGCCCCGGCGGGCGGGCTTGTTTCCACTCACAACGGCCGCACAATGGCAATTAGCTGAGGAGCTGTTGCTGCCACGTCGGGAGTTTCCGCCACGGGTGGGGGCGGGTGTATTGCCTATGCAGCGCATTTTGGTAGTAGGCAAGCATAAGTTTTACGACCACCTCACTGTCCACCTGTTTGAAGCAGCTATGACGGCCGGCGGCAAGCCGAAAAACCCACTTGCCTGGGTGCCGCCCTTGGAAGCTGGTCTGGATGGCGACGACCTGACCGTGCTGCGTTTCTATACGGGCATTTCGCAGCTACAGCACCAGCACACCGAGCGCAACCCAGTGGCCGACCAGCAGGCTCTGCGGGCGCTGGTGCGTAACCCGCTGGCCCTGCCCGTATACGCGAGCGAAGCGCCGGTTTCGGAGAAAACCACGGCCCAGACCCTGCGCCCCATCAGTCTGCAGCTAGCCCCGGCCGACGTGCAGATAATGGTGGAAGAGGATACACCTTTTTTCGTCGTCTCGGCCAGCGTAATGCTTAATGGCAAGCCGCACGACCTGCGCCTGCTGCCCCTGAAATACGGCACGTTCGTGGCGCTACAACCGGATGCCTGGTACCTGCCCGACCGGCCGGAGGTGACGCGGCTGCTGGCGTTTTTCAAGGCGCGCCACAATTTGCTTTTACTGCACCAGACCCAATTCCCCGCGTTTCAGGAAAGCATTCTGAGTAAGCTGGAGCATCGGGTGGAAATTGTGTACGCCGACCTGGCTCCGGCCACGCCGGTGCAATTGAATGAGCACGGCTTCACCCAAGCCCCGGAGCGGCTGATTTACCTGGCTGATTCCGGTGGCTTCATCGACGTGCTGCCGGTGATGAAGTACAGCAGCGTGGAAGTACCCATTCTCTCGCGCAAAACCATTTACGCCACCGACTCGGCCACCGGTAAGCCCTTTTCCGTGCCCCGTGACCGGACGGCCGAACTGGCCTTTACGGTGCTGCTGGTGCGCCAGCAGCAGGCGTTTGAGGAGCAGCTGGAGCTGGGGCGGGAGGCCTTGTATCTGTCCAGGCGGCAGTTTTTGGAGGAAGAATGGTTCCTGGAAGCCTTTGAAGTCTGGGAGCAGGAGGGAATCACGGTGCTAGGCTTCAATGAGCTGAGGAATAACCAGCTGAACCCGAATAAGGCCAAGGTGACGGTGCGGGTGGGCACTGAAGTTAACTGGTTTGATACCGAGCTACACGTCCATTTTGGCGGTCAGCGGGCGCCACTGGCCAGCATCCACAAAGCGTTGCGCAACAAGAGCAAATACGTGACCCTGGGCGATGGTACGCGGGGCATTTTGCCCCAGGAATGGATAGCAAAATTCGCCCGCTACTTCGCCGCTGGCGAGCTGGTGGGCGACCGCATTCGCACGCCCAAAATCAACTACGCCGCCATTCGGGATGAGTACGAGGCCGCGGCATTGACGCCGGAAACCCGCGCTCAGCTGGCCGAGTACGAAGCCCAGGTGGCCGGCTTCGCGGGCATTGCGCCGCTGGCTGTGCCGCCTGACCTGCGCGGGCAGCTGCGGCCCTACCAGCAGCACGGCCTGAACTGGCTGGGCTTTCTCGATACCTTCAATTTTGGGGGCTGCCTGGCCGATGACATGGGCCTGGGCAAGACCATTACGGTGCTGGCTTTTCTGCTCACGCAACGGGCCAAATTGCCCGGCGAGATTAGCCTGGTGGTGGTGCCCACTTCACTGGTGTTCAACTGGCAGGCGGAGGCGGCGAAGTTTGCGCCCAGTCTGCGCTTGCTCACGGCGCACGGCCCGGACCGTCCCCGCAGTTCGGAGGCATTTACCCGGTATGATGTGGCGCTGACTACCTACGGCACGCTGCTCACCGACATTGCTTTTCTGAAGAATTACCGATTCAACTACGTGTTTCTAGATGAGTCGCAGGCCATCAAAAACCCTGATTCATTGCGCTACCGGGCGGCTCGCTGTTTGCAGGCCCGCAACCGGGTGGTGCTCACCGGCACGCCCCTTGAAAACAACACCTACGACCTCTACGGGCAGCTTTCCTTTGCCTGCCCCGGCCTGCTGGGCAGCCAGCAGCATTTCAAGGACCAGTTTGCGGTGCCCATCGACAAGTTCAACTCGGACGTGCACGCCCGGGCCTTGCGGCGCAAAATTGAGCCCTTCGTGCTGCGGCGCACCAAGCAGCAGGTGGCCGCTGAATTGCCGCCCAAAACCGAAATGGTGCTGCACTGTGCGATGGATGAGGAGCAGCGCCGGGTGTACGATTTTCACCGCAAGGAGTACCGCGACCGGCTGATGGGCCAGCACCCCGACCACCCACTGAAGGAGCGGGCCAACATCCTGCAAGGCCTCACCAAGCTGCGCCAGATTTGCGACTCGCCGGCGCTGCTGCCCGATGCGGAAGGCTTCGGCGCGGCCTCGGCCAAGCTGCAGGTGCTGCTGCGTGAAATCGATAACAAGGCCCCACAGCACAAGATTCTGGTGTTTTCGCAGTTTGTGCGCATGCTCGATATCATTCGGGCGGCCCTCACGGAACGGGGCATTCCAACGGCCTACCTCACGGGCCAGACCCGCGACCGGGCCGGCGCCGTGGCGTCTTTCCAGAACGACCCGAAGGTGCGCGTGTTCCTCATCAGTCTGAAAGCGGGCGGCACGGGCCTCAACCTGACCGAGGCCGACTACGTGTACCTCGTGGACCCGTGGTGGAACCCCGCTGTGGAAAACCAGGCCATCGACCGCAGCCACCGGCTGGGGCAGGACAAGCCCGTGGTGGCCGTCCGCCTCATTTGCCCGAATACCATCGAGGAAAAAATCCAGACCATGCAGGCGGGCAAAACGGCCCTGGCCAGCGACCTCATTCGGACCGATGCGGCCGTACTCAAGTCGCTTTCGCGGGATGAGCTGCTGGACTTGTTCAGCTGATAAGGTGCCGGCTGTTCCTGTGAAGGTTTGTTGCCGGAAGCGAAGGTTTGTAGTCGGGAAGTGAAGGTTTGTAGCAGGGAAGGAAGGTTTGTGGTCGGGAAGCGGTTGACGGCAGTCTTGGAGCAAAGGTTTGTTATCGGGAAGCGGTTGGTGGGTGTCTGGATAGCAGTTGGCGGCGGTCGGGAAACGGTTGGCGGGTATCGGGAAGGGAGGGTTTGTAGTCGGGAAGGGGTTGGTGGCGGTCGGGAAGTGGTTGGCGGGACTCGGAAGCTGGCCGCAGTAGGAAGCAATGACAGATTTCCGGGCCTAGTTTTGCGCATGGATTTTATTGAACTTACCGTTGAGGCCCCGCGCGAGCTGGCCGACATTCTGGTGGCTGAGCTGGCCGAAGTAGGCTTCGACACCTTTGAAGACACCGACGAAGGCTTCCGCGCCTACACCACCGAGGATATTTTCAACCCTGATGCGGTGGAAGAAATCATGGCCCGCTACTCCGGCATCGGCGACCTGAGCCACTCGCACCGCATCATCACCCGCCAGAATTGGAACGCCGAATGGGAGAAGAACTTCCAGCCGCTCATCATTGCCGAGCGCGTATCGGTGCGGGCGCCTTTCCACCCCGAGCCGGCCGACGTCGACTACGACATCGTAATTATGCCGCGCATGTCCTTCGGCACCGGTCACCACGAAACTACAGCCCTCATGATTGAAAACCAGCTTGATGTGGACCACAAGGGCCTGCGCGTGCTGGACATGGGCACCGGTACCGGCATCCTCGCCATCATGGCCGAGCTGCTGGGCGCCCGCCAGGTGCTGGCCGTGGACACCGAGCCCTGGACCGTGGAAAATGCCCGCGACAACGCCGCCGAAAATCAGTGCCACGGCATCGAGTGCCGCCTGGGCGGCGTGGAAACGCTGGCGAACGAGGCGCCCTTCGACCTTATCCTGGCCAACATCAATCGCAACGTGCTGCTCGAAGACATGCACGAGTACGCCCGCCTGCTGCCCAGCGGCCGGCCCATCCTGTTCAGTGGCTTCTACGAGGAAGACCTCCCCAAAATCACGGCCGAAGCCAGCAAGCATGGCCTGCGCTACCAGCGCCACCGCACACTGCGGAGCTGGGTGTCGGCAGTCTTTGAGAAAGAATAGGGGGAAATAAAGATGATGGCATCGTTCCCGGCAACGATTGCGCGAATAAAAAAGCAGCAGGTAGCTATTGAGGCTGGGGCTGGGCGTAATATTAGAGAAGGATTACCGGGCTGCGGCTGCTTTTAAAGGCGGTAGCAGTCCGGTAGGCCCTTAGAATCTTTTATTATATTATTCCCACAATGACATCTTTTTACTCCCGGTCTCTTTCTTCTTTCCTCACTCGTCCGCGCCGCTCGGCTCAGATTGGAGTGGGCTTCCTCGCTACCCTGGCCGGCTTAGCCGCCAGCGCCCCGGCGCAGGCCCAGCAGTTGGCTTTTCCGGGGGTGGAAGGCGCCGGGCGCTTCGTGACTGGCGGCCGGGGCCGGGCGGCCACGCCCACCACGGTGTTTGAGGTGACCAGCCTGGCCGATACCAATACGCCGGGCACGTTGCGTTACGCGTGCAGCCAGTCAACCAGCACTTATCCCTACCGCACCATCGTGTTCCGGGTGTGCGGCACCATTCGCCTGACGTCGCGGCTGAGCATTCCGCGCAACACCACCATCGCGGGTCAGACGGCGCCCGGTGATGGCATCTGCGTTGCCGACCGGCAGGTTTCGGTGAGCGGCGACAACGTTATCGTGCGCTTCATGCGCTTCCGCCTCGGCGACTACTACCCGCAAACCAGCGGTGGTGGCATGGTGAACGGCAACGGCGACGACGATGCCTTCAGCAGCCAGGAGCGCAAAAACATTGTCATCGACCACTGCACCATGAGCTGGAGCGAGGACGAGGCCTTCACCTTCTACGGCGCCGCCACCGATTCGATGACCCTGCAATGGAACCTCATTTCGGAGCCGCTGAACTACTCCTACCACTTCGAAACCGGCGACTCAGACTACGAGCGCCACGGCTACGGCGGCATCTGGGGCGGCCGGCGGGCCTCGTTCCACCACAACCTGTTTGCTCACTGCAGCAGCCGCACCCCGCGCTGGAACGGCACCCGCTACGGGGCCGCTATCGGCTCGGAAAACTGCGATTTCCGCAACAACGTCATCTACAATTGGGGTACCGGGGCCAACACCTACGGTGGCGAGGGCGGCAACTACAACATGGTGAACAACTACTACAAGTACGGCCCCAACAGTGGTACCAGCACCAGCAGCCGCTCGCGAGTGATGAACCCCTACAAGCAAACCTCCGCGCCCGTACTGCCTTACGCTCAGGTGTATCTCACCGGCAACTATGTAGATGGCAACCCCACCGTGACGGCTGCTAACTGGAAAGGCGTGACCATGCAGGGCAGCACCCAAGCCGATACGGTGCTGTCGAAGGTGCTGACGCCCTTCAACATCGCGCCGCTCAACACGCAAACCGCTACCGCTGCCTACACGTCGGTGCTGCAAGGGGTGGGTTGCATCCTGCCCGTGCGCGATGCCGTGGACCAGCGCATCATCAACGACGTGCAGAACCGTACCGGAGCTATTATCGACGTGCAGGGCGGCTTTCCGCACGGCACGCCCTACAGCACTTCGCAAACGGCCTGGCCGGTACTTACCTGCGGCCCCGCGCCCGTCGACTCCGACCACGACGGCATGACCGACGCCTACGAAACTGCCAACGGCCTCAACCCCAACAATGCCGCCGACCGTCAGACCATTGCTGCCAACGGCTATACCAACCTCGAGAACTACCTCAACGGCCTCGTGACAATAGTGACGGGCACCAAACCCACCGGCGCTACCATCGAGCCCCTGCACCTTTTTCCCAACCCCGCCAGCGAGCAGCTGACGGTGGAACACCCAAAATCTACTGCTGCTGCCCGCATTGCGGTCTACAACTTTGTGGGGCAGCGCGTGGCCTCGTTCACGCCGGCTGCCGGCAGCCTCAACACGCCGGTTGATATCAGCGCCTTCGCCAAGGGCAATTACATGCTGGTGTACACCGACGAAAACGTGAAGATGACCGGTAAATGCACGCGGGAATAGTAACTACGTAACTTAATTGCCTCACCGGGGCCTGAACCGTGCTCGGCGAGCCTGGTTCAGGCCCCTTGGTTTTTCGTCTTACTTCCTTTTCTTCTCATGCTTAGCCATCGAATTATTTGCTGCGCGGCCTCGCTGGGGCTATTGCTCCTGACTGCGTTTGTGGCGCCTCCCGGGCACATTACGGTGTACCTTATTGGTGATTCCACCATGTCGATAAAGGAGGTAAAGAACTATCCGGAAACGGGCTGGGGCATGCCGTTCGCGGTTTTCTTCGATGAAACCGTGACGGTGGATAACCGGGCCCAGAATGGGCGCAGCACCAAAAGCTTCGTGTCCGAAAACCGCTGGCAGCCCGTGGCCGCCGCGCTGCATGAGGGCGACTACGTGTTTATCCAGTTTGGCCACAACGATGAAGTGCCGACCAAGCGCAGCTACACGCCCGAAGCCGATTACAAGAATTACCTCATCCGTTTTATTGCCGAAACCCGCGCCAAAAAAGCTACGCCCGTACTGCTCACGCCCGTGGCCCGCCGCAAGTTCGACGCGACCGGTAAGGTAGAGGAAACCCACGCCGTATACGCCGAAATTGTGCGCACCACCGCCCGCGAGCAGCAGGTAGCCCTCATCGACCTGGACCGCGAAAGCCAGGCAATGCTCCAGCAGTACGGAGTCGAAAACTCCAAGCTGCTTTTCAACCAGCTAGCCCCCGGCGAACATCCCAACTACCCCGCCGGCAAAGAAGATAACACGCATTTCAACGAACTGGGCGCCCGCAAAATGGCTCAAATTGTGCTCACTGACATCCGGACCCTGCATCTGGAGTTGGCCAACCGCATCGTGCAGCGCGAAGCTCCTAAAACGGTGGACCCGCAGGCACGGTAGGGCTTAGTATAAGTGCATCGCACCGAGAGCAGCAAGCTTGGTAAGAGACCAATGGAGCTTGTTGGATTATCTATGAGCGTTTTAGGTCAGCGCTAGCAGCTCCTTTTCCAACTTGGAGGCTACTCCACCAGCTTCGGTAGTGGGCGCGACGACTCCCGTACCACCAAGGTTGTGGGCAGCTTCATGGTGCTGGGGCCGGTGGTTTTGTTCTTGCGCTCAATCTGCTCGATGAGGCGTTCGGCGGCTAGCTGGCCAATTTCCTGCGCCGGCTGGGTCACGGTACTCAGTGGCGGACTAAGCAAGTGGGCTGACTGCGAGTTAGTGAAGCTGAGCAGGGCCACTTGGTCGGGCACGCCCACGCCACGCTGGCGCAGAGCTGCGAGGCACCCAAGAGCCAGCCGGTCGCTGGCCGTAAAAAAGGCATCTGGGGGAGGTGAGAGAGCCAGTAGTTCGTCAACTAGCGGGCCGGCCTCATCGGGACCGAAAGTGCCGTAGCGCACCAGGTTTTCGTCGTACGGAACACCGTACTGTTCCAGGGCGGCGCGGTACCCAGCCAAGCGCTCCTGCGCAATGCTGAGGTAGGGCGGAATGGTGAGGTGAGCAATACGCCGCCGGCCGGTTTGCAGCAGGTGCGACGTGGCAGAATAGGCCCCGCCAAAATTATCGGCCACTACCTGGGTCACGGGCAATTCGGCCGCCACGCGGTCGAAAAGCACCAGTGGTATGCCTTGCGCGATAACCGATTTTAGGTGCGCGACATCGGCAGTTTCGCTGGAAAGTGAGAGGAGCAGCCCATCGACGCGGCGCGATACTGCTTGTTGCACGTTGGCCACCTCGCGCTCGTACGACTCGTGCGTTTGGAAGATGATGACGTGGTAGCCGCGGTTGTAGGCAATGGCCTCGATGCCGTTGATGGCCTGCGAAAAGAAGTTGTTCGCAATCTGCGGGACGATGACAGCCAGCGCTTTACTGCTGTTGCCCTTCAGGCTGAGAGCAATGGGATTGGGCCGGTAATTAAGCCGTTCGGCATACTCCATCACCAGCCGTTTGGTCTCGGGGCTGATTTCGTAGCTGTCGCGCAAAGCCCTGGATACCGTCGAGGTTGACAGGTTTAGCGCGTGCGCGATGTCCTTAATGGTAACGGGGTCCAAGCGCTTAGGGGAAGGAGTTCACAAGCCAAATCCAACACAAGAGTACCGAATTTTTAGCTAAATCGGAACCCCAATCGACATATTGGCCGCTTATTAGCTGCCAACTGGGGCCGAATATCGATACGGGCTTCATGCCGTCGCCATCTTTGTAGCCTAATCTAGAGGCTGGTTCTCCCGTTCCGAACCAGCTATTTTTGACCGAATGCCAACATGAGAAAAGTGCGTTTGCAACAAGGAGTGGTGGCGGCCCTGCTAGCCGTGGGCGCCGCCCTGTCGGCCTTCCGGCCGCAGCCCACCGAGGATGGCCTACTGGCGCGTATTGCGGCTCAGCTGGGTGAGTTCTACGCCGCCGCCCGCCAGGAAAAAGCTTACCTCCACATCGACCGACCGGTGTACGGCACCGGCGAAACCATCTGGTTCAGCGCCTACGTAGTCGACGCCTCCCGACACCAGCTCGACTCACTCAGTTCGGTACTGCACGTCGATTTGCTCTCGCCCGAGCGCAAGGTAGTAGCCCGGCGTACCCTGCGCCTGCAGGGCGGGCGCACCAATGGCGACATCGACATTGCCGACACCCTGGCGGCGGGCACTTACGTGCTGCGCGCCTACACCAACTGGATGCGCAACGCCGGTGAGGAGTTCATCTATAGCCGTCAGCTCAGCGTCTGGCCCGCCTCGCCGATTGGCCCACAGGAGCCCGCCACGCCCGCGGCGCCTACCACTGCCTATGCCCGCGCTCGCGCCGCTGCTGCTGCCCGGCCCGATATCCAGTTCTTTCCCGAAGGCGGCTATCTGGTAGAGGGCCTGCCCGCCGTGGTGGCCTGCAAAGCCATTGATGCCAGCGGCCGGGGCCTCGATGTGCGGGGCCAAGTACTGAACGCTCAGAACGCTGTGGTGGTGAAAGATTTCAGCAGCCGTCACCTGGGCATGGGGCGCTTTGCTTTTGTGCCGGGTGCGGGGCAGCGCTACCACGCCCACCTCACGTTGCCCGATGGCAGTGCAGTCGACTACCCATTGCCAGCGGCCAAATCCAGCGGCTACGTAATGCATGTAGTGGACGCTGGGGCCGACTTCGTGGTAGAGGCCCGCTACCGGGGGGCGGCCGGAGCGCCCGGCCCCGTGCTGCTCATGACGCAGGTGCGAGGCGTAGCGGCATATCCGGGCCCCCGCACTCTCACCGGCGATGCGCCCGCTATCTGGCGCATGCCGAAGAAAAACTACCCCACTGGTATCGTGCATTTCACCTTGTTTGATGCGCAGGGCACCCCGCAGTGCGAGCGACTGGCCTTCGCACAGAACGGTCCGACTAATCTGCGCATCAACATTACGCCAGACCAGCCCAGCTATGGCGCCCACGCCCCCGTGCAGCTAGCCGTGCGCGTAACCGATGCCGCGGGCCAGCCCGTGGCCACTACGTTCTCATTGGGTGTAAGCGATGCTGCCCTCGCTGCTCTCGACCCTAATGCCGAAACCATTGCCTCCAACCTGCTGCTGACTTCCGACCTGGTGGGCTATGTGCAGGCCCCGGGCTACTACTTCCGCGACCAAACCCCAAGCACGCTGCAGGCCCTCGACGACCTGCTGCTGACCCAGGGCTGGCGCCGCTTCGTGTGGAAGGAGGTCCTGGCCGGCCAGGCGCCAGCGCTGCGCTTTGCCCCCGAAAAGGATATCAGCCTAGTGGGCCAAGTCGTGAGCGAACATGGCAACCGGCCTATTCCCAACAGCCAGCTTACGTTTTTGCAAACCCGGCCGAGCCGAAACATTGTGACGGGCACAACCAATGCCGATGGGCGCTTCATCTTCAGTGGCGTACCCGTGCGCGACACGGCTGTGATTACCCTCCAGGCCCGCCGTTCGCAGGGCGGTTCCAACGTCATTATTCGGCCCGACACAGGCCCTGCCAGCGCCGGCCCGCCGCTGCCCACCCTGCCGTCACTGGCCCAGGCGCCGGCGGCGGTATCCACGTTTGTGCGCCGCAGCCGCCAGGTTCAGGCCGCCGAACTGGACCTGCATCCTGAAAAAGCCATCCGCAACATCAACCTAAGTAACGTAGCCGTGACTGCCAAGCGCGAGGCGGTGCCGCGCGATGACCCGCGGCGCCTTTACGGGGCTACTGGCGGTACGGTCATTGACTTTGCCAACGAGCCCGCCGCGCAGTCAGGCATGAACATCCTGCAGTTCCTGCAGGGGCGGGTGGCCGGCCTCACCATCAGCGGCAACCCGCCAAATATGACGGCCCAAATTCGGAACAGCGGTACGCCTTTGTTTATTCTGGATGGCCTCAAGGTTGATATTGATGTCATCAGCACCCTGACTTCAGCCGATGTTGAATCGGTAGAAATATTCAAGGGCAGTGAAGCGGCCATTTTTGGTGGCAGCGGCGGGGCCATTGCTATCTACACGAAGCGTGCTAATCCCAACTACAAAGGGGCCGACAGTGGCCCCGCACCGGGCATTGCCACCGTGAAGCTGCCCGGCTTCTACGAAGCTCGTGAGTTTTACCAGCCGCGCTACAATGCCCTGCTCACCAACCCGCCCGCCGACCCTCGCACCAGTACCCTCTACTGGAACCCGCTGGTGAGCACCAACGCCAAGGGAGAATCCGAACTGCATTTCTTTACTGCCGATGCCGGCGGCACCTTCCAAGCCACTGCCGAGGGCCTAAGTGTTGACGGCCGCCCGGCCCTGGGCACCGGTACCTTGAGCGTGAAGGGCAAATAAGCGCCCATCGCCCCGGCTAAGCCGCTTGCGGCGGTCCGGCCGAAAGCTTCAAATACCGTCCTGCTTGCCCAGTAAAAAGCCCCACTGAACAAATCAGTGGGGCTTTTTACTGGGTTTAAGGTAAGCAGAGCTTATTCCACCATCACTTTGCGCGTCACCGGAATGCCATCTATAGTCAACTGCAGAGTGTAGATGCCTGCAGCCAAGCCGCGCACGTCAAACGCTGCATCGATGGGCTGACCAGCCGCAGCGCTTAGCCGTTGGGCCCGTACCTTCTGACCCAGCGTGTTGACGAGGGTAGCCACTACAGCGGCTTTACTAGCCAGCAGCGGCAATTGTACCCGGAAGGAGGAAGAGGCCGGATTGGGGTACAGCTGAATCTGGGCACTCAGTGCCTGAGCGGGTGTGGTACCCAGAACAGCGCTTCCCTGTCCTTTGAAGCGCACGTTTTTCAGCATGGCGTAGCGCGGGGTGCCAGTGCTGCCGCAGGCAAAGTACAGGCGCACCGTCAGAGTTTGGCCAGCCGCCAGCGTCACGTTGCCGTTGCGCAGTGCCACACGGTAGAGAGCCGCCGGGCCGCTGGTCTGGTTCAGCAGCGGGAACGACTTGTTGAAATTGCCGCTGGCAGTGAGAGTCTGTGCGCCACCAGGGCCATTCACAGTGTTAATTTCCGTAGAGTCGGCGGGCGTTGTGAAACCGTTTAGCGAATACACCACCGCCATTTTCGTATTAGAACTGGTGTTGTAAAACGCCGCATTAAAGAGCAGCGAATCTACGCGAACCGTGGAGTTAGTAGCCGCAGTAAGCGTGAACTGTTCGTAATAAATGCGATTCAAGGTACCGCCCACGGCAGTCCAGGTACCGTCACCGTTAGCGCTGGCGCCGAAGGCTTGACCGAACTGGTTGGAGTAGGCCGGAATGGTCGCCAGCGTGGTGCCATTTGAGAGGTAGAGCCGGCGCAAAGTGGGCGTGGTGGCTACTACGCGAGGGCTGCGGGCCTGGGTGCTATCGGCGTTATTCACACGCAGCGGCCAGTGCTGCAGCACAGTTGAAACGGTGGGTGCCGGCACCACGTCACCCTTGAAGCGTACGTTTTTCAGCATGGCGTAGCGCGGAGTGCCGGTGCTGCCGCAGGCAAAGTACAGGCGCACCGTCAGGGTCTGGCCACCGGCTATGCTTACACCGCCGCTAGGGTTGGCGGTGCTCGGGCCGTTTAGGGCCACGCGGTAGAGGGCCGTTGGGCCGCTGGTCTGGTTCAGCAGCGGGAACGACTTGTTGAAATTGCCACTTGCCGTCAGCGCCTGCGAACCACCAGGGCCGCTAACACCCGTGATTTCCGTGGAGTCAGCGGGCGTTGTGAAACCATTGAGCGAGTAAACCACGGCCATCTTGGTGTTGGAACTCGTGTTGTAGAAGGCGGCATTGAAGAGCAGCGAGTCCACGCGGACCGTGGAGGTACCAGCCGGCACATTCACCGTGAACTGCTCGTAATAAATGCGATTCAAGGTACCGCCCACGGCAGTCCAGGTACCGTCGCCGTTGGCGCTGGCGCCGAAGGCTTGACCGAACTGGTTGGAGTAGGCCGGAATGGTCGCCAGCGTGGTGCCATTTGAGATGTAGAGCCG
>Ga0265780_10007691_pt1 | contig 13199 bp, 10 predicted proteins | sample P1T30metagenome_FD_192432 | JGI IMG/M metagenome (GOLD analysis project Ga0265780, IMG submission 192432) | Plant litter microbial communities from East Loma Ridge, Irvine, California - P1 T30 | ecosystem: Environmental > Terrestrial > Plant litter > Unclassified | place: USA: California...
GACGGAAGACCTTTTCGATGAGTCTGGTATGGCGGCTGGGCAGTTAACGCTGGGAGTGAACCTAACGGCTCTGTTCAAGCATGTAGTTGACAACCATAGGTTAGCCAAGGCGATGCTGGGTAAGAGCAGTGGCGAATTGGTCATCAACCACATCCGTGAATCGCTGACGATGCAGATGCGGAAAGCCCTTAAAGTGCAGATCGGCGGTATCTCTGAGGTGAACGCTAACCTGATGGCTCATGCAATGGCTTCAATGCTCATCGGTCTGCTAAGAAGTTGGCTGGAACAGGATATGCCTGTGTCTGCTCAGGAAATAACGGCACTGGCGGAACGGTTGGTAAAAGGTAATTTAGCCGGTTGAACTGGCTAAACACAAACGCCTACCGACAGCCTGATCACTCTCCTTTTTTGTTAAGTCGGGTTGGTTTCAACTCCTTACTGGTTGCAACCACCGAAGCGGATCAAATGTCGAATAGGGTAATAAAATGCTGAATGTCAGCAGTAAAAGTTCTTTTTTTGTTTTTTGTAGTCAAATGAAAACGCATGATTCAACTAGTTTAAAAAGGCTATTTAATATTTGGCCCGCTTCGGTAATTGCAACCTAAGAAAAGGGTTTACTATCCATCGTTTGCTTTATTAAGTATTTCTGTCTTGATATATACCATTTTTTCACCGATAAAAGAATTAACCTTAAAAATGGATATTTGCTTATGTCGATAGGCTTATCTCTTCATAACCTTATTCTCGATATAAGTGATAAACTCTTTCCGATATGTGTCTCCAATTGGTATTTCCTTAAGCTGGCCTTGCCTTAAAATACATATTGAATCTTTGTTTATCACCTCGGCTTTGCTGACAGGGATGATATAGGATTTGTGAATGCGGAAGAACTGATTTTGGGGCAGACGGGTACTAATGTCACCAATTGTCAGAGCGGAGTGAAAGCGATTGGTTTCAGTGTAAAACCAGATACCGTTACGCTCACTCTCAACCCAGCATAAATCGTCAAAATTAACTCGCTGTAAATTACCATCTACGCGTACGAACGTGTAGTTGGCAGTTAAGGTTGAATCTTCTTTCGTTTGTATTTCTAAGACCTGTTTCGCTCGTTGGACAGCTTTCGTAAAACGCTCAAATGAATAGGGTTTCTGTAGGAAGTCAATTGCTTTATGCTCATAACTTGGTGAAGCATATTTTGGGTGTGCTGTAGTAAAAATGTAATTTTGAGTATCGCCCATTATACGTACAAAGTCTAACCCATCGAGTGCACAATTTGGCATCTCCATATCCAGAAAAATAACGTCCACTTGTTCTCGCTCCAGGTATAACAGGGCTTCGTTCGGATTGGCGAAATGGGCTTTTAGGTTTAATGTAGGTACTTTTTCGATGAATTTGCGCAACTGATTCACACAGATTTCTTCGTCATCTAATATTAAGCATGTCATGGCCATTAGCTGTAAATAGTTAAGTTACAAGAGAAGGTATCATCTGTCTCTTTGATGTCAAACCCATAACGATCGTACGCATGTTCAAGTCGCTGGCGCGTATTATTAAGACCAATTTTATTGCTTTCGAACCGCTGCTTTTTATTTTTCAGGTTTGTCGTAAAAAAGTCAATGCGGTCATCCTCAGCTTTGATATCAACAATGAAGGGATAAGATGGATCTGTCATATTACCATGCTTAAACGCGTTCTCAACTAAACCAATCAATAGAAAAGGGAGTATGTTCTTGGACTCCACATCGCCGGTGACGGTAAAATTCATGTACATGGGATAGCGCAGTTGATGTAAACTTATAAACTGCTTCATGTAATCAATTTCCTCCGATAGTGGGGCCGTATTAAAATCTTCACGCATGCTATATCGCATGATCTCAGACAGTTTAATAATCGAGTCAGCTAACTCTGGATCAACTTCCTGTGACCTGATATAGAAGTAGTTTAAGGTATTATAAAGAAAGTGTGGATTAACTTGTGCTTTGAGAGCCTTTAGTTCAGTGGTTAACGTTTCCTGTTGTTGCAAAAGACGGCGCTCTTCAGCCAGTTTAGTGGCATCAATGGCATCTTTTATGTCATCGGTCACCTCTGGTATAATTTTAAAAAGATCAAGTGCCACACCAGCGAAAAAATAGGCAGTAGCGGTGGCCACACCTATGAAGATTATCCAAACATTAAAATAGCGCGAAGCCTGTGGTGGGTTGAGATGATTAGCTTTGAGAACAGCCTGTCGCTCAAGCGCCCAGGCTTTTTGTTGTACTAAAGCAGATTCATAGCGAACGGATTCTGTCGGCGTCAGGTAATTGAATCGATACGAATAGCCTAACTTCCCAAACGTCACCCATGTTAATATTGCCACTATCACTACGGACCATGTAAGCATGGCCGTCCTGCCTAGGATTATAGCAGCTAACACAATTAGTGAGTGGGCAAAGGCGAAATCGGTCAGTAACGAATCGGTCGATGGATTGCCAATGCCTAATGTATTGACCACGCTCAAACACATCACTGATACAACACTCATCCATCGTAGTGCCTTGTCAATGCGTGAGTCGCGTTTTAGCCTGGATGAATCCAGCCGTTTCCCAAATACAGTGAAGCGAGTTTCTTTTAAGGTTACGAACGCGTAAACCCCCGAAACAAGATTGGCAATCCCAACAAAACCATAAACGAACCATAATCGGGAATCAGGTACGTATGAGCCGGTGGCCAGCTTTTCGCTAATAAGAAAAATAGGGGTTAACACCAGATACGTGATGTTAATCACATATAGTAATCGGCGTTGAACGTTGGAAAAGGGAAGTGTCAGTTGCTGCCGGGAGCGTTCGAGTAACTGTTTTAATTGCGTTTCTGCTTGATTCATTGGACAGCGGCTTTCAATTCTCTAACTAAATGGATGAGGTATTGCTCGCTAAAAAGCAATGAACTTGGGCTAGGAGTAATCGAAACTAGATATATAAGCTGGCGCTCTACTTAATTCAACGGATGAAGGCAAGCCAACCGCTTTGACCATTACGTGTGTAGTTACACCTGGCTGAAACTGGCTGAGTCGACCCATATCTGGGCTATGTAGCAACTGGTTGAGGGGGTCTTTATGATCAATCTGCCACATAGCAGTATGTACCTTGAAGTGAGCCAGTACGCTTTCCAACAGGACAGGTAATAGATGGTTTTGATCTTCTCCAATGTAAACCCCTTCCAAGGCTACAAATGATTGTCTTGCTGGATTAAAGAAACGACGGAGGCCTGGTACCCAAGGGGCAACATACCGGATAAACGGTCCCAGCTTACCTGGAACATGGACCAGTTTCCAGACGATTGGATTCGCCTGTACCCCAGCCAGTATGCGTCCATTTTCTTCAAGGAAAAAATAGTTGTTGTTATAATTTATGTTCAGAAAGTTTCGAAAGCCGTAGTCGATATACTGACTTTGAACAAGATTCTGAATCTTGTCAATGTCATTTGATGAGGCCATCTTCAAGCGGGCGTCCTTCTTTGGTGAGAACCGCCTGAACATAAACGTTCTAAGCTCGGCTACTGACTCAAAATTTTCCCGCACCGAAGCCGCCATCGAGCGGGTGTTTTTGCCTTCGATATATGAGTAGAATAGGTATGGTGCTGAGACGTTTTGGCTGATATAATTGATAGCGGTTGTTTTCAGAAGCTGCCCGTATCCTTTGCCCTGCACATCGTCACGAACGGCTAGGTAACGACCGTAATAACCAGAGAATGATTCACCTAGAAAGCCCAACGGACGTTGATCCAGACAGTATAATCCAATCAGTTCCTGCCGCTGGTAGAGATGGAAAAAGTAGGGATTGTGCAGTTGACTTATTTTAGTTTTCTGCCCGGTTTGACAGTAGCGAATGCCTTTTGTGCCATATATAGTATGCTGAAGCAATGCAACGGCTCGTTGGTCTGCAACAGTTGATACACATAGTCTCAAAGAGGCTTTTTGGTACAAAGTCGTCTGTTCTGAAGCTATAGGGTGATTTGATTCCACAATGAATTTTACAGAAGGTAATCTTAAATATATCTAATTAGTAGAGTAATTGGTTTGTTTGGAAGCTACCTGCTAATTGTACTGCGATGTTTGAATAGCGGTTTGTCCTTGAGAATATCCTGTTTGTCCTGAAATCAAACCGGGTTGGCATGGTAGCCGTTTGATAAATTTATTTGTTTGTAAACTTGCTATACGCTTGTAGCATGTGCTGTTCGAAAATGTTGATTATTGGGCTACACTAGCGGTTAGAAGTATGCAAGTTTCTGAACCGACCTATTTTTTTACTATTGCCTCTTTACATCAATTATCGTGTGATTTGGCAAAATCAAATTTTGTACCTACTGATGCTCAGAAAGTGATTCTTGAACAGGCACTGCAACTCCTTGATTTAGAGTTAGGCTTTCAGGCTTCTGAACATCCTGATTTTTCAGTCACGCTTAATCAATGGTTGGCCCTACGGGATGAGAAATAAGTAGCTCACCCTTTAAAAAAGGGTGAGCTACATGATATGGATATTTTATGGCTGAACGCTGTGTCGATGACACGCATAATGGCAGAGTGTATACGCGCGGCTCTGTACATAACATAATCAGCCCAGACGACTTATGAACGTTCAGTCTGGCATTTCCTGAAAATACGTTTTGAGCGTCTTCTTTTTGGTGTAAAACTGGGTTGTTTCCATTGTCTCGTGACGTAGGTGCTGTTGAACATGTTCTAAGCTAACACCTCCTTCCAGTAACAGCTGGCCTACTGTATGCCGTAAACTATGAGCCGACATACCTGTTCGTTTAAGGCCATGTTTCACGAGTTGCTTATCCACAATGTATCGTATTTGATGAGTCTTCATATCGTCGAATAAATACTCCCCACGACGGCCATTTGGAATCGGCCAACGGCCTGTCTCTTCCAGATAGGCTTGCAAGACATCCCGACATCCAGCGAAAAATTTGATAGATTTCTTAGTGCTTTTACCTTTGCCCAGCACATGTAGCTGATGTCTGTCGAAGTCCAAATCGCCCAGCTTCAGACGGGTAACCTCAACCGTTCTTAAGCCCTCCAGCCCCAACAAGACAAATACTGCCTTATCCCGTATAGTCTCCACATCTTCCAGGATCTGGTGTCTTTCATTTGCTTCCAGGCTGTCTTTGTAAAAGGTCCTTTCAATGGCCAGTCCCCGCACGTCGTTAATATCGCGCAGCGCATTAAGTTGATTCTCCTCCAACTTAAGATCATTACGTCGGCGAATGCACCAGGTTGCCAACTGCTTGATCGCTGATAGATATAGGTTAATGGTAAAAGCTGAATACTGATTGTCTTTCAAGTGCTGCACGAAGTCAGAAACCACCATCCCACTCAATGAGGCAGCATGTCCCAACGAATGCTGTTCGTCAATATAGATGAAGAAAGCATTAAGCGCCTTCGTGTAGGTTTCTTTGGATCGATCGCCACGCAGGCTTTTCGCTTCGCGAATGAATCGCAACACCAGTTGGTTGGCCGCTGGGGGGATTTTGGATGTCTTAGGATCAGCTATAACGGTGGGGGAACCGATGGCCTGATAGAACAGTAGGAACTTGCGAATGGGTGATATACGATTGGGAGGTCGATTAGCCGTAAATCGGGCGAAGCTCAACCCATCAATGCCGAAACCTTCTGCCAAGCAAAAGTCTACGTAAGCTCTGGCGTGCCGGGGATAATTACTCGACTTAGGAAGGTCGGCCCCAAAATAGCGAATCAACTGGCTGACCGTGTAGCGGGTAATTGTCTTGCTAAGGGCCTGGTTAGCTTTGTTGTCGTTGGAGGGGGGTAAATGAACCGGTGTATCTGCCATAGATTGCAAGTTGGGAAAATTTCCCAAATTCACCAATCCTCGCAAATGAGAATTTGCGAGACGGTGAAGAAAGTGCTAAAATAGGTATGGCCTTTAGGATCGATTTTTTATTCTTCATTCAATTTTGTAGGCGACGCCTGCAAAATTGAATGAAGAATACCGTTTCATAGCACGTAAGATATTATGTGGTTAACAAGAAGCTCAAAAGCTAACAGACAACCAGCGTTCGACTTGACCCGATAGTGCTACTCACTATCTGTCGCGAATAAGGTTGGGCGGAGACAACTAAATGCCCAGGTTAGTAAAAGCAGTCCGTAAAACCATGATACGTGTCCTACTGCTTCGCCTTCTTTCAAGGCGATACTAAGCGTGAGCCCTGCGGTTACCCTGCGGTTATCACACAACTCGTCAAACGGGGCGTCAACCAATAAAAACCGAATCGCATGATGTGGATCATTCTGAAAAAAATTGTCAGCATATACCACAGACTCCAGAAAATGGCCAGTAACGATCCAAGTTGAGCGAACGAACTGAGTACATCGCCAGCCAAAGTGGGTAAATTGACCCATTGAATAAAGTGGATAGCCAATTCCTGAAGAGCCGCTACGGTAAGATACAGCAAGCCCGACAACATTAGTTGGGTGAAGAACAAGATGTACCGCAAATCATGAAAATGCAGTCGACTTAAAACTGTAGTAAAAAATGGTTCAAGAAGTACGTAAAAGCGAGTCTGCTCAAATCGTTTCATGACGATACATTTAACGTTTCGACAATGTGATCGTGTACACGTGAGTTTTGCCATCAAAGGGGGAGTTGTACTCTGTTCGTTGCCACACCATTGCCTGGGAACTTTGCTCCGTCACAGTGTAGGACAGCGCATCGTAATTACCCTCTACGCGTAGTTGTCGACCGGTTGTACGCCAGTTCGCTGAGGTAACTGTTCAACCTATTCTGGCAATCCGCCGAGGTTGTGAGCTGTAATGCGCCGTCTGCCGCAAATTCATACCGGGTTGGGCCAACACAATCTTTACCAATGTTTTGCTGATATAGCTGGAGAACATCTGTGGTAGTCCCATAGGTGGGAGAGGTAAACGCAGGATCAGCCGTAATTGTGGTAATCTGCCAGCTACCGACTATCTGTGCGGAGTCGATTGCTGGCCCGGCATTCTCTTTTGAACAACCGGCTAGCAGAAGCAAACACAACAGCGTGCTGGCTCTTGGTAGTGTCAATCGTATCATAATCGTTGAGTACTAGATTCTCTTAACTTACTTGGTTGCCGTGGCTTTCGGTTTTTTAAATAAGATACAGGCGATGTACCTGGTTGGATTCGTTTTTACATCAATGTACCCCTTCTGGATCAACACGTCGAGCCGAATAAATTCTTGTAGCAGATTCTCATTACTAATGATTTCACGTATCTGGGCACTGGTAAATCGATAGTGTTGTAACAGAACCTGAGACGCTTTACTCTGAAGTTCTTCAGTCGGCTGAGCATACACCATGTCCATTTCCTCGTTGAAAGCATCAAACGCTTTGTTGTCTTTTCGAGACTGCCTCTTTATAGAAAAAATGAGCGTGGTAATAAAGCGGCCTTCTCTCTTTTCGGTAACGAAAACTTCGATATCCGTCTTCTGGTTGATTTCTTCCATCGCCCGAGCCAGTACGGTCTGCTTGAAGTTGGACCAGCGAACGTACTGTTGGGCGTCGAGGATGTCTTTCAAATCTGTAACGCTAACCCGCCAAATACCTGTATCGAGGAATTTACAGAGTCTCGTATATAGATTCTGAGCGTACTGACTATTGAGGGACAAGGCTGCCTGGAGTTGGAGCTTGGTATACCCCTTACTTAAGTCAATCATGTACGGTACCAAGTGCTTATTAACCTCAACCGTTAATACACCTTTACTATAGCGAGCCATTGGAAAGACGACTACTGAGGTAAACTCGTGTTGCGCAGGAGAATCAAGGTATAGTTGCCGGGATGTAAGTCGCTGCGCAACTCGCTTGTAAGTCGAGTAATTTACCTCGGACGACGAGTTAGGTAGCTGTAGATCAGTAATAGGAATCTTGAATGCCGGAAATTCACTTGGAATGGTTTCGACTTCAGCAGGCCTCAAGATCTGGAGCTGCTTAATGTGCCTGAGTATCAGCCAATAAACTCGTCTTTCTAGTAAGTCGAAGTTATTTCGAGACAATAATAGCCGGAGCGGCTCTTGAATGTGGACGAGTTCTCCCATGTTATTCCCTGGTAAGTCTAGCTCAAAAATATGAATAATCACTTTCAAAGCAATATAGGAGGCCCCTATCTTGCTTCATGGTACCTTGTAAACCTACTTTTGTATTGCTTTATTTAGCTATGTATTTGATTATGAAAATTTTAAGTTTAGATGGTTCTAACAGTTCCACTTACCGAAATTTAACGTATAATATGTGTAACATATTGCTATTAGGTATTAAAAATGGCAAGTATATAATTAACTGGAATTCATATTTAAAGCATCATGGCTATATATTCTTCTTGCTTTAAACCTACTTCCATCTTGCTCAAATCTACTTCCATCTTGCTTAAAAGGTCAATTGTGGATACTTGTGTCTTGCCTGAACCTACTTTTATATTGCTTAAACCTACCTCTATCTTGCCTGAACCTACCTTCTTATTGCCGAAACCTACTTCTGTCTTGCTTTACATTGATCAAAATCATCATAACTAGTTGTTTCACAGGGAACTAGCCGTATAGAAAATGGCCTACAAGTATCAAATTATCAAGTTCTCAATTTCAGAACAATTAAAAAAAAATAAACAAGTTGTAATTGATCAAAAAGGGGTATTGAGGTACTGAGTTTGCTCATAGGCTGAGGATCAAATTTTTAAATCAAAAACTGAAAAAGCGTTTCCTGAAAACTAGTTTTACTCTGAGAGTAAAATAAAGCCCCTGTTATCTTTACACTAAAACGACTGTTCACCCGCTGTGAAGAAAAAGACAAAATTTACGGAAAAGGAATATCAGTACTTACTTACAGGCTTGTCCGAGCAAATTACTAAAGTGCCAAAGCTGAAACCCAACCGGGACGAATGGGACATAGAGGGCAACTGGAAGGAATGTGGCGACATTCATTTTGTCGACAGTAGATATATGGCTGAGTTCGCCACCTGGCGGGACTTTGGCTGTAAAACGGTGAAATTGATTAATTATGGCCGGCCAGCTGCACGCATGAGTTTCTTTAGTAAGCATAAATATTGGCTCAAAAAGCCTCATGACCTCACCGAAGAAGAACGCGACGAACACATTAATGACTACCTCAATGGCTTGTCACTATCAATTAATCAACTCCAGAACAAAATAGATCATTTACCGCCACTGGCCCAGGCTGAATCTCGTCGCAAAATATATGATGCCCAACAGGAGATAGAAGCCTGGCAGCAGGTTCAGCAACAATCAGCTCAATATGAGCTGGCCGTTTCAACCTACCAACGAGGTTATGCCTATTTGTACATAAGCTACAAATACCTATTGCCAACGGGTGAGTATGATAATGCTTCAGAGCATTTGCTCCACCATATTCGTGATCGGGTGGGTAATATCACCCAAAGTAAACAAAACGTTATTTTTGTCAATATGGCAGAAATAAACCGGGTACATCCCCAGCAGAATAAGGAGATCGAGAATTATTTGAACCGGTTCTCGCTCAAGAGTACATCAGGACCAAAATGGCTTTACGCACGGCCACGGCCCGATTCAGAAAGCCAGGAAGCGTTTGGTTTGCTAACACCAACGAGTGATCAGGCCCAGTTAGACCTATTTGATGAACCCTGAAAATGACTTCTATCCTAAACTCACTTGCTTTCTGACTGTAAATAATTGAATTCTATGACAACACCCCTACCCCTTGCCATCGGTCACATTGTTAAGAATCTATTGATTGACGAACCTGTTCGAATTACCCAGGTTCAACCTGTAGCAGGTGGACGAATGACCAAGGTTGGGTACGTCAGTCTACATAGTAATCGTGCCGACTCAAGAATGTTGACGGCCGACCAAGTAAGTCAGTTACAGATTGTTTCCCAAGAAGGTACATTTCGGTTCGACGGTGATCCTGAATGCTTTAAACTTTTTGCTGAAGCCGAGCGCATCCGATCTGCGTATCAGTTTGACCCCTTGTTTGCGGTAAACTGCAGCATTGTAGACCCCCTCCCCCACCAGGTTGAGGCTGTATACAAGTACTTGTTACCGCTACCCCAAATTCGATTTTTATTGGCTGATGATACCGGTGCTGGTAAAACCATCATGACTGGCCTACTGCTGAAAGAAATGCTCATGCGGGGACTGATCGAACGCATCCTGATCGTAACACCGGGTGGTTTGACCAAGCAATGGCAGGAGGACGAACTAAGCATAAAGTTTAACCTCCCATTTAAGTTAGTGAATCGTGCTACGTTTGAGGCTGATCCTAACATCTTCAAAGGCTCTGATCGATTAGTCACCTCCATCGACTTCCTGCGTGGAGAAGATGTGCAGACCGTTTTGGCTGACTCGCGATGGGATATGGTCGTAGTCGACGAAGCACACAAACTAAGCGCATTTGACTACAGTACCAAGAAATATGTTTCTCAGCGATATAGGGCGATTGAAATGCTGGCCAGTCGCTGCGATCACTTACTTCTGCTTACAGCAACGCCACACCGGGGACGCAAGGACACGTTTAAAAATTTGCTACAGCTCCTTGACGAAGACATTTTCTCGTCGGATACGCTGGTTACCGAACGAATTGGTCAACTCGAATCTGGAGGTTTGAATAAGTTTTTTATTCGGCGGCTCAAGGAGGATATGCGTGATTGGCAGGGTAATCCGCTTTTTAAGCAGCGCTACACGAAGACCATTGGCTATGATCTTTCGCCAGGCGAAAAGAATTTGTACGAACGGGTGACGACGTACCTGTCGCAAAAAAAGGATGAAGCCAAAGAAGCAAGAAATATTCACGTCACGCTTGCCTTAACCGTAATGCAGCGTCGATTAGCGTCATCGCTGGCAGCTATCCAACGTACCCTGCATGGTCGTTACCGGGCGTTAAAAGGGCTATTGGATGAATTACAGCATAATCCCGGCCTGCTCAATCAGCGGCTAAAAGCCGATCTGATGGATGTAGATAGCCCCGATGACCTAGATGAACTAACTGACGAGGAACGGCAGACGCTGGACAACATTTTGGCTGATCCCCGTAAGTTTCGGCTATTTACAACGGCCGCCAGTTATCAGGAGATAAAAGAGGAGATGCTGGAGGTCAAGAAACTGGTCGAATTGGCTGACGAGCTGGTTGATGCCGGTCAGGAGGAACGAAAGTACGTTGAACTCATTACCCTGCTTAAACAGGAAAAAGTGTTCGATAAAGTGGAGAAACTGGTTCTTTTTACCGAGCACAAAGACACGCTTGACTACCTGGAGCGTAAACTTAAAAACTCAGGCTACGGTGTTGCCATCATTCACGGTGGGAAATCGGTCGATGAGCGCCGGGCGGCACAGTACGCTTTTGCCGGGCCCGATACCCAGATTCTGATCGCAACGGATGCGGCCGGCGAGGGTATTAACCTCCAATTCTGTCGACTATTGATCAACTGGGATATTCCCTGGAACCCTAATCGGTTGGAACAGCGGATGGGGCGTATTCACCGATACGGGCAGCAGCGTGATGTGCTGGTTTGCAACTTAGTGGCTCAGAACACCCGTGAGGGGGCTGTGCTGCAACGATTGATGACTAAGCTCGATATCATTCGGGAGCAGATGGGCGACGATCGCGTTTATGATGTAATCCAGGATGTGTTAGCAGATGTACCACTCGACGCCATCGCCAATTCGATTCTACACGGTAAACCAACCGCTTTTGATGCCTGGTTAAATCAATCCGATACGGTATTGCAACAGGCGGTTACGACAGCTATTCAGGAGCAAAAAGACCGGTTGGCGCACAGTACGGTATCGTACGCCGATGCCCGTCGACTGAAGGAGCACTCCGATGAACAACGTCTCCAGCCCATCTATATTAAACTGTTTTTTGAGAAGGCATTCGCCCGGCTGGGTGGTACTACCCAGGAGATAGCCCCCCATATCTTTAAGCTGACGCATCTGCCCCCTTCTGTTATTCATGTATTGAAGAATAACTACAACCTGTCGGCCGACGTCGCGCAGCTATCGGTCTGTTTCGACAAAGCGGTGTTTCTTGCGTATCAGCAGCAATTACCTGTAACAGGAGCCGCTAACCCAGGACGAGTTCACTACATTAATCCGGGAAATGCCGTTTTCGATGCGCTGATTGAGGTAGTCCGGCAGCAGTTCCGGGAAGATATGCTTAAGGGAACGGTTCTTATCTCGCCTGATGATACAGAGGAGCAGTTAGCTTTCTTCGTTAAATCACAAGTAGTTGACAACCGTAACAGTCATGGTGATGAGGGTTCTGTAACCGATGAGCGGCTTATGCTCATACTACAAAAGGGCAACGGTGATTCAGCATCCCAATTCTCAATTACCTCACCCGCTAAGTTGCTGGACATGGTGCCACCTACAGCGTTTGCACAAACCCCCGAGCCACCCGCCCATACGGATAGTACGGCTGTTGAAGATTGGGCCTGGACTAACATTACCGAGCCACAATGGCAGCAAACTGAAGCCCGCGTGAAACAAGATGCCGCTGGACGACGGGTGTATCTGGAACAAGCATTCGATAACCTGTTGATGGACTTACAGGGAGAGATCAATACGTTACAAGGCAAACTGTTTGGGCAGCGGCCTGACGAGGTACGGATTCAGGAAAAGATTAATCGTAAAGAGCAACAGGTAAAAGATGTGCGCCAGAAGCAAGAGCAGCGTTTAGCTCGGCTCGACCAACAGCAACAACTGTCTCCCCGGCCACCTGAAGTATTGGGTTGTGCTTATATCGTGCCGCTTTCCCAGGTAGACTATGAACGGCATTTTGGCATGAAGCGCGACGATGCCGTTGAGGCTACGGCCATGCGAATAGCAATGGAGTATGAACTGGACAACGGCCGCACGGCAACGGATGTGTCAGCACAGAATCGGGGGTACGACGTACAATCAGTAGATGCGCAGGCATTCAAACGGTATATTGAGGTGAAGGGCCGGGCGCATAGTGGTCCGATCATGCTGTCTGAGAATGAAAAGAATCGGCTCGAACAGTTAGGTGAACAAGCCTGGCTTTACATTGTCACGCATTGTGCGTCAGACAAACCACAGTTGAACTGCTTTCAGGATCCGGCACAAACGTTACAGTTTAATAAACTGTCGAAAGGTGTTCAATACCTACTTCCTGAAGCCGAGTGGAAGCGAGCACATAATTAACGCCTTGGGCTTCCTGTATAG
>Ga0265780_10007693_pt1 | contig 13196 bp, 11 predicted proteins | sample P1T30metagenome_FD_192432 | JGI IMG/M metagenome (GOLD analysis project Ga0265780, IMG submission 192432) | Plant litter microbial communities from East Loma Ridge, Irvine, California - P1 T30 | ecosystem: Environmental > Terrestrial > Plant litter > Unclassified | place: USA: California...
TCTCCTGCGCCTGGCGGCTGGCCACGCGGATGCGGCCGCTGAGCAGCACCACGACGGCGACCGAGACGGCCACCACGAGCACGGTGAGCCCGAGCAGCACCGGGTCGATGAGGAACATGCCGACCAGCGCCCCGACGAAGGTGAGCGAGCCGCCGATGGCCTCGACGAGCCCCTGGGTCAGGACGGCGCGGAGGAGCGTCGTGTCGGAGCCGACGCGGCTCACCAGGTCGCCCGTGCGCCGCACGTCGAACTGGCTGATCGGCAGGTTGAGCATGCGGCCGACGAGGCGGCGCCGGCTCGAGAGCACCACGCCCTCGCCGGTGCGCTGCAGCAGGTAGTGCTGGAACCCGCTGATCAGGCCCGCGACGACGACCAGCGCGACGAGCAGCCAGACGAGCCGGCCGAGGGGATCGCCGGCCTGGACGACCGAGATGACCCGGCTGACCAGCAGGGGCTGGGCGAGCGAGGCGGCGGCGCCCAGCACGCTGAGCGCGATGATGAACACCATCACCTTCCGGTGCTCGAACAGGTAGGGCACGAGCTGGCGGAAGGTCGCGCGCGGACCCTCGGGCCGGGGGCGTCGACCCAGCCCCCTGCGGGCCCGGGGCGGCGTCGCGGAGTCGACCCGCGCCTCCTCGGCCTGGGCGGCGGCGCGCTTGCGGGTGCTCGTGTCGGAGCTCATGGTGCCTCTCGTGCTCGGTCGTCGCGGCGACGGGTCGCGACCGGTGGCCGCGCCGCGACCAGGGGTCGCGGGCACCGAGTCGAGGGTACTGCCGCGTGGCCGCGAACCGCCTGTCGGGGGACGCCGACGGCCCGCCCCCCGAGGGGAGCGGGCCGGGGTGGTGCAGGAGGCGCGGTGCGGCCCGTCAGCTCGAGGTCTCGTACTGCACGTCGCGGGTCTCCGAGCTCAGCAGCAGGGCGATCAGCGTCAGCACCGCCATCGACGACAGGTACAGCCCCACCAGCCAGGTGCTGCCCCCGGCGGCCTGCCACAGCGCCACGGCGATGAACGGCGCGACGGCCGCGCCGAGGATGCTCGCGACGTTGTAGCTGATGGCCGAGCCGGTGTAGCGGACGCTGGTCGGGAACAGCTCGGGCAGCACGGCGCCCATCGGCCCGAACGTCAGCCCCATCAGCACGAAGCCGATGATGAGCAGCGCCTGGGCGCCGAGCGCTCCCGCCGCGAAGAGCGGGGCGAAGAGGAAGCCGAAGACGAGGATGCCCGCGGTGACGCAGATCAGCAGGGCGCGGCGGCCGAACTTCTCCGCCAGCGGGCCGGAGACGAGGGTGAAGACGCCGAAGAACACGACGCCGAGGATGAGCATCCAGAGGAACTGGTTGCGCGCGATGCCGAGGCCCGGCGCCGCGCCCTCCGCCGGGGCGGTGCCGTAGGTCAGCGTGAACGTCGTCATCAGGTAGAAGAGCGTGTACGTCGCCAGCATGATGAACGTGCCGAGGATGAGCGGGCGCCAGCTCGTCGAGAACACCCGTGCGAGGGGCAGGGTCGCGACGTTGCCCGAGTCGACGACCTTCTGGAAGGCCGGCGTCTCGATGAGCTTGAAGCGGACGTAGAGGCCGATCACGACGAGCACGGCGCTGGCCAGGAAGGGCAGGCGCCAGCCCCAGCTGAGGAACTGCTCCTCCGTGAGCGTGCTGTTGAGCACGACGAACAGCAGGTTCGCGATGATGAAGCCGATCGGGGCGCCGAGCTGCGGGAAGGTGCCGTAGATCGCCCGGCGCTTCGCGGGGGCGTTCTCGGTCGCCAGCAGGGCGGCGCCGCTCCACTCGCCGCCGAGGCCGAGGCCCTGGCAGAAGCGCAGCACGACGAGGCAGGCGGGGCCGGCGACGGCCCAGCCGGGCGTGGTGCCGGCGGGGATGCAGCCGATCAGCACCGTCGCGACGCCCATCGTGAGCAGGGAGGCGACGAGGGTGCCCTTGCGGCCGATGCGGTCGCCGAAGTGCCCGAAGATCACCGAGCCGACGGGGCGGGCGATGAAGGCGACGCCGAAGACCGCGAAGGAGGCGAGGCGCGCGACGGCGGGGTCGTCGTTCGCGAAGAAGACGGTCGGGAAGACGAGCACGGCGGCCGTCGCGTAGACGTAGAAGTCGTAGAACTCGATCGAGGTGCCGACGAGGCTCGCGACGATGACGCGCGAGCGCTTGTTGGCGGGAGGGGCGGGGGGCGTCGACGAGGCGACGGTGCTGGCAGACATGGGGGCTCCGGAGCGGCAGGCAGGGCGGCAGGTGCGGACGGGCGACGGCCTCGACGACGCCCGGCGCGAGGTGTGCGCTGCAGGTGACGGAGGCGGCGGGTGCGGTGCTCGGTGGGCGCACGTCGCCGGTGGTGCGGGGCGCTGCTCGTGACAGCGTCCTCCCAGCTTACCTCCGCGACGGCGTCGCGGCGGACGTCTGGGCGACGACCGTCGTCGACGCGGGGTCAGGCCCCGGCGAGGTCGTCCGGCAGCTCGTGGCCCATCCGGTCGCGCTTCGTGTCGAGGTAGCCGGCGTTGAACGTGCCGACGCCGACGACGAGCGGCACGGTCTCGGTGACCGCGATCCCGTGCGCGGCCAGCTGGCGCCGCTTCTCCGGGTTGTTGCTCAGCAGCCGGATCGAGGTGACGCCGAGGTCGCGCAGCATGTCGGCCGCCGCGCCGTAGTCGCGGGAGTCGGCGGGGAGGCCCAGGGCGAGGTTGGCGTCGAGCGTGTCGAGGCCGTCCTCCTGGAGCCGGTAGGCGCGGAGCTTCGCCACGAGGCCGATGCCCCGGCCCTCGTGGCCGCGCAGGTAGACGACCACGCCGCCGTGGGCGTGGATCGTGTCGAGGGCGGCGTCGAGCTGAGGGCCGCACTCGCACTTCAGCGAGCCGAGGGCCTCGCCCGTCAGGCACTCGCTGTGCACCCGCACGAGGGCACCGTCGCGCGGCGGCGAGCCGTCGGGGGCGGACGCCACGATCGCGATGTGGTCGGCCCCGGTCAGGGTGTCGGCGTAGGCGCGCATGCGGAACGTGCCGTGGCTCGTCGGGACGGTCGTCTCGACCTCGAACCGCACCTGCGACGAGACGGCGGGGGCGGCCGAGGGCCCGGCGGTGGGGGTGTCGGCGGCGGCGGGGGTGTCGGTCACGGGGTCCTCCGGTGCGGGGCGCGGGCCACGACGAGGAGGTCGTCGCCCAGCATGGCGGTGCTCACGACGAGTAGTCGGCGCTGGTCGTCGATGGTGTCGACGCCGAGGTCGTCGAGGGCCGTCCGGGGCCCGCCGAGCAGCGTCGGGGCGAGGTAGACGAGGTACTCGTCGACGAGCCCGCGCCGCACGAGCTCGCTCGCCACGGTCGGCCCGCCCTCGACGAGCACGCTCCGGACGTCACGCCGCCACAGGTCGTCGAGCACGGCGGCGAGGTCGTGGGTCGTCGCCCGGACGAGCCCGCGGGGGTGTGCGCGGAGGGCGGCCCCGGCGGGCAGCTCGCGGTCGCCGACGACGACGGGCAGGGGCTGTTCGGGCAGCAGCCGGCCGTCGTCGTCGCGGGCGGTGAGCGACGGGTCGTCGGCGAGGGCGGTGCCGGTGCCGACCAGGACGGCGTCGTGCCCGGCCCGCCGGTCGTGGACGTCGCGGCGTGCGGCCTCGCCGGTGATCCAGCGGCTCGACCCGTCCGCCGCGGCCACGCGGCCGTCGAGGCTCGACGCCCACTTGAGCGTGACGAAGGGGCGGCGGAGCTCCACGGCCGTGAGCCACCGGTGCAGGAACTCGCGGCCCTCGGCCTCGAGCACCCCGCCGACCACGTCCACGCCGGAGGCGCGGAGCCGCTCCGCCCCTCCCGACGAGTCACGACCGGGGTCGCCGACGGCGTACACGACGCGCTCGACGCCGGCCGCCAGCAGGGCCTCGCTGCAGGGCCCCGTCCGCCCGGTGTGGTCGCAGGGCTCGAGGGTCACGACCGCGGTCGTGCCGCGGGCCTCGCCGGGGGCCAGCTGCGACAGGGCGTCGACCTCGGCGTGCGCCGTCCCGGCGCCGCGGTGCCAGCCCTCGCCGACGACCGTGCCGTCAGGCCGGAGCAGGACACAGCCGACCCGCGGGTTGACCCCGAGCGGCGTGCCGCGGGCCGCCAGCTCGAGGGCGCGGCGCATGGCCGTCTCGAGCACGGCGGGGGCGAGGGTCACGGGGTCTCCGGGGGAGTGGTCGGCGGGGTCGTGGTCGGCGGGGCGGACGGGGTCGGTGCCGGGTCGGGGGTCACGGCGGGACGGCGGTCGTCGGACCCGACGGGCGCGTCGACCCTCGACCCAACGCGGGCGGCACCCGGGAATTCCCCGGCGAGGGGCACGGGCCAGCCCGGCGCGGGCTCGCGGTCGTCGTCGGCGCCGAGCCGGGCCGTCCAGCACAGGGGGTGCTCGCCGTCGCGCCCCGGGTGCAGGCCGGGCGCCTCTCCGAGGTAGCGGAAGCCCGCGCGGCGGGCGACCGCGGCCGACGCGACGTTGCCGACGTGCCCTTCCCAGCGCACCTCGGGCAGGCCTCCCTCGCCGAGGGCCCAGTCGACGACGAGCCGGACGGCCTCGGTCATGAGGCCTCGGCCCCGGGCCGCCGGCGCCGTCCAGAAGCCGACGTCGCGGCCCGCCGTCCGCACGCTGACCACGCCGACCAGCTCGGACGACCCGGGCGCCCGGAGGCCCCAGGTCATCTCCCGCCCCGTGGCCCAGCCGTGGTCGACGATCCGGTCGAGGAAGAACTCGGCGTCGGAGCGCTCGTAGGGCGAGGGCACGGTCGTCCAGCGGACGGTCTCGGGGTCGCGGCAGGCCGCGACGATCGCCTCGACGTCGCTCGAGTCTGGGGCTCGCAGCTCGACGAGCGGCGACCGGAGCGTGAACGCGCGCACCGTCAGGCCCTCGCGAGGAACCCGATGCGCTCGTACACGGTGGCGAGGGTCGCCTCGGCGATCTCCCCGGCCCGGTCGGCGGCGCCGGCCAGCACGCGGTCCAGCTCGGCGGGGTCGTCGAGCAGCTCGAGCGCCCGGGCGCGGATCGGGGTGAACGTCTCGACCACCGCCTCCGCGACGTCCTTCTTGAGGTCGCCGTAGCCGCGACCCGCGTACTGCTCCTCCAGCGAGGCGACGGGGGTCTCGGTGAAGGCGGAGAGGATGGTCAGCAGGTTCGAGACCCCGGGCTTCGCGCCGCGGTCGAAGCGGATCTCGCGCTCGGCGTCGGTCACGGCCGACTTGATCTTCTTCGCGGTGCGGCTGGGCTCGTCGAGCATCCACACCACGCCGGCCTCGGTGGCCGCCGACTTGCTCATCTTCGACTCCGGGGACTGCAGGTCGTAGACCCGCGCGCCCTCCGCCTGGACGACCGCCTCCGGCACGACGAGCGTCGGGCCGAAGCGCGAGTTGAAGCGGTTCGCGAGGTCGCGCGTCAGCTCGACGTGCTGGCGCTGGTCGTCGCCGACCGGCACCTCGTGCGCGCCGTAGAGGAGGATGTCGGCGGCCATCAGGGTCGGGTAGGCGAAGAGGCCGAGCGAGGCCGTGTCGGCGCCCTGCTTCGCCGCCTTGTCCTTGAACTGGGTCATGCGGCTGGCCTCGCCGAAGCCGGTGAGGGTGTTGAGCACCCACGCGAGCTGGGCGTGCGCCGGCACGTGCGACTGGATGAAGAGCGTCGAGCGCTCCGGGTCGATGCCGGCCGCGATGTACTGCGCCGCGGTGCGCCGCGTGGACTCGCGGAGCGTCGCGGGCTCCTGGGCCACGGTGATCGCGTGCATGTCGACGACGCAGAAGAGCGCGTCGTGCGTCGACTGCATCTCGCGCCACTGCAGCAGGGCGCCGACGTAGTTGCCGATGTGCAGCGAGTCGGCCGACGGCTGCATGCCCGAGAACAGGCGGGGCTTCGCGCCCGTCGGGGCGGCCGGGGCGGGGGAGGGGGGGAGCGTGGTCATGGTGTCCTCGTGAGGGGGCGGTGCGGGTCAGATGTCGTAGTCGACGACGACGGGAGCGTGGTCGGACCAGCGCTTGTCGTACGACGCGGCGCGGTCGATCGTGTAGCCCGAGGCGCGCTCGGCGAGGGCCGGGGTCGCCACGTGGTAGTCGATGCGCCAGCCCGTGTCGTTGTCGAAGGCCTGGCCGCGCCACGACCACCACGAGTACGGCCCCTCGACCTCGCCCGAGAGGCGGCGCCCGACGTCGACCCAGCCGAGGCCGGTGCCGCCGCTGCCGTCGACGGTCTCGACGGGCTGGCCGGCCTCGCCGAAGAAGCGGTCGAAGTAGGCGCGCTCGCGGGGCAGGAAGCCGGCGCGCTTGACGTTGCCCTTCCAGTTCTTGATGTCGAGCTCGCGGTGGCCGACGTTGAGGTCGCCCGTCACGACGGCGAGCTCGGAGTGCGCCGCGAGCTGCGGGAGCCTCTCCGACATCGCGTCGAGGAACCGCCACTTCTCGTCCTGCTTCTCGGTGCCGACCTCGCCCGAGTGCACGTAGGTGCTCACGACGGTGACGATCGTGCCGTCGACGTCGTAGTCGGCCTCGATCCAGCGGCCGGCGCTGTCGAAGTCGTCGGGCCCGAGCTCGACGCGGTGGATGACCGCGGCGCCGCGCGACGCGATGGCGACGCCGGCGCGGCCCTTCGCGGTGGCGGGGTGGTGGATGACGTTCCACTCGGGGCCGAGCAGGCCCTCGAGGTCGTCGGTGGTGGCCCGCACCTCCTGCAGGGTCAGCACGTCGACGTCGCGGTCGGCCAGCCACTCGCCCATGCCCTTGCGGTACGCGGCGCGGATGCCGTTGACGTTGACGGACGCGAGTCGGAGGCGTTGTGACATGCCGACGAGACTACCGGCGGCCGCCGACGTCGCCGCCCCGGCGCCGCACCGACCCGGCGGCCCGTGCGACGTGGGCGGCGAGGCCCCGCACCCGCGACGCCGCGCGCCGGGGGGCGGAGACGACCCGCGCCTCCTGGGCGAGCCGTTCCTCCTCGAGGCGGCGCAGCCGCTCGGCCTCCTCGCGGGGGTCGGCCCGCACGCCGATGTCGTCGAGCCCGACGGCGATCCACGCCGCGGCGAGCAGCAGCACCTGGCAGAGCAGGTTGATGACGAGCAGGAGGCCGACGATGGCGGCGAACGACGCGAGCAGCGGGTTGGACCCGGCCGCCCGCAGCAGGGTGCCGCCGACGAAGGTGATGAGCACGAAGCCGGCCGCGCCGAGCGCCGACCCCGCGAGGAGTCGCCGGCCGGGGATGTGCAGGCCGGCCAGCACCCGGAAGAGCGCGACGAGCACCGCGGTGTCGAACGCGAAGACCAGGACGAGCGCCACGACGCGCAGCAGCACGACGGACGCCGCGGACGCCGTGGAGAGGCCGACGAGGTGCAGGCCCCAGGTCACCGCCGTGGTGCTCAGCAGGGAGATCGACGCCGAGACGAGGACGGCCACGCCGAAGGCCACGGCGAGGGCCAGGTCGCGCAGCACGAGGACGATCAGCGACGGGGCGGGCGTCGGGGCCCGGAAGACCGTGCGGACGGAGTCGCGCATGCTGCCGAACAGGCGGACCGACCCGAACAGCAGCCCCACGAGCGCGACCGTGCCCGTCCAGCCGAAGACCGAGGCGTTCATGAGGGCGCCGGGCTCGACCACCCCTGCTCCCGAGTCGTCCTTGATCACGCCGGGCACGGCCGACTGGATGAAGACGACGAGCTCGTCGCGGAGGACGACGTCGCCCGCCACGACGAAGCCCGCCACGCTGAAGCCGACCCAGAGGGCCGAGAAGAGGGCGAAGAGCGCCTGGTACGTGAGGCCGGCCGCGAGCAGCGGCCCCTTCGAGGCGACGTGGCGCCCGACCACGCGGACGAGGCGCGACCCGAGCAGCCGCGCCGCCGCGGAGGGACCCGCGGGCGTCGCGGGGGCGGGGGCCGGGGGCGGGGTCGCTTCGTCGTCGGGTCGGCGTCGCATGCCCCCAGCGTAGGTGCCCGCGCGCCGAGGGGCCGCGGACGGACAGGCCCGCTCGCGTACGATGTGGACGACCGTGCGGCGCCGCCCCTCCCGTGTGCGCCGTCCACACCCGAGCATGAAGAGGTACGACCGTGGCACTACAGGGCGTTGGCGTCGGACGTGGAGTGGCCGTCGGCCCCGTCCTGAGGATGCCCGAGCCGCTGCCGGAACCCGGCACCGAGGCGCGCACCGCCGACGCGTCGACCGAGCTGGCCCGCGTGCGCGAGTCGCTCGAGGCCGTCGCGGCCGACCTGACCGCGCGCGGCGAGAAGGCCGGCGGCGAGGCGAAGGACGTCCTCGACGCCCAGGCCCTCATGGCCCAGGACCCGACCCTCGTCGACGACGTCGAGCAGCGCATCGACGGCGGCGTCACGGGCGAGCGGGCGGTCTTCGAGGCCTTCGGCGCCTTCCAGGAGATGCTCGTCGGCATGGGCGGCTACATGGCCGAGCGCGCGACCGACCTGGGCGACGTCGCCCAGCGCGTGATCGCCGCCCTCCGCGGCGTGCCCGCCCCCGGCGTGCCCGAGAGCGACTCGCCCTTCGTGCTGGTGGCTCCCGACCTGGCCCCGGCCGACACGGCGCTGCTCGACCTCGACAAGGTGCTCGCGCTCATCACCCGCGACGGCGGCCCCACCTCGCACACCGCGATCCTCGCGCGCTCGAAGTCGATCCCGGCGATCGTCGGCGTGACCGGTGCCCTCGACCTGGTCGACGGCACCGTCGTCGTCGCCGACGCCGTCTCCGGGGTCGTCACCGTCGACCCCTCCGCCGACGAGGTGGCCGCCGCCGAGCAGCGCATCGCCGACCGCCGGGCCGCCGCGGCCGCCCCGCTCACCGACGGCGCCCTCGCCGACGGCCACGCGGTGCCGCTGCTCGCGAACCTCGGCTCGCCCGACGAGGCCGCGGGCGCCGTCGCGCTCGGCGCCGAGGGGGTCGGCCTCTTCCGCACCGAGTTCCTGTTCCTCGGCGCGAGCCAGGCCCCGACGGTCGAGAGCCAGACCGCCAGCTACACCGCCCTGCTCGAGGCCTTCCCCGGCCGCAAGGTCGTCGTGCGGGCCCTCGACGCCGGGGCCGACAAGCCCCTCGCCTTCCTCAACGACGCCCACGAGGAGAACCCCGCCCTCGGCCTCCGCGGCCTGCGCGCGCTGCGGGTCAAGGAGCAGATCCTCCGCGACCAGCTGACGGCGCTCGCCGCGGCCCAGGCCGCCACCACGGCGGACCTCTGGGTGATGGCGCCCATGGTGAGCGACGCGGAGGAGACCGAGTACTTCGTCTCCCTCGGCCGCGAGCTCGGCCTCCGCACCGTCGGCGTCATGGCCGAGGTGCCCTCGCTGGCCGTCCTCGCCGACCAGGTGATGCAGACCGCGGACTTCGTGAGCATCGGCACGAACGACCTCACGCAGTACACGCTCGCCGCCGACCGCATGCTCGGCTCGGTCGCCAGCTACCAGGACCCGTGGCACCCGGCGGTGCTCCGCCTGGTGTCGACGCTCGGCGAGGCCGGCCGCGCCGCCTCGAAGCCGGTCGGCATCTGCGGCGAGGCGGCGGCCGACCCGCTGCTCGCCGTCGTGCTCGTCGGGCTCGGGGCGACCACCCTGTCGATGACCCCGGCCGCCCTGGCCGACGTCCGGCTCGAGCTGTCGAAGCACACGCTGGAGCAGGCGAAGGCCCTCGCGGCCGCCGCGGTCGCCGCGACGACCGCCGCCGGGGCCCGTCAGGCCGCCGAGGCCCTCGCCGGCTAGCCTCGCAGCGGGGGCGAGCCGGGCGATCCCGGCCCGCTCCCGCCGCACGCCGCGCCCGGCCTCAGCCCGCGACGGCCTGCTGCAGGTGGGCAGCGACCACGGCGTCGACGACCTGGCCGACCGCGGCCTCGACGGCCGCGACGATCTCCGGGGCCGCGACCCGCGCCTCCTCGAGCGACAGGTCGCCGTCGACGGCGTCGGCGCCCTCGACGCCGGGCAGCAGCCCGGCCGCGACGGCCTCCTCGTGCAGGCGCAGCAGCGTCGCGACGCGGTGCGGGGCGATCACGTCGGCGACGACGGCCTCGCGCACGAGGGGAGCCAGCTGGTCGACGGTGAGCACGGGGGAGTCGCTCGACGTCGCGCCCTCGTCCGCTCCGGCCACGTCTGCTCCGGTCACCGACGAGACCGGCGCCGTCGCCGTCTGCTGCGCGACGCTCTCGAGCACGCCCGGCCAGCCCCAGCGGCCCTCGAGGGCCGCGAGGGCGGTGGGCAGGGCGACGGAGGCGGGGGTCGCGGAGGCCGTGCCCGTCGCCTCGGCGGTGGCGGCGGCCGGCAGCCACTCGGGCCGGTAGCGCTCCGCGCGCGGGAACCGCTCGAGGTCGGCGGCGTAGTCGGCGTCCGACGGCAGCACCCCGGCGTCGCCGGGCTCGAACGGCGAGCCCGGGTTCACCCAGACGCGTCGGTCGAGGTTGAACCGGGCGGTGAACGAGCCGTCGCGCGAGACGGTGAGCGAGAGGGAGAACCACGCGCCCTTCTCCGGGTCGGCCATGACCTCGCGGAGCTGCTCGCCGAGGGCGGCGACGTCGGGCACCGTGCCCACCGTGCGGCTGCTGCCCGCCGCGTCGACGGCGTCGACCCAGAGGCGCGAGACCGAGCCCACCTCGAGCAGCTGCAGCGTGGCCTCCGCCCAGTCGGTGCCCTCGAGGCTGGCGGCGAAGCGCTCGGCGATGTCGTTCTGGAGCTGCTGCTGGCGGGGGACGTCCATGTCGGCGCGGCCTCTCGGTCGTGGTCGGTGATCGGGGGCGGTGCCGGCGACGGGTCGGGGCCCGGCAGGACGGCACGAGAAGCATATGCGCCCCGGCCGGGCCGTGCCCTGATCCGGGGGACGCCGGGCTCGGACCGGTCAGCGCGCAGGGGCGTGGAGCAGACTGTCCCCGTGGGCACCCCTATACGACACCCGATGGTCGACGCGGTCACCGCGCAGGTCGTCCGGGTCGACAGCCGGGCCCGGGTCGTGCGGCTGAGCGCGCCGTTCGCCGACCTCCTCGCGCGACGCCGCAGTCGTCGGCGGGTCGTCCTCGTCACGAGCGACCGCTCGCGGCTGACGGTCGGCGTGCGCGCCGCGCTCGTCGACGCCGGCGGGGCCTGGGCGGTCCACGACGAGGCCGGGGCGCTCCGCGACGGGCTGACCGGCCTGCCCTACGCCGACGTCGACGCCGCCGGCCGGCCCCAGGAGGACCCCCTCGCCCCGGTCGTCCCGGTCGACGTGCCGGCCGCCGTCGGCACCGCCCCCCAGCTCAGCGTCGACCTCACGGTGCTGCACCGCGCCTCCCACGACACCAGCCTGGGAGGCGCGCTCGAGGCCCTCGGGACGGCCGTCTCCGGCTCCGGCCCCGCCTCCTGGGGCAGCTCCGAGCCCCTCCTGCACGACTGGGACCGCTGGGTCCTCACGCAGCACGCCCGGCACGCCGCCCCGGAGACCGTGCGGGTCGTCGTGGAGGGCCCCCACCTCTCGGGCACCGTGACGGCCCGGGTGACCGAGCACGGCATCGAGGAGACCACCGCCGTGACCATCGACGTGCCCGTCGCGGAGACCGTCACCGAGGGCTCGGGCGCGGACGGGGAGGACGCCCGACGGACGCTCGACGCGGCGATCGCGCGCCTCACCGAGGCGCTCTCCGTCATCGCCGGGTCGTCGCTGCCCACCTTCGCGCTCGTCGTGGCGCGGGAGGGCGACGTCGACCGCTGCGTGCGGGCCAAGACGTACCCCCCGCCGAACCCGGTCGCGCTGCTCATCGGCGCGCCCTCCGTCAAGCGGCTCGGCCTCGAGCTGTCGGCCCTCCCCGCGACCCGCCCCGTGGTGGTCGTGGGCCGGCCGCGGCTGCCCGCCTACGTCGTGCCGCTCGGCGACGCGAGCACCTCCGGCTGGGACGCCCTGCACGACACCCTCGACGCCGTGGGGCCCGAGCGGCTCGCCACCATGGTGGCCACGCCGCTGCTCCAGGCCTGGGAGGAGGACCTCGCCGAGGCCGACCTGCTGCACGAGAGCGCGGTCGACGGAGCCGTCGGGGTCGCGGGGGCCGGCCGCCCCCGCGAGGGCGAGGCCGACGACGACGACCAGCAGCACGACGACGACGAGGAGGCGCCCCCCGGTGCCCCGTGACATCACGATCCTGAGCCCCACCGTCCCCGACGCCCTCGACCTCGCCACGGCGGCGCGCGCCGTCGACGAGTCGTACGGCGTCCGCGAGATCGACGAGGGCGACGCCCTGCAGGTCTTCGCCGAGGGCGGAGAGCCCCTGCTCACCGTGTGGGGCGCGCGGGAGCTGGCCACGGCGGGGGAGGTCGAACGGCTGCTGCCGCACCCTCCCGAGGTGCGCCTCCCCGTCTTCTGGGTCGACGCCGTGGCGCCCCTGACCGAGGCGGGGGAGGCCGGCGTCTCCGTGGCCCTGCGCCTGGCGCTCGGGCTCGACGCGACGTGCATCGTCGAGGACGACTGAGCCGTCCCCGTCACGACGGCCCCGGGTGGCCGACGGTCGCCCGACACGACGAGAGGCCCGGACCCCCTGGGGGAGTCCGGGCCTCTCGTCGTCGTCCGGCGGTGCCGCCGGGGGCTACGCCCGCCCGCGGAGCACGGCCTGCTTGACCTCGGCGATGGCCTGGGTCACCTGGATGCCGCGGGGGCACGCCTCGGTGCAGTTGAAGGTGGTGCGGCAGCGCCACACCCCCTCCTTGTCGTTGAGGATGTCGAGGCGCACCTGGGCGCCCTCGTCGCGGGAGTCGAAGATGAAGCGGTGTGCGTTGACGATCGCGGCGGGGCCGAAGTACTGGCCGTCCGTCCAGAAGACGGGGCAGCTCGAGGTGCAGGCGGCGCAGAGGATGCACTTCGTGGTGTCGTCGAAGCGCTCGCGCTGCGTCGCGCTCTGGATGCGCTCCTTCTCCGGCTTCGACGAGGCCATCAGGAACGGCTGGATCTCGCGGTACGACTGGAAGAAGGGCTCCATGTCGACGACGAGGTCCTTCTCGAGCGGCAGGCCCTTGATGGCCTCGACGTAGATCGGCTGCGTGATGTCGAGGTCCTTGATCAGGGTCTTGCAGGCGAGCCGGTTGCGCCCGTTGATGCGCATCGCGTCGGAGCCGCAGACGCCGTGGGCGCACGAGCGACGGAAGGTCAGCGAGCCGTCCTGCTCCCACTTGATCTGGTGCAGGGCGTCGAGGACGCGGTCGGTGGGCAGCACCTCGACGTCGAAGTCCTGCCAGCGCGGCTCCGTGTCGACGTCCGGGTCGAACC
>Ga0265780_10007694_pt1 | contig 13195 bp, 12 predicted proteins | sample P1T30metagenome_FD_192432 | JGI IMG/M metagenome (GOLD analysis project Ga0265780, IMG submission 192432) | Plant litter microbial communities from East Loma Ridge, Irvine, California - P1 T30 | ecosystem: Environmental > Terrestrial > Plant litter > Unclassified | place: USA: California...
AGACGCCGAAACATGGCTCGCTGCTCCACTATCCGCTGTTGGAAGCCTTCCGGACGAGTTTCCCCAAGGGAGTGGTCAACTCCCTTTATGGGCGCGGGGCCGACGTCGTGCCGCCCGTAATGGGATCGGGGAAAGTCAACGTACTGACGCTGATTGGCTCGAGTAAAGTGGCCGATCAGCTGCAGCGCCAGCACCCCAAACTGAACCGCCTGCGGTCGATACTGAGTCTGGACGCTAAAAACGCAGCCATCATTCTGCCCGATGCCGATCTGGATGTGGCCGTGAACGAATGTCTGCTGGGGTCGCTTTCGTTCAACGGGCAGCGCTGTACGGCCATCAAGATTATCTGGGTGCACGAATCCATTGCCGATGCCTTTTTGCAGAAGTTCAGCGCCGAAGTGAGCAAACAGAAACCTGGTATGCCCTGGGACAATGGCGTTCAGATTACGCCCCTGCCCGAGCCGCACAAGCCCGATTACCTGGCGGACTGCATCCGTGATGCCGAAGCCGGTGGTGCCAGGGTTATGAATGAGGGGGGCGGTCTGGTAGCCGAATCGCTGTTCAAACCAGCCGTGGTGTACCCCGTCAAGGAAGGTATGAAACTCTACCGCGAGGAGCAGTTCGGGCCAGTCATTCCGGTGGTGCCGTTCAATGATGCTGACGCGTTTCTCGATTACCTCATCACCGATGATCACGGGATGCAGGCGAGTATCTTCGGCAGCGATCCCGACAAAATTGCCGAGCTGATCGACCCGCTGGTAAGCCTGGTTTGCCGGGTCAATATCAATGCCCAGTGTCAGCGGGGACCCGATACGTTCCCGTTTACCGGCCGGAAAGACTCAGCCGAAGGGACGCTATCGGTGGAGGATGCGCTACGCTCATTCTCGATCCGGGCTGTTGTCGCCACGAAAGATACCCAGCCAAACAAGGATATTCTGAACGATATTGTGGGCGAGCACAAATCCGGTTTCCTGAGCACGAATTTCATTTTTTAACGTATTAGCGGGTTGGGCAGCGGTGTTTGCCCAACCCTTTCTGATTTGCTTACTGCCACCAATCTTACAAAAGTATTTGACGACCTGGAAGCTGTTCGGGACGTATCGTTCGCGCTGGCGCCGGGTCGGGTTATGGCGCTGGTGGGGGCCAGTGGTTCGGGGAAGAGTACCCTGCTCAGTATGCTGGCCGGGCTGCTGGACACCGACGGGGGCGAGGTGCGGTTCGACGATGCGCGCGTACTTGGACCATCCGAAAAACTGATTCCTGGTCATCCGGCTATCCGGCTGGTGCACCAGGAATACCAACTCATGCCGAACGTATCGATTCGGGAAAATATCCGTTACGCGTTACGTTACTTCGAAAAGACTTACCGCGATTTTCGAACGGATGAGCTAGTACAACTTTGCCGTCTGACGGCGGTGCAGGATCGACTGCCGCGTCAGGTGTCGGGTGGGGAAAAACAGCGGACTGCCATTGCCCGAGCCATTGCCGATAAACCCGCCATTTTGCTGCTGGATGAGCCGTTCAGCCACCTCGATCTGCCGAATCGGCTCCTGGTAAGGCAGATGCTGTTTGATCTCGTTCATCAGGAGAAAACGGCATGCCTGTTCGTGACGCACGATGCTTCCGACGCGTTGTCCATTGCCGATACGCTGGGCATTTTACAGAATGGGAACCTGATTCAGCTGGATGAACCAAAAACGGTGTACCGCGAGCCTGTCACTGCCTACGCGGCCAGCCTGACCGGTCTGGTCAATGTCCTGACGGCGGACGAGGTTGCTGTTCTGGGACTGTCAGTCAACAAGACGATCAACAGTCAGTATATCCTGCGTCCGGAACAGATTCAACTTCGCGACGATTCGCCGATAATGGGTACCGTTCGGGCTGTTTTTTTTAGAGGTAGCCACGTTGACGTTGACATTGACGTAGCGGAAACAATCAGTTTGAGTGCTTTATCTATGCGGGACGATCTTTGTGTGGGGCAGTCCGTGGGGGTGCGAATTGAGGAGAGCGGTTTGTGGCAGGTTCAGTCCTGATTATTTTTAAACCCACCGGCGTTTGACGAGTTGTGTAATCAACTAGATCACAAACGTTATGGACTACAAACAAACCGAAGGCGAACGCCAGACCGATACGTCGGAGCAGGCATCAGAAGGGTTTCTGGTAAATGAAGAAACGGAAAACGTTGATGCATCCGGTGTCGACGATAAATCGGACGGTAACGTGGACGATTATCTCGGCAAAACGAACAACGAAAACAGGGATAAAGAGGAGTAATAGTGTGCGCAAAAAAATAGGAGGGGGAGTAGAGATAGAAAGGGAAACCAATAGGTAGCGTTCCTTTCCTGCTCTACTCCCCCTCCTATTTTGCTCCTTATCTTTTTTTACATCATCCGTTTGATAAGCTGCTCAACGGAGATGTTTTCGGCTTCGGCTTTGAAGTTCCGCACGACGCGGTGGCGCAGAATCGGCATCGCCACAGCCTGCACATCTTCAATGTCGGGCGAATATTTGCCGTTCAGCAGGGCGTTGCATTTAGCGGCCAGGATCAGCGCCTGCGATGCCCGGGGTCCAGCGCCCCATTCGAGGTACTGATTCGCATCCGACGACGCGAGTTCAGTGTTTGGACGCGTTTTGTGGACCAGCTTGACGGCGTACTCAATCACGTTATCGACTACCGGTACCCGGCGTACTAACTGCTGAAACTCCCGAATCTCGTCGCCCGTAATGACCCGCTGTACGTCCGGTCGCTTGTCGGATGTTGTGCTCTTCACAATATCCACTTCCGACTGGTACGACGGATAATCCAGATACACGTTGAACATGAACCGGTCCAGCTGGGCTTCCGGCAGGGGGTACGTACCTTCCTGCTCGATGGGGTTCTGGGTTGCCAGTACGAAGAACGGGCGACCCAGGTCGTACTTCTGCCCGGCAATCGTTACCGAATATTCCTGCATGGCTTCCAGCAGCGCCGACTGGGTTTTGGGCGGGGTCCGGTTGATCTCATCGGCCAGAATGATGTTGGCAAATACCGGTCCTTTGATGAACTTGAAGTTCCGCTCCTGGTCCAGCGTTTCCGAGCCAAGAATGTCGGAAGGCATCAGATCGGGCGTAAACTGAATTCGGTTAAAATCCAGGTGAAGTGCACTGGCAATCGTCTGGATCAGCAGGGTTTTGGCCAGGCCCGGTACCCCTACCAGCAAACAGTGACCCTGACAGAAAATGGCGGTCAGCAATAGACGAACCGTCTCGTCCTGTCCGATGACAACTTTTGAGATTTCAGTTTTGAGCTTCTGATACGAGTTAGACAGGGCTTCTGCAGCCGCGACATCCGATGAGTAAGGCACAGAGAATACGTTTAAACGATGATGGTCTTCAGGTTGCGCTGATCAGTAAATCAAACAAAAAACCAAACATAAACCTACAGAAAGTTACTGACCTCCACTACTGCCGAGCGTGGACGCGCTGTTCTGCATCGTGCCGAAAATCTTACAGTTCTGAAATTCAGGGTCAACGGAGATATACACGTCAGCCAGCGATTTTTTGAACCAGTCGTCAATGGCGCGGTTCTTTTTGTTCGTCAGCACGATGGTCTGCAGCTTTTCAAAGTCCGTTTTGAAATCGGCCGTATGCGGAGGGGTCTTGCTCTTGAAATAGAGGATACGTATCGCGCTTTTACCATCTTCGGTCCGGTAGGGCAGCGGGGGCGAAATGCTGCCCACTTTCATGGTATCGAGCATGGTGAACAGCGAGTATTCCATCGAGCCATCCATGGCCAGACGGCTGCCGCCCGACTGAGGATCGCGGAGCAGACCACCCGCATCGGCGGTAGTTTTGTCGTCCGAGAAATCGTGAGCGGCTTTGTCAAACTTCAGCGTATCGATCTGAATCAGGTTGCGCAGGCTATCCAGGTATTTCGTCGGGCCGCTCATATCAAGGCGGTTGTAATCAGGACGTAGCAGGATGTGCCGCGCGTGGTACTCCGCCCCACGGGTTTCCAGCAGCTGAATCAGGTGAAGACCAAAGTCAGATTCGACTACCTCGGAAAGCTCATTTGGTTTGAGTTTGAGCGCAGCGCCTTCGAAAGGAGCCACCATCATGCCACGTTTGGCAAAGCCGAGGTCACCGCCGTTCTGCGCCGATCCAACGTCTTCGGAGTTTTCCTTCGCCAGTTTGGCAAAATCTTCACCCGCTTCAGCTCGTTTTTTCAGGTCCTGCAACCGCTGCCGCAGTACGTCCTTCTGCTCTTTGGTCGGCTTGGCGTACCGGACAATCTGGCCTATTTCAACCTCGGCGGGCATATAAGGCAGGCTGTCTTTAGGAATGGCGTCGAAGAATTTGCGCACCTCACGAGGGGTGATTTTAACGTCGGTCGTGATCTTCTGCTGCATTTTCTGAACGATCTTCTGATCTTTCACCTGCTGCCGCAGTTCGCTTTTAAGCATTTCCAGGCTCTTGCCGTAGGCTTCCACGATGTTCTTCTCGGAACCGAACTGCTGGGCCATGTAAGACATCCGCTGATCCAGTTCACTGTCAACGATCTTCTCTTCGACAACAACGGAGTCAATTTCAGCCTTCGCCAGCATCATTTTGTTGATGACCAGGCTCTCCAGCAACTGACACCGCTGCGGGGGCGTCTGGTTCTGACTGACGTACGACTGGTTAGCCTCTTCCAGATCGGAACGAAGCACGTAGTAGTTATCGACTTTGGCGATGATTTTATTCAAACTAACTTCCTGACGCTGGGCAAAAGCCGGCGCCGTCAGCAACCAGCCTGCCAGGAGAAGCAGTCCACTACTAAAAATAGTTTTCATGTGTTAAAGATACGTACCGAACGGGTACTATTCTGTGGTTTAACGAATTTTAAGAGACTAAACCGGCTAGTTGTTAAACGCCCTCCGGCGGGCTGAATTGCTCGTTATTTAGCTAATTTTTGGATTTCACCCTGGTTTAGCTGAACGGGGTACTGCTGCCGTAACTGCGTGAGCCACTGTTCTTCCAGCTCGGCCTGGTAATCGTTGATCACCTTGCCCCGCGCTTCCATAAAGGTTTGCTGACGGGCGGGCTCGATCCGGCTGATGATTACCGCTACGGCTTTGCCCGCGGGGTGTAACAGAGTCGTGCCGGTTTTCCACTGGTTGATACCATCCAGATAAGGGCTGGCACCCTGCGCAAAGATACCTTCCGAAATGCTGATAGCGGGTTCATCGCCCGATGCCGATTGTGGGTTCCGACTGTTCAGGACTTTAGCGACGTCAGCTTTCGCGGTGGAGAAATACTGAAATATCACCCGGCGTTGTGCTCCCGCTGCTGTCTCACCGGGACGGGCTCCCTGGTAGTCCTTCTCCGTAATGCGGCTAAGCGATATGCCGTTCTGCTGCAGGAAGTTAACGACCGTCCGGATGCGGCCCGCCGATACAGAATCACGCTCTGAAGCATCGTGCGATCCACTCACTTCCACAATGTATTCCGGATTGCGGGTCATGGCGACTACTACCTCTGACAGGTTTTCGCGCAAAGCGGGGGTGATGGCCGTCTGTCCTTTGTCGTACGACAGGCTGGAAGTTGTTCGGCGGAGCTGGTACGGTGGGCGGCCGCTCAACAGGTCAGTAGCCTGTTTTAGCAGGTCATCATTTTTGGCAACAACGATCGTCGCAACCGCCCGCTCGGGGAAACGGTATTTATGCTTGTTCTGCTCGAAAACGATCTGCTGTCCCGTCGAATCGTTCATCGAACGTTCCCAGACGTTTTTCTCCATCACCTGTGATAACAGCACGCCATCCCGGATTTCGCCGAGCAGCGCCCGGAACTCGGGTGATTTTTTTTCCAGGTTCGCTTCTTCGGTGGCAATGAGCTGATCGCCAACGTAACGGTCAAATAACCGGCGCATGGCCACGGCGGGTGACCCCGTTACCGTAGTTGGTATCGCCTGAGACGCGCCGTTCTGCATGGCCGGATTACGCGGTGGCTGCTGCTTCTGCCGAACGAAATCAAAGAATCGGTTAACCGTATAAGGCTGGCCGGCGATGGTAACAATGGCTTTGTCCTGGAGCGTTGGCGGTAGCACGTCGGGAAAACGCCACTGCCCGCGTAGCAGAGTGCTGTCGGCCTGCGTCAGGGCTTCGTTGAGCACCGACGATGATTCGTTGACGGCATATTCTTTCCGCAGCCGCTGAACGGTAGCCTGGCGTAGAACGTCGGCGCGGGTGTCGGTCGTTACCCGCTGCCGCAGGGCCGTACCGAGAATCATGTACGAATCAAGCGGCTTCCGTTCGACAAGTTTGATGATATGCCAGCCGTAGTTGGTCCGGACGGGCTTCGACAGGTCACCCGGTTTGCCGAGCGAATAGGATGCATCTTCAAACGCAGGCACCTGCCGACCTGTTTCAAAGGAAGGCAGTAAGCCGCCGTTCAGGCGCGAGGTGAGATCGTCGGAGACTTCGCGGCACACGGTTTCAAACAATTCTCCTTTCTGGAGTCGGGCGTAAATGGCCTCGATTCGATCCTGCGCCATTTTCTGCCCGGCTTCGTCGGCGCTGGGACTGATACGCACCAGAATATGCGCTACCCGAACCCGGCCCCGGCTGGGACGTTTGTCGTTTACTTTGATGAGGTGATAGCCAAACCGGGTCCGCACGGGAGCCGAGACAGTACCAACGGGAGTCGTATAGGCCGCTGTTTCGAGCGGATAGACCACGGAGAACGTAGTGAAATACCCTAAGTTGCCGCCCTTCTGCGCGGTTGTCTGATCCGCCGAGTTCTGGCGGGCCATCTGCGCGAAATCCTGACCGCCCTGTAGCTGCTTACGTAGCGCATTGGCTTTGTCGAAAGCCGCCGACGTATCGGCAGGGGTAGCATTTTCGCTTACCGGGATCAAAATGTGCGACACGTTGACTTCCTCCTGCATCCGCTGATAGGCTTCGGCGGCTAAGGATTCGACCAGCACCCGGTCGGTCATGTACGATTGAGCCAGCTGTTTCCGATACGTAGCCATCTCCTCCCGAAAATCCTCGGTGGTGTCGCGCTTTTCGTTTTCAGCGGCTAGGACTTTCAGCTTCAGATTCGTGTACAGATCGAGGTATTGCCGTACGTCTGTATGCTGAGCCGAATCGGCCGAGAGCTGGTTTTTGGTGAAGGACTGAAAAAAGTCGTCAGTCGTAATAGCTTTGTCGCCCAGCGTCATAATGACAGCTTGTTTGGTAGTGGGCGTTTGCTGAACAACTGGCGCGGCTGTTTTGCAGGCTGTTACAAAGAGGGCCAGCAGAATACCGCCTGTAAGTTGGCGCATAGCGTCAGAGAATTAGGGTACGATAGCGATAAAACAGCGACGTAGTAAAAATCATTCGTTTGGCAGGTGGGCCGCATTACGTCATACGGCTGCACTCTATGGTCTGGCAACGATTCGCCCGTGGGCTTATTGACGACCGGAACGGATTTTCGCCGTTTTCAGTCTAACGTCGTACGTGAGCTCATACGCAAACGAATCCTGCAAATGACGACCTGAGAACTGAGCCGGTACGTTGATCAGGCGCTGCTTGCCCTTACGCAGGTCGGCTTCTGACAACTCAATGCTGCTCTGGCCAATCAGGTCATCCTTATCCAGCCAGTCCAGTAAATTTAACCCGACGCCCGATGCTGCCATGCCGGCCGCTACGTATTTGAGCGGGGTAAGCAGCTCGGTAGCTGACAGCAGCAGCATGGCTGGCGCGCTGACCACATTATGCACGCGCCGAACCTGGTCCAGCAACTGCCGGGTTTTCTGGTAATCGTCAACTTCCAGCAGCACGACGCTGGCAATCAGTTTGCCATTACGTGGTATTGTCAGATCTATTGATCGGGCAACGCTGTCCCTTGCGGCCTGCAAATCAATCTGCTGGCCTTTGCGCATGGACTGAATGCCCCAGCCGCCATTCACGACGGCGACGGCCTTGTTTTTGGCATCGTAGCTCGTCAAGGTGTAGGCCAGCATCAGTTCGTCGCGCTGGCTGATGGTTTCCTCCAGATTGATCGCTTTCAACGAGCGGGGCGTCAGTTGAGCGGTCATACTCGACGGACGCGAACAAGCCGACAGCGCCAGTATTGTTAAAAACACCGCAAACCGGATCGGATATGTTGGCATCAGGCGGCTACTTCGTCAACAACTGATTCGCCCGACGAACCGTCTCCGCTGGTCCACTGCCAGGTTTCCCGCATGCGCAGTCGACCATCGGGCAGCCGTTCGGGTACGGAATGACACCGACCAGTCATCAGCTCGTTCTTTTTGTTGACGTGCTTATAGCGCATGTCCAGGCTGTAATCGTCCAGTACTGTAGCGATCAGGTTCCCTTTTACGATGGCCCCACCGGCGTATTCGGCCCAGACCAGGTTGTCCTGCTGGTGGTAGTGAAACAACGTATCGCCGGATACCTCACCGTTGTCAGTGTTCGTTACGGAGCGGAAAAACTTGTTGTCGTACATAGATTTACACGGCTGGTTCCTGCTGACTCAGGCAGTGAAAACTACCCAGTCCCCAGACAATATCGGTTGAGTCGATGCCAACCACCTTGCGATCGGGGAAATACGGCGTCAAAATATCCAGCGCCCGTTGGTCATTGGCACAGCGGAATGTTGGAACAAGAACGGAACCGTTCGTAATCAGGAAATTAGCGTACGAAGCAGGCAGCCGTAATCCATCGCTTACCACCGGATTAGGCATGGGCAGTTCAACGATATTCAGTTGTTTGCCGTTTGGAAGCCGCATCTTGCGCAGTTCGTGGTGAATTTCCTGCAGGAACGGATAGTTGTCGTCGTTGGGATTGGCTTCGTAAGCGGCCACAACGGTATCCTCATTCACGAAACGTACGGTATCGTCGATGTGGCCGTCGGTATCGTCGCCAACAATGCCTTCCTCCACCCACAATACCTGCTGAACCCCATAGAAATCGCAGAGGTATTTTTCAATATCACCCTGCGTCAGGTGGCTGTTCCGGTTCTGATTGAGCAGACAGGCCCGGCTGGTCAGCACCGTTCCGGCCCCGTTGAACTCCACCGAACCGCCTTCCATGATGATGCCCCCAGTGGATGCTGCCGGTGTGGTATAATTTAACCCACGATAGTGCGCAATCTCCACCGGAATCAAATCATCGCGGTCGAAGGGAGGATATTTTCCGCCCCAGGCGTTGTAGCCCCAGTTCACGATCATACGCTCCTTGCGTTCCGGATTGATCAGGAAAGCCGGACCATGATCGCGGCACCAGGAGTCGTTGGTGGGGTGGGGGAGCAGCGTAATCCGGCTCATATCGGCCCCGGCCGCCAGCAGGCGCAGTTTGGCCGTTTGCATAACGATTTCGTTATGCGCATTAATGCACACCTGCTCGCTCTCGGCAATGGCTTTGATAAACTCAATATAGGCCGGAAACATCAGGTCCTGCCGCTCAAACGTCCAGGACGCTTCGGTATGGGGCCAGCTCAGCCAGGTCGCAACGTGCGGATGCCACTCAGCGGGAAAGAAAAAGCCTTCGCGGGCGGGGATAAATTCGTTGGGATCGAGTTGAATCGATGAAGACTGCGTCATAAACGGATTGACGATGGAGCAACAAAAGTACGAAATCTGACGGGCTCGGCACGCCGATTACGGCTCAATCAGTTTTCGGATGGTGTCGACCGCTAAGCCTGTGAAGTCATCAATGATCAGCGAAGCGCCCGTTGTGGCCAGTTCGTCGTGCGTATGGGTGGTAGCCAGCGCAACAACGACCATGCCAGCCCGTACCCCTGCTTCGATACCGGCGAGGGCATCCTCGAACACGATACAGCGGGCGGGCTCGACGCCAACGCGCTCGGCAGCTGTCAGGTAAATTTCGGGATTGGGTTTGCCGTGCTTAACCATGCTGGAGTCGACAATGGCGTCGAAATACGAACGAATGGTCAGACCATCCAGCGTAAAACCAAGGTTGCTGACCGGAGCCGACGTACCCACGGCCATCCGGACGTTATCGGCTTTCAGGGCCTCCAGAAACTCAACCAGCCCCGGCGTGGCAGCCAGGTACGGTTTGTAGAGTTCCCGGTACGTTCCTTCTTTGGCCTCGGTGAACAGGTCAAGCTCGTCGGCCTGAATGGCCCGCTGAAACAGATACGCCATCGCATCTGCCGATACGCGCCCGTTGATGTTTTCTACGTATTGCTCCTTGCTGAGTTTGTAGCCGTGATTGTCGGCAAATTTGATCCAGGCGTTGATGTGGTAATCGGTGTTGTCAACCAGGACGCCGTCCATGTCAAACAGGGCAGCAAAGGGAGTTGCAGGCATAGAAACAAGATGTAGTAAAAAAGAGATGTAAGCAGAAAAAATAAGAACCAATCGGCAATTAGTACCCGGCCGTATCCTCCGGCGCAGCGAGTACATCACCCGCCAGTACAGACGCTTCATGGAGGAGCTCCGTCGCAACCAGCTCGTCGGTAATGTCCTCAATATGTTCATCAACCGCATCCAGGCAAGCTTCGGCGTCGAGCTCGCTGGCGTTCATGCCAATGAGTAAACGGGCTGTGTAGAGCACATTCAGCGAAAAACGCAGCGGATGCAGCGTGTGGCTATGGCGGGTTCTGGTTTCAGTTTCCATGAAGTCAGTTAACCTGGTAAGTAAGCATGAACGGCCCAGCAGTAGCTGAGCCGTTCGTTATAATTAAATAGTTGCAGTTGCCTGAATTGCTGTATCGACGGATTGATTCGCTTGATCCGACTGCCGCAGTTCCGACTGGCGAAAACTTTTCATGATCCAGCCCCCGCCAATTACGTCGTCACCTTCGTAGAAAACGGCGGCCTGACCCGGTGCAATGGCCGAAACGCCTTCGTGGAAAAGCACTTCGATTTTGTCGCCCGTTTGCGAGATTGTAGCGGGCGTACCGTCGTGTTTGTACCGAACTTTCGTCGTCGTCTCAATCGGTTGCTCGATGGACGCGTATTTCTGCAGGTTCAGTTTGCTCACGATCATGCCGTCGCGGTACAGGTCTTTGTCGACGCCCAGCACGACTTCGTTCGTTTCTTTCCGAATCTCCGTCACGAACATAGGTTGCCCGAACGCCATGCCCAGCCCTTTCCGCTGGCCGATGGTGTAAAATGGATAGCCCTGGTGTTTACCCATAATTTTACCGGTGCCTTCCATCACGAAATTACCACCCGCTACTTCGGCTTCCAGTCCCGGCACGCGCCGTTTCAGGAAACCCCGGTAGTCGTTGTCGGGCACGAAGCAGATCTCGTACGACTCCGACTTGGTCACCAGCTCGATAAAGCCCCGACCTTTGGCCATCTCCCGGATTTCGGATTTGCGCAGGTGTCCCAGCGGCAGTTTCGTCCGGCTCAGGCTCTCCTGCGATACGCCCCACAGGACGTACGACTGATCTTTCAGCGTATCGACGCCCTTCGAAATAACCTGCCGTCCGCCCTCATTACGAATATTGGCGTAGTGGCCGGTGGCAATAGACTCGCAATCGAGCCGGTCGGCCCGGCGGAGCAGTGCATCCCATTTGATGTGCGTATTGCACAGCACGCAGGGGTTTGGCGTCCGGCCCTCGATGTACTCACCCGTGAAATGGTCGATGACGTAATCGCCGAACTCATTCCGGATGTCAAGAATATAATGAGGGAATCCCAGGTTAACGGCAATGTTCCGGGCGTCGTTGATGCTGTCGAGGCTGCAACAGCCCGTTTCTTTCTTGGTCCCACCCGACGACGCATAGTCCCAGGTTTTCATGGTCATGCCGATGACCTCGTACCCTTCTTCGTGCAGCAGTACCGCTGCCAGTGAAGAATCAATGCCGCCACTCATGGCGACTAAAATTCGTCCGTGTTTGCTCATGGTTGATCAGACCAGGGGTCAAAGCCCTGCGATTTGCTGAAAAGATGCCGTAAAGATACGGCCTGAAAAGAGAACAGCGTTGCCGGTCTGCTTAGTTTCCAAGGGCTGCTGTACCTTTGCCAAAAACATGGCCTGGGGCTTGCGTAGTAATCGTACTGAATAAGTCTGCCAGCTATAAAAAGGAACAACACGCATGCTGACAACGCTGGTAAAAATTTCGAACGTAACGAACCTGAGCGACGCCCGTTACTGTGCTGGTATGGGAGTGGATATGCTGGGATTTTCGATGGATGAAGAAGCGCCTGATTACGTCGATCCGAAAAAATTTAACGAGATAAAATCGTGGGTAGCCGGGATTCAGATCGTGGGCGAAACGACGGCCATTGACCCCGAGCAGATTGAGCAACTGCTGGCAACGTACCAGCCCGATCTGCTGCAGGTCGAGGAATCTGCGTTGCTGCCGTACCTAAGTTCGTTTGGCAAGCCGCTGATCCTGCGGATCGACGTGTCGCAGATCACCCTCGATCAACTGGATATGCTGGTGCATGCTGGCATCGAAGGGGCCGATTATATCCTTCTTGACAGTAGTGCACCCGTCTACCTGGATGGTGACTTGAAAACGGCGTTGCAGCGTTTTGACCGCCGGTACCCGGTCCTGCTCGGAACGGGCATTTCGGTCGAGAATGTCCACACTCTGCTGAATGAGTTGCCTGTAAAAGGAATCGCGCTACGTGGTGGCGAAGAAGAACGCCCCGGTAACAAGGAGTTCGGCGAACTAATGGACATTCTGGAAGCGATAGAAGAGGAGTAGGGATTGGGGCAAAGGGCGTAGGACTTAAGGTTGAGGGGTTGGGGAGAGGGCGCAGGTTGGAGTAAAGGGCCAGGGGCAAAGGGTTTAGGGGCTATGTGCTTTTGTGAACTGGTTTTAGAGTTTACGGTACTCTAATTCCCCTTCCTGAATCCTACACCCATTAATCCCATCCCCAATCCAAAATTCACATCCCCTTTACTCCACTCCCCAAGCCCTAATCCCTCTGGCCTATCACTACTATGCATTACCTACTATCATTGAAAACATACATCCATCCAGATGCGCGTCCATTCTTCCAAATCCGTGTAAACAACAAAGTCGTGTGCTGTAGGTTTACATCAGTTTAAACGACCAGGGAACTGGTTAAACGCTATGACACAACGATTAGAACGCATTGCCGACGAGGCTATCGTTGGTGGTGTTGCGGCCGGGGTGGCCCGCTATTTTGGGATAAATCGCACGCTGGTGCGGCTCATTTTTCTGATTGGCATACCTTTACCCGGTTTTCCGGCCTTTATAATTTATGTTATCTTGTGGATCGCGATGCCTAAACAGCCGA
>Ga0265780_10007695_pt1 | contig 13192 bp, 11 predicted proteins | sample P1T30metagenome_FD_192432 | JGI IMG/M metagenome (GOLD analysis project Ga0265780, IMG submission 192432) | Plant litter microbial communities from East Loma Ridge, Irvine, California - P1 T30 | ecosystem: Environmental > Terrestrial > Plant litter > Unclassified | place: USA: California...
CGGGCGCCGACCTCGGCCCCTGGCTCGTCACGCACGGCATCACGGTCGTGTCGACGGTGCCGACCCTGGCCGCGCTCTGGCCGGCCGAGGCGCTCGAGTCGGTGCGCCTCCTGATCTTCGGGGGCGAGGCCTTCCCGCCCGAGCTCGTCGACCGCGTCTGCGGCGACGGCCGCGAGGTCTGGAACACCTACGGGCCGACCGAGTCGACCGTCGTGGCGACCGGCGCCCTCGTCGTGCCGGGCCAGCCGGTGCGCATCGGCCTGCCCCTGCTCGGCTGGGACGTCGCGGTGGTCGACCCCGAGGGCCAGCCCGTCGCCGAGGGCGAGACGGGCGAGCTGATCATCGGCGGCGTCGGGCTCGCCCGCTACCTCGACCCCGCGAAGGACGCGGAGAAGTACGCCCCGCACCCGCAGCTCGGCTGGGCCCGCGCCTACCGCAGCGGCGACCTGGTCGTGCTCGACCGCGACGGCCTCGTCTTCCGCGGCCGGGCCGACGACCAGGTCAAGGTCGGCGGCCGGCGCATCGAGCTCGGCGAGATCGAGACCGCCCTGCAGGCGCTGCCGGGCGTCGCGGGCGCGGCCGCGGCGGTGCGCGAGACCGCGGCGGGCAACCGCGTCATCGTCGGCTACCTCGCGCTGCACGGCGGCGCCGGGCCCGAGGCGCTCGACCGGGGCGCCGCGCTCGCGCGCCTCCGTGCGGAGCTGCCCGCGGCGCTCGTGCCCCTGCTCGCCGTCGTCGAGGGCGACCTGCCGACCAAGACCTCGGGCAAGATCGACCGCGACGCCCTGCCCTGGCCGCTGCCCGACCACGCGGCCGACGACGGAGCCCTGCTGGGCCCCGACGAGGCCGAGCTCGCCGCCGACTGGCAGGCCGTGCTCGGGCTGCCCGTGGCCGACGCCGCCGCGAACTTCTTCGACCTCGGCGGCGGCTCCCTCGCCGCGGCGCAGCTCGTGGCGCGCCTCCGCGAGCGAGACCCCGAGTACACCGTCGCCGACGTCTACTCCCGCCCCCGCCTCGGCGCGATGGCCGACGACCTGGCGCAGCGTCGGGCCGGAGGCGCGGGAGACCCCGCAGGCCGCTCCCGCACCGAGCACCACCGGTCGCAGCCCGTCCCCGCGTCGACCCAGTGGCTGCAGACGCTGCTCGGCCTGCCGCTGCACCTCCTCAGCGGGCTGCGCTGGCTGACCGTCGCGCTCACCGCCTCCAGCGTGCTCCGCGCCGTCGGCGGGTTCGACGTGCTGCCGCGGGTCGAGCCCTGGCTGCTGGTCGTGGGGCTCGTCGTGTTCGTGACCCCGCCGGGGCGGATGGCGATCTCGGTGGCCGCGGCGCGACTCCTGCTGGCGGGCGTGCCCGCGGGCGACCACCCGCGCGGCGGCAGCGTGCACCTGCGGCTCTGGCTGGCCGAGCAGGTGCAGCTGCAGACGGCGGCCGACGGCCTCGCCGGGGCGCCCTGGATCAGCTACTACGCCCGGGCGCTCGGGGCCCGCATCGCCCCCGACGTCGACCTGCACGCCCTGCCGCCCGTGACCGGCATGCTGCGCGTCGGCCGCGGCGCGTCGATCGAGCCCGAGGTCGACCTCTCGGGCTGGTGGGTCGACGGCGACGTGCTGCGCCTCGGGGCCGTGCGCATCGGCGCCGGCAGCACCGTCGGCATGCGGAGCACGCTGCTGCCCGGCACGCGCCTCGGCAAGGGCGCGACCGTCGCGCCCGGGTCGGCCGTGTTCGGCCGCGTGCCGTCGGGGCAGGCCTGGGCGGGCTCCCCCGCGGTGCGCGTCGGCAAGGCCCGCACCTGGTGGCCCGCCGCGCGCCCCGGGCGGGCGAGCCGCTGGCTCGTCGCCTACGGCGCCTCCTCGGTGCTGATCAGCCTCCTGCCGGCCGTCTCCCTGTCGGCCGGGGGCGCCCTCGTCGCGGCCGGCGTGCGCGGCGCGGCCACGCTCGGCGACGCCTGGTGGCGCGCCGTCGCCTGGACGGTGCCCGGCACGCTGCTCGCCGGCCTCGTCGCCGCGCTGCTGGTCGTCGGCGCCGTGCGGCTGCTCGCCCTCGGCGTCCGCGAGGGGACGTGGGCCGTGCGCAGCCGCGTCGGATGGCAGGTCTGGAGCACCGAGCGCCTGCTCGACCTCGCCCGCACGTACCTCTTCCCGCTCTACTCGAGCCTGGCGACGCCGGTCTGGCTGCGCCTCCTCGGGGCCAGGGTCGGGCGCGACGTCGAGGCCTCGACCGTGCTGCTGCTGCCGTGCATGACGACGATCCGCGACGGCGCCTTCCTCGCCGACGACACCCTCGTGGCGTCGTACGAGCTCGGCGGCGGCTGGCTGCGCGTCGCCCGGGCCGAGGTCGGCCGGCGCGCCTTCCTCGGCAACTCGGGCATGGCGGGTCCCGGCCACCGGGTGCCCGACGACGGTCTCGTGGCCGTGCTCTCGGCGGCCCCGCGCCGGTCGAAGCAGGGCTCGTCGTGGCTCGGCTCGCCGCCGGTGCGGCTGCGGCGCACGGTCGCCGCGACCGACGAGACGCGCACCTTCCGGCCCCCGGCCCGGCTGCGCGCCGCCCGGGTCGCCTGGGAGCTCAGCCGCGTCGTGCCGGTCGTCGTGACCGTGCTGATCGGCCTCGGGCTCCTCGTCGGGCTCTGGGCGGCGGTCGAGGCGGGCGGCCTGCTGCTCGCCGTGCCCCTCAGCGCCGTCGGCATGCTCGCGGCCGGCGCGGTGGCCGCCGGGGTCAGCACCGCGGCCAAGTGGCTGCTGATCGGACGCGTGCGGGCCTCCGAGAAGCCCCTCTGGTCGTCGTTCGTCTGGCGCAGCGAGACCGCCGACGTGTTCGTCGAGATGTGCGCCGCCCCCTGGTTCGCCCGGGCGGCGAGCGGCACGCCCGCGCTCGTCTGGTGGCTGCGCAGCCTCGGGGCCCGCATCGGCCGCGGCGTCTGGACCGAGAGCTACTGGCTGCCCGAGGCCGACCTCGTCACGCTCGGCGACGGGAGCACGGTCAACCGGGGCTGCGTCGTGCAGACGCACCTGTTCCATGATCGAATCATGTCCATGGACTCCGTCACGCTCTCGGCCGGGGCGACGCTCGGCCCGCACGGCGTCGTGCTGCCGGCCGCGGTGCTCGGCGAGCACGCGACCGTCGGCCCCGCCTCCCTCGTCATGCGCGGCGAGGGCGTGCCCGCCGGCAGCCGCTGGAGCGGCAACCCGATCGGCCCGTGGCGCGAGGTCACGCACGCCGACTACCACGCCGCCACCTCGTGACGTCGTACGCGCCGGGCAGCGGCGACGAGACCTGGTCGGCCGAGTCGTACGACCTCGACCTGGCGTACCGCGTCGCCACCAACCGGCTGAGCGGCACCGCGACCGTCGTCGTGGCGGCCCTCGAGCGCCTCCGGAGCGTGTCGTTCGACCTCGTGGGCCTCCGCGTCGAGAAGGTGCGGGTCGACGGCGCCAAGGCCCGCTCGCGGCACGCCGCGGGCAAGCTCGTCGTGACCCTGCCGGAGCCGGCGGAGGCGGGCGCCCGCCTGGTCGTGCGCGTCGACTACGCGGGCACCCCCGCCCCGAGGAGCACCCCGTGGGGCGACCTCGGCTGGGAGGAGCTCGCCGACGGGGTCATCGTCGCCGCGCAGCCGACCGGCGCCGCGACGTGGTTCCCGTGCAACGACCGTCCGGGCGACAAGGCCACCTACCGGCTGCGCCTCTCGGCCGAGCACGGCTACACCGTGGTCGCCCACGGCCGGCTCACGGACCGCCGCACCACCGCCGGCAAGGTCACGTGGACCTACGAGCAGCGCGAGCCCACCTCGACCTACCTCGCCACCGTGCAGATCGGCCGCTACGAGACGGTGCCGGTCGCCCTCGGCACCGCCGCGGCCCCCGTCGCCGGCCTCGTCGTCGCCCCGCCCGAGCTGCACGACCGCGCCGCCCACGACTTCGCGCCCCTGCCGCGCATGATGAGCTGCTTCGTCGACGCCTTCGGCCCGTACCCGTTCGAGGGCTACACCGTCGTCGTCACCGCCGACGAGCTGGAGATCCCGCTGGAGGCGCAGGGCGCCGCCGTGTTCGGGGCCAACCACGTCGACGGTCGCTCGGGCACCGAGCGGCTGATCGCGCACGAGCTCGCCCACCAGTGGTTCGGCAACAGCGTCGGCCTGGCCGACTGGCGGGACATCTGGCTGAACGAGGGCTTCGCCTGCTACGCCGAGTGGATCTGGTCGGAGGCGGCGGGCGGCACCACCGCGCACGCCCACGCCCAGCGCGCCCGCCTCCGACTGGCCCTCCCGCCGCACGACATCGTCGTCGGCGACCCGGGCCCCGAGGCGATGTTCGACGACCGCGTGTACAAGCGCGGGGCGCTCACCCTCCACGCGCTGCGCCTGACCGTCGGCGACGACGCGTTCTTCGACGTGCTGCGGGAGTGGACGAGCCGGCACCGGCACTCCGTCGTCACCACCGACGACTTCGTGCTGCTCTGCGAGGAGGTCACGGGCACCGACGACGACTCGCTCGCCGTGCTCTTCCGGTCGTGGCTCGACGAGACGGCCCTGCCCGCCCTGCCGCGGCGCTCGAGCGGCCGCTGAGGCCGGGGGCCGTCCGCTCCGTCGCTCGGTCAGCCCGTCAGCTCCGTCAGCCCGTCAGCTCCGTCAGCCCTCGTCGCCGGCCGCGGCGATGAGCTTCGACATCGTGCGGTGCAGCACGACGAGCTCGTCCCGGGTGACGTCGAGGCGTGCCGCCATGCGCCCCGGGATCGACTCGGCCTCGGCCCGGAGGGCGGCGCCCGCCGGGGTCAGCTCGATGGCCAGCGTGCGCTCGTCGTCGGCCGAGCGCTGCCTCGTGAGCAGGCCCTGCGCCTCCATCCGCTTGACCAGCGGGGAGAGCGTGCCCGGGTCGAGCCGCAGCAGCCGCGCCAGGTCGCGGATCGCGAGCGGCCGGTGCTCCCACAGCGCGAGCATGACGAGGTACTGGGGGTGGGTCAGGCCGAGCGGCTCGAGCACCGGCCGGTAGGCGGCGACGACGCTGCGCGAGGCGACCGACAGCGCGAAGCAGATCTGGCTCTCGAGGGCGAGCGGGTCGCCCGGCGCGGCGGCGGGTGCGGAGGCGGAGGCGGTCACGCGGCCGGACCGGGCTGGCTGGGGTCGCCGGGCTGGACCGGGCCGCCGGGCCGGCCCGCCTGCCGCGTCGTCGGCGTGCCGGGGCAGTGCACCATCGTGCGCGGGCCGCTGCGGTCGACCACGTGCTCGTCCATGGGCGCGCCGCACAGCGGGCAGGCGCCTCCTCGGGCCGGGGGCACGAGGGGAGCCTCGTTCCTCAGGCCGAGCTGCGCGCCGCCGATGTAGGGCCGCAAGCGAGCGTTCATCGCCTCGACGAGGTCGCCGAAGCGGCTGCCGTGGGGGTGCGTGCCGCCGCGGGCATCGGGGTCTCGGGGTGCGCGGGGAGTCCTGGCCATCTGCTCAGCGTACCGATGATTGGTGCACCAACGAATGTCCCCGGCCTCAGCGCACGTCGCTCAGGGCAGCTCGACGTCGACCAGCGTCACGACGTAGCCGCAGAACCACGACGCCGAGCCGCGGTCGTCCCAGGCCCGCGTGTCGGCGACGGAGCAGACGTTCCAGGCCACCGGAGCCGCCCTGCCCGACGTCGTCGACCGCAGCACGTGCCCGACCGGCGCCGTCGCGCGCTCGATGGCCTGCACCGTCCCCGTCAGCACGGAGACGGGAGACGAGGAGGCGTAGAACTCGACCAGGAGGTCCGGCGACACGGGGGCCCCGCTGCCCGTCGACCGGTCGCCGCCGGGACCCGGCGCGGTCACGGGCCAGGTCACCACGTCGGCGACGCCGAAGCCGTCGTGGCCCACCACGAGCTGCCACGCGTCGAACCACACCGTCACGCTCGCGTCCGCCACGTCGCCCTCCTCCGCCGGCCCGTGCCGGTCTCGTGCCCTGCTCCCGACGGGCCGGCCGCGTCGCCGCCTCGCCCGCCCTGCTCCAGGCTCGTCGTCCGCCCCGGTCCCCGCCGACCCTTGACAGCGACGGGCTGCCCGTGGTGCGAGGGGTACGACACGGCCTCCCCGGAGGTCGGAGGGGTACGACGGAGCCATGACCCGCGACCAGTACACGTTCGACGACCCCCGCCACCGCTACCCCGTGATCAGCCCGGAGGTGCAGCAGCAGCCCGAGCCCGGCCTGCAGTCGGAGATGACGCCCGTCCCCGACCTCGGGGAGGAGACCTACCGCGGCTCCGGGCGCCTCGCCGGGCGCCGCGCGCTCATCACGGGCGCCGACTCCGGGATCGGCGCCGCCGTCGCGATCGCCTTCGCCCGCGAGGGGGCCGACGTGACGCTGTCGTACCTGCCCGAGGAGGAGGCCGACGCCCGCCACGTCGTGGAGCTGGTGGAGGCGGCGGGCCGGAAGGCCGTGGCGGTCCCGGGAGACCTGACCAGCGCCTCCTTCTGCCGGGAGCTCGTCGCCCGCGCGGTCGAGGGCATGGGCGGCCTCGACGCGATCGTCAACGTCGCCGGCAAGCAGGTCTGGCAGCCGACGATCGAGGACATCACCGACGAGCAGTTCGAGGAGACGTTCCGCACCAACGTCTTCGCCCCGTTCTTCATCGTCAAGGCCGCGCTGCCGCACCTGGCGCCCGGCTCGACCATCGTCAACACCGCGTCGCTCGAGGCCTACGTGCCCGCCCCCGACCGGCTCGACTACGCCACCACGAAGGGCGCGGTCAACAACTTCTCGAAGGGCCTCGCGCAGCAGCTGATCTCGCGCGGCATCCGCGTGAACGTCGTGGCGCCCGGGCCCACCTGGACCGCCCTCCAGGTGACGCGCGGCGTCGACCCCGAGACCCTGCCCGAGTTCGGCTCGAGCGAGTCCCCGATGGGCCGGGCCGCGCAGCCCGCGGAGCAGGCGCCCGCGTACGTGTTCCTCACGAGCGCGGAGTCGAGCTTCGTCGCGGGCGAGACCCTCAACGTCAACGGGGGCATGGTCACGCCCTAGCCTCCCCGGCGAGCCCTGCGGCGCACACGACGACGCCCGGTCCTCCTGACGGAGGGCCGGGCGTCGTCGTGTCGAGATCGACCGCGGGTGCGGGCGACCCTGCGGCTAGGCGGTCTTGCGGCCGGTGGCCAGCACCTGGTGGGCACGAGCCGAGAGCTCGCCGCGCACGAGCACCTCGTAGCGGCCCGCCTCCATCGTCTTGACGGACGAGAAGTCGCGGCGGCCCCGCGTCGCCGCGTGCCCGATGGCGCCCCACAGGGCGCCCCAGAGCGCTCCGGCGCCGACGGCGACGAGCAGCACGCCGATCAGGGCCACGTTGCTCGCGAACAGTCCGAAGAGCAGGCCCAGCAGGAGGCCGAACCACGCGCCTCCCCCGGCTCCGCGCACGGCGGCCTTGCCCGTCGTGAGGCGCCCGGCCACGTTCTCGACGGTGCGGATGTCGTGGCCGACGATCGAGACGCTCTCGACCGGGAAGCCCTCGTCGCTGAGCAGGTCGACGGCCGCCTGGGCGTCCTCGTACCGGGTGAAGGTCGCCAGGGTCTGCGGGTGGCCGCCGCCCGCGAAGGCACCGATGCCGGGCAGGCCGGGCGTGCTCCCGGGCGTGCCGCCGAGCGGGCTCGGAGTCGTGGGCTGCGGCGGGACGGACCCGGGGGCGGGCGCATCCGCGGGCGTCTGGCCCTGCGTGGCCTCGGGCGCGGCTCCGCCGGCCGGGGTGGGCGCGTACTCGCCGTAGGCGGGGCGCGGGCGCGAGTCGGGGGCGGGACCGCCGGAGGCGCGGGTCGCGTCGTCGTCGGGGGTCGGGCTCGGGACGTGCTGCTGGTCGGTCATGCCTGATGTCTACCCCGCCGCGCGGCTGCGTGGAGCCGATGCACAGGCCTCCCCCAGCAGGCGCGCGGCGCACGCACGGCCGCCAATGCGCCGCCGCGGCGTGCCTCTGCGGCGCGACCGCCGTCGGCGGCAGCAGCCGTCCGCCCGACCCCAGGAACCCGCACCGACCCCAGGGCGCGCGCTGGGGTCGGCGCGGCTTCCTGGGGTCAGGACGATCTCGATCGCAGCATGCGCACGGCGCCTCGACCCGCAGACGAACGAGAAGAGGCCCTCCCGATCGGGAGGGCCTCTTCTGGAGGGTGGATCTGAGGGGACTCGAACCCCTGACCCCCTGCATGCCATGCAGGTGCGCTACCAGCTGCGCCACAGACCCATGTTCAGTTCTTCTTCGCTGCCCCGTCCGGAGCAACTCGTCAACCTTACTACAGATTTCGGGGCCGGATGTACACCGGCACCGCGCCCCGTCCCCGGACGCACGGAGACCCGGCCGCAGCCGGGTCTCCGTGGGGCGCCGACGAGGTCGGCGGGCGTGCTCGGGGCTCTACGCCTCGGCGGGGGCGTCGGCCTGCTCGGCCGCGGACTCGCCCTCGGTGACGACGTCGAGCGGGATCGACGGGCAGTCGCTCCACAGGCGCTCGAGCGAGTAGTACTGGCGGTCCTCGTCGTGGAAGACGTGGACGACGATGTCGCCGAAGTCGAGCAGCACCCAGCGACCTTCGGCACGACCCTCGCGGCGGAGCGTCTTGACGCCCGCCTCGAGCATCTTGTCCTCGATCTCGCCGGAGATGGCGACGACGTTGCGCTCGCTGCGGCCGGAGGCCAGCAGGAACACGTCGGTGAGGGGCAGCGGCTCGGAGACGTCGAGCGCGACGAGGTCGTCGGCCTGCTTGTCGTCTGCGGCGCGGGCGGCGATCTGCAGGAGCTCGAGGGCGCGAGGGGTGGCTGTCAAGGGTTCCTCTGGGTAGGAGCGGGAAGGAGACGTGCCCGTCTGGCGGGGCACGGAGAGCAGGAGGCGGGGGTCGTGACGGACACGGACCCCTGCGGACCCAGGACGGGCCGGTGGTCAGCCGCCGAGGATACCAGTCGCGAATCCGGCGATGACCACGCCGATGATACCAAGTCCGACGCCGCCGCCCACGATCCCGAGCACGAGGGGCAGCCGGCCGCCCTTCGGCTGGGCCGCGGCGAGCACCACCGACCGCGTCGACGTGTGGGTGCTGATGGCGCGGCTGGCGCGGACGGGCGCTGCATCGGTGTCGGCCGACTCCGCGTCGCCGGCCTCGAGCAGCCGGTCGATCTCGGAGTTGTCGATGCGGGCCTGGGACCCGGTCGCGCCGAGGCTGCGGGGCAGGTCGATCGAGCCGGTGATGATGATCTCGCCGGTGGCGTTGAGCGCCCCCGTGACGTCGGCGACCTGCTGGTCGGTGAGGATCAGGGCGTTGGTCTGGCCGGTGTGGGTGCCGAGGGCCCGACCGGGCGCGCTCTCGTCGTCGGGGGCGTCGACCTGCGTGGTCCAGTGCCCGACCGGCGGCACGAAGCCCGTGGGCTCGGGCACCGAGGCGGGCGCGACGTCGGCCTGCGGGGTCGCCGGTGCCGCAGCCGCGGAGCCGGCCGGAACCGCCGACGACGGAGCGCTCGAGGCCGGGGCCGAGGAGATGGGAGCCGACGAGACCGGGGCCGACGGCACGGGGGCCGATGCCGAGGCCGGACGCTCGCCCGAGAGGCTGAGCGGGAAGACGGTGGGGGTCGACGTCGGAGCGGGGCCGGCAGCCGCGCCGGTCGGCGCCTCGGAGCGGGCGAGCCCGCCCGTGTCGCCGGTGCGGCGGGGGCCGGGGGCGACCTCGTCGGCGCCGGCCTCGTCGTCGTCGACGGGCAAGACGGACGGGTCGGAGGAGACCGGGCCCCGAGCCGACGCCGCGGGGGCCGAGGGAGTCGTGGGGTCGACGGGAGCGGCGGCCGACGACGCGCTCGTGGGCCGAGCGCCCTCGTCGCCGCCCTCGATCGGGGAGACGATCTGGTCGACGGCGTCGAGCGCCTCCGACAGGGTGCGCCGCGGCTCGGGCCCGGGAGCCTGCAGCGGCACGGGACCGCGCGAGGCCTCGGCGTCGCGGAGCGCGCGGAGCTGACGGCGGGTGAGCTGGCCGGGCTCGGCGACGGACGCGGGAGGCGCGGACGCCGACGACGGGACGGGCACGGACGCCGGCACGGCCGACGACGCCGGACGCGGCGCGCTCTCCGGTGCCGACGCCGGCTGCGGCGCCGACGGGACGCCGGACCCCTGACGGGCTCGCTCGAGGTCGCGGACCTGTCGCCTGGTGAGCGGCGGCTGGCCGTCGGTCGAACTCATGCGTGGCTCCTGTACAGGTGGTGCTTGGAGATGTACTGGACGACTCCGTCGGGGACCAGGTACCACACCGGGTGATCGCGACCGACCCGGGCGCGGCAATCAGTCGACGAGATCGCCAGTGCGGGGACTTCGAGCAAGCTTACGTCGCTCTCGGGCAATCCACCAACGCTGAGGTCGTGCCCGGGGCGCGTGACGGCGACGAAGTGGGCGAGCGCCCAGAGCTCCTCGACGTCCTTCCAGTCGATGATCTGCGCGACCGCGTCGGCACCGGTGATGAAGAAGAGCTCGGCGTCGGGGTGCTCGGTGCGGAGGTCGCGGAGCGTGTCGATCGTGTACGTCGGTCCGCCGCGGTCGATGTCGACCCGGCTCACCGTGAACATCGGGTTGGAGGCCGTCGCGATGACGGTCATCAGGTAGCGGTGCTCGCTGTCGCTGGCCGCGGCCTTCATGTAGGGCTGGCCGGTCGGCACGAAGACGACCTCGTCGAGGTGGAACGACTGCGCCACCTCGCTGGCGGCGACGAGGTGGCCGTGGTGGATGGGGTCGAACGTGCCGCCCATGATGCCGATCCGGGGTCGCGACGACGTCGCGACGCGAGCGGGATCGATCGCCTCGGGAGCGGCCTCCACCATGTCTCAGCCTGCCGGTCAGTGCTGCTCGGGGTGGCCGAACTCGTCGACGGGGCCCTCGTGGTGCGCCTGCGTGGAGGCCTTGCGGGGCGAGCGGTTCGCGACGTCGCGGTAGCTCCACACGACGTAGCCCAGGAACAGGAAGAACACGCCGAAGACCGCGGAGATGACCGCGGGCGGCGCGAGCAGCGGCGCGAGGTCTTCGTGGGCAGCGGCGAGGAGGGCGACGTCGAGCATGGGTTCTCCGTTCCAGGGGGTGATCCGGGCCAGTCTAGCCGCGCACCTGGCCGGTGCCGCGCACGAGCCACTTCGTGCTCGTCAGCTCGGGCAGCCCCATGGGGCCCCGGGCGTGCAGCTTCTGGGTCGAGATGCCGACCTCCGCGCCGAACCCGAACTCCCCGCCGTCGGTGAACCGCGTCGACGCGTTGACCATCACGACGGCGCTGTCGACCTCCGCCAGGAACCGCTCCGCGGTGGCGTGGTCGGCCGTCACGATCGACTCGGTGTGGCGGGTCGACCAGCGCTCGATGTGCTCCATCGCCTCGTCGACGTCGGCGACGACGCGCACGGCGAGGTCGAGGCTCATGTACTCGGTCGCCCAGTCGTCGTCGGTCGCCGGCACCACGTCGGCGTCGACGGCGCGCACGCGCTCGTCGCCGTGGACGGTCACGCCGGAGGCGCGGAGGGCCCCCAGCACCGCCGGCAGCAGGCGGTCGGCCGCGGCCTCGTGCACGAGCAGCGTCTCGAGCGCGTTGCAGACGCTCGGCCGCTGCACCTTGCTGTTCACCACCACGTCGACGGCGGTCGCCTCGTCGGCGCTCTCGTCGAGGTAGACGTGGACGACGCCCGCCCCCGTCTCGATCACCGGGACGGTCGACTCGCGCACCACGGTCTCGATGAACGCGGCGCTCCCCCGCGGCACGAGCACGTCGACGAGTCCCCGCGCCCGCATCAGCTCGGCGGCGCCCTCGCGGCCGTGCTGGTCGATCGTCACGACGGCGTCGGCGGGCAGGCCGCAGGCGACCAGCGCCTCCCTGACGACCGCCACGAGGGCCGTGTTCGACCGACGGGCGGCGCTGCCGCCGCGGAGCACGGCCGCGTTGCCGCTCTTGAGGGCGAGGGCCGCGATGTCGACGGTCACGTTCGGACGGGCCTCGTAGATGGCCCCGACGACGCCGAGCGGCACGCGCACCTGGTCGAGCCGCAGGCCGTTCGGCAGCACGCGGCCGCGCACGCTCTCGCCCACCGGGTCGACCAGCGCGGCGACGAGGCGGGTCGCCTCGGCGAGCCCCTCCAGGCGGCCCCGGTCGAGGCGCAGCCGGTCGCGCAGGCCCTCCCCCACGCCGTCGCGGCGGGCGGCCTCGAGGTCGAGCGCGTTGGCCTCGAGCACGCGGTCCGCGTCGGCGACGAGCGCATCGGCGATCGCCCGCAGCGCCGCGTCCTTGCGGTCGCTCGTCAGCTGCGCGAGCACCCGGGAGGCGGCCCGTGCGGCCACGAGCGAGTCGTGCACCGAGGGCGCTCCCGCCGCGGGGTCGACGGCGGCGGGGGCAGGCACGGGCACGAGGGTCGTCATGCCGAGATCCTAGGCCCGGCCGACCTCAGGAGTCGCGGGGCGCCGCCTCGAAGAAGGTCCCGACCGCGGCCCCCGACAGCGCTGCCGACACCAGGGCCGTCGACGTGACGAGCACGGCCGTGCCCGCGGCCGCCGCGTGGCGGGCGGCGGCCACCTTCGTGCCCGCGCCTCCCGTGCCCACGCCGGCCGCCCCGGCGTCGCCGAAGGTCACGCCGTCGAGCTCGTCGCCGAGCGGCACGTCGACGAGGGCCTCGGCGCCGGGCTCGCTCGGCGGGCGGGTGTACAGCGCGTCGACGTCGCTGAGCAGCACGAGCGCGTCGGCGCCGATCAGCTCGGCCACGAGGGCGGCGAGGCGGTCGTTGTCGCCGAACCGGATCTCGTGGGTCGCGACGGTGTCGTTCTCGTTGACGATCGGCAGGATGCGCAGCTCGAGCAGGCGGGCCATGGCCCGCTGGGCGTTGCTGCGCGGCGTCGCGTCGCGCATGTCGCCCGCCGTGAGGAGCACCTGGCCGGCCACGATCCCGTGGCGCCGGAGGCTCTGCTGGTAGCGGTAGACGAGGATGTTCTGGCCGACGGCGGCCGCGGCCTGCTGCGTGGCCAGGTCGCTCGGCCGGGCGTCGAGCCTCAGGTGGGGCAGGCCCGTGGCGATGGCGCCGGACGACACGAGCACGACCTCCGCGCCGCGCCCGTAGGCCTCGGCGAGGGCGTCGACGAGCGGCTCGATCTGGCCGGCGGCGTCGCCGCTGATCGACGACGAGCCGACCTTGACGACGATCCGCCGGGCCGTCGCGATGCCCGCACGGTCGACGACCGTCGGTCGCGCGGGCGCCGGGCGCGCGGGC
>Ga0265780_10007697_pt1 | contig 13190 bp, 18 predicted proteins | sample P1T30metagenome_FD_192432 | JGI IMG/M metagenome (GOLD analysis project Ga0265780, IMG submission 192432) | Plant litter microbial communities from East Loma Ridge, Irvine, California - P1 T30 | ecosystem: Environmental > Terrestrial > Plant litter > Unclassified | place: USA: California...
ATTTCAAGAAATTTGGCATTCTTCCATCAAAGCAACCATCGCCGGCTTATGTCAGCGCATCATCTTCGATGGTCTAGGTACATCCAACCTATACCCTTCAAACGAAGATCACGGTCATCTAACATCACACCAGTGGTCATGATTTCCGGTTAGTTCCACTGCGCCATCGTCACACATGGGCTCTATCTAACAGGTTGATAGCTTGTCAAAGCAATGCTTAACAAGCGCGGGAGACCGGTAAGCAGAGACATCCAGCTTGAGTTAAATCATGCACTAATTCATCACAGGGGTTCGATTCCCCGTCGGAGAGTGTCATACACATCAGTTTCTTTTTTGCGTTATTTTTTGGGGCGGGTAGTGTTGGTGTAAGGTCAAGAGTCGTTGTTCTTTTTGCTTTTTGGGTGAGGGGTCGGAAAATGCGGGGTATCTAGGATCACGAACAACAATGCTCAATCACTTCGTGTCATGCACGGTATCTTTTTGCCTTGGTGCGGTGCGGCGGGGCACGCAACTTGAGTATTGTAGGCCAACGCGAACACCAAACATGGACAGTGTCGTTAATATTCTAGTCTTCATTTCAAATCAACGCTATTGCAAGTATTCGAAAGTGAGCCCCAGAAAAGATGGTGTGCTGTGTTGCGCTCTATACGGTTGCGTACTTAAGAGTGACTGTGAAACGGGGTGAGCAGCTTATAAGACAAATAACTAATAACGCTCACATTCTCATCTCATATCTAGCTCGAGGATTCGGCATAGTCGCAGCAAAGCACCGACGAATATGAACGAAAATACGGGTCTACTGCATGCAATGGTCTCCGAGTAACCACTTGGTGGGATTTTTTAAATTACATGGTAGTTTTTTGTGTCAAATCAGAAAGCTAGAACGGCTGCTTTCACGTCTCCTTACTACTTTGCTCCGAGAAATCCTGCGTTTCGACATCGCGCACGATTGCTCGGAGACTACGAAGGAGCTCGTGTTTATTTTATTGTGTCGACCTCCAGGACACACTAAACGCCAAAGTCGTTGACTCGATAAATACGAGCACCTTCGTATTGCATGCAGTGTTTCCTTGTTCATCGTCCTATCAATCACGAAATATCCGCACGCCCATCACTCCACGCCCACCACTCTCAACATCCCTTCCCTATCCCCATCCCCATCCTCATGCCCCCAACTATCCCCCGCACTCTTCACCTTTCCCCAAATATCCTCCCCAATCCTCTCCTCGACCCCCAACACCCTAAGATTCGGACTCGGCTCCACCTTCAACCACCCAAAATCATCAATCTGATCCCACATATTCCCCATCCCATCCCAGTCCTCGCTTGAAAAGAATCCAGGCAGCGGCGCAAACCGCACGTGCACGCAGTCCTCGATAATCGGGCGACTGCTCGCATGCAAATACACATCTACATTCCTGCTCCCGTGCATGCGGAATTGGCGCGTCGTCATGACTAGCACGCTATCAGATACGTTGGTGACGTGTATTGCGCCTGCGACTTGGCCACATAGTATAAGGGACGAGGATATGTTCTTGAGATAGAGCGCAGAGAAGGAGGATGTTGAGAGGTCGATGACGGAGCGGTGTAGGTGCGAGAGTGTGGCGGAGGATGTGGAGGATGTGGGGGTTGGGGGTGCGATGAGGTGGAGGTTTGTGTGGTTTGAGATGGCGATCTTGGTGGTTTGGGAGAAGGAGGGGCGGTGGATGGTGGGGGTGTTGGGGATCCCGTCGTCTGAGTCGTCTTTTGGGGGGTCGGGGACAATCGTTTGATTCTCGGCTTCGTGCTTGGGGTCGTGGGTTGATGCGCCGGAGGTGTTCGTGTCGCTAGTGGTATCTAGCTGCCGTGACTCTACGCTACTGGTATTCGCGACTGCTGGCGTAGCCTTGCGATTCTTGAACGAGAACTTCTTCGGAGGGTTGAATGTGTTCCGAACGGTCTGCAGTCTCTCAGAGAGGCCCTTGATGCGCTGCCACTGTCAGCTCGAGACCAGGATTGAAATGTAGGTACAGTCGTACCTGACTATAGGTCCGCTGATCGTAGGCTGGGAGAACCGCCGAAGCATCCTTGACATCGTGCGAGAGCTGATCTATACCAGCCAAACACTGGTCCACGCCCTCGCTGGGTTGATCTGCTGCTGTCGTATTGAGGCGGTCGATCTGCTTTTCCAGTGCTAAAAGTGTTAGATCATACGACATCTACATTGTAGCAAGAACTTACTGGCTACCGCTTGTTGGAAGTCGCGGTGAAAGCGACCGCTCAAACCTCCTTCGCCTTGCGCGTGTGGAGCTGCCATTGTACGCGCAAAGTATTGAGTCTCTCGACTCAAGAAGTTGTGTAGTTCGCGAAGCTTTCAGAGTTCACGAGTGCTGGTTTGCTCTTGGTGGTGGGTGGTGCATCACGGTTGGTGCATTTCGAGTGATTGACGAGCAAATGGTGGGTTACGCGAGTGAAGTTCGGAGCAGAAGTCGAATCGGTAGCGCGCGGTAGGGCAATCGAATTGTGCGATGCATGATGAGAGGTGAGCAGAGAAACTTGATCTCTAATGAATTGTTTTGTCACGTCCAAGCACGAGATAATGTTGTGGATAGATCAGCCTCGATTGCGGAAGCTACCCCGCAAATTTCACAACGGCTGTCAGGGGTCTCACGTCATTCCAGATGCATGTGGAAACCGCTGAACTAGGTCTGATTTTGAAGATAACAGGCGAATGTCAAGTTTCCTGGCCGTGTTCCCACCCTGCTCTGCTTGTGTTGTGTGATGAGTGCACTGATCGACTCAAGTACAGATCGGAAGTGGTCTTGGTATAAGACTCAATTGAACAGACAAGACACTGTTGGCTATATATACATGTGCGCCTTGAGGCCTTCGTGGCACATCCGACACCCTCACGCCAAACGCTTCCACCTCTACGCCGCCTCCTGCCTAGCCTTCACATCGATGCCGTACTTGTCCATCAGCCTCTGTCTCCGCCTCTCTTCGTAGCCAGGGGCATATATGCCTATTCAGATCAGCATGATACACTGCGATGTACGCCGGACGTGACCAACCTCGACCCTCACCCAGCTGCTCAATGGTCTCGGAAAGTGGCCGCCTGCGGAGCTTCTTTGCATTCTCCCTCCGCTCAACCTCTTCCTCCTCTTCTGCCTCGATCGGCCCGATTCCTCGCAGGCCGTTGGTGTATCGATACGCGGTGAGGACGGTGGAGAAGGCGGCTCCAGCACCCAGCATGAACGGCAGACTTCGTCCTGGTTGCCATTAGCCTCGTCCTGCCAGATCCTCAAGAATACGCACGCGCAACACCGACTCCCATACCAGCCGCAAACCCAGCAAGAGCCTCGCTGTAGCAGTCGTCCTTCCGTCGCAAGTTGCTGGTCGCGTCCAGTGTGAATTGATATGTCGCTCCAACACCCGCTGTGACCAATTAGACATGCCTCTCTCCTGAAACCATCATCCAGTCCATCACCCACCGTATAGAGCGATTATGCCTCCCGACCTGGTGAGGATGCCCATGGCGCCAACATTCTGCTTGCGGAGGGTGTTCTGGACTCCAGCGACGATTGCGCCGACAGCCGTCGTCTGGAGCGTGGTGCTCGCGGTGTTTGAGAGAGCGTCGCGCGGGTGGAAGGTGGTTTCTTCGGCCATGGCGGGCGGAGTGTGCGTCGATGTCGTCCTGAGAGCTCTCTGGTCGTCGATGAGGTTGTGCTGATCGTCAGCTTGGCACACTAAGCCACAAAGAAACGGCCTGCATCTTCATCACCTCCGGCCGACGACCAGCCAAAGTGACAAGCTTTCCGCGTGATGAACGTATGCCGACTATGCGAGTCCACGCCAAACATCACTCGCTGCAGTCCAAGTTCTTTGTGATGGCGAGCTCGTGATTACGTGACCACTGTCTTGCACGTCTCGCATGGCAAGTGCGTTCACGCCGTCTGCCCCTACAATGCTCTGGTAGACTCACCGTAGCTCCCTCCACATAGCAAACGCGACCTCTCCGTACCACTCTCAGTGCCGTGATCTATACTCCGCCTCTCCCACAGCTTTGCACACGTCACACATACTATCCATATCCATCCATACGCACACGCATCCACAGCACCATGGCGCCCGGTACAGTGTCTGCGAACCTCCTCCGCCGCGCATGCTAACCGCGGCTCTGTAGGCAAGACAGCGCCGCGGCTGCTCCAGGACCTCCTCACCTTCGACCCACGATACGAAGAGCGCGCCGGCCGCAACCTGCTCACCACCCCGCCCCCGCACTGGGACTCCACCAAGCCCAAGGTCGCAGCAGTGCCCCAGCGCAACTGTAGACACAGCCTGTTCTGCAAAGACGAGCAGTCGCTGCTGCCTGAGCCACTCGCTGTGCCAGACGAATCCACTGTGTACAAGGTCGCCTCGTACTGCAGAGAATGTCGGTGGCACGTGGACGTCGTGGTCGACTTCCGCAACAACGGCCCTGCAGACCATATATGCGGAAAGGGGAACACGGAATATATGCTGCACCACTTCTTACCCGAAGAAAGCGACACCAATGGCATCAACGGTCTTGGAGCTCAGACTGCCCCACGAACATATGGCTTCCGTTGCTCAGCACCGCAGTGCCCAGCCATAGTGCGCATACACATGAAGCCGCCACACATTACCGACCAGGACATCGAAACCTTGACAAACCAGGCACAACTGCGCAGGAGATGGGAGATGTCAAAGCAAATCGCCGGCGACCGGGCCGACGTGTCCATGGCCAGGAAGGTGGACGGACCAGACTTCCTCAACACCTACCTACAAGACGCCATGAACCCTACCAAGGGCAAAGTACGCATCCCGCTGCTCAACAAGAAGTTCCTCAAAACTTTTGGGAGAGACTGTGACTCCATTCTGCTTAAGTTCGGCTTCACTACAGATTTCGAGACGGAGGAGGATGGCGAAACCAACCAAGTCTGGTTCTTACCGCGGCCCGAAGACAAACACGACCCTCTGGAGTCCTCCTTGCGTCACAACATACAAGATGCTCGCTATGAGCTTGACATCTTGATAATGAGCATGCCGGATAGTGAGCGGACGAATGTGCGACATAAGAAGCTCCAATCGTCCTCGTCCCGAAATCACATTGAGAGGGCTCTCGCCTGTCATGACTGTACGTGTTATATCTCAGCTGACCAGCAATTATTGACCGTCACAGATGAAAAAGTGGAGAAACGTGCCACGAGGAACACAAATTACGAAGAAGATCATCCGTACGTGGCTACTCGTAACGACCCGACAAGGCTTACAAGTCCGCAGGTACTACGCCAGTCTTGGTGCGGTCGGCGACTTCTCAGACAGGTTGATACTCTTTGCCTTCTCCCGACAAGTGTACGTGGACGTCGAGAACCGCGGCTACTACTTCGAATGTCTTCACGACCTTGCCACAGGCCGCAAGAGCGAAGAGCTGGAAACGCAGGTCGCTGTGCTGAGCTCTCAAGGTTTCATTAAGAAAGGAGACATCGAGATAGCCTACCGCTATTTCGGCATCGACCCAACTCACGCACACCTTCTGAACGATGAGCACATCATTGGCACGTACAAGTCCAGACTTTCCGATATGGGTGTCGCCGCAGCCGAGGAACTCCGCAGACAGCTACGCATCATTGGTGACGTGCGCAACAGCAAGCTCATCTCGGCAGAAGCCTCTGGTGCACTGGAAACTTACGAGCAAGCATTGTCATGGCTGGGCGCGTCAGACGGTCAAGCCGACGACTTTGTGGAGACGCTTTATTCTGTAAAGGTGCGTTTGTCTCTGGGTTGATTGCGCTGCGGCATACATACTCACACCAACGTAGATCCAAGACGACCCGAGCTCTACAGAGACTGCTCGCAAAGCGGTAACAATAATAGCCAACCACCGCAACAGCCACCGTCTCCGTCGGTATCTAAAGGACGGTAACATGGCAGCACCCGAGATGGATATTGGCGAAGCTTACGCCCTGTTCTCCATCAGCGACAGGACCGCCAAAGTCGACTTTGACGTCATGGAGACCGCCAAAAACTTCGCACCTGCCGACACCTTTGAGAAGATGCAAAAGGCTTACCAAATGATCGAGGAAGACCAGGCGGCGAATTTCAACAACCGGTCCGGCCAGTCAGAAGTCAGGCGGAACAGCCACCCACTCGAGACATGGCCAGTAGGCCTCCGCAACATTGGCAACACCTGTTACCTCAACAGTGTTCTACAGTTCCTATTCACGATCAAGCCACTGCGAGAGTTGGTGGTCAACTGCGAAGACAAGCTACAGGATCCATCACCAGCTGCGTTGATTAACAAGAGGGTCGGACGAACTGCTGTGACAGCTGAGCGGGTGGAGGTAGCCCAAAAGTTCATCCACGAGTTGCGCACATTCTTCCAGCACATGATTACAGCGCCATCAGACACTGTTCAGCCCGACATCGACCTTGCTGCACTTGCACTATGCAAGACTGACAGCCCACAATCCGCACCGAAGTCGCCGGAAGTCAGCGCCGCGCAAGGGAAGGAACTGGGCACGATTGAGGGCGCGCCGATTCTCGGCCCAATGCCCGCCCCGATGGATATAGTCGATGCGGCGCCGGAAGACACCGCAGACTCTGTCATGGGTGATGACGACAGTGATACCTCGACCAAGGTCATAGGTCTGACAGATGGTGATGCCTCTTCTAACGTGCCACCGGCCCCACCAAATCGACCTCCCCCGATTCCACCTCGGCCAGCTCCTGCAACGAAGTCCAAGTTGGGCAATATTGAGGAAAGTGCCCGCCAACAAGATGCTGCAGAAGTGCTCAGCAACATCTTCGACCTCATTTCCTGCGCGATTCGGGGCGAGAGCGTGGTGCGCGAGAACGAACAGTACGACATCATCAAGCAGCTATTCTTCAGTGATGTGACCTCTGTCCGCGACACAAAGCCGAAGCGGGAAGAGTCTCACGAACTCCGCGACCATTTCTTGGTCTCTCCAGGCTGGCGAAACCGAAACATATACGCTACGCTGGACGACGATTTCGGGCTCAGCGAGCTGGAAGGAGGCATTCCCAAGTATGATTTTGTCGACAAACCTGCTGCGATACAGATCATCAACCTGCGGCGGTTGCAATTTGACCGCGTCAAGGGCGAGCAGGTTTACGATCGCTCTCACATCAGACTTGAAGAGACGTTATATCTAGACCGGTACCTCGGCAAGACGCAGTCTGTCTCCGAGGGCGACTTGTTGAGGTTGCGTCAGCTGCAGTGGGCTAAACAGCGCCGTCTGCGCGAGTACGAATCGCGAAGCAAGCAGCTGAAAACCACTGACGTTGCTGACATGGACCTTCCCGACACGATCGACGAAACCAGCGCCTGGCTACGCGACCTCGAGAAGGAGTACGGACAAGAAGGTGGTGACTCATTACCCACGCCGCCCCCAGAGCTAGCCGACGCCCTTGCCACCAAGGCAGCAGTTCTGAAAAAAGAACTCGAAGCAATGGGCGCCGAAATCGAGCAGCTCGAAGCCGAAGTCGACACCATATTCAAGGACGCTCGTGAGCACCCGTACCGCTTGCACGCCGTATTCACCCACCGTGGTGGCACTAAGGGCGGCCACTACTGGATCTACATCTACGACTTCCAAAACGGCAAGTGGCGCAAGTACAACGACGACCACGTTACGCTCGCCAAGGAGAGCGATGTCCTGGAGCAAGAAATTGCAGCTATCCCAGCATCGAGCACGGGCGTCGTGTACATACGAGCAGACAAGGTCGACGAGCTTACGCAGGCTGTCAAGAGGGAGCCAGACATTACGCAGGCAAATGGCAACGGCGACGTAGAAATGCAAGATGCGGACGACTTACCTGCGCTCGAAGCAGCCGCGTACAAGGACGTACAGGTCATTGAGGGCGTGGAGCAGGGATCTTAGTAAGCGAGCTGACTGCTTGCCTTGCTCTTGCTTCCCACTCTTATTGCTACTGTGTCTTATCATCTTGTACTAACATTGCATCGTGCAGCGCGAGCTCCAAACCTATCCCCATTCCCAAAAATAGAGCAAAGAAGAAGAAGAATTCCAGATTCGGGGATGTTTTGAAATCCGCCCAATCTCTTTACCATGGCGCGCCGCCTAGTAGATCTTTCAAGTTGAGCGCAGAGGACACGTTCTGGATTGGTGCGTTTGATCCGGGGCAGAAGCGTGAGGGGGATAGGTTGGAGAGTCCGCCGAAGAGGGGGAGGGCTGAGGGTGAGGATGGGGAGGTGGAAGTTGAGGATTTGGGGGTTGAGGATATGGAGGTGGGGGAGTTTGGGTATGGGCTTTGTAGATTTGGGAGTGGGGGTGGAGGTGTGTAGTTATTTTTTAGAGGGATGATGCATGTGTGGGAGATAGTGGGATGGGTGGATCGTCGCGTTTGGGCGAGATGAATGGTATTGGTATGCGAGAAATGAACCTCTTCAATTGCAACTCCCGTTGCCCATTACTCGTGGACTAACCAATGCGTGTCCAGACGACGTATCGCACTCATTGACTGCGTGAGCTCCGAAAGCCGGTATCCCACCTCCATCACGAACCCGCGCCGTCGCAATGCCACGCCGCCCGTCAAACAGCCATCCTCTTCCTCCCCCCACCCCTCCTCCAATTCCACAACGCCTCCTGCGCCATCGTCCTCGCCGTCAAATGCCCCCTCTCCCTCCCCGCCTCCTCAGTCAACGTCTCCACAACCCTCCCTTCCTCCATACAACTCCACAGCCCCGCCGCCATGGCGCTGCCTACATCCTCCTCATCCTCCTCGTCACTATCCTCTTCCTGCGTGCTAACGACTTGCACTGGCCCCTGTTGTTGTGTGCCGTGCTTCGCTTTCTCGACACCGTATTCGCCTGTGCCTAGCCTGTATAGTATACGTCCGAGCGTCTGATACGCCATGCATCGCTGTGCAGGTACCGCACTGCGACTCAGTACGCTGAGTTCGGGGATCGTGTACCCCGCTGCTTCAGGCGCGTCGGCATGGTGATGGAGACCGCGATCGCTGGGTATACTTCGCGCCACGCTGGGCGGTAATAAGGTGCCTGAGAAATCGAAGCGCAGGTTCGGCGCGCTGAGGCCCGTGTGAGAGGGGTGGTAGGGCGAGGTGGTGTCGGTGGGATCGATGGGGGCGAGCCAGGATTGGGTGCTGGGGTTGTAGGGCAGGGTGGGGAAGTATTTTGTGTGGAGGTCGGTGAGGAAGGTGGGGGAGGAGGGGTCGAGGTTGGGGAGTTGAGAAGGGGTGGGGAAGTGCAGGGTGTTTGTGGGGGGTTCGGGGGGTTGTGGTGTGGGTTTGGTGTCTGCTGGTTCTGGCGCTGCGAAAGACACCTTCTGCTCGCTTGATGGTTTCGACTTCGGTGCTGTTTCGATGCCGTTAGTCGCGCGAGGCGCAGGAGCTTCTTCAGGGTATAGATCGCGCTCATTGCTCCCTTCGTCAATGTTTGCGCGCGCCATCAGCTTCTGTATAAATGCTGGGCTCAGGTTCTGCATGAGTTCCTGGCGCTCCTGTTCGATTTCCGCAGATGACATGGAAGCAAGTGTGCGCTTGTTCTCCTCGCCTATAGCCCTCTTTTCCTCGTTTCGGTCAAAGGCCGCATTGCGCGCTCTTGGCGCATCTTGCTTTGGCGGGTTGGCTGGTGTCGCTGGCTGTGACTCCTTCGCTGCACGCTGCTGCTTGAATGCTGACATTCTGGGTATTCGCTTTTTATGCGCTGGAAAGCCATTTACGTTCGCCCTCTGTGAGGGCGCAGACGGTGGGTTAGCTGGCGAAGATTCGCGCTCGAGTATGTCGCCCACGAACGTGGGGAATGTGGGCATCGCGAATTGTTCATTGTCTTGCGGCTCCAGCTTTTCGACTGCGCCGGTATCGAAATTGAGATTTACGCGCTCTCCTCTTTGGAATTCCATGGTTGCTGTTGCGCGAGAGAAAGTGGTGGAGGTTGAGAGCGGGCGTGTGGAGCTGTACATAACTTTTGAGCCTCGTTCCGCTCGCGGGAGCTAGCGCGTAGCGCCACTAGCGCCATCTTGAGATTCTCCATCTCATGTCACCTTCGCTAACTCATGGTCACAAAGCATCGCATGGCTATGGTTTGAATAGTACATGACGTTGGATATGCTTCCGATCTGATGTCCTAGCTTCAGATATCCCCTCTTGGAGCATACGAGCGCAACTACTCGGGCATCCGTCAGACGAAAGCAGCCAATGACGACTACACGCAGTCTCATGAGACTGTCTCGGACATCCTGTCGCAGGAGTTGAAGATCACTTGCCGACCGGGACTCCGTTCGTTTGGAAAGATGGTCCACTGAAGGGCAGTCTTATATGGCCATGACATGACGACTGGGGCTTACCAGCTGCTACAGCCTTCTATGGTTGCCTTGGCTGACCTCTCTTAGGGCCTCGAGCGTGAGCTGTGATTCTATTCTCTACAACCAATAATCTCTTCCGCGAGCTAGCTAGCTAGTCGGACGTCCGACCTTACAGTGTCTCCTTGCTAAAGACCATCCAGAAAATTGGTGGGGTTTTCGAGAAGCAGGCCTCGTAGCTTACCAATCAACCCGCATTTGACTTTCAGCCTTGCGCAACCGAGACCACAGTATACTCGCACCAACCAAACAAGGACACATGGGAAAATCGAACCTACATTGTACGCCTTGAGTACCGAATGGCTTGTCTCAGCCTCACAGATAGTTACAATCCGAAATGAGCTCTGAGAAGGCCCACCGATTGCGAAGCGAATTCCGAAACAATGCCCGTCGAATCTTTGAAAAATTACGGACGGGCCCTAACACCCCAACTACACTGCTTCTCAACGTGTCGTCTACGGACTCCACCTCTCCGGTTCAAACGCCGCTTTCAGACCCCGGTGGATCCTCCCCTGGCCTTTCAACTCATTCCACGAATCCAGATTGTGCCGACCAGGACTGGACGACGGCCGATCTTTGTTCACAATGCGCCTCCGTTGACTTTGCTAGCATTGCAATTGGTGCTGAATATAAGACGAAATCCTTTCTAGCCCTTATTGAAGGAAGCCGGAGTTGCCCAATGTGTTCTTTCACCCTTCGCTGCTTTGGTGAAGCGGACTTGGAATCATTCCGGCTACAAAAGCACTTGCTCAGAGACAAAATTCGTCTGCGCCGCTGGTTCAGAGTCGATGATACGGAGCCATCGATTGCGGGAGAATTCGCCACTCAAGCCAGCACTCCTAATTTCAGCATCTCCATACTTGCCGGGAGTGATTGTACAATGCCACTCGAGCCTCTTCGACGACTCTCTCCGAAAGTCGATTTCGCGTTGATTAAAAGGTAGCTAGCATGGTGCGAGAGAGAGCATAATTCGTCCTGCAGCCCAAATCTGGTCTCGAGTCAAGCCCTCCCGGATGGCCTATCAGGCCTTCGGGTCATTGATTGTAGGCGGAAAGCGATCACCTTGGCGCCAAACAACTGCATTTTTGCTGCACTGAGCTACGTTTGGGGCTCTGAGATGTTGCAGCCATCAACTTCTCGTGAGCCAACAGCTGAAGGAATATCCTCGTCTACCTCCAAGAAGACCGATGACATACCGCTCCCGACTAATCTTCCTCAGACTGTTGCGGATGCAATAGAAGTAGCTGTCACCCTCGATATCCAATATCTATGGGTTGACAAGTACTGTCTCAGTCAGTCAGATCCTCAAGAGATGCAATCACAGCTGTCAGCGATGGACATGAACTATGAAGCGGCGTACCTGACTATCATTGCAGCAGTAGGTGACGCGTTTTCAGGCCTACCAGGTGTGACTACCATACCTAGAGCTGGACAGCCGCGCATTACTATCAATGGACAAACCTGGTTGTCAGGTCTCTATGAGTGGCGCGCAGTCCTGGACTCGACGTGGTCTTCACGGGCACGGTATGTAGCTTTGAACCACTGTCATAGAACATGCTAACCTTTGGCTTTGCCACACAGGACTTATCTAGAGGGTCTTTGTTCCAGACGTCGACTCGTATTCACAGCTGAGCAAGTCTTATTCAAATGTACCGCCGCCGAACTGGAAGAAGTCACCTTCCTCGTCAGGCAGTCATTAGCATTCCCCTCGGTGGATGAATGGCGGAGCGACCTGTCACTTCCTCTCGCTGACCACATTGAGCAATACACCAAGCGTGTACTGTCTCACCAAAGTGACGCACTAAACGCTATGCAAGGTATCTTCGACCGATATGCACGCAGTGAAAAGTCGGTTGGGTAATACTGGGGTATTCCAACTACGTACGCAGCCTATGATCGATTCGCAAGTGTAAAGCAAGATCTCATGTCGGGGCATTTCGAAAGACAATAGGAACACATCCAGATACAGCATGCAGCGTTTGCCTTCGGCCTTCTATGGAGACAAAGTGCTGAATCACGCGCAAAACGGCGCAATGCGTTCCCCAGCTGGTCATGGGCGGGATGGATCGGTCCAATTCAGTGGCCACATTACAGCGCAAACAGCGAAGCTGATAGCGTGTCGGCAGGCGCACGATTCTACGTGCAAGTGGAGCAAGGTGGGACCAAGCTACCTATAAACATCGCAGTGAGACGCAGATACGAACAGGCAGATCTCCGATATCCTCTATACCTACGCATCGATGCCGTATACCTACGCATCGATGCCGAAGTTGTAAAGATAAGATTCTCGCTCTGCCTAGATCGAATGGTGGGTCGCACCCACTCCAACAACCTGTACGGATTCCCACCTCCGGTATTCGTCTTCACAACCCATTCAACAAAAGCCGGGCTGTCTTTCAACCCCGAACTGCTTCAATACGCATTTTGGGTCTTAACCTTGACCTCTACGATTGAAGAAGGCAACGAGCTCTGGTCTGCGCTATGTGACGAGGGCATAGAATGCGTCGTGCTGTCACGAACACTGGCTCTTGTGATTTGGAAAGAAACACGAGTTGGATTACTTCCACTGCGTGCATTTTTGAAGGGTTCCACGGATAGTTCAGAGGTAGAGCTGTATGACCGTTTGAGGGTGGGTGAAGAGCTAGTGATGGACATAAGAGAGAGACTTGGGAGCGAGAGACGTAGCGTTATCATACGATGAGTGAAAGCAAAAAGAGTAAAAAGAAAGCAAAAGGTAATTTGGTATCGATCCATAATTTTCGAAACCATCTAAGCCGCCGAACTCCGGAATCAAACACACGCCTTGGGATGTACCCCCGTACTCGGTCCGAA
>Ga0265780_10007699_pt1 | contig 13187 bp, 11 predicted proteins | sample P1T30metagenome_FD_192432 | JGI IMG/M metagenome (GOLD analysis project Ga0265780, IMG submission 192432) | Plant litter microbial communities from East Loma Ridge, Irvine, California - P1 T30 | ecosystem: Environmental > Terrestrial > Plant litter > Unclassified | place: USA: California...
AAGAAAGTGCTTTTTTTGGTGTAAAAAAATGTGGCCGGCTCGGTGATATGGCCGGCTCGGTGATGGTTTACGTTACGTAAATTAAGAAATATATCAAAAAAGTTCAATAACTATTAGAGGAGTTATTAAGAAAAGAGTGTTACTAAGCATTTTTGACCAGCTCGATGATGTAACCAGCTCGATGATAGAATACGTTATCTGCTACAAGCTGCTGTAGATATAGGGTTTATCAAGCGCCTCTGTCGCACCTTATGTGGTCTATCCTACACTCTATCTTCGTCGTCCCCACTGCTGTACTCAGTAAGCGCCGTTCGAAACGCCGCCCGGTCCCAATCCCTTCCTTCCCCATCTCCAGGCCACCCGGCTCTTCTCATCATGCGCACGAGCGCCACAAACTCGTTGTCCGCTTCATCAAAGTCGCAGTCCATCCGCACTGCCTCAACCAAATCCGTTTGGAGGCCGATCCAGCGAAGCTCGCGGAAGCGCTGCTTGCAGAGCGCAAAAAATTCGCAGGGGTGATAGACGTTAAAGCTGGCGCGCCAACGCTCGGCTTCGTTGCTGGCGTAACGCTCTTGCACCACGGCATTGAGCTCTGGAGCCGGCTCGTCGTGCTGACCGCAAGGATCCCCCCAGTAGACGTAGCCATCCGCCGTATCGATGACAAGAAAGTAGCCATTACGTCCGTTGCTGTTACCGAAGCAAATACATGATGGCGATAGGGACTCGCCTTCTCCTAGGACGGGCTCGACGTAGTATACAAGATCCTCGCTGCGGATTCGGTCTTGTATCTTACTGGTTCGGTAATCTTGAATTCGTGTGTTCAGCATGACAACATGCTTGCTGTAGGCTTTGTCCGGATCAACAAAGTCTGCAAAAGGCATGTGACGAAGCAAGTCGATGGCTGCATCAGTCTTGTGCAGGTTGGCCATGGTGGAATGTGTGATAGACGGCCAACCGGCATTGGGCGCTTCGGTGACGACTGAGTCATCCCAGAATACTCGATTGCAAAACTCGTAGTAGTCTGTCAAAAGTGTGAGAAACTCAGCTTGATCAAAGGCCATGTTAGGAAAAGTGGAAGATGGTGGAGCGGGGTTACGGTTGACAATTTATGCTTACGGTTAAATAGGGCCCTGTCACGCATTGACGCCGACAAAACCTGCTGGGCAAGACAGTTTTGCTTGTAGCTGTCGTTTCAAGTCACGCAAGAGAGACGATGGTCAAATGCGGATGTTACAATATAGCAACCCAAGTAAGCACCCAGTTTCCTCCTCATTTACTACATCGCCCGAGAGGCAAGTTCTTGATAAGGCGGCGGCGGCGCAATCGGCAAGTCATCCACCCCCGGCTCTTGCAACTGTGCCGATCACAAGCAGTGTCGATATCTTCACGACATCGGTTCCAAGCTCGTGAGATCAAGTTTCGGCCTCATGGAAAGGCCCGCAGGTGCTAAATATCCAGGCTTATTGGGCATCCCACAATTGACCCTTAACGGCTTGTCGATCCACGTAGTCAGAGTCCTCCACTCAAGTTCGTCAGGGGCTCTGCATCTTCCGAAGTCAACGTATCGCGAGTAAGATAGAATGAAGTCGTCGGGGCGGTCTGTGCCTTCTTGTCTGTCCTCAGCACGCCTTCGAAGCGCGCGCAAGGCTCGATGTCAATGGTGATTTCTGTGGGGCAGAGAGTGCATCTGTGGCGTTTGAATGTCATACCACGCTTTTGGAACGTCCCGCTTTGGACTTGGAAGTACCTGACTGCCGTTGCGAAGTGCGTGGAAAAATGTATACTATTGAACGTCTCGGAAGCATGCGGGCAAAAGTCCTCCGTATTATTCGTCCCGATATTGCGACATAGATCATCTATCCGCATGCGACGGTACCAGCGATCTCGAAGCATGTATCTGTCGTCCATCAGGCGGGTCTTGGTGTCGTACTACCAAGTGAAGTCGTTGATCGCATGGCTGACATAGTCCAGGATCGGGAAGCCATGTCGCTGGGAGTATCTCAAGTTGCGCATTGACTGGTGAATGTCTAACCATTCTAAATGCCTTTTTTGTGAAGAGAAAGGGGCGGGTTTTGAGGGGCCAATAGATCGCTTGCACGTTGTAGCAACTTGTCGAGTATTGCGACGAGGCCGAATGTGGAACGATCTACATGTGTAGCAAATGAGGCGACCTGCATACTTCTTGTCAAAGCAGGCCACGAAGAACTTGGCGCGTTCGAGCTCGTTTCCAGGTCGACCCAGAACCACAAAGGGGTTTGTGATCGACAGTATCTTGCGTTGAAAGCTTGAGTTGACCAGGGTCAGTGTCGCCAATGCAGAGAGCGGCAAGACTTCGAACAGTCGTTTCAAGACTGAAAGCGGAAGTGTGTCAATGTTCGACCGGACTGGGAGCCTCTCATTGAGCGCTGAATACTCGGGCAACCCATCGAGGTAATTTTCTGATAGGGTGGTGATGCCTACAATATGGAAATGAGGCCGGTGTCCTGAGAAAGTCATTTTTAACCCACGTCGCCTGAGTTCTAGATATAGTGTGGGAAAGGTGGAGAAAGAGTTGGAAGTGGTCGAGGAATGAGGCAACAACAAACGTGTGTTACTGAGGGAGATGAATGAATGGAAAGTATAGGGAGCGAGGTACGCGTCCCGTCGACTATATACCAGGCCGTACATGTCGCCAAGCATGGGTTCCCAATATCATGAGGCACGCATCCCATGGTACTGGCCCCACTTGCGCGCAGCATCAGCTAAAAGCAGTGACGAAATGCGCTCAGCTTCCTCAAAATTACCACGAACTGTACATACCAACCGTAGTAACCCGTCCTTCGAAGATATACAGGCTCCACTAGTAGTGGTACAAAATCTCCTTAAACCCCCTCTGCCTTCCTCCTCTTACTCGGTGACCCTTTACCCACCTTCGTCGGAAACACCGGCCACCCATCCTTGTCCACCTCCACCACCTCATCATCCAGAATCTCAACAACTTCCCGCTTCTTCTCATTCATAGCAAAATCTTTCTTCCGACCACTCTTCATCCCGCCAGATCCAACGTCCTTTGCACTGAACCCCATCTCCTTCTCCTTCCGCTCCACCTCCACTTTCAATCCTTCACACCCCTTCCACTTCAGAAACCTGTCCATCTGTCACACTACATCCCCATCTCTGTTGATCTTCATCTCAACGATCTTACCCGCCAGAACTTTCAGCAGCGGGTCGTCGGTTCCACGACACGAGAGCGCCAGGTCTTGAATGTGCTGAGGCGTAAGACTTGAGGTGCCAGCCTGCGCGATGAATTTATCGATAAGGTGCTGCGCGTAGTCGTCCATGTCCAGCAGGCGACACATGAACCGCAGGCATACCTCCTCCTGGAACGTAGTCCCAGCCAGCGCAACGGGTGCAGCCGTGCACACCGCAGTGAGCCAGTGTGCGAATGCGCGAAGCGCGCCCTCGTGGTGCTTGATTTTCTCATCGCTCATCTTTTTGACGTTCTGCTTGCCAAAGATCTCCACGCCGGGCACATCGAACGAGAAGTTGATTGCAGGTATGCGCGGGTCCTTAGCGACGGCTGCGAGCACAGCGGGCGAGACTGCCATGAGTGCGAGGCGGGGTACGGAGATGATGCGGCGGCCGTAGATGGTCAGGTCGAGGGTCTGATTGCGCAGGAGTGAGATGCGGAGAGGCAAGGGCCAGCAGCGTATATCAGAGGGGTTGGCTTGGAGCTGTTGGAGGAAGATGCGGAGGTCGGGCTTGGTGAGGGGTGGGGAGGGAGCCATTGTGAGTGATTATGGTGTCGATATGGTCGGGAAGAGAGAGTTGAGAAGGTGAGAATGGGAGAAGCGAGATACGTGAAGAGAAGGGACAGAGATCTGGGCACGAGCCAAGAATTAAGTTTGGGGCCGAGTGAGTGAAGCCTAAGTGAATCAGGTACCCGACCGTGGTTTTGGCTTTCACCCCGGAAATGCTTACTAGTCATTAGCTGCTGTCACAAATCCCTGCACTGTTCTGGTATCATGGTGGCTTATTAATAGGATGCAATAGAGATTATATTTGTTTATGGAAGGCGTGTCCTGAAGTGCGGCGTCGCAGATCGACATACTGGGGCAGTCATCGCTATTTGTCTGATAAATTAGCAGGCTGTACTGGAGTTACGATCACACAGAGATTGGGTTGCAAAGTTTTGTAATACTGTCATTGTTGAAATTGGAATGCAAGTGCCAGACTGCTATCACAACCAGAGATGCAGTGTATTATGCATAAGTCATGGCCGCCTAAATCATATGTCTACCCCATCTAGATCCAGCTCGTCGTCGCTCAAGCTCCAAAGGTGCATGTAGATATGCGATACATTGGTGCACACAACTTACGAACAGTTATTTTCCACATGCCTCATCAATCCTTCAGACCACCTTTTTCTAACCCCCACGAACCACAGCCAGCTTCTTCTCCGGACCCTGCAGATCCTTGCGACCGTCACGGTGCTTGCTCGCATCCCGAGATGCACCACCCTTGCGCTTATCGGCAGCGCGCGAGTTCTTGATGCGGACCTCGATCTTGTCCATCTTCTCCTTCAGGAGCGGAAATTTGGCCAGCAACTCTTCGAAGTCCTCAGCACGCGCGAAGGCCTGCTTGCCTTGCTGGTTGACCAGGTTATTCGCCAGGCACTCGAAGATGGGGTCGTTGGCGAGGTAGGCGTGCTCGCAGATGGCCGTCAGAAACTCTGGTGATGCGGTGTTTGAGCGGATGCGGTCGCACAAGACCTTGGTGAAGTGGCCCACGTATGTGTTGTTCAGACCCATGACGCGGGCGGCCTGGCAGATCTTCAGGTTCTTGAGATCATGCTTCTCGTCACCGTTGAGGGTGACCGAATAGACACGGCCCTGGTACGTCATCTCCACCATCCAGTTGAGGTGGGCGATGGCGGAGTCGGCGTCCATCGAATCTGCGGGGAAGACGATGGAGGTAGCGGTTACGTCCTTGAAGTGAGTGTATGCCTTGCCCGAGCACTGCATGAGCACGTACTTGGAGAGTGTCATGAGCTTCTTGTCGCCCATGAACACGGTGACATCCGGACCGTTGGCGTACAGCACGCGCTGGGCGTGCGGCACCTTGCGAATGTCCTGGTCAGGGGCGAAGGGAGGGACGACATCCGACTTTACGCGGTTCTTGGTGCACTGGCCGTAGACAACCTGACGGCCGTTGTCGCTAGATGGTCCAGACTTCTTCGGGAAGACGATGGGCGCCACGGCCTTCCTGCCGTACTTGGAGGTGTCAATGGCCATGACTAGCGTCTTTGGGCGCTCAACAGGAGCGACGACCTTCTTCGGTTTGTCCGGGCTCCACAGTGTAGGGAACTTGGATTCGTTAATAGCCGGGCCTTCTGCGTCCTTGCTCAACGAAGAGTCCTTGACTGCATGTCCTGGGGCTGGCTCTGGCGCCTTCTTGACCGGTGTCTGCTCGGCCACCTTCGCAGGCTCAGCGACTTTGGTCGGGGTGGCGGCCTGCTCCGCAACAGGCTCGGACCGGGGCGTCGGGGGAGGTGAAAGCTTAGAGGACACTGAGGTGGGAACAGCCGGCTTTGCCTGCGACTCCAACTCGCTAATGCGCCCGCCCTTGACGTCCAATTCGGCCTCCAGGTCCAACACACGGCGGTTCTTCTCGTCGACCTCAGCAACAAGCTCCTGCACGTACAGGTACTGCTTGTGGTTGTCCTCCTTCTGCTGCTCGATGACTGCCGCCTTTTCTTCCTTGTCCGCCTCAAGGTCGCCGACTTGGAGATCTTTCTCGACGATGACCTCCTCGAGCTGCTGGATGCGCGCATCCTTGGAGCCGACGATGGCGTGGAGAGCCTCGATTTCGGCGTCCTTCTGTGCAACGGCGCCCTCGAGGACGGTGATGCGCCGGTTCTTGCCACCCTTCAGGTTGGTGAAGAACTCTTCGTCGTCATCGCTATCCGCCCAATCGGTCTTGCGCGGGGTGGTGTTTCCGTTGGCCATGCCTGTGTTGCGGTCATTGACAGACATGCGGCCTTTGGCGGCGGACCCACCCTTTAGCACAAGGCCCTTCTTCGCGGCTGCGGCTTCTTTTGGCTTCGGGGGCTCGGTGAATGTAGGGTTGGGGGTTGTCGCTGTCTTGACCGTGCTCACGTTCTTTGCCCAGAAAGAGGCGGCGCCGTTGGCATTGGTCGTGGTCGACATGATGTGGGTTGTGTGTGGTGTTGGGAGAGAATTCGTGGTGTGGGGACAGATGTTGAAGGAGCTTTGAAGCGTAAGGCGCTGCTCTGTCGGTGTAGCGCAGTGTGTGTGAAGGGCGCTTGGTGGCGGGCGTATGGTGTGTGGCGTCGAGTGAGGTGGAGGCTGTAGAGTCGAGAGTTGCGGGTGTGTATGTGTGTGTATGTGTGTGTGTGTGGAGAGAGAGAATTGGGGAGAGCGAGGGCGAAGAGTAATTTTGTGTGTTGCGGAGAGCGCTTAGTGCGCAAACGAGAATTTCGCGCATGTCAGTGAAGGAAGGCGCGCCAGGCAAACGAGCAGGGGCGGCAGTGACCGTTCACCTTGTCATTCACCTGCGCTTGTAAATTGAGCTGGGCCTTGGAATTGTACAATGACGTTTATAGAACAACTCTCGCGAATGAGCAGGTATGTTTATTACTGAGGGCATGACAGGGAGGCCTTTGGAACGAGGGCAGTATTGTGAACACTCTTCAACGACATGAAAGTATATACAATGCATTGCGCAACAAACGTAAAGAAGGCGGCACTTACGAGCTTTTGTACACTTGATAAGAACAACAAGAAGCAGACAGCCGCAGTCAACAAACGTCGTTTCATGATATGCTCGCTGCCGCTGTGCACCAAACAAGCGATTCTGCAGGTTGCAGAGATACTCGAAGAGTGCGCAGCATACTTAAGCAATATAACAGACACGTATGCATCCTAGAGATAATAAAAGGAATTCGTTCATTTAGTTGGCCAGTGATGCAGGTATACGAGAGAAAGCAGAGGTTGTAGGAGACACGGAGAATACTGGTTGCAGAGGATCGAGGGGCTCGGCTGGACCTTCCCCTCCAAGATGCGTCATACGTTCTACGGCGTCGCTCACCGCATCTACGCCAATGCCCTCTACACGGCACACGCATCAACATCGAGGGTTTTGTCGAAGGTCGAAGGTTAACACGGATCTACTAAAATGACGGCGCAGTGCCTACAAAGGCCTAGCGGGACGGCTGAGAGCACAGCCACAATGCGGCAGGCAGCACTCATTCGAAATGGTTGAAAACACAGGCATGACATCGGTATGGTCGAGCTTCCCATCTACTTCTCATCCGAGACAACCACGCTATGCCACCTGCAAAAAATGAGTGTCGTCATAAGGTCCTCCAGCTCAATCCCTCGCCTTTCGCCCCATTGGCGGGCTACACGCAGCCAACACCACAAAAGCGCGCAGCAGCAGTCCCAACAAGCGACAAATCTGTGAAGAATGCCGTCCTCGAATTGGCCCAGTCGTTTCCAGCACCACTTGTTCTGCCCCACGATGAGCTAAACTACGATCCGGATGATCCGCCCCAGAGCGTCAAAGAATGGCTGCACATGGACTCCAGGAACGATATGAGCCCCAAATATGGCCGCGATACTATCTATATCGGCCGCGTTCCCACATTCCAGAAGAAGGTGGAATTCATGCGTGACTGGACAACTCCAATCATAGATTCACTTTTACAGCTCCAGGACGTCTCAAGCCCAGATGCGGACCTCTTTGTAGACTACCTCAAGACCTTCTATCATGGCATGAAGGTCAAGATCCTCCCCACATCTCTCTCATGGACCACCTGGGGAGCCAAAAGCAGCCAACCGCGCCGCAAAGCGAATCTGCCAAAGTACATCGGTCTCGCGCACGGCACACAGTGCACTCGTATCCGCGTGCGCAACGCACCAGACGGTGCATTTACCGCGCAACTGAACCTCGACGACATCATCGACGCCGCGATCGCAATGTTACCGGCTGACGCATATGCAATCTGCTTGCTTGTCGACCACGACATTCACGAGAGCGACGAAGATGACTTCTGTTGCGGAAGGGCATATGGCGGGAGTCGTGTATCTGTCGTGCAGACCGCGCGCTACAATCCGCTTCTAGATCTGCGCGAGGGGATTGACCGTGCGCACATGTGGCCACTGAGCCATTGTAAGGACTTTGTGGACGAACTATGTGCTGTGGAAGATGTGCTGCCGAAGCCGGCGACAAAGCAGCAAGTCGCCATGTCCAAGAGCGGAGCGATGAGAGCGGCCGTCGATGCCGCGGTAGTGAACACGGACAGCCTGGATTCAGCACAAGCCTTATGGTTCTCGCGCCTCGCACGCACTGTATCCCACGAACTCGGGCATTGCTTTGGTATTGCACATTGTGTGTATTTTGCTTGCAATATGCAAGGAACGGCGGGAATGAAAGAAGACGTGCGGCAGCCGCCGTATTTGTGCCCCATGTGCGAAGCTAAAGTCTGCCATGCGATTGTGAGAGAGTTGCAGAACGGAGGTGAACAAGAGAAGCGGACTTGGACGAAGGAGAGATGTGTATCGACACGAGACTTTTGCGCGAGATTGCAAGACGTGGATATGCAGATTGCAATGTGGCGAGGACTGGGAGCTTGGTCTACAGCAAGGCTAGAGACACTGCCTTGATGGATGCAAAATCATCGTCTTCAAAGACTGATCATATCTTTAGCTACGGATATTGTTGTCGCTTTACTTGCAATTCTTCATAGCCTACTTACACCCTTTGACACCCTCTCAAGAACACAACGAAAAACTAAGCTGCGCATATTACGAGTTGCCAGGACAAATGGAGAGGATACTGTGGATGGCAGCCCCTACAATATTACTCAGCAACTGTGCCGACTAAAGTCCCTGCGTTTAATGCGCGGCTGATTCCGGATTTGGCAAATTGCTGTCTTTGGCGAATGCGAGGGACTAGTGCTGACCTGGGCTTCGTTTCGCGTGGACTGTCAGCTTATGTTTTCACAAAACGCTGCGTTACCATTTGTTGATCATCTTTACGACTGTGTACTGCAGCATGGCTCCACATATATATCTCGAGTCTTCTAGCTGAGACGTCTCCCGCCATCAACTCGTTACGATTTTCGGCCATAACCAACGAGGCATCATGACCATGTTTCCAGAAACTTTTTCTTATCCTTGGGCAACCCTGGCCTTGGTCGGCGCATACTTCATCTTCAAACTCGCGTTCTTCGGATCACGCGATAAGAATCTTCCTCCAGGGCCTCCAACTTATCCCATAATCGGCAATGCGCACCTTGTCGTCGACAGAGATCTTTACAAAAGGTGCGAAAACATCCTTTGTCGTTCCAATACAAGTTTTAACGATGTCCATTAGATTCAAAGACTGGAGTGAGCAATATGGCGGAGTGTACTCGCTCAAGATTGGCAAGGGCACCATGATAGTGCTGAACAGCAGACGCGCGGTCCACGACTTGATCGATAAGCGCAACGCGATATACTCCGGAAGGCCGCAGGATGAACAATTTCACATGGCTTTAAAAGGCGAGAACATTGCCAATATGGACGCGGATGCAGGCTGGAGGGCGCAGCGCAAGGTTACAGCGCGCTTCTTTGCGCCGAGCAAGTTGGATGGTGACTTTGCCAGAATCTCGGAGGCAGAGTGAGTGATTCCAAGCTGTATAGAAATAGCTGTCTGTTAGAGAGTCGGTACTGACGCAGATATCAGAGTCACGACGATGATGCACGATCTACTCATAAGCCCCGAAGACTTCAGTAAACATATCGACCGAGCGACGGCTTCATTCTCCGCCATTATACTTTATGGACAGCGCGCAAAGTCTCCCGATGACTTTTGGGCAACGGTGAGTCAGGTGCAGCTATGAGCAACAAACACAGTACTGATACGATGCAGGGCGTCTACGAGGCAATGAACGCGGTACAGTCCAAGTCCACACAAGATTTCCTCGCAGTGCCCTAAAGTCTAACATGAGCAACAGATCAATGCAGCTTTGAGTCCAGGTACATACCCCCCGTTCTCGCAATTTCCCATCTTGAAACTCATCCCAAAATCCTGGCTCGCGTCTACCAAGCGCGCAGAACGAGGCTTCTCAATCCCAACAAAGATCTGGACGAAGTCTCGCGAGCTCGTGGAAGCGCGGCGCGCTCATGGCGACAAGCGCGTGTCGCTGATGGATGAGCTATTGGACGATGAAAACATCCAGCTCGACGCAGCGTTCCAAGGGACAAAGCTTGCCAATTTCGTTGGAGCCTTGATGCAGGGCGCTGCCGAAACAAGTGCTCTGACTATGCGTACGAGCATCATGTTTCTAGCGACGCATCCGTGGGTGCAGGAGAAGGCACAGAAAGAGCTAGATAGGGTGTGTGGGCAAATGAGGGTGCCGAGTTGGACCGACTTTGCGGAGCTGCCGTACATCAATTGCATCATGAAGGAGGGGTTGCGCATACGTCCTGTGTAAGTCAATTCACTCCAGAAGACGTGGCATCCGCTGATCAGCGCAGCGTCCCAACAGGCATTCCACATCGCTGTACCGAAGACAACTGGTACGAGGGCATGTTGATTGTAAGTCCTACCTCCCCATCGAGACTCCTGGCCACTAACCGCCCGCAAAGCCTAAAGATGCAACAATCATGATCCCTCAGTACGCCCTCCACCACACCCCCTCCAACTATCCCAACCCCTCGGCCTACAATCCAGATCGCTACCTCCAGCACCCCGGCCTCGCAACCGAATACGCCGCGTCTTCTGATTTCGCCAACCGCGACCACTACACCTACGGCGCAGGACGGCGCATATGCGCTGGCATACACCTTGCGGAGCGTACGCAGTGGCGTATGCTGGCCAGGTTGCTGTGGGCGTTTCGCATCGAGCATGCCGTTGATGCAGAAGGGAATAGAAATGAGATCGATACGGAAGCGTATGAGGAGAAGTTGATCACGGGGCCGAAGGCGTTTCGAGTGAGATTCACGCCGAGAAGTGAGGCGCACGTGCGGGTTATTGAGAGGGAGATGGAGGGAGCGAGGGGTTTGTTGAGGAAGTGGGAGTGAAGAGGCGGGTTCACCGTCAGTGAGGTATAGTCTCGTGAACTATTAAAGTTCGCGAAGTTGTGTCACTGTAAATGATTACATGGCCGACGGCGGCGGTCAGAGAAATTGATGGAAGAAATACAGGGAGATAGAACTGATGGAGATTTCACGAAGACGCGGTGAGAAGATTCAAGGTATGTGGTTCATTTGTAACGCGGAGCTAAGAAGCGATATGTATCATGATGTCGTGGCGAGCATGAAACTTGAGACAAGCGATCCATGTTGTAATACTGCAAAGATAATCTTTCAACCCTCCAAGCGACATTTTACCAATATCCCTAGTTGAATGCGGGGACAGCCTTTCCGAAGACCTTGAAGTGCATGCGGGCCTCCTCGAGATTGAGCTTCTGACCCGCACGTTTCTTCGCGAGCATGGACGCGCGAATATCGGCCTCCTTCTTCACAACTGCCTCGCGCCTGGCAAGCTCGTTCCTCCTCTGCACTTCAAGCTCCTCGTTGAGCTTGTTGCGGGGAACATCGTCTTTGGCTTTCTCTTGGCGCCGGCGCTCACGTGCCTGGAGCGCAAGGTCTTTCTCCTCCTTCGCAGCTTTGGCCATGACGTTGACCTCCTTGCGGTGAAAAATGTCCATGACATCTTGCTTGAGACATTCGTTGCTATCCAGATAGCTCTCGAATGCCTCGCGCGGGTGGATCTTGTCCTCGAAGTACTGGGTGGCGAGTTTGTAGACCATCTGCTTGAAGATCTTCTCGCCGGGCGGAGTGCGAATCTGCTGGATCGCCTCGATAGTGGCTTCGGCCGGGAGCATTTTGTTGACAGCCTTAAAGTAGAAGTCGAAGATGCTCTGAGTGAAGGAACCCATGCCTAGCCACTCGGCCGCTGAGTGGTAGTGGAGATCGACGCCAATATCGTTGACAGGCGCAAGCTCAACGTTGGATTGAGACTTGGCGATGAAGAGTATCTTTGACAGGAAGCGCTTAACTTGCTGGACGTCGTACTCGAAGGGAATCGTGACCTTGTCGTCGATTACGCGGTCTTGCTGGGTAGACGCGGCGTTGAAGAGGGCGAGCGGAAAGTCTTCGATCTTTATGCCGCGATGGTCGAAGATCTCGATGAGCTTGCCTTGTGTCAAGCGAGCGCGATCTTGAATGCTCATGGCTCGGATGAAGTCTTGACCTGCGGTGGAAATGCCCTGAGAGCGTGCGTCACCCCGGGTAGAGGCAGCGGAGGGACGACCACGGTTGAAGGAACGAGAGGTGGACATTGTGACAGTCTGAGATGATCAGTAAGGTGTTGCTGTGTCGTGGAGGTAGGCAGGTATAACTTACAGTCTTTGGATATCCGAAAGAGTTGAGCAGGAAGTATGCAAGAGATGGATAGACTGTCTGTTGGTATTGAGAGCAGGCGTGAAGTCGTTGATCTCGGACTGGCAGTGGAGAGAGTCTGTGGTTATGAGAGTAAATCGAGCCGGGCGGGCAGAATATATAGCAGGAGGGCACGGAGGCAAAATCCCTTGCAGTGAGGCTTCTCCTTTAATACTAGTTCACCGTCGGCTTGTTCGTTTGTAGTAGCACTCACCACGGCAAGCTGTGCTTGGCCCATGCACAGTCCCGGTGGCCGTGTGTTGACAAACGCAACGTGCATCGCTCGCACTAAGAAGTAGTACGGCTGCTGTGAGTGGTTAAGGCCTACGCTACTAAGCCTGAATAAGTGCGGTACTTACTGTAGTGATAAGATAGGTAAGGGATACCGTTAGTAGTAGTACTACTACTACTAAGATTACGTGTTACTACAGTAGTTGCATAATAATGAAAAAGCGTAGGGCTTAGAAGGTAAAAGTTTTACCTAGAAACCAGTAAGTTATAGATAACATCTCGCCTCTAATATACATACAGAATCGTACCTTAGTACTACGGCTCCTTAGTAGATAACTGCTACTACTACTATACTATTATAAGAAGCCCTCGCTACCTACGGCCTAGTACTGCAGTAGGCAGTAGCCGTATACCATAGGAGTACTTGCTAGTGCGAGCGATGGCAACGTGTAGTCGAGCACTCCGGTAGACATGTAGTGCGGAATAGAAGAAATGTATAGCAGAAAAGCCATCTCAGGCAAGCCC
>Ga0265780_10007700_pt1 | contig 13187 bp, 12 predicted proteins | sample P1T30metagenome_FD_192432 | JGI IMG/M metagenome (GOLD analysis project Ga0265780, IMG submission 192432) | Plant litter microbial communities from East Loma Ridge, Irvine, California - P1 T30 | ecosystem: Environmental > Terrestrial > Plant litter > Unclassified | place: USA: California...
TGGTGTTGGTTGAGCTGCCAACGTGAATAGTGGCATACGTAGTACGCGTGTTGTCTGCAGTTGGAGGCAACTTTCCTTACTAGTTTCTCCGAGCGACCTGTCAAGTGGCGGACAGTTGACGACATGTGGATATATCTACGCGAGCTGGTCGGTTTGTGCATGATAATTGTTGGTTTATCGCCGGCATTGCGTGCGGCACAGCACCGTTAGCACTTCCCCGGGGTCCTGCAATCCTCCGTGAAGCTTATCTCTGTATTGATGCAGTTCATGCGAGATGGAGATGGAGATTCCCTGACTGACTTGCTGTGGAATGCGACCAGACTCATCGTTCCCAAAGACGAGTATGATTGAGCGCTGTCACAAGTCAATTGTTGCGAAAGAAGCTACCGTGTTTGTTAGCAAGAGCCGTATGCATGCAAAGCGTCAAGACTGCCTCGCCAGATATACGTGCGCATCTTAACGCGAATGCGGTGTGGTTGCTTCGCCGCAGTTGGCGTTGTGCGGCACAGCTACAACAGACGCTTCTCTAGCTTTTTTGATGAGGATGATGCGTAAAGCCTGCGGAGGTATAAGGGGACTACTGGAGTTAAAATGAGCGGAAGCCATAGGGCCTTCCATATCAATAGGCCCATGCTATGATGTCAACGCTACTTGCGTCCTGCTTTTCAGGCCATGAGGCAGGAGCGCAATGCCACTACAGTAATGAAGAACGATATCTGAACTCATATCAGGAAGAGAGTGAGTAGGCATAATGGACTGGAGTGGAGAAGATTGTTTGCAATGCGTTGCCGCCTCATGTTCGCTGTACAGTGGAAGAACGAAGAGAAAGACGCGCTAACCCAAAATGGATGACGCGCCTCCACATACACCTACCGTGACCACCACCGATGGTCCCACTTTCACCACCAGCTTCTATTCTTCTTCGCTCGGGACCTTCTCCGGCCGCACGGACGTATCCTGTCGACCACGTTTACTAGTGTCAAAGTAAGCTGACTTCCATACGAGTAGTCCCGAGGTGGTTGCGAGAAGATCGAGATGTCATTTCAAATAATCTTTCCCATTCTGTGCACTGAATGCAACCATGACGGGAAAGGGGGTATAGAACGCCATTGCAGATGCTATTGCTCACTACGAGGCTCAGCTCGTTGATGGCCTGAACCTCAAACGCCTTGTCCATGAATACGAACTCAACTGCACCTCCTTTCGTGAACACCGCAATACCATGTAACGCCTGCAATGCTCTGGACGGCAGCGACGTTGTGACTTCAAAGATACATGTCCTTGGTAAGTCGTACCTTCGGTGCCCTCATCTCGCTCCAGAAGAGGTTTGTAGATGTCGGAACGTATGCATTATACCCTGCGAAACTTCCGGGGTGGAGGGGGGTGAGCCGTGCGCCACGTGACCTCGAAATCGTTCATGGCATCCGCTTCGGCACTCGCAGCGAGAGGTGCAGGTACGGGGAGGTTGCACTGTTGAATCTACGCATCAACCTGGCTGAGCATGACACCCCAATGCTTATTGGCATGTGCATGTTCGATGGCGATGGTAAGATGACCACGATGCTGTCCTTGAGGGGCGCTACCTTTAGCAAGTCCGTGGCGAAGTCGAAGTAGAGGTACATCTGCCATCAAATTTCCTGCGCCACCGGTAAAGATACTAGGGGCAGGGACCCAAGAGGAGGCAGACTTGTTGGCAACGATAGGTCCGTAGTCCTGTTTACTCATGTGGCCCAAGGTGCTTCGGAGCTTGTCCACGTTCTTCGTAAGGTCAGGACCATTGTCAAGGCCTCGCGCCCTCAACTTGATAAATCAGCATGGTAATTCTGCTTGCTGAAGATTGAATGACACTTACCATCGTTCTCGCAATGACTATGAGGCCTCCGCTGGCGCGAGCGCGAGACGTGAAACCAAACCATCGATATGCTAATGGATTGTACTACATAATTGCACGTTAGTAAGAGCGGAGCAAGACCTCATGTGATGATGAAAACTGACCGTAGCCATCTCCATGACGGTGATTTCGAAGGAGAGCAGGTTGTAGTCGAGGTTTGGGGGCGGCGCCTTGAGGTACAGAGTCTGGTTGGAACCGTTCAAGGCTCCTGTACCACCTCCAAGAGTAACGTTGTCAAAGATAGGCTTTGGAGACATGGGGTGGAGGTTGAGAGTTGTTGGCGGCGAGACTTGTGAAATCGTAAGAATAGGGACTGAAAGAACAGAAGCCGGAGGCTGTACGACGACTGATGATGCGGTCGCACCGTGTTGGGTCGAAGGAGCCGCTCGGTTTTTCGCAGCGGTACTGGTCGGTCCAGGAGTAGATGGGCCGCCGGCAGCGTTGTTCGAACGGACCAAGTTTGCGTGGAACGGTTGGGCAGATGGCTGAGGTAGAACCTGGGCAGCGCGGTGGCGAGGAGCGCGTCGATGACCAGTACTGCTGCGACTGAGAGCGATCAATGCTGCTGCAGTGTACGGATAAAGCACTTCGGCCTCTAATTCATCAAGCAAGCCATATTGACGGAATTGCTGCTGGATGCGATCGAACTGCGCCATGTTGTTGTTGCTGAAATGCATTCGCAGCTGACTCTTGAGCTCCTTGTACTTCTTGATATACGCCTTGTGTGAGTCGGTATCTGCAGTTGCTGCGTTAGAGGCCTGTAGCTCTTGGACAAAGGACAAGTGTGCTCGGAGTTCTTACTGTGACTGTCCATGTCGACATCATCGGATTGCTCGCCGTTGCCCTCGTCGTCGTCACCCGCCTGACCGTTGTCCTTGACTTGTACATCACTGCAAGCGTTGCCATCGGTGTGGCCGTACTCCTTGTTGATATCTGAATTGACGCACTTGGTCTGGGCCTTGTTGCTGTCGTTGGCGGCCATCGTATCGGAGTGCAGGGGGAGATATGAGAGCGAGAAAGTGCAGCCTTGCGGTATCAATTCTAATCGCGACGTTCAGAGAGCGAGAGAGCGGGCGTTGGCGTTGGTGGGGGAGCTGATATAGGCAGGAGGAGTCGGAGCTCTCGCTTAGCCTCAGCGTCCTCTGTCCCTTCACTGACTTCCAAGTCAACGAAAAGAGGCACCAGTACCGCTTGCAAGACGGCAGCGGCTTCAAATCGACGACGAGAAGTCTCTGGTAATGCTCATACAGCCCTTCAATACGCTCAAGTACGCCCATCACAAGGCCAAGCATCCCCATGCTGGCCTCCTCCAAGATCCGGTAGTGCATCACCACCCCCGCAAGCGCCGACAGGGCTGACGTCGACGAGCTCACGCACATCCGATGGCGAACAAGGGCAGGAGCTGTCGGTCGCCTTAAGGATGTCACAGGCGCAGCGACTGCATGTTAGCTTGTCGTTGAGCTGTACAAGTTGAGGACACAGCTCCCATCGGACCCCTGGATGCACACCACTAACGAGGTATCCTAGCAGAGACCGGGCTGCGGAGGCCATCAAGCTGTCCTGACAGTCGCTCGCGGCATCGATGACCCGCTCATCCGGCGGATTCGGGATCTCAACCTCAATCAGCCTCTCCCGCATCACGACAGCCCTGCGCGGTCCGGCAAACCCCCAGAACACGACGACCCCGACGAAACAGAAGGTCTAGACGGGCGAACCCTTTTTGTTCGAAGATGGTAAAGCGAGCCTCCCATTCCCGCTGAGCACGGGGCTCGGCAGCCCATGTGCGGATCGGATGCGAGACCACACCCCGGGTATACCATGGAGGGCATTAGAGGCGAGGCATCGCTCTATCGGGGTTGTCCATGGAAATCCACGTTGAGGGGTCCGGATACCCGTCGAAGGAGCTCTTCTTCGGTCTGATTGCGGCACGCTGGTGCGCTTAAGATGCCTGGCCTCCACCCCTGCAAATAAGCAAGCCTGGCAGTCATGAACCTATGCCACCAAAGGACAAGGGCTCTTCCATAAAGTCCTGAAGCATGCTGGAGTTCTGCGAGGATAGCAGACCAAATGCGCACGCTAAGTGAAATCGATCATCTTTGACACATGAGACGAAGGGCTTCCGGGCGCCGGGACACATTCAGCCAGTGGTTAGAGGAGGGCGCCACCAAGAGCTTGGGCTGAGTATGTTGACACGCCATACTGTCAGGCCTTCTGAACCTGCATGATATCTTCCTCCACAGACATGACAAAGGCGTCCTTGCTTACTGCGATTTGGTAGCGGTAGTCGAATGGATCTGGCGACACCCGTTATGTGCTCTACGTCGCAAGCGACTCCGATCGACGCTACTCGTCGTGGTGAACTGAGACCGACAGCGAAGTTTGTCCCAAACCAAGCGAGCTGGACCGTGATGACGTCATCGTCTCAACCCTAGTGAGCTGAGTTCGGAAGACCTCCATGATCGTCTACGGGGAGGCTTGCCAGTTGATATCGTGAGCTACCCCACCAGCTGCAAATGATCATTTCCCATTGAATGCCCGTTCGTGGACGCCTTCAGGGAGCTGAACAGATCTACTCGTAGGTGATCCGTTTTATGCGATCTTGAGATTTGATGTTGCCGTCCAAGAGAATATCGCTCGCGACAACGAACTGGAATGTTTCAAAGGTCCGAGAGGACGGCGTTGCAGCCTCTTCATCCTCATGATACACTTCGATAGACGAACCAAGCCGTTCTAAATGTGGATTCGCCAGCGTGCATGCATGGCCATCCCGAAAGTCTTCGCAAGGCAGCTGATGAGGCCAGTGTCAAGGTCTTCCGTAGCGAGGTGGGTGTCTAGAAGGGGCAGAGTCCTATAGTGTACAGATTCCCAAGTCACACCCCTTGGAACACTTTATGACCAAGGGTCTCTGGCAATGGCGAGCCACGTGCGAGCATGCAATGCTTCGTCGATCGGGCGCGATTACGAAGATGTCTAAGAAACATTCCGAAGCAGTATTTACCCCACGGGGCTTTGAAACCCCAGATCCAAGCTCTTTCTATGCCCCTGTGGCCGGGTGTCCTGAGCATCAATTCCCAGCAGTAGCGCGCTTGCCTGGTACTGCAGCGTTTGCCGAGAGTTGCTGTTAGAAAGGCCTCGGGAGCCAGGATGGGTATATGACGCGTCCCGAGGGCGCGATAAGCTACTCTTCAACCATGTCCTATCTGGGAAGTCTTAGCTGCTGCCGTGATATGAGGGCTCTGGGAAGCCAACGTCGTTATGATCGAGAGTCATGCATGGCTCAGCGAAGACTAGTGCCGTGCGCATGCGCGAGCGCGTCGCTAGTCCGCTGTGGAAGCCATCACTGTCAGCTCGCTGTATGAAGTCACCAGGGAGGACAGCGTTTCACGTGCATCTTTGTTGATGCGTGTTGCGTAGTCGGGTGAGAGGTGAGGAGGTGTCGAAGAAGCAGACGTGGTCTGGCGTAGGAAGCGGCCCCGCTGGCCGCGGAGGATGCTTGCGGAGATGGCTCGGGCTCGGCAGTCGCGCCAACGTCAACATCCCCCTTCGCGTCTTTCTTCTTCTTCTATCCTCGTCTTCATCGCGTGTTCCTACGCACATGTGTGGCATTCGATGACTTGACGACGATGTCGAGCCAGCCGTTGCGCTGTAGTAGGAATGAGGTTTGCTAACTGCGGCGGGCTCGCGCGGCTGCGGCTGACGTTCTCGATGGGCTACGAAGTTCAAGAGACGTGGAATGCGATACGACAGTAAGCTCAAGGCTCGTGGTGCAATGGAGCGATCGTGTTTGCGCATGCGGCAGTCAATATTGGACACTAAGAAAGAGTTCGCGACGGGAGTTCTTTGGTGGTCCGCCATGGATGTCGACCATGGGGCAGAGGCAGTAAGGGTGGCCTATGCAATGTCGAGGGGTTCTCAGATGATCGCGTTGATGGTCAATCCTATCGAGGGCAAGGCACGTACGCGCTCCGAATCTCGGGATTGTCAAAGAAGGTCAGTGCTCCCCGGAGAGTCGTCAGGGGCGGAGGGTCACGGCATTTGCCACATCAAACGAGTCCAATGCTGGATGTACGATCAGAGGGACTGATGTTAGCAGACTTCTCGATCCATAGGTCATGGCATACTTCTATCGGCTCACAGCAATGTCGTCAATATCCGGTCATGTTGAAAGTCACATCACAGTACAGCGATATCTGTGGACGTCGCAAGTGCCCGTAACAGGCTACACATCCGATCTCACATACTATCCATGTTATCGAGGATACCTGTGTCTACCACATACATTTCTGGTACTATTATTGCGACATGGGTGGGTACAATGTTTTTTCCTACCCGAAGCCAAGCTTCAGCGTCAACAACATCCCAACCCGTTGTCCGCGTCGCCCTTACAGTTCGTGACCAAACTACGCGACTATTGGCTCCCCATAATCTCCTGGCTGCCTGCCCTACTTCTTGTTCTCTCCGTCTTGATCTTCGATGTTCTCCAGCCTTCGCCGCGAAGGGGACCCTGTCGATCGTTCTTGGCCCTGTGACCTTGAAGACAGTTGCGCGGGTGATCTTGTAGACTGTTGACCTGGCTGCTGATGGGGAGAAGGTCGGGCTGGGGTCTGGAAATGCGCAGGATGTGGGCCAGTAGGCCTTCGGTGAGGACGAGGGAGATCCGGTTCGGGTGAAGCCTCCTGGCGCGCGACTTGCCGCTCGAAAGCTGCCTGATTCGCTTGCCGGTGAAAAGGAGTCATGGCCGCCATCGAAGACCTATATCCTCCGGAAGCAGAGTTGTCGCCAATCGTCTGCGTCGTCTGAGGAGGCAGTTGCGGAAAGGAGCCGACACCGTAACCGAAAGGGTTTGATGGGGGAATGCCCAGCTGCTGAACAGCGTTTCTACGCAGTACCGGTGTAAACAACCTCGAGGCGGAATTTGGTCACCAGCTCCAAACCTGTTGCCGACTCCAGCTTGAGCCTGAGCGACCGCGGATGACGTCTCTGTATTCCTGTGCGCCGCATGGTTCTCTTGAGCGTCGGAACGGCGCCTGTGGTACTCGTTCCTGGTCTGATCTCGCAAGACTTTGCCGGCCCGAGCCAAGTCGCTTTCGAGGCCTCGAGATGTACCGCGTGGTGGTGTTTGCGGATCTTGTGGACGAGAAGGTGTTTGCACTCGAGGTGCTCGGAGCGGCGTTGGTGGATCGTCCACTCGTCGGCGATACCTGAGTACAGGTTCTGGAGCGGCGGTCATGTCGCCCTCGCTTTCTTCGTCGCCCTTATACTCGCTGGTCGCCTCGCGGGGCCCTCTTCAAGCATGTTTTCGGGCTCGTGTCGGCTGCTTGAAGGCACGCGCGAAGCACGCGGCGGGCTGTCTTCGTTCTTGGTATTTTGAGGACACATCGCGGAGCTTGTTGCAGGTAATAGCGCAATGAAGATGTCGTCGGGATATAGGGTTGAAGGACTCTGAAGAAGATTGGAGAAATTGATGCGGTGATCCAGCGTCGTGGTTGAGCGAAGCCTCAATGTGGGGTAATGGAAAGTGAATATATACGCGAGTTTCAAACGCATCGGTCATCTCAAGTCAGGCCAGACTTCCAGAGCTCTGGTGGCCCAGGTCCACCGAGTCAGCCCCAAAGCGTTCTTTTACAGACCTCTATGCGGCGCCAGACCTACGAGAGACATCAACGACATCCTCGCGACCTAGCGTCGGGGGCTACTATGCACTCATTACTTTGATCGAGGAAGGAGATGACGGAACGGACTGGGAGACGCTCATATCAAGTATGATCGCCTGCTTGTTGGTTTTTACTAGAAGATGCTAACAAATTATCTTGTGTCAAGCAACAAGCGTGTAGTGCCTGTACATCATCCTTCCCGATACAAACTTCAACGCCACATCCCAGACTTCTGCCAACATCGTACTGGACACAATGCGACCAAGAAATCAATACTTGACCTAGCTCCCGAAATCTGGCCACATACTCTGCATGTCCTCTAGGCCAATAAGACTTCCTCCTACTTGTTCCTGGTGGACCGCCTCGGCTGTCTACGTACCGTCGACGGCTCAGGCTCCTTCTTTTTGTCTGCAGGCTTCGGCATATGCTCGCGGAGATACTCGTCATAGTCCCTTCGTGCCTTCATCGCATCCTCTAGACTCACCACCTCAGCTTCTTTGTTGCCAAGTTTCGGTAGCCCTTTGTTGTAAAGTGGAAGCGCTGTCTCGTATTCTTCTCTGATGTCGAAAGAGAAAGAACGCCAAAGACTGTCCCTTGACTCCCTGATGAGATGCGAGCGGATCTTTTCGAGGTCTTCGCGATACATCTGTAGTGCGAGGTCTTCGTCAGGCGCTGACATGTCGCTCAGGATGGAGGTGTCTTCAATATTATCGAGTGGATGACCTTCGAGGCTGGCTTGGGGAGCGTCTCCGATACTGTCTTCAACACCGCCTTCAGCACTGTTCTGAACACCGTCCTCAGCACCGTCTTCATCGTCATCCTCGAAGATGTCTTGGGGTTCGATGTGAAGCTCGTCGCTGTCTTCATCTTCAACGTCTTCCAGCTCATCTCCGAGATGATATCCGAAATCGTCTCCATCAACATCTACCAGGCGCTCCTCGAATCCTTCAGCGAAATCGTCGTCAACTTCCATCGGCCATGTACCCTCCGCAGCTAGTGAGAAGTAGGCATCTCCGACGCCTGTTGGCGCTGCAGAGCCCTCGTCAACCCCAGGAAGTCCGGTTTCCGGTCTAGAGCGGCTGCTTGAAGACTCCTCGTCAGATTGATAGTCGTGATCATGCGGGGTTGGAAGACGGTAGACCTTGCGATCGGGGCGTGCAGGAGGCTGAGGATGTTGTGGCCCTGTCGTGTTGGGTGTTTGATTGAGCGTCTCGAGCCAATTACTCCGCGGCTTTGGTGCTTTGGTATACCAGTGTGATGGACCGCCGAGGTCGAGTGTAGGCTCATCTGGCACCTCTTGCCACTTGGTAGCCGGCTTGAAGTTTCCGTCGTTGCCTCTCACAAGTGGCGTCACTTCCTTGATGTCCACGAACGTCTTCACCCTCGGCTTTCCTGTACCACGCTCGTAATGGTTGCGCGTCCGTTCGTCGTCCATCTCGTCGGGGTATCGATCGTAGTACGCCAGCGCCCATCGCGAGAGTGACCATTCATCGTGGTCAAGGCCAGTGCGATCTAAGTTGCGCAGCCAAAACCGTGGTCTGTCTTCCCGATAATTGAACTCGGCTACTGTGACTCCCCAGCGATCAGCGAGACCCTCGTAGTAGCTTTTCGTAAAGAGACCGTCCTCGGAAGGCTGCGGGGAGGGAGTGCGACGGGCATCTAGCGATTCGCGTGCAACGTTCGGAGAGGCTGTAGTGTCCTGGATTTGTTGTCAGTGTCTGCAAAATGTCTCCGGCCATTTCCACGATACCTTGATTGAATGAGCGTCCAGCGTAGGGCCTTGGGTTGGGAGATACGATAAACGTCTTGTACCCGCCATTGTTGCGACTGATATGAGATGCTGTTCTTCAGTGCGAGTGGAGGTAAGTATGCGGACAGTCTATTTGGGGTCCGTGTGATCGCTACTAATCTTCTCGACAGTGAATTATAATGTTTCGGCTGCTGACCTTTTACCCCCGGAGACGAATATGGCATGTGGCACATGACGAAATGCCTTCCCAGCCTCCGAGTCCAGCGTCTGGAATCTCATGCGTACTTGACGCTACGTGAAGCACGAGGACACGCGAGTTGGACGATCTTACGGCTCCACCGTTTGCAAAGCATGCATGTTTATAAGGCGCTCAAGTCGTCCGCCCATCAATACTTCGGCCCTTATGGCCATTGAGATGACCTAAATCGCCATTTGAATGTGCAGTGCTCATAAGCGTCCGGTCTAGCAAACCATATTCATCAATTTGAGAAGATGCCCGAGTTTCTGCTTTGATCACAACGAGCTCTTAGTGGACAAGGGAAGTACATTTCAGTTTCGAATAATCATTGTTTCATTAGCAGCTAAAGGAACAGTGACGTTGCGTAGAGGCTGTTGCGGGTAGTCTACGTACTGGGAAAGACAAGCGAGTCGCGAAGTTTGTAGCACGATCTGGCAAACTTCAGCACGGCACGCGTCCCTATCATCACATTCCTTGGTCACTGAAGGTCGACTTTGACGTCTCGGCAGCTCGCGTAATGAGTGACAGGATGAAAAACTTTTACAAATGCCCGACTATACATCAAGTCGCTATTAACTTTTACGCTTCTGCGTCACGCCCCTTGGATCAAGTTGTTGCTATACAAGAAAAGACGCGCAAGTTCCTAGTCATGGATGGAAACCGAGGCGAAAGCTTTGAGCCTCTTCCGTTCTCGCAACTGAGGGCGCAATGATGGTGCATACACAGTCTCACTACCGTCGAGCTTTCGCTTGGTGCGCGGGCCACGCAAGTTCTCAAGAGCCTCTCGATCGTTCTTGACCAAACCCTCGAACATCTTCCTGCTCTTCTCATCTCCCAGGTTCAGTGAACCGCCAATTGCTGAGCATGCATTGGCAAGGGCTGCGAGATCGTTCATGGACACGTAGCGGGCGAGGAGTGTCTGCACTGTGGAGAGCCGCATCACGGAGACAAATCCGATCTTGCTGTTAGCCAGACCCCGGACTATTGTTGTGTTGAAGCTCCGAGAAGGCTTCACACTGTCTTTCTTCTCGTCTTGCAGACGTTTGATGCATTTGTCGATGAGGGGGGCGTGCTGGAGCTCTTTTGTCGCGGCCGGGTAGGTGGCGTAGAACAGTGGCGATGTTGATGCAGGTGAGGAAGGCGCAACAATGCCATGCGCGGCGAGGACGTCGTGGTTTATAGCCTGTGCCGAGTACGTGGTGTTGGTACCCGCGACTCCTGGATTTTGTTAGAACTGTAGGGCGGACAAGTATGGGGACTATATCATACCGGGTGAACTTGCTGTGTTGCGAGTCGGCGCTTGATCTATGCTGATGATGGGCCTTGAATAGCCGTTGGAGGTAGACATAACGTTTTGCATTTTGGTTGCCGAATTAGAAAAGGCGAGTCTGTCGCGAACGCTGTTGACGACGTATAAATTGTCACAATTGACTTGCCTGTGCAGTCTCTTGGGTGGTAAGGAGAGAAGAGAACATACGAGACTAACGTTCGGCGGCTTTGTAAATCAAAGCTTGACCCGGTGACGCTGTCTATGCTCCAAAGCCGCCTCGAGATCAAACAATTGCCTAGCGCGCTCTCGGCGCGCCTGGAAAGGATACCTTGTTATACGAAACGCAAGCGACCAATAGTCGATCACGTAGGTGCGGGAGATGGCTTTACGTATGCGAAGTTTTAGATGCTCAGAGATTGCTGGTCAAGTGAGCACACGGCCTGTGACACTGGAGGGTACGAAACAACGAGCTCAGTAGGAATGAACCCCAAATACATCAGGAGATATATTTCATCAGTAGTCACATTCTATATACACATACTCTTTTAAACGGAGAAGATGATGTATCTAGAGCATGGATATTATCCGAGTTCCACCAGGCACAGGATTTTGACCACATCTGCGACGAACTTTCCTTATGGCACAGCATGACTCAGCCAAGAAAATACATCAGCTAAACAAACCTTCGTCTCGTGCTTATGGACAGGTTCGGAAGGCTGGGCGTAGTGACGACGCATTGGCTCAGTGAACCTACCTACCGGTTTCGGAGGAGGTGCCAAGCATTGTTTGGCTACGATGTGCCTCAGTGGAGCGCCGTCTTCGCTTAGACGACCTCTTGTTGAGCTGCATACCGCCTGTACGTATACATTTCACTACGAGGAGGGGTTGTTTGGGGGCACAGACCTCGACTGAGTGTCCAGCCATGTCTTTTGCTTTGCAACTCACAACATCCGAACCAGACCCCGCTACGCCCCCTTTGGTTCGTTTCAAGATCTCTACAGCCGCGAATAAATCCCTGCACAAGAATCGCACCCATTATACGAGCGTAGCACAGTGTCATTGCGACTAACACCGCTCGAACGAACGGCGAACTGCCCAGAGACGGATCTTGATACAACAAGAATTGTATGCGTTACGATTCGCGAGAACAGGAACTCAAAGACTAACAGTTACGGCAGACATGGCTCCTGTCCCATCGCTAAATCAACTATAGTGTGATCCGATGGCTTTCCACCCAAACGCCTCGACTGACTTCATCGCCGCGACTCCGACCTCGAGGATGAAGCCGATACTCACAAGAGCCATGATCGAAGCCGACGACTTTTGCATGAACCACCAGACCATCGCACCGCTCTTAGCATGTATCTGGAAGTACAGCTCCAGGGATGTTTCTTCGACACCCACAGCTGTCGAAATGGCTGCCGGCCACCGTTACTGGCTGCCATGCGGATGCCTAGCGGAGGAATGGATAACCTTCTTCACCTTCGCCGAGGGATGGCTCGATTTGGCGCCGCCTGGAGTAAGGTCGGCCTACGAGGAAGACCTGGTCGATAACTTTGGAGTTTGGCCGAGCTTCGCGAGGGTCATGCAGGATGAGACCAGACTGTCCACCCACTATGATTGGTTTCTGCCAGGAGAGTTATCTGAGCATCTTGGTCCCCGTTGCTCGCATTCTCAGCACTTGACCCACTCACAGACCCCACGAGTTGCCGAGAAGACCCCATACCCCGACGTCGCCAGAGACCCTTCAAACGGGACTACGCTCAAATATGGATATGGTCAGCCTAACTCGGCGCGCCGTAACATTACAGAAATAACCGGGCTGAAAAGAGGTCTGCTTCTGGGACAACTATCAGAGACCAGTCCTCGTGCGCTCCGCCAGTCGTCTGCGGCTCCGGTAGGCTTGTCTGTCCAGTCATTCCCGTTCTCGGCCGTTGTCGCCCTCCAGCGCTTGTCGTCCGCTCATCCTACACAGCATGTACCTCAAACACGCCCACTATTAGCACCGGCCCAGTCCGCACAACAGGCGTCTCAGGGAAACATGCAGCCAGCGTCGGCTCAAGTTCCAGGCCCTCATCAAGGTCAGCACTCTGTCGCCCAAGTACCTATGTTTCCTTTGCGGTCTATACGCAGCGGTGCAGCTGCTTTCGAGCAGAACCCGGCGGCTCCGCCAGTTTTCCATCAGCTGCTTCAAGCAAAGGGTATTACCACTGCGGGCTTCCGACCAGGAAGTGAGCTTCCACCGGGTAACAATAACACCGCCTGGAGTGCTGAGCGCATCCGAGCATTTGTGGAGATCGAGGGTAAAAGCATCCAACGGCTACCTTCTCTTGCATTTTCAGTACATGGCACTGAGATGACCAACTCCCGGACACCTGCATCCG
>Ga0265780_10007703_pt1 | contig 13185 bp, 12 predicted proteins | sample P1T30metagenome_FD_192432 | JGI IMG/M metagenome (GOLD analysis project Ga0265780, IMG submission 192432) | Plant litter microbial communities from East Loma Ridge, Irvine, California - P1 T30 | ecosystem: Environmental > Terrestrial > Plant litter > Unclassified | place: USA: California...
TTTCATATCGGGATACTCAAGCTCATCTATCCATTCATAAAAGGCATTTCTGATAGACTCGATTAAAACTTCACCAGCTTCACTGATTTCATCTTCCAGACCAAACCTCTCACTGGGTTTAAATGAATCACTCATCACATCAATATTATTGTGGTGTTCAAAAAAACTTTTCCAATCGAAAGTACTCAAATCGTGTTCAAAATGATTCCATAAAAATTCGCTGCCGTAACGTAGCCTAAAAAATTCTTCAAAGGCCCATTCTAGGTCATTGTAGTTCTCTGCAACAAACTTGTGAAAATCAGAATAATTGGTTTTGAGTGAATGATGAAGATCAAAACCGTTTCCAATGATATAAAGCGTTGACATATTTGCAGAAGTAATTATTTTTTTGGCAGGTTAGGAACACTTGCCGTTCTGAATGCATCTACTATTGAAGCCCGTATCTTATGCCAGTCGTTTTCTGCTAACTTAACCACGATCATTGTATTATCACTACGAAGTGCCATTGATATAGTCTCATAATTTATTTTATCATTACCCCAATAAAAGGTATATGTAAACTGGTTTATGTAAAATTTAACCATGTCTTTATTGTTTGGATCTATACCTACGAAGTCTGTTTTTACATCTTCGTTTTCACAGGTCATCATAACACATGGAAATGAGGCTTCATTAAGTGGATGATGGTTCAATATTGAAATTCTCAATTCCTCTTCTTGTTCGTCAGAAAGCTTAAAATCTTCGAACATAGAATGGGATGTTACACTTGCCCTCCAAAGCAAAGATTCCAAAAAGAGCTTAAATTTTGAAAAATCTATCTTTTTACAGAAAATTAAGTTGACATTGGGATTGGGGGTCAATTGTTCAAAATCCTCATTAGCTTGCAGATAAGATTTCTTATAGAATATGTTACTCGCATATCTCTCTAACTCCCCAAGAACGCTATTATCGCAATTCGCACATAAAATATGTTCATCCAAAGCACCTGTTTGAACTTGTTTTTTTTCTAACGGTTTCGCTGAAGAAACGACAATCATCCTATTCTTTTCGTCAGGAATTCCATTATACATAAAATTGGGAAACAGATGAGAGCGCTTAATTAGTTCTTTACTTTCATGGCAAAGCTTACATTTTCCTTCCATAATTCAAGTTAATTTACTGTTTCAATATTTGAAGAAAAATCCAACATTAAATGATATAAAACCAACTGGTTACTATCTATGTCAGTATGTTCGGAGTCATAAAGATACTTATAGCTTTCGATTGAGTTATTTTTAGTAAGGAACTTAGTAGTGTTGGCATTCGGGTATTGGTCTTGCAAAACGTCATTTATACAGGTGACATTATCATCTATATCTACTTGCTGAACAATGAAGCCAATCATTCCGTTCACCCTATGGTAGCAGGAATATTTCTTGTCGATAAATCTTAAAATACCATCATTAATATATTTAGAATTTAAACCTGTTTTTCCTTTCTGATTTGTGCTATCGAGACGTTTACATTCTATTATATAGTATTCCGAAGGGTCGGCAAAAATATTCTCGTTAAAGACTTTAATATCCAAATAGCCATCACTAACACCATATTCTTTAGGTTCACACTCAAAGTGATAGGAAAAATTGAGTTCATTACGGACATGAATATTCTTAAGATAATTACAATGAATATAATCTCGAATTGCATCCTCATTATTCAAAACAAGTTCATTGTTTTCTACAATGCGTGCATAACAAAGCGCTATTTTCTCAAGAATATTTAGAAGCTCTCTATCGTAATAGTACTTGGCATTATCCAAAAAGTTGGAGGCATCTGTATTCTCAAAACTAATCATCACTCCTTACCCGTCTTTAAAATTGCGTCTAGAAATACGTTGAGGTCCAAATAAGCCAATGCAGGGTGCCATAACCTCTTTTCATTTGGTTTAAATATGTAAAAGAAATCTTTTTCAAAGCCCCGTACATCCTTTTGGATAAATAACTTATCGGTTAACCTTTCATGCCCTAACGAAATAATAGTTTTTAGCACAAAATCATTGTCCTTTTTTATCCAATTTATTGGCTGTTTCTCTGTTGCCATTTCAGAAATTCTGAAAAACATGCCTATAATATGATTTGAATGCCAGATATCAATCGAAAAAGATTTGGCACCTTTAAAAACACTAGAAAATTTTTCTACAAAAATCTTTGAATATTCATCTAGAGAGTCGTCTTCAAATTTTATAGCTGGAAAACTGCTTATATCAACTTTTTGTATTATCGTGGGTATTACATATTTGTTGGCATAATCTATTAATGATTTTTCAGGACTAGTCAAACAAAATGACCTGTAGATGCTCTCATTGAGCAATTCCATTTGTCGATCCGAAACGGAATTCCAAATCAGGCTGTCCTCACTTTCAGGAATTAAACTTCGCTCAATTTGAGCTACAACTTTGGAAAGAAAAACATTTTCAATAAAGGGGAAAGTAAATCTCTCTTCATTGAATCCCTGTTCCCTTTCGACACCAATCGATGAAAATCGGGTAAGAGCATAATATGAAAAGAGGTCTGATTGGAGCGAGCCAGAAATAGTTCTTAAATCATCCAACCCATCCTCATTTTCAATTTTTATCGCTGTTATTGAATCCTTAAAAAGGCAATCATAATCAATAAAAGCGGCTACAGATTTAAGCTTGTTTGACAATCCTTTCTTAATCAAAAGTCTCTTACCAAAATATAATCCCTCATCCCTTACCCGATGCAACGTCTGCTCTGTAAACGGAATAAGTTTCTTGTGTGCCCTAAATGGCTTAACGTACTTCGGCTCTAGCAATTGCAAAGTCCCTAGTATTCCAACAGGGTTTTCGTCTTCTCCCATTTGAAATCCGACACCATTAAGATATCCCTTCTCAATTAATCGCTCACTAATTTTTTGATAAGAGGATAGTCTCAATAGAAAACTGAAGTCTAAATAATGACCATATAACAATGTCTTCCACAGCCAGTCATGGTCTTTTAGTAGCTTCTGTTTAACCGTTTTAATGTCATTACGATTTACCATGAACAAATTAAACAGCGAAAAAAACCTACTCGGTTTAACAGAAATATGTTCGATCAGAGAATCATCTGTACTCTTTTCAAATGCATATTTATAAAATAAAATCACCGCTGGTGCGATTGCAGGATCGTTTGACTTATTAAAAACCTCTCTTCTAACGGGTGAAAGCTCAAATACATTTGATATAAAAAAATCGTTAAGAAAATATCTTCTAAAATTAAGTGCTTTAAGGTTATACAGGGTTTTACTTGTGACGATTAATGCCGAATTTGTTATCTCCTTGGAAAAATCGCTTACTCTTAATAAGAAGGCTTGCGCAATCTCCTTGTTACTAATGGCAATTTTAACGGTCTTCTTTACCTCTTTCTTTTTCCTAAAACTGATATATTGCTCATAAGGTTCTTTGATACCCTTCTGAGTCGCTCCGCGCTTCCAAGGCGGATTACCAATGATATAATTAAAGGTAACCTTTGCCAATTTATCATTGAACGGTTTTTCTAAATCAAAAAAATCTGAAATGAAAAAATTTGTATTGAGCAGTTGGGGAAATACAAAATTTTCGATATCTCTAGGGTTTTGGTAATCCAACAGAGTCAAATACACAGAAAATATTGCAACACTGATTGCACTACCATCCTTATCTATTCCAAATATATTGTCTTCTGCCAATGACTTTAACTGGTTCTGATACTCAATTGACGTTCTTAATAAATTGGGGGTTAATACGTTAAAGCGTTCGATGATTAACCTTAATCCTTCCACCAAAAAAATTCCCGATCCGCATGCAGGGTCAAGAATCCTACAATTGTATTCATTAGTATTCGACTTAAAATATTGCTGAACAGTTTGTGAAGTAATGTATTCTACAAGGAACAATGGTGTGTAATAACTACCTGTCGTCGCTTGTTCCTGTTGCCCAATGAACAGTTCGTAAACATTACTGATAAATTCCACTGGAATTATAGAAAAATCGAATATATCAAATAAAGACAGCTGTCCAGTATTAAGTTTTACACCATTTAAAAGATCGATAAGGATACTCAAAGCTTCTTTTGATATCATATCTGAAGAATCATCAAAATCAAATAAGTTTCCTCCAAATTTATCTTCAAGATACTGAAAAAAAGTAAAGGCATCCTCTCTATTCGCCAATACAGAGCAGAAATCAGCTGATGTCCATTCTTTCAGCTCACCTCCAAAACCAATGCGAACTTGTCTGTCAATTAAGTACCTGGTGAAAATGATTTTACCCAATAACGCATTTGCCGTATGATTACTTAAATTATGCGAATTGATTAATATGCTTCTAGCATCTTTGATATTCTCAAGAAGTTTGTAGTCTACCCTATTTTTGTAAGTTAGGAGCTCATTATATTTTTCCCACGTTTCTCCTGTGACGAGTTTGAAATAGGTAAAATCATCGAGTCTTTCATCGTTCCCAATCAACGACAGAGCAAAGTTGTCTTTGATATATTCAAAACCGTTAAAAATATTTACTGCAGAATTTTCGACGACAATAACTACCGGTGTTTCATTTAAGTTCCAGATGGCCTTAAATAAACCATCTCTATTAGTTGGATTATCATAAAATAATATAAATGGTTTTTCTTCCAGACAAAAAATCGAATCAGGTTTTGGATCAAGAGCATGAAAAACCCTATCTATTTTTTTCCCTGCCGCCCTTGAATTATCCGCAAAACATAATCCATTAGTTTCATCTAAGCCCAGTTTTAGATAAATTTCCCCTATTGTCATGATGCTTGGCCAAAAAGATTAGATAACGGACTCAAAACCTTTATCATAGTTGAATAGCATTTATAAATGTAACCATGTTATTATAACTTTTCATAAAACGATACCGACTATTTTATTCGAGGCAAAATACTAATTTTTTTAGCTATTTCAATGGCTAAAAATAACTAAACATAATCTCCTATTTATATTAAAAACGTTTGAACTAATTATTACCCGCCAGGGCCGCCGGAAATTTTGGGTATAGCAAAGCACTAAGAACAACGTTGCTCTTAGTGCTTTGCTATATGAAATGCAATTTAATTCAGCGCATTAACACCAATCTTTGCGATTTCCTTGCATAAATCAAAGGTTGCTTGTGCCTTTCCCAATGCATTGCCATTCATAATGGATTTAAACTTAGCTTAGGATTCTTTATAATTTTTGCATTATTTGAATATCCAATTACTGAATTGTGCGTTTAGAAAAAAACTCTCTTTGTGTTTCGATTGCCGTATCGGCCTGGTTGCCGGTATCGCAGCGTCAACATCATAAAAGGATATAAATCACAAATACAAAAATTATTGAAAATGAAGAGGAAGAGGCCTTTCTTAAATTTCTTGCGGAGATTATTGTAGAAATAATCATTAAACAAACATCAACACCTAAAAACAAAAAGTCCTGTAATCACTGATTACAGGACTTAGGTGTTCTAGAATTTCATTCAGCGGGGTGAATGGGTCTCTAATAGAACACCTTGAGGGTGTTTTATGTGTGGTTAAAAATATTCTACAAAAGGATAATGAAAGTAGGCGTCTAGCTGTTTAGCTAACGATCATTTTATAGGCACAGGGTGGCTTTAACCGTTTTACAATGATTATTATCCGTCGAATAACCATAATATAAAAGATCATCATTTGTATCAAAGTCCACCGATATTTTCTACTTCAAAATGTACAATTGTTTATAGGTGTTCTTTTTCGAATGCTGATAGCAGCTTTTAAACCTATCCAGGATATGAGCTTTCAACCAATTTGACAAGTCTTTGTTAACTGTACTCGATTATAATCTCTTGTCTAAAATCATTGTTATTGTGCTGAATTTTAATCCATGTACTTATCCATTTTTTGAATTAACTCAATCAAGCGCGAATGACTTTTGTCGTATGAATATTTGATTACTCTTACATTTAATCTCAGTAATTCATTTCTCAAAAGCAGGAATTTACGCTTTTCGAATTCTGTATCTCCATGTGTTAGAAGAGCGTAATGAAAATCGCCTGGGTTTAATCTATGAATAGCTAGCTTTCTTTTAAGACTAGGGTCATTAAATGATAAGCCAATAAATAAACAACATGTGCCTGTTAGTTTTGAAGCATGGATTTGATTATACCAAGAATTAGGTTGAACTATATCTGTAAGGAAGTCTTCCTCACTCAAATAAATTTTGCTTTCTGGCATTCTTCCAACCTGTGATGTTAATATTCCATGTAAATGATAGATTGGAAAAGTTTTATGATATTTAAAATAATTTTCTTCAATTATTGAAGAAGTACTAAAGTTTTTATTTTTAAAAGCTATTTCAAGCAGATCATCATAATTGTATGTCATGATACCACTGATTTGGGAATGATTTATTGTCATATTGCAAATACAGTCTAAGAGACTAGATTCAAAATTAAGTGGAGCACCATCTCTATATAAAGCCTTCTTTAATAGGTATTTCCAATTTAAAGGAGCAATACAGTTTTTTATAAGTTGGGCTATAAATAAAGGGTCTTCTTTTAAAAAATCTGGAGGTATAATGAAATTGGGATACTTGACTCTATAGTGCTCGTCAAGCATGGAAATCGACATGCCTCTTGGAACAGTTTTTAAATACTTTGGATTAGTTTCTTCAAGATCTTTCCATGTATATAGAAATATCGAAACAATTTTTTTAAGATAGTCACTCCAACTTGGCAGTCCGGCAGAAACGGACACACCTGCACCGCAAACAATAGTCACTTTTCTAGAACGGGAATTTCGAATAAAGTTCCCTAAAGATTTTTTGCTGTCGAAATCTAATAGATCTAAATCTTCGTCTACAAAGGAGTAATTCATTTTAGTTAAATTATTTGCTCTAACCAATAAAGTTTAAATTTTATCACTTATTATATTTTAACCAAGAACTAGTTACTTAGATAGATCAAAGATCTAATTTTTCTCGGTAAAAGAAACAAGTAGAAATATCTGAAGTACAATGTAAATGCCTTTCAAAGAGGATATTGGAAGTATTCGCCATAATGGCATGCGCTTCAACGCGATTATGCTATTTTGCTTTATCGCAAACTTATACCATTGGGTGGGGGTAACATAGTCCAGAATATCCACATAGTTGGACATTTGACAGGGTTATCAATCTTTACTGAATAATAGAAAGCAATTAAGGGGAAAATAGATAGTTGAGGTGGCTATAAGGACAATAAGGCAAAGGCGTCTAGCGTATCTATGGATTAATTATTAAGACCGATAGTGAAGTGAGCTTGAAAGGTTTTACGGAAGTTTATAATCATAACCAAGGGGGGATTCGTACCGATGGTTGGAGAGAACCAACATAAGCTGTAAGCAGAATTTTCTAAGCTAATCCGGAACAAATCATAAAGAAGGGTAAGAATTTGCCGAAGTTGAGCGTATACTATGCTGTTTGAAGCCTGGCTAAGAGGTGTACATCTCCTGGCAGATCATTTACAGGTGTAACCCTTCCTAAAAACCGGACTGTTTAAAAGGCGAAAACTCGTAACTTTAAAATAGGAAGATGAAAAAGTCGAAAATCACTGAGACGCAGATCGTAGCTGCGATTAAAGAACATGAAGCAGGTAAAGCGGTATCCGACATCTGCCGGGGGCTTGGCGTGCATCAGGCCACTTTTTACAATTGGAAGAAGAAGTATTCCGGCATGGATAGTCAGGAACTTCGCCGTTTGAAGGAACTGGAAGAAGAGAATCGCCGGCTGAAACACATGTATGCGGAATTAGCCCTGGATAATAAGATTCTGAAAGACGTCTTATCAAAAAAGTTTTAAAGCCCTGCCAACGTAAAGATATGGCTGCTTATGTGATTGCCCGGCATCACACAAGCATTAGCAGGGCTTGCAAGGTAATTTGCCTGCCAAAGTCCATGTATTACTACACCAAGACCAAAGATGACAGCGCTACTGTCAGCAAGCTTCAGGAGCTGGCAGAAAAACATCCCACAGAGGGACAGGACCTTTATTATAGCCGTATTCGCAGAGAAGGTCTGAGCTGGAACTACAAACGGGTGCGCCGGGTCTACCTGATGCTTGGGATGAACCGGCGAAGAAAAGTGCGAAGGAGAGTTCCTGCACGTATTAAACAGCCACTGCATCAGCCGGAAGACCCGGGGCAATGCTGGTCTATGGATTTTATGAGCGATGTACTGACCAATAAGAGAAAGTTTAGGACATTAAACATCATTGATGATTTTAACCGGCAGGCTATCGCCATAGAGGTTGCCCACAGCATGCCTGCTATCACCGTTACCCGCTTGTTGGAACGGATTATCAGGGAGCAAGGTAAGCCTGAACGCATCCGAACGGATAACGGTCCAGATTCCTCAGCAAGGAATTTCGGGAATGGTGTGTCGGAAATCACATTGAAGTGCAATACACACAACCGGGACACCCCATGCAGAATGGATACATCGAGCGGTTCAATCGGACATTCCGGGAAAATATCTTGGACGCCTACCTATTTGAGGATACCTTAGAGGTGCAGTATCCGCCCGACTAACCCCATCTTGACCTGCAATTCCTAATGGTCTTATTTTGCCTGCACGTTAAAAGATAGAAGTAATGGATCACGAGAAAGAATGAAGGCAGAAGTTGAGCGCTGGCGCCAAAGTGGTTTATCGCAGAGAGAGTTCTGTAAGGAGTTAGGAATGAAAGTAGGAACGTTTGCCTACTGGGTATCCCTTAGCAAAGAATCAAAAAAGAAGAAAGGGTTTATGCCCCTTAGTCCCCCCAGCCGGATCCTTAGAGGCCATAGAGGTTAGCTATCCTAACGGCGTGCGCATTAAAGTACCAACTTCAGATCTGAAGATCATTTCTCAGCTCATTCATCTGTATTAATGTTCAGCCCTGAACTCCTCGCATCGATATTTCCTCTATCAGGGCCATTGTGATATGAGAAAGAGCTTCGATGGTCTTTGCGGTTTGGTCACATCGGAGCTCCGCCGGGAAGTATCTTCAGGAGAGGTCTTCGTCTTTCTCAACCGGGGGCGCACCCATATTAAGCTTCTGCACTGGGAACACGGAGGCTTAGTACTATATTATAAACGATTGGAGCAGGGGACTTTCCCTACTCCTAAAAAAGATCAGCTGAGCTGGGCAGATCTGGTGTTGATGATCGAAGGGATACAGGTTCAGAAGAGCCGCCAGTTACGTCGCTATCAGGTATAAAAAGTGGCTCTTTTCTTGTATAGACGGTCTTTTTTGTGTAATTTCATGCCATGGATACGGCACTGGAACACCTCTCAAAAAAGGAACTGATTGCCCTTTTAAAGCGAGAACAGAAGACCGTAGAAACTCATCAAAAAGCAGCTTCTTCTCTTCAGGAAGAAAATACGTATCTCAAAGCCCGTGTCGATCTTTTAGAACGTTTGCAGTTCGGCCAGAAGCGAGAACGCTTTGAAGGCGATCCTGCTCAAGGCGTGCTGCCGTTTGAAGCTCAGCCAGAAGAAGACGCCATTCAACAGGAAGAAATCAAGGAACAGATTACCTATACCCGTAAGAAGCAGTCTTCTCATAAAGGCCGCGCTGCCCTTCCTGCTCATCTGCCGGTAGAAGAAATCGAGATCCACCCTGAAGGTGATCTAACGGATATGGTCTGCATTGGAAAAGAAGTGACTGAAGAACTGGAGTGCGAGCCTGCCCGCTTCTTTATCCGCCGCTACATTCGTTATAAATATGCCGCTAAAAACGGAGAAGGAGTGAAAACCGGAGAGCTTCCTGAGAGGGTGATCGATAAAGGGATTCCGGGAGCGGGTCTGCTGGCCATGATCCTCACCGATAAATACATGGATCATCTCCCCCTGTACCGGCAGAAACAGCGCTTTGCCCGGGAGAACATTCCCATAGCCTCCTCTACCATTGAAGGCTGGGTGAAACAGGCACTGGAAGGACTGAAACCACTTTATCAGCAGATCAAGTTCGATATCAAAGCCAAGGGGTATTTGCAGGTCTATGAGACCAGCATAAAAGTACTAGAAAGCGATAAGAAAGGTGCTGCCCATATGGGTTGGTATTGGGTCTACCATAACCCTTTAGATGGATTGGTGCTGATGGATTATCAGCCTACCCGGGGTGCGGCAGCCACCACTGAGATGCTCAAAAACTTTAGAGGATACCTCCAAAGTGACGGGTACGCCGTCTACCAGAAGATAGGCAGGCGGGCAGACGTAACACCGGTAGCCTGCTGGGCGCATGCAAGGCGAGAGTTTAACGGGCCTTGGAAAACGATAAGATCAGAGCAAAAAAAGCCCTTCATCTCATCCAGCAATTGTATGCAGTAGAGCGGAAGGCAACAGAGGAAGGACTGAGTGCTGAGCAGATCAAAGCGCTTCGCCTGGATGAATCGCTTCCCCTTATCAATGAGTTGGGAAAATGGATCTTTCATAAGGTGAAGAACAGTCTTCCCAAAAGCCAGATTGCCAAAGCCATGCGCTATGCCATGGAAAGATGGGATAAGCTAAGCGCTTATTTACAGGATGGGAGTTTATTGATTGATAACAACCAAATCGAGAATGCGCTGAGGCCCATTTCCCTGGGCCGTAAGAACTACCTCTTCGCAGGAACGCATGATGCAGCGGCAAGAGCTGGCATGATCTATTCGCTCTTTGCTATCTGCAAAAAGCATCAGGTCAATCCCTTGCTGTGGTTAAAACACGCACTGCAAAATATTATGACCATCAATCATAAGAACATTCGTTACCTCTATCCGCAGAATTATAAGAAACTAATGCAATCTTAAAACACGGGGTTTGTCGGGTGGATCCTTTATTATGGACGTATTCGCAGAGAAGGTCTGACCTGGAACTACAAACGGGTGCGCCGGGTACCTGATGCTTGGGATGAACCGGCGTAGAAAAGTGCGAAGGAGAGTTCCTGCACGTATTAAACAGCCACTGCATCAGCCGGAACACCCCTGTCTACAGAAATTAACTGATTCTTTTTGTCAGTTAGCACCGATGAAGTCGAAAACTAACTCAAACAGGAAATAAATAAATAGGCCTAGTTCATTATTCGGCCACGGTGTTGAAAAAAAAATCACTTTGCGGTGTGAATGGGAACCTATTAGAACAACTGTAAGGATTTGACATTATTCGGGAAGCATATCAGCACTCCCTCCCAAATACTTTCTCACATCCTCAGCGCTACCACTTCCTAAACATTATAAGCAAAAATCCGAAATACCATAAACAATAACTGCAATTCGTATTATAATTTAATAATCCAATTACATGTTGATAATCAGAGATATATATAATAAATTTATTAGAGCAAGCAACAGCATTAAAACGTATGATTCACAACAAATTCTATATCCGTGACATACACTTTGTAGTATACTAACTAAATCATAGCCCTATGTTCACACATATCTAAACACAAACATTTATGCCAATAAGAGAAGAAATCAGACAAAAAGTAAAGAGCGAAGTCGCCAATGAGTCTAATATCGATATCGACAGAGTTAAGGATGAGCATATCTTGACGGACGCTCCGCTTAATCTGGATAAGGCTGCCCTCGGTATGCTCACACTTACCTTGAGAAAATACATTAAGACTTATCGCTCGGACAGGACAGTAGTAGTTAAGGAGGTACGCAAGAGTGGTTTAACAGTCAAAGCATTAGTTGATCTGGTTTACGAAAAACTCCAATAAAATGAGAAAGGTCATACTGATAATTACTAGCCTCTTAATCGGCACAGCAGCCTATGCCCATACTGCGAAATCTGACAGTGTACCAGCGCCACCGCCCTTTGTACTTAAAATAAATAAGGTCACAAAATGGCTTTCGGATCAAGGCTTTCAGATACGCAGGACCTTTGATGGCTCTAGGAACGAATCAAAAGCTGCGGCTATTTCTTGGAATAGTGATTATGAAGACAAGAAGTTCTTTACCATAATAGATGCAGGGCTCAAGCTTTCTGAGCAGGAACTCTTACCCAACTCGTCTGTTATATGGACCGCATTCCCAAAAGTAGAATGGCACCGGAACACCATCGATGATGATGCCAAAAAGAAAAATAATCTTTCCGGTGGTATCGGTACAGAATTGTTATATAATGGTGGCCGACATTGGTATGCAAGGCCATTCATTACTGGATCCTTTGACTACAAAAAAGATTTTGTCAAAGATCTCAAAACTACCCAAATTATTGGCCTCCTATCCTTTTCCGGTAATAATGAAGGAGAGCCGGGCGCCCAAGTCAAAAGTAAAAAAGGAGCGCTTATTTTTCGATACTACCCTTACACGGGACTGGAACAATACCGAACTATAAGCGAGTCCGGGCAAAAGGCTACGATGTGGGCAAACCGTCTATGGTTCGAACTATATCCGTTATCCAGCAAGGATTATCAGTATATCCAGTTCACATTTGATCTGACCTACCGGAAGGTATTCAGCGATAACCTCTATAATAACGGCAACATGCGCTGGCTCACGCTTGGACTGAACTTCTATCCTAGTGGAAAAGACAGTTTGGGAATCGGACTCGATTACAGCTATGGAGACGATCCAACCAGTAATTTCGTAAAGACCAAGCTTCTTGCACTCGGAATTAAATTAAAAATATAAACGTTAAAGAACACCAATATGCTTTTATCAGAAGAACTATTAAGGGAGTGTGAACGTCGCTTCGAGTCCCTAAAAGAGCCAAGATCAACTTTAAAAGGCAATAGATCATTTGATAATGACCAGGCCATGGAGGTTTCCAACATCTCCCCTGACCGCACTGAAAAAACAGGCAATCGCAAAATGACCCTGGAATACAAGGCGCCCGAGCCGACCGACTTTGCATATGAACGAGCAATAGGCAAAAACGATTCTGTCTACAGCAACTTTGTGGAGCTGATCATGAATGCCAAGGAAAAGATTGGGAGGATTTTAGTGAAAAAAAATCATAGCCTTGTTGGTTACGCCACAGGGTTCATGGTCTCCCCCAGACTGATGCTTACTAACTGGCACGTATTCAATACTGCTTTTGACGCCCAGACCTCCGAGGTTCAATTCGGTTATGAATTTGATGTTTATGGCAAGGAAAAGGCGGTAACCGCATTTTCCTTTGTCCCTGATGAATTCTTTTATTCAAACAAGGAGTTGGATTACTGCTTGGTTGCGGCCAGCCCCATCTC